>Ga0316206_1000688_pt1 | contig 39717 bp, 43 predicted proteins | sample 6monthpyrite_MG_FD_204942 | JGI IMG/M metagenome (GOLD analysis project Ga0316206, IMG submission 204942) | Microbial mat bacterial communities from mineral coupon in-situ incubated in ocean water Damariscotta River, Maine, United States -... | ecosystem: Environmental > Aquatic > Marine >...
GATATTGAAAAACGTGTTTACTGGATAAACCGTGCTTCTGCAATTTTTACAGAGCTAATTCATACATTGGATTATGACAATTCCCCTGAAATTGCAGAGTACTTAAATGGTCTATATGCGTATCAGCTTCAACTATTAGGCGAAGCAAACGCGCATAATGAAGTAGATAAATTAACTACAGTAAATGGCGTTGTAAAAGGTCTACTTGAAGCGTGGCGTGAAAGTATGCAAAATGAGCTGGATCAATAGTTTCACAGTTGCACTAGTGCAAAAAGACATTAAAAAAGTTACAAAACTTTTAAATAGTATTGATGAGTTAGAATCCATAGAAGATAAACAGAAGGGTTCAGCTCTAATAGAACAAGCTATAACTCTATTTGAAAATGAACGTGATACAACTCGACAAAAAATGGCGCAGATGCAAAAAAGTAAAAAATTTCTCCAATCTTCACATATGGAACAAGCAACACGCTTTAATAAAAGATATTAATAAAGAGTTCCATTAATTTTATACATCAACCAATAATCATCTATAGAACTCTTAAGTTCAATATCACTTAGTGCTGAATGCTTCTTAATACCAAAACGCAAAATAAATGGTTCTGGCATTATACTTCCCTCTTTTGTTGGATTCTTAAGATACTCCATTAATGCAATTTTGACATTTACTTCACTACTGTATTTTAGTATATATCTGTATAAAAATTTATCTATTTCAACAGGAAAAGATTCGTGACAAGATGCACAATTTGTCTCAAAACTACTAGCACTCAATATGTTCATAAATAATAGAGATATAAAAACTTTTTTTACCATCTTATACTCACTTTAGTACCAATGTTCTCTTTTGATTCTATATCTATGTTTAAGCCATACTCTTTGGCAATAACATTGACAATATGAAGCCCTATCCCAAAACCACCTTGTGCGTAGTTAAATCTCTCAAACCTATCAAATACAGCTTTTAAATTTCTCTTTTTTATACCCTGCCCGCTATCTTTCACAACAATGGAATCTTCATCTAAAGTGACAGTGACATCACCAGATATTTTGTTGTACTTAATAGCATTAGAGATTAAGTTATCTAAAAGTTTTGTAATCTTTTTTCTATCCATTAAAATTGACTGATTTTTATTACATATAAAATTCAAACTAACTTTTTTAACATTAGCTATTTGTTCAAAATAGTTTAAACGCTCTTCAATTAACTCTTTTAAATTAAGCTCTTCATCATTTGATATAACCTTATGGTTTAAAAGTAAAAAACTCAAATCATCATAGAGATGACTCAATGTTTGTGAAGCTATCTTAATTCTATCTATTTTAGTTTTACTCTTCTCATCAAGTGCCTTAGAATCTAACATCTCTATATTCATGTTAATTGTACTAATTGGTGTATTAAGTTCGTGTGTTGTATCTTGAATAAAACGCTCAAGCATCTCAATTGCCTCTCTCATTGGTCGCAGAAAAAGTCTAGATAAAAAATATCCAATAATTAAAAGTACAAAAAACAGAGATCCTGCATAAGTAAATAATTTTTTATATACTCCGTTTAACCAAAGTTCATCATCTACAATCTCAACTACTACATAATAAGAACCCAAATAGTACGAGCTTGGTTGCTTAATAAAATGGATAATATTTTCAGTCTTATATAACTTATCATCAAGATTTACTTTTTTATTTTGCAGTGTAGAAAAAATTAGCTTTTTACTACTATCAAAAATTGCTGACCTGTAATTTTCACTTCTTGGATATTTACGTGTCTTATCTAAATTTATATGTACATATTTTAAGTTTTGAATTAACTCTTTTGCATATTCTTCGAGCAGAACCTGTTTTTTACGAAGCATGAAATCTCTTTCAAAATCTAAATACAAAATTGAAATTAAAAGTAAAATTGAAAAACTCAAAAGTGCATATAGTGCAACAAAGTTTTTAAGAGTCCGCTTTTCAGAGTGAGACAAACTTGTATCCATAACCTTTTATACTAGCTATTCTATCTTTACCAATAATTTTTCTAAGATTTTTAATATATGTACGCAAAGATGTTTCACTAGGTGTCTCTTCATAGTCCCAAAGGGCGTCATAGATAGCATTATGAGATTGTAGTTCGTTTTGATGTTTTAAAAATATAGAGAGTAGTTTTAGTTCTTTTGAACGCAATGTTACCTCAGTGCCATCTTTTATAAGTCTATTATTGAGTGGTTCATATATCAAGTTTTCATCTAAGTCTATAGTTTGAACTTTTGCGTGGAAAAACTCTCTTTTTAAAATATTTTGTGCACGTACTAATAGCTCTTTTAATTCAAATGGTTTTCTAAGATAATCATCTGCACCACTTTCAAAACCCTTTGAAAGATTATCTACAGAGTTAAGAGATGTCATAAAAATAGCAGGAGTAGTTACACTTTTACTTCTAAGTTCATATAAAAGATCAAAACCATTCATAGATGGAACTTTTACATCAAATAAAAATAGGTCATAACTTTTTTCATATGCTAACTCTAGTGCAACTTCACCATCATGTACCACATCAACATCAAAGTTTTCAGAAGTTAAAAAATCCTCTAAAGTTTCACACAAAAGAAGATCATCTTCCAAAAGTAATATTTTACTTTTTTTCTCGTTCACGCTTCAATACCATTTGATAATCTTTTTTCTCTTTTTCACTCATACTTGATACTCTAGTTTTAAGTTCTTTTTTTAAAGCACTACTATCAGCACTTTTTACATAACCAACAAGTACAATTAATTCTTGTGTACTCATCTGTGAAAAATTAATTGCATATGAGCTTGTAACTAAAAATACTATTAAAATAAAAAATTTCATAATTTATTTTTCTCCCAATTCTAACAATGCCCTCGCACCTTTGTATATAGGTTCATCTATAAATCCTAGCTTTTCATCAGCAAAACCAGTATTACCCTCTTTACGTTTCTTCTCAAATTCTACCACAATATAGTGTGCTTCTGAAAGTGCAGCTAATGAAATACCAAAAACATCATCAGCTCTAAGTGCTTGTTCTGGTGATATACACCCCTTTGCCAAAAATCCCATTTGCTCTTCAATCTCTAACCACTGCTCAAAACCTTGCATATTTTTATGGTACTGGTAAACAAATGAGACAGGTTTCACACCTAAAGCTGATGATGTTAATAGAAATTGTGACAATATTGAGTGTATTGTATGATTTTGTGGAGTAAGAAGTGCTAGAGGTAGTTTTAAATCAGCTAATAAATCTAAGATTCCAAGATAAAAAACTTTTACTCTATCATCTACACGCAAATCTTTTAAGTTCAACCAAGCCTTAGCAGTTTCAATAGACAGATGCACCTCTATTGATTCATCAATTAATCTAAGAGCACGAAAAACATCTTGAGCAGTTTCAATTTTTGGTATACGAATAGCATCTGGCTTAAATTTATTTAGATATAAAATTTCCTCTTCTCCACCATCATCTAATGCATTTACTCTTACTACCAACTTTTTTTTGCATGTTGGTAATCTACTTAAAAATAGAGCGCACAGACGTAATGCTAAAGGTTTTTTCTCTTTGGCTACACCATCTTCAAGATTAATCATTGCACACCCAGTACTTAGAGTATCAATCTTATTTAGATGTTTAATATTATGAGCTGAGACCATTAAGGCACTTCTAAAATTAAGCGCCCTATTTTGCTCACGCTTTTGAACTGTAGTTAACTTCTCAATTGCATCTAAATCATTACTCTCTGCTAGTTTAACAATATGATCAATATTTTCAATTACCATTTTTATAAACCTTGAATATAGTTATAAAGTGCTTTTGTTTCTTTATTGCTTAAATAATACCTTGGCATAACACTCTTTTGTTTTCTAAGTGCCTTTGCAAAACGTTTGTAGTCTAAGTTTGTAATTGCATTTGTCTCTAGTTTTTTAGGAGTACCCTTATCAAAATAAGTAGCAATCACTTTCCCTTTAGCATCTATACCATGACAAGCAGAACAACTGACACCTCTTGGATTACTATAAAGATATTTACCATACTCTTCTTCTGTAATAAATGATTCTGCAAAAAGTGAAGTAAAAAGAAGTGATAAAAAAAGAATGTATCTGCTCAAAATAAATTTCCTTTTTGTTAATACGTGATTATATCATAAGCTTAAAGACAACAAATTTACTCTTAACAGACTTCCTTTAAAACCATTTTCGCTATTATTCTAAAACTATTTATTTATCCTGAGGACAATATGCAATTACTAGATGGTAAAGCACTCTCCAAAAAAATTAAGAATGACGTAGGACGCGATATTAGCGACCTAAAACAGGAGCGTGGTATTGTTCCAGGTTTAGCTGTTTTACTTGTTGGTAATGACCCAGCCAGCCATGTTTATGTTGGCATGAAGAAAAAAGCATGTGAAGATGTTGGGATATACTCAATTACACATGAAATGCCAGAGAGCATTGGTCAAGATGCAATTATAGATACTATTAAAATGATGAATGACAATCCAAATATTGATGGCATTTTAATTCAACTTCCGCTTCCATCACACATAGACACAACTCAAATTTTAGAGACAGTTGCACCACACAAAGACGTAGATGGTTTTCATCCATTTAATGTTGGTCGTCTCAGCTCTGGGCTTGATGGTTTTGTACCATGTACTCCACTTGGTGTTATGAGACTTTTAGAAGAGTATAAGCTAGATGTAAAGGGAATGAATGCTGTTGTTGTAGGAGCTAGTAATATTGTTGGAAAACCGATGGCTAGTCTACTTTTAAATGCTGGTGCAACAGTTGACATCTGCCACATTCATACAAAAAATTTAAAAGCTCATACTATTCATGCTGACATTTTATTAGTCGGCGTTGGAAAACGCAACTTAATTACAGATGATATGGTTAAAGATGATGCAATTGTTGTTGATATTGGAATTAATAAAACAGATGATGGAAAATTAGTTGGTGATTGTGACTATAATGGCCTTAGTAAAAAAGCTAGTTTCATAACTCCTGTACCAGGTGGTGTAGGGCCTATGACAATTGCTATGCTACTTTCAAATACATACAAATCTGCAAAAAAGAGAAAATAGATGAGTCAAGTGAATAAAATAGATAAAAAATGGTACACAAAACTTTACAATTTCGCAAATTCATGGACTGGTACAGTAATTATTGTACTAACAATTATATTTTTTGGAGCACAAGCTTTTATAATTCCAAGCGGTTCTATGAAAAACACCCTTTTAATTGGTGACAACCTGTTTGTAAAAAAGTTTGTATATGGAGTGCCTACTCCACATATTCCATGGCTTGAAGTTCCACTAGTGCCTGGTACTGATGGACATATCGTAAATGGTGACAAACCAAAACGTGGTGATATAGTAATTTTCAGATACCCACTAAACCATAAAACTCACTATGTAAAGCGCTGTGTAGGAGTTGGTGGAGATGAACTTTTTATGGACAATAAAACATTATATATCCATCCAAAAGAGGGTGATGCATACGTAAAAGAAAACTATGCAAAAGAAGATATTATAGCTATATTTGATAGATTATGGATTAAAAATCCTTACAGAAAAGAGCACCCTGGAATCCATAATGATGCCAGTATTACACCTGAGGATGGTTATCCTCCACAAGTATTTAAATTTATGCCTATTCGCGTTCCTGAAAATGAATTCTTTATGATGGGAGATAACCGTGACCACTCAAATGATAGTAGATTTTGGGGAACTGTACCATATGGTTTAGTTGAGGGAACTCCATGGTTTATCTACATGAGTATAGATGATGATTATAGTATTCGTTGGGACAGAGTCGGTAAAACCGTTGAAGAATTAGAGGGGAAATAGAGTGGAATACAGTGTTTTTGATATTATCAAAGCACTCTCTGCCATTGTTGCTCTAATTATTGCAATAATTGGACATGAAATTATGCACGGAAAAGTTGCATGGTATTATGGTGATGATACAGCTTTAAATGCTGGAAGATTAAGCTTAAACCCTATTGTTCATATAGATATAATTGGAACTATAGTTTTACCACTTATACTATTTATATCAAACATGCCATTTCTATTTGGTTGGGCAAAACCTGTACCAATCAATGTAAAAAAAGTGGTTAAGAATGGTGGTTATAACGCAGCCATTGCGGTAAGTATTGCTGGAATTGCATACAATTTTACAATAGCAATAGCAAGCTCAATTATACTTTCATTTTTAGATAAACCAGACAGTCTCTTAGGGGCTATTCCATATATGGTATTAGTTCAATTAATTATATATAATACGGTACTTGGTATTTTTAATTTATGGCCTATTCCACAATTTGATGGCTCACATATTTTAAGGTATCTGTTCATTAAATTTGGTTTGGATAAAGCTGCACTTTTAATGCAAAAAGCTGAACCATATGGAATGATTATAGTTGTTATTATTTTAGCGACACCTGCTGGTGTTGTTCTTTTTGAACCTGTACGTTTTTTACTAAATAATTGGTTACTAATAAATTAAAGGAAATAGATGAAATTTTATATCGCTACTGATCATGCTGGATTAGATTTAAAAAATTATACAAAAGAACTGCTAGAGACTCGTGGTCATGAAGTAATAGATTTAGGTCCGTTCGATAAAGAGCGTGTTGATTATCCAGATTATGCAAAAAAAGTCTCTAATTCGGTTTTAGAAGATACAAATTCTCAAGGTATTTTAATTTGTGGAACTGGAATTGGTATGAGCATGACTGCCAATAAATTTAAAGGTATCCGCGCAGCACTTTGTACTGATGCGTTTACAGCTTCAATGGCAAGATCGCATAATGATGCAAATATTTTATGTTTTGGCGAACGTGTTGTTGGTTTTGGTGTTGCTGAAACTATAGTTGATGCTTGGCTTAATTCATCTTTTGAAGGTGGCAGACACACAGGGCGTGTAGATAAGATTGAGGGTTAATAATGTTTTTTGAATGGTCATTTTATACAATAGTTGCTCTCATATCACTATACCTAGCAATTAAAATGTTCTATTTCAAAAATCTAAATATTCAAGAAAAACGTAACAACGACATGATGAAACTGACTCTACAAGAAGCAGAGATACTCATTCGTAAATATCAAATACAACTCCAACGTTCACTTGGAAATATTGATATATTAACAGATGAGTTAACAAAAATGCGTAATGATATGAAAGCATTAAAACAGAGAAATGCTCAACATCGTATTGAAGTTGAACGTTCTAGATCATCAATTAAAGAGCTTGAGTCTAGAATAGAAGCTCTATTATAAAGGAAAAAAATGACACTTTCAGAAGAAGACAAAAAAGTACTCTTAGAGTCAATCAGAGATATACCTAATTTTCCAAAAGAGGGAATACTTTTTAAAGATATTACAACTCTACTAAGTAATGCAGAAGCTTTTGGTGTTTTAATGAAACATCTACATGAGCGATATAATGATTATAACTTAGATTTTATAGCTGGAATTGATGCACGTGGTTTTATATTTGGTGCGGCTTTAGCACAGATGTTAAATATCGGTTTTGTACCAATTCGTAAAAAGGGCAAACTGCCATATACTACAATCTCAGAATCTTATGATTTAGAGTATGGAACAGATGAAATAGAGGTTCACATTGATGCCTTTACGAACAAAAAAGGTGCGCGGGTCTTATTGATTGATGATTTAATGGCAACAGGTGGAACAGCAACTGCAGCTGCTACATTAATTAAAAAAGTAGAAGCCCAATGTGTTGAAGCTTGTTTTATTATGAACTTGAACTTTGAAGATGCGCAAGAAAAATTAGGTGCACATACAAAAATTTATACTGTATTAGAGAATTTATAAAGTGTATAGTCCACATAAGTCACAATTCGATCCTAATGAGAATGGACACTTTGGAATCCATGGTGGTAGATACGTTCCTGAAACTCTAATGCCACAGCTTATACACCTTAATGAAATTTACAAAGAGATACGTGAAGATAAAAGTTTTTGGGAAGAGTTTAATAAAATTTTAAAAGAGTATGTTGGTCGCCCTACTCCTCTTTTCTTCGCAGAAAACCTCTCAAATGAGCTTGGTGCAAAAATATATATTAAACGTGAAGATCTTAATCATACTGGTGCACATAAAGTAAATAATACAATTGCCCAAGGTTTAATTGCTAAACGTATGGGTAAGAAAAAAATAATTGCAGAAACTGGTGCTGGTCAGCATGGTGTTGCTACTGCTACAATTGCTGCGCTTATGGGTTTAGAGTGTGATGTTTTTATGGGTGCAAAAGATGTTAAACGTCAAGAGTTAAATGTTTTTAGAATGAAACTTCTAGGCGCGCATGTTCATCCAGTAACTAGTGGAAGTCAAACTCTTAAAGATGCGATGAATGATGCAATCCGTCACTGGGTAACTCATGCTAGAGATACTTACTATGTGATTGGAACAGTAGCTGGTCCTCATCCATACCCAATGATGGTTCGAGATTTTCAAGCAATTATCGGTTATGAAGCAAGAAAACAGATTTTAGAGCGTGAGAACAGACTGCCTGACCATGTAATTGCATGTATTGGTGGTGGAAGTAATGCTATTGGAATGTTTCACCACTTTCTAGAAGATAAAGAAGTAGAGTGTATTGGAATTGAGGCTGGTGGACTTGGAGTTGAAACTGACAAACATGGTTGTAGTCTTAAAAAAGGATTACCTGGAGTACTTCATGGTCAAATGAGTTATCTGCTTCAAGATGATGAGGGACAAGTTATAGAGGCTCACTCAATTTCAGCAGGTCTTGATTACCCAGGAATTGGACCTGAACACTCATTTCATTTTGACAATGAAAATGTAAAATATGATAATGTTACAGATGATGAAGCACTTGATGCGTTTGTATGGTTAAGCAGGGCAGAAGGCATAATCCCAGCATTTGAGAGTGCTCACGCAATTGCATACCTAAAAAAAATGGAAAATATTAAAGATAAAATGATTATCGTTAATCTCTCAGGACGTGGAGACAAAGATATGATTCAAGCTAAAGAGATGCTAAATTTTGAGTAAGAAAGTAGCGTAAATGGAAGATTTTTTTGTTGATTTACTAAGAGAATATGGTTATATTATACTATTTATATGGAGTATAATGGAAGGTGAAACCGGTCTTGTTATGGCTGGTGTAATGAGTCACACTGGTGATATGTGGCTCCCTCTTGCTATATTCGTTGCTGGTCTTGGTGGATTTGCTGGAGACCAAATATATTTTTATATTGGTCGTTATAATAAAAAATATATCCATAAACAACTTCGTTCACAAAGAAGAAAGTTTGCGTTAGCACATTTACTACTGCGAAAATATGGTTGGCCTATAATTTTTGTTCAACGATATATGTATGGACTACGAACAGTAATTCCAATGGCAATAGGAGTAACACGATACAGTGGAAAACTTTTTGCTGTAATAAACTTTTTAAGTGCAATGGTATGGGCTAGCGTTACCATAATTCTTGCTTACATTTTTGGTCAAGAAATTTTAAAAATAATTCACATTACAAAAGAGTATTGGTTTATTGTTTTACCACTTGGAGTAGCAGCTGCAATTGGGCTTTATTACTATTTTCATAAAATAACATCTAAGTAATGTCACCTAATATAATAGTAAAACAAGCACCATTATCACAGATTATCACTTTTGACTTAATGAAAAATTATATCTCATTAGATACAAATAACTATAAAACACTTTAATAACGGCTTCTAGCAAGGCTTTGTATAGACATTTATTTTGCTAATCTTAGATAATATTAGCTCATTTTTGGAACAAAATAACAACTTGTAATTATTTCAATTTTACTCTTTTTCACATAATTAATTATCTTAATATAGCAAGGTAATTTGTATTTTTACACAAATAGTAAGACTTGAGAATATTATATTAATAATTAAATTATTGGTAGAGAATGGATAATTGTATAAAATCTCATTATATTAAAAATATACTTACAATTATAATGTAATATATTTCTTAATATTTAGGTTTGTTTATATAAAATGCTTGATATTAAGTAGTTTTACTAAATAAAAGGAATTTCCAAAATGCTAGAATTAATAAAAAGTTTTATAAAAAAAGATGAAAATATATTTCTTGAATATAAGTCAAAATGGTATTGGGAAAATAGTGATAAAGAATTATCTAAAGCTTGGGGAGAATTTTTAAAAGATTTTGTTGCATTGTATAATGCAAATCATGATTATATAAATGAAGATAAATATTTAATTATTGGTATTAATGAATCAAAACGAAATGGTGAAAGAATAGTTGATATTACTCATGATATAAATGGTGACATAATTACAAAAATGCAAAATCTTGATATATTTAAATCAGAAATTATATCAAAAATTAAAAATAACTTTAAAATTATTGATAATACAGAAATTGAAAATATTAACTTTGAATTAAGCTATATTACAATTACTTCAAAAAAAATATTAGTTTTTAATATCAAACCAACATATAATATTTTAGTATTAAAAAAAGACTTGCAAGATAAAAAAGCAACAATAAGAAAGAATTCTGTTTTAATACGAACTTATAAGGATGGATTTGACCCTGAAGTATCTATTGCTGATCCATTATCAATAGAAAAATTAAAACATAGTGCCAAGACATTTCAAATTGAAAAAGAAACTGAAAGAAAAAAAGAAATAAGCATTGAAAAAACAGTTAATTTATTTACACAACATAATGATACATTTAATCTTGAAACACCGCATAAAGTAAGACAATGGAAAGAAAATATTTCATGTGATATATTTCCGTTAAAATCGATACTTGGTAATATTGAATTTATTTATATTCATGAAAAAACAAGTCAAAAGAAAACATATGATTTTTTAATTAAAAATAAACTTTTAGACGATAACTCAAAAAAAATTATTTTAATATCAGAGAATTCAAAAAAAGAAAATCTAAAAAAAATATTTAATACTAATGAAATATATTATATAGAAGAGTTTGGTTCAAATTATTTATACAATGAGTACTTTGATGAAAATATATTTCATGAAGGTCAGTTTAATGTTAAGGATTTTATTGAACCATTTGGCATAAACTCAAAAGAGAAAACAGCTTATCAAACATTATTTGAATGGTACAATACTATATCAAACCCGTTGATGGTAGTTAAAGGACATGGAGGTATTGGAAAAACTACTTTAGTAAAATATTTAATTAACAATATTACAGGTTCTGATACTACAAATATTTTATTCATTAATTCTAAAGAAATATTAAATGATATTGTAAAATTTAATGATATTAATGATGTATTTCATTTTTATGAGGCATTGGTGAAAAAAAGACAAAGTGAACAAGAAATTAAAAAGATATTTGATAAAGAATTATTACAATTATCTGTTGATAATGGAAATTTACTAATTATTTTAGATGGTATAGATGAAGTTATTGCAAAAGCAGGTAGTAAATTTAATGTTAATAAATTTATTGATGCTATATATACTAATTATGCTGTAGGTTCAGAAAAAACAAAGATTATTATAACTTGTAGGGATTTTTTCTGGGATAATAATATGAAAGATGAATATAAAATAAATACTATTATTCTAAAACCATTTGATATATTACTAACAGAAAAGTTTTTTAATAGTAAGTTTTTTGAAAATAAAAAAAGCTATGAAAAAGCGATATTATTAGCACAAGATATTGCATTATCATCTGAAGATGATAACTCACAAGAAAAAGTATATATTCCATATATTTTAGATTTAATTGCAGATATTATACTAAAAGATAAAGAATTTGGACATGGCAATAATAATGATGATTTTGAAAGTGATATATTAGATAAATCAATAACAAATGATTATTTAATAGGAAGAATATGTGATAGAGAAATAATTAAATTAGAAAATATTACTATAGATGGACAAATTGATTTATTTATATGTCTAGCAATAGAATATAACGGGAAAATTGCGTTAGGTTCAATGTCAAAACTTACAAACTGTTCAAAATCCTTTAATCAATACTTATTTGATAAATTTAAAGGTCATCCTTTATTAACAACTACAAATGAAGTCTTATATTTTAAATATGATTTTTTTACAGAATACTTTAAAAATCTTTATGTTAGCGAATTTTTTAATAATCAAAAAAATAACATAACAAATAATCTTATTGAAGTATTAGCAGATTATATTAGATATGATAATAGTTTTACTAATTATGTTTGTAAAAGAATATCAATAAATGATGAATTAAAATTATTTTGTATCGATTTAATAGAAGATATTTGTGCTAACCATGAAAAAATTGATGATTTAAATAAAAGAAAATTTAAGTCATCTATAATTATATTATTATTAGTAACTCTAAGGCTATCAGGGAAACAAGATGGTATTGAAAGCAGAACAAATTTATTAAAAGAAATATTTGGAGAGCATACTATTGAAAACTTATCAATTATAAATCTTATAACTGGTGATAGTAAGTACCATCCAACATTTAATTTTTCAAATATTACTTTCAAAAATTGTTGGTTTGAAAATTATGACTATTTTTGGGAATGTAAAACAAACAAAAATACTAGATTTGAAAATTCTACATTTAAACATTTAGAACCAAGAAAAGGAATAGAACCAAAAATATTTGAAAACTTATTTAGTAAATCATGTGATATTACAGATATAGAAAAAATAATTATTAACCATAACGACAAAAAGTCAAAAAAAAGTACCAAAATAGAAAATAGATTAAAAAGTATTTTTAGATATTTTGAATTAGGTAGTCAATTTAAAGATAAAAAGATTTCAGATATAAGAAGTAAATATGACACTAGTATGTTAGATACACTAATTGAGAACAATATAATTCAAGAATATGTTAACAATAAAAAACTAAGCATGGGGAAACAATATAGAATTAATAGTGATTATGATGCAATTATTGATGTATTAGAGCAAGGTGGCAGCAATATTGAATTTAAAAGAGTATTAAATTTATTTAAATAGTAACATAGTATGCACTACTATAAAAGTACAACACATCATAGGAGAGAACAAGATTGTACTGCGGAAAAGTTTAATTTTTATCATGTTAAGTTAGATACAAAAGTTAAAATATTTCTTGCATAAATCCATCTTGTCTCTCACTAATTAGGCGTTAGACAGAATAAAGAATTAAAACTAATATATTTAACAAAATCTAAAATAGTTTTGAAAAGGGTTTATGTATGAAAAAAATTAAACTTACGCATGAAAATATAACTAATTCTTTCGACTTTTATAATAATAATTTAGGAAAAATATTCTCAGATTTAGAAACTAAAAATCTATCTTATCAATTGATAAAAATAATTGAACATGATAATATTATTAAAAATAAAAAACTTTCATACGATATACCACAACATGCTCTATACTTAATCTATTTTATTGGAGAATACAAAAAAGCATATCAATATGCTCAGCAAGATAAGAAAACTAAAAATGCAAATACTCTTGAATCACTTGGTAAAGGCTTTCCAAGCAAAGAAAAAGAATATAAAAAAGGATTAGAAAAAATACTAGATGATTCTTTAGATGTTGATGAAAGATTAAAATCATTCTTCAAAAACATGGCGTTTTTATTATTGAAAAAGCATTCTTATAAAAAAGTATCTATGCTTATGCTTGGTATTGTTCAAGTAAATTATCCATATATTAAAACTATTGTAGGGAATATACATCGATTTGATAGTTTTTTCCGACTAGCAATAAAATCAATTGATTATACACTTGAATATTTTCAGTATACACACTTAGCAGAAGATAAAATTTTAAATTCTTCACTAATAATGGTCTACACTATTCTGACAACGAATCTTAAAATGGATAATGATAAAGCATTTAAATATTCAAAAGAACTTGTTAATTCTTTTATTGATACTAATGAATATCAAACAAATAAATATAGAAAAAATTACTTGACTGATAAAGATATTTATTATGCTGGAATTTATCAAGGTATGCCAATTTACCAATGGTATATTAGTACCAAACATACATCCTATTATGAAGAAAAAGATATTTTTAAAATGAAAGTTATCATGAGAGCACTTGGAATTAATGGAAAGAAAAGTTTTACAGAAACTTTCATGATGTCATCAATACTAAAGTTGATTAAGAAAAAAGTCTCTGTACAAAATATTAATGAAATGTATGGTTCATTTAATGATGAAGATGAAATGAAAAAGATTATGCAACTATCACATATACAATTTGCACTTATTCCATTTCCTCTGTTGCAGTATTTGCCAAGAAGAAAATCATTGCTTATGCTAATAATATCTTCAATTATAGGTATTTATACCAAATTTGCAGACCTAAAAACTAAATTAACATAAAAATAACTTCCCTCAAACCAAATTAACGGTCATACTCTTCAAGTCGACAAATTAATACCAAGCTTGGTTAATCAAAAAAAGGATTAACCCAAATGTTAAAACTAAATGCAGTGTTATTAAACACATACAAGACCGATGAGTTCGTAAATAAAGAAAGTGGCATAACAACACCACCAAAAAATAAGTTCCAACTCCTAGTTGAGAAACAAATGAAAAACGGCTCTATAAAAAAAGAGCTAATTGACCTAAGTGTTAATAATGAAGTCTACATAAGAAACAAAGACTCTATAAATAAAAAAATAGAGGTTGATGTTAGTTACTTCGGTAATTGTACATTCTTTGGAATCTAAGTGAAAGATGAGTCTTTTGTTAGGTTTACAAGCCCCGCTTGAGAACCTAGCAGAAGTTCATCTTCACTTTTTCTATCAATCATAATTTTAAAAACTAAAAAGTACTCATAACAATAAGAAAATAGTTGTTGTGCAAAAAAAGACAAAAAGGAAGACTCCCACGGAGTATCGTTTTTTCTTTTTTTTCACAACTTTTTACTAGGGGGCTATAGTAACACCCCCTTACATACATAAAAGGTATGCAAAAATGAATGAAAATTCAAATGAGCTTTCTAGCTCAAATATTAAAACATTATCAGGTATTGACGCATTCTACTACTTCGCAGAATCAAACTCTAACTATGAACTGTTCTTTTTAGACCTACTAAAACAGATAGAAGATAAAGAAAGATACTTTATGATGCTAGATTATCAATACAAAGATGGTGAGATAAGCGTTAAAATAAATAATATTGAGTTTGCCTATAACGGAATGGGCAGAGATGGTTTTCATTGGTTCAGTAGTGAGTATGTGCGTTTAGCATTTAAAGACAAAGATAAAAATAGAACCTTGCACAATATAAGGGTTCAATTTAACGCAATAGGTATTTATACCATTGGTTTAAAGTCAATGATTGAATACGTTAATGAAAAAATCATCAATGATATTACTACAGGATACTATCCAATTACAAGAGTAGATTTAAATTCATTCGTTCAACATGACTTTGAATATGTGCGTGAGGATATGTGGGTATCTAAAAAACAGAGCTATGATGAAATAATAAAGACACACGGCAAAATTAGAAAACGTGAGACCATTACAATAGGCAAGAGTCCATTTAAACTAAGAGTCTATGACAAACTAGCAGAACTTACAAAATCAAAGAAAAAAGAGCTTATGCTTAACTATTTTGGAATAAATGGTCTTGATTTAGAAGAACCAATCTTCAATGTTGAATTTGAATTACATCGTGAGTTTTTAAAACAATATGGTATTGATACAATTGAAGATGTTCTAAAAAGAAGCGTTACTCTATTTCATCATGCAATGGATGCCATTCGTCTTATTGATATTAACTCAATAACAGAAAAGCAACTCCAAACTACAAATAGAAATAAAGCCTTGACTCTACCAATATGGGAACATATAAAACAAAGTTACAAACTTGATGATTTTTTACAAATTAGAACACCACTTTATAAAATTGAATCTATCTCTTATCTAGTAACACTAGAAGATATACAACAAAAAATTGAAAAACTTTTAATTAGATTGATGATACACGGTCATAGTCCTACAATATCCTATGTAACTGATTGTTTAATTCAAGCAAGAGAACGATACGCAATAAAAGTTTACTTTGCCAAAAGTGAGGGTGATGATATTACTATCAATGAAGCAAACCAGTTTGATGTTTTTATTGCTGAGGCTAAGAGATTTACAAGTGAACAGTTAAGAGCTAGAGTATCTATTTTAGGAGAGAAGCTTGAAAGGTTAGAGCTAAATGGTGGCGATGACTACAATATCAAAAGTATCAAACTTGAAATGGAAGCTTTTCAAATTGAGCTTACAGAACGTGGTTTAGCTCCTAATGAAAATGATGTTTTTTAAAGAGCTGACATGAACATTGAACTAGAAAATCTAAAATTATTACCTGAAATTGTAAAAGAGCTTAGTTCCATTAAGAAACATCTTTCAAGCTCTAATTCAAAAAGATGGCTCAATGTAAGTGAAACAGCTCTTTATCTTGGTTACTCAAAAGATTATATTCATAAACTAAAAGATAGTCAGTTTATAGAGAGCATCCATTTTTATAAAAAGTCTGGCAAATTACTATTTGATTCATATGAGCTTGATAAGTGGGTAACAGCTTCACATAACAAGCTTGACTCAAAAGCAATAGCTAAAAGTGTTCTAAAAGATTTAATATGAGTTTAGTTAAAATTGCCATGTTTGCTAGAAGTTGTTTTAGTAGGTGTTTTCACAAGGAAACATTATGATTAAAATGACACAACCTAAACTTTATACTAGAGGTACTAAACTCTGGATAAGGTTTAGCCTAGATGGAGAGGTGATTAAAAAGTCACTTAACATTGAAGATACAAAAGCTAATAAAAAATTAGCAACAACGCAGATTATTCCACAAATGCTTTTAAAAGTGCATAGTGGAGAGTTCTTTGACACCACAACTGTTCCGACTCTAAAAGAGATGATAGAAAAAAGCTTGAAGATGCACGAGGGAAGTAGAAAATACTTAACTAATAGAGCTTATGAGAGCGTATTTAGAAACAATATTATTCCATTCTTTGGAAATAGAAAACTAAATAGCATTAAGCCCTCAGAACTTCTTCTTTGGCAAAATAATCTCTTAGATTCTAATGCTTCAAAGAGTGTTGCAAAAATAAGAACAATCTTTTATGGTGTGTTTGAAGATGCGCTAAGAGATGAAGTAATTAATAAAAATCCTTTTTTAGCAGTAAAGACTCCAAAAATAGATGTAAGAAGAAAAATTAACACTTTTTCTAAAGATGAGATATTTAAAATCATTGGTTCAATGAATATCAACATAAGAGCTTACTTTGCAATAGGTTTCTTTACTGGCATGAGAACTGGAGAGATTACAGCTTTAAAATGGGAAGATATAGATTTAAAAGCTAAAACTATAAAAGTTCAAAGAACTAGAAATAAAGGGATTGAATCTACTCCTAAGACACAATCAAGTATTAGAGAGATAGATATACTTGATGTTTTACTTCCTTACATCAAAGAACATCATGAATTGTATTACCATCATGAGTATTTATTTGAAACTAGAAATAGATTGCCGTTTTATTCAGCTTCTCAAATAGCTCGAACTTATTGGGTACCAGCATTAGAAGATTTAAACATAGAACACAGAAATTTACATCAGATGAGACATACCTTTGCAAGTATGATGATAGCTTCTGGTGAAGATATTTTATGGGTTTCAAATATGTTAGGTCATAAGAACTCTGCTATTACTTTACAAGTATATGCAAAGTACACGAAGAATGATAAAAAGACAAGAGGAACTTTTCTTTTAGAGTAGAACAATATTGGTTCAGTTTTGGAACAATTTAATAATTGGTGGTGGTTGAACTCCTGATATATGGGTTATTTGGAGAGTTGGCTACTTAATGAAAAAAATGGGTGCGTAAATTCTTACTTTTTCTTATAGTTTGTTAAATATTCATCTATCATTTTCAACTTTAAGCTTTTTCTAAAACCTCTATGAAATTTTAGTTATTAAGTCTTATAGAGTATAATTCAACCTATGAGATACACATTAATAGTTTTACTGTTTATAGTTTTATTAAATGCTAGTGAAGTCAAACTTCATATTTTGGGTTCAGGTGGTCCTGAACTTCAAAATAGTGCTTCAACATCATACCTATTAAGTGTTGATGGAAAAGCAAAAATTTTAGTTGATGCAGGTAGTGGTTCAATTGAAAATTTTAGTAGAATTGATGCTAAAATAGAAGATTTAGAAGCTATTTTGATAACACATACTCATATTGACCATATTAATGATTTAAGTGCATATGTTAAAGCTGGTTACTTTACAAATCGCTCAAAGACCTTACCAATTCTTGGATCATTTGGCTCATCAATAATGCCATCAATTAAAGAGTATCTGTATAGACTATTTGGTAAAAATGGAGCATATGCATACATGCAAGATATACTAACAGAAAATAGTGATTCATTTATGTTAAAACCAATTGTTATGCCAAAATCAATACACAAAACAAGAATTACACCTAATATTTTAGTTACTAGTATAGAGGTAAATCATGGGATTATCCCAGCTCTTGCCTTTAGAGTAGAAATTGATGATAAAGTTTTCGTTTTTAGTGGAGATACAACTGCAAAAAGTGATAATATCATTAAAATTGCGAAAAATGCAGACTTTTTTGTTGCACATTACGCTATTCCTGAGTTTGGTTACAACATTGCAGCGCAACTACATATGAGACCATCAAGAATTGCTCAAATAGCAAGCAAGTCTAATGTAAAACATCTAATTCTTTCACACCTGATGAAAAGAAGTATAAAAGCAAAAGAAGAGAGTCTTAAAATAATAAAAAAGATATATAGCGGTAAAGTTAGTGTAGCTTCAGATTTAATGACTTTTTACTAACGCAAGCTGCTATACACTCTCCAACCAGATATTACGTTTATAAATAATGAAATAGAAGAGACCAAAAGTATAGATGCTACTACTATTTTAACAGATGGAAACAAAAACGAGAGTAAAAACAGAGTAATAAATAGTTGATACAGGCGTAATTGCACCCACATATCTTCTTCATTAATTATCTCTTTTATTGTTGGAATATCCAACTTTCCACTAGAACTAAGATGAAACCACACTAAAAATGGAATAATTTTGTACATCATACCTTGAAGTAATGAACCTAAAAATCCAATACTAAAACTAATAAATGAAAGAGTAAAAAACAGTGGTTCAATATATCCAACCCACCAAAATACAACTGATAGAAGAAGTGTTATCATAGAAGTGTGCCAGTATGAAACTGTTACATCTGGAATTTTGCGTCTTCGTCTACGTAGGCGCTTAATTGTCTGATATGCGTACATTAAGACACCTTGAGTAATTACAAATTCTGCTAATATACTAAGGCTTGGATATATAAAAAATAGTATAGCAAACGAAACTAATGCACCTATAATTATAAAAGGAATTGCTCTTCTGCAACCAGGTGTATACTCTGGTGTTACATAAAACATTGGTACGATACTAAGTGAGACACTAACAATAAGTGCAAATGCCCAACCAAACAAAGCAATTACTATATGAAAATTAGATAAAGCCTCATGATATTCCAACTCTATAATGCCAGTGCGACCAAGACTAATCAATATACCCAACAGTAATACTATCCACAAGGAGGCAATAGAAACCTGCATTAAAGGCACACTCTTTCCTTTTCTATCTGCCCTATAAACATCAATAGAGATGTTTAGTAAAAATACAAATATACCAATAGCAATACTAAAGGCACCTATTAACATTAATGTATCTATCTCAAAATATAATCCAAATGAAAATATAGGTATACCAAGCAGAAGAAGCAGATGTATAAACCACACAACAACAATATTACCACCAACTACTACACCCATCAATACTGGTAACATCTGAAACAGTGCACCAAACATTATAAGTGTTAATACTCCTAATGTAAATAGATGTACAAGAGAGACAGTTTGTGAACTAAAACGTAACTCTATTACATCTATAGGAGTAAAAAAAAGTGCTATTGCAAAAAAAATAAAAAAAAGTGGTGCAGTGTAAAAAAATCTAAAAGGGACAGATATATTAGGCCCTTGATCTAAAGAGAGAGATGAAGTATTCAAAAAAGAAATGCCACCTTTAAATATCTTTCATCTTCTCAACAATCTCTGCTGAAATATCTGCAAGGTGCTTATCAGCCATCTGATATAACATCTGTTCCTCTTTTGAATTGTGTTGCTGTACAAAAATTAACAATGTTTCAGACAAGCCAAAAAACTTCTTCTCATTTTCTGTTACTGCTGCTTCACTAAGCTGTTCAACAAGTTGACGTACTTGATCGTGTTCCATTCTCATAACTTGTGTTGGACCATCAACCATACCTGTGCGCTCCTCAAAAGCTGGGAATAGAATAAGTTCTTCTCTCTCTAAATGATTTATCATTGCTTTTGAAAACTCTCCGATAGCAGATATAGCTTCTTTAAATTTTTTTTCAAATACAAGTTCTTCAGCTTGTGCCAATAGCATATCGCAATGCCTATGATCTTCTGTTAAATAGATACTAATGTGTTGACTCAAATTACATTCCTTAATAAAATATATAACGGATTATAGTAGAAAATAAAGCAAAGAGATACTATTTAACTATTAACTACAATATTTCTACCACCTTCTTTAGCTTTGTAAAGATATGTGTCAACTCTTTCAATAATTGTATCACGATCATCATCATGTTTGAGTTGTGTTACACCAATACTAATTGAAATATGACCAACCTCTTCAAAAACATACTCATCTACTTTTTGACGAATTTTTTCTGCTAAAATTGTAGCGCCATCAACATCTGTATCATTAGTTGCAACAATCATAAATTCTTCACCACCCCAACGAGCAAATACATCACTTGGACGAATATTCTCTTTTACTAGCTTACTAATTTCCACAAGAACATAATCACCAGCTTTATGTCCGAATGTATCATTTACGCGCTTAAAGTGATCAATATCGAACATAATTAAAGATAGTCCTAAATTATTCTCTTTAGAGTGTTGCATTAATGAAGCAAGAGATTCATCAAGTTTTAGACGATTATAAATTTTAGTTAATGGATCTGTAATTGCAAGTACTCTGTATGTAATATCTTGCATAATAATTGTATAACCTGTAACTTTTCTCTCATTGCTAATAGTAGGAGTAATTGTAGAAATAACCCAAAAAGGATCTGAGTTTTTCTTAACCATTTTAATCTCGCCCTTGTATATCTCACCATGACGAATTTTTTCATAGGCTTTTGTCCAGAGAATTTCTATCTCTTCTAAGTCAATTAGACTTTTAAACTCACTACCAATAAGTTCATCTTTATCGTAAGATGAAATTCTAGTGAATTCACTATTGACATAGATTACTCTCTCTTGATCATCTAGCCTTACAACAATTGATGAAGCATCTAAGGCTTTTTTATACTCACTTAGAACTTCCAAATATTTTCCAAGCTCTTCAGCATTTTTTTCAACTGTAATCTTTTGATTTTTCAAATCTTCATCCATTTTTTCAACATTGTCGATAAAAACATTGAAGTATCTAATTACATCACCCAACTCATCATTAGAAGTTACAGAAAGTCTTGTGCTTAAGTCTGGCTCTTTCTTGGAAAGATTTTTAGTAGCCCGTAATAATTCTCTAATTGAAGAGACAATTTTAAACGCAACATATACTGTAAAGACAACTAATACAAGTAATCCAATTGTTCCAAGCATATTAATTCTAAACATTTCATCTAAAATAAATTTACTAAAACTACTTACACGTGTATCAAAATTATCTTTTGTATATTTATACAGTTCATCAAACTCTTTTGTTATTCTCATATAAATTGCAAAAAATTCATCCAGTGTAAAGTACCAATTTGATGTAAAAACTTTTGTAGAGGTAAACTTTACACCAACATCATATAAACGATCAATCCTTACTTTAAGTCGTCTTGCCAAATCATAAAGTTTATTGTCCTTTAATTTACTAGCAAGTTCAATAAGTTTATCTAAATCTTTATGTATATCTCTATACAGTTTTCTATGTTTTGGAGATTTAGTCTGCTTTAAATCTAGTACAGAATCAAATACAAAACTATTTTGAAGAGTGAAAATATCACCTTTCATTTTATTGGTCACATTAAAAACATTCATCTCCACACGCTTAAGGTCATCAAATTCATAGACAACTTTTTTTAGCATGTTTGAGTTTAGTAACATTACAACTAATACTGTCGAGATACTAATGACAACTATCAGAGAAATCTTCTGATAAATTGTGATATTTTTAAATAAATTCACTTATATTTTATCTCTTTCAATCATTATAATTTTAAATATTTGTATTTAAAAAACTTTCAGCCACCATTCTACATTGTATTTCTTTATATTATTATAAAATTATATAAATTTACCAATAACTACATAAATAATTAGTGATATAAAGCCACCTAAAAGTGCGTAAGGCAATTGAGTTCTAACATGTTCAACATGATTACATTTTGCAGCCATTGATGATACAATAGATGTATCAGAAATTACAGAACAGTGATCACCAAATACTCCACCAGCCATCACTGCACCAACTGCTAAGTATAAATTTGCATCGCTTCCAACTGCCATCTGTACAGCAATTGGCATCATAATTGAAAATGTACCCCAACTTGTCCCTGTAGCAAATGCTATAAATGCAGAAAGAATAAATATAACTGCTCCAATTAATGTTGGATCTAGTACACTTGATACTAAATTTGAGAGTAAAATACCAATTTCAAGTTTTGTACTTAAATCTGAAAGAATAAATGCTAAAAAAAGTATCGCAGTTATTGAGAACATTGAATATGCACCTTTAACAATCTGTTCTGCTGATTTTTTTAAACTAACTATATTTTTTATTTTATACATAGCTGTACTAAATAAAAGAGTTGTAACAACTGCATAAAGAATAGAACTAGAACCGCTACCTTTCATAAAATTACCATCACCTGTAATGTACAAAAATAGAAAAACTAACACTATTAAAAGTAGTAGTGGTACAAGGAAATTTATAGCACTACTACTTTTAATATCTTCTTCAATATCTTCTTCATAAAACTCTGAACTATTGTTCATAGTAAAATAGTCTTTCCCACTAACAGTTAAAAAAAGTAAAATTCCCAATGAAATAAAAGCATAAAAATTATACATAACACCCATTGCAACAACTTTTATAGGTTCTTCACTTATAAGACCATTACTAACTTGTGCGCTTATTAAACCAATAAAAAGAGCACCCCAAGCATTAAATGGAACAATCGAGCATATTGGGGCTGATGTAGTATCACACAAATATGCTACTTTAGCTTTTGTCATTGAAAAACGCTTTGCTAATGGACGAATAACAGTACCAACTACTAATGCGGCTAAAGTTGATTCAATAAACACAACAATTCCAACAACAAAAGCAAGCCCCATAACACCTCGCGCAGAACGAATTACTTTTGAACTTTGTAAAATCCATTTACTAAAACCATCAACTCCACCTGAAGCGTTCATCATTTGCATTAGCGAACCAACTAAAAGAGCAAACCCGAGAGTTTTTAGAATCCATACTTTTTGTAGCATTTCAGATGTATGGTCTATAATTGAGGGGATTAGCTCTTGAAAATTAAAATTTAGCAAAACTAAATGTGAAGCTAAAATAGCTATTATAATAGAGCTGAAGACCTCTTTTGTCAATAGTGCTATAATAATTGCTAATAAAGGTGGTAGAATAACAATATAAGAAAAATCAGTCATATAAAAATTCCTAAAAGTGTCGATAGTATTTAAAAGAGGATCAAAAAGGATTGAAGATGTATACTCCACAGCAACTCGTAAGCGAGCAGATTTACAACCAGTTTTTAGATCAATTAACAACCGTTTTAGAACGACCTATTTGTCAGACCTACTTTGGAGAATTAACACAAAAATATGTAAACGACCCAAATAAGATGCCAACAATAATGTGGCTAGAAACTAATCGACACCCAGAAATTGAGTGTCAAGAGTGAACATTGTGAGTCACATAACCGTCAACTCTCCCAAGCGCTGCTTCTAAAGTTCTATAACTTATAGATGGTAGATAATCACCATAAAGCGCTTCGGATTCTCTAAAACCCTCTAAAATAGCAGCACGACCACGTTTTAATAAAGAAAAATCATGATGAACTCTATTTGTAATTAACTCTGCTATATGTGCACCCATATCTTCTGCATTCTCAAATGCACTATTTCTGATGGCACCATAACTACAACTATTCCCCATCGATAACTGATAACTCTCAAACTGCTTACAAAAAATATCAGCTACCGTTCTAACAAAACTATCAAACAAACCATCTTTATCATATACTTCATATGAAAAAGCCTGCATATACGCGCTCCTCTTAGACTTACATCACCTTAGTCTATATCGACCCTTTAATAATTTTTATTAATATTACGATTACGTGAAGCAACTCCAATTAAACCAGCAATTATTGCAATAGAATAATAGACAAAAACAGGAACAGGAACAGGATCACCTTGCGCGTAAGAGTGAAGACCTGATAGATAAAAGTTAACACCAAAGTATGTCATTACGACTGAACTAAAACTAATAAGTGCTGCGACATTAAATACAAAAACTGAATAGATACTTTTAATGAATCTAAGGTGAATTACAACAGCGTAAACTAAAATTGTTACTAATGCCCAAGTCTCTTTTGGATCCCAGCCCCAATATCTTCCCCAACTCTCATTCGCCCAAACACCACCTAAAAAGTTACCAACTGTTAGAAGTGCAAGACCAAGAATTAAACTCATCTCTGTCAAATATGTAAGTTCTAAAATAGAACGTTCCAATCTTTGCGCATTTGATGGATTTTTCATTGCAAATAAAATTAATGATATAAACCCAAGTAGTGCGCCTAAACCTAAAAATCCATAACTACCAGTAATCATAGAGACATGAATATTTAACCAATATGATTTTAAAACAGGTACCAAATTTGTAATTTGAGGATCAAGCCAATTTAGATGAGCTACAAAAAGAATAAGACCTGTCAAAATTGACGTAGCAGCAAGTGTAATTGGAGAGTTCTTAGAAAATATAAACCCTGCAAGCATCGTCGCCCATCCAATATATATGAGTGACTCATAAGCATCAGACCATGGGGCATGACCTGAGATATACCATCTTAAAATCAATCCAAAAGTATGCATAATAAAAAACAAAATTAAGAGCATTGCCGTCAGTTTACTAACAGTTTTTAAAGATCCTTTTTCAAAAATAATTGAAAAAAGTGAAAGTAATAAAAGAGCAAAACCTATTATAAGATAAAAAGGCATTAAGCTTTTAAATATATTCAATTTATTATTTATTAACTCAGCTTTTATTTTTTGTTCATTTGGATAAATTGCGCTTCCATTAGTTTTTTGATAAGTTGCTATACTAGCAACAGCAACATCAGCCTTTGTCCAATCTCCACTTTTACTAGCCTCTTCTAAAGCATTAAAATAATTAAGTACCAATTGACGGACTTCTAACGCTCTTGCCTTATCAAACTTTTGAAGTGCCTCTACAGTTGACAACCACTTAAAGTCTAACGAATTTGCATCTGGGAATAAATTAAATAGACTTCCTGAGTATACCATGTAGGCTACATTTACTCTCTCATCTACTTTAATTAACTCCTTTTCAAATGTCCCTCGTTGCGCTCCTGGTGTACGAACTGCATCTTCTGCCATTTGACCCAATTTGTACTTCATCATACGTTCAGGTTGCTCAAAAAACTGCTCAAAAGTGGCATACTTTTCGTTTTTATCCATACCAATAATCTTTTTTATTTGGTCGTGTCCGACTTTAATCATCTTCACTTTACGCCAAAAAAATGGATTACTCATCATTCCTAATGCTACTTGATTTGCATCCATTCCCAAAATAGTATCACTTCTATGAACCTTATTAAGCATCTCAATTGCTAATGTATTAATAGGTTTTAACCTACCATTATGTTGAGATAGAAGCTCACTAAATTTCTCAGCGTGTGCTTTATTTATTGTAAAATTTTTAACTGCATCTGAGCTATAAGCTATATTTGTACTTAATATTAAACCAAATAAAATAGTTGCGATACCTTGCATTTTTCTAGCTTTTTCTCTTAATTTCATAAAACGGTTTCCTGGTTGAAACATTGCAAAGAACATACCAATTGCTAACATTATGTATCCTATATATGTAGGCATTGTTCCAGGATCATAACTCACTGAAAGAATTGTTCCTAACTCATCTTGGTCATATGAGGATTGAAAAAGTCTGAAACCACGATGTTCTAATATATGGTTCATGTAAATTCTAAACGGTTCATTAAGCCCTTCTTCTTTATCATGTAATACAACTTCTGACGCATATGAAGATGGACTCATTGAACCTGCGTATCTGTCTAATTGAAAATCAACCAACTCAACTGAAAAAGGAAGTTCATAACGTACTGAACCAAATGAAATTAGAACTTGAACACCATTTAAACTAAGACGTTTACCTAAAGATTCTCTTCCACTTTTACCAAAGATAATAAGCTCTTTACTTTGATTTCCTACTGTAACATTAAACCTTAATGCATCATCTAAGGATTTTGCTTTTTTAGACGGATTACTTACAACCTCTTTTACAGCACTTTTATAAAAATCTTTTAAAACAATATTTACTTCGCCAGCAGTATATAGGTGACGTTTTTGAAACTTTGTAGAAGTTGATGGCTCAGCTTTTGAGCTCTCTCTTGTATCCATACTTAATACATTTAGTGTCTCTTTATGTGACATTTGCAGTGAACCATCAACTATATTAATGGCAATTGTATTTGTACCAAACTTCTCATTTGATCCAAAGTCAATAACAGCAGTCTTTGTTACAACATACTCACCATATTTTAATTGTATTTTTTTAGGACCATTTTCATCCGAGATAACCAATGAAAGGTAAGGTGCACCACCATCTTTCTCAACAAGTGAATACTCAGCTTGTGGAATATACTCTACTAATTTAACATTAACATCTTTGTTGTTTATCTTAATATCTTTTTCAAAACTGTTACTACTAAGTTTTGAAAGCATCAAACGCTCACTAAATTCTAAGTCTTTACTCTCAGAGTGAAGTTTTAAACCCAAGTATGGATATTGAGACATAATATTATTAGACTGAGATCCCTCACGAATATGCATCATACCCTCATATCCAATATATCTTGTAATACTTGCACCAATCATTATAACTACGAAAGAGGCATGAAAAAGTAGAACTAACCACTTTCCTTTGCGATACATCTTAACTTGTACCATTGTAACAATTAAGTTAAAAGTTAGCCAAACTAACAACACTTCAAACCAAGTTGCAGCATAAACTACAGCGCGAGCGCTTTGTGTACCAAAGTCATTTTCTATAAATGTAGCCCAACCAATTGCTATGGCAAAAATACTAATCAATAACATACTCATTCGTATGGAAGTCAATAATTTAAAAATCTGCATTACTTTAATTCTCCCCAAGATGAACCAATATTTACCGAACATTTAAGTGGTACGTTCAACTTTTCAATTTTTTCCATTATTTGTGTAAATTCTTCTGCAAATATTACAGCATCGCTCTCATCTGCTTCAAAAAGAAGCTCATCGTGAATCTGTAACAGCATTGTACTATTTAGCTGTTTACTTTTGATTTCCAATGCAATTTTGTTCATTGCTTTTTTAATTAAATCTGCCGCACTACCCTGAAAAACGGTATTTACAGCTTCGCGTTTGTATGCAGCAAGTTGCATTGGTCTTGCATTTTTAAAGTCAAAATAGCGTCTTCGTCCAAATAATGTCTCTACATGTCCAAAATTTTGCGCATCATCTTCAATCGAAGCAAAGTAGTTTTTTACAGTCGGAAAACTATTAAAATAACGCTCAATTATCTCTTTTGCTTCTTTAGTTGTAATTCCTAGAGTATCTGAGAGTTTTTTACTTCCCATGCCATAAAGAAGACCAAAATTTACAGTTTTTGCAATACCACGCTTCTCATGAGCATCATCTTCCCCAAAAAGTTGTAAAGAAGTTTCATAGTGAATATCTTTGTCATCATTAAAAGCTTTTAAAAGAACACTATCTTTACTAAAATGAGCAAGAAGACGTAACTCAATCTGTGAATAATCTATTGATATAAGCTTTTTCCCCTTTGGGGCTACAAACCCATAACGAATTTGACGCCCAAGTTCAGTACGAACTGGAATATTCTGTAAATTTGGATTTCTACTACTTAATCTTCCAGTTGCTGTTCCAGTCTGCACAAAAGAGGTATGAATACGTCCATCACTAGATTCCTCACTAAGAGTTAAGAGTGGGTCAATATAAGTAGAATATAGTTTAAAAAGTTCTCTATATTCTAAAAGTTTAGGAATAATTTCATGTTCATCCTCTAGCGCATGTAAAACTTTTTCATCTGTGCTGTAACCAGTTTTTGTTTTTTTAATAGCTTGAAGCCCTAATGTTTCAAAAAGAACAACTCCTAGCTGTTTAGTAGAATTAATATTAAACTCACCACCAGCTAGTTCATATATTTTTTTTGTAACTTTATCTATCTCATCTTTTGTTGAAAGTTTTAATGATTTAAAAAATTCTTTATCAATTAAAATTCCATTACTCTCCATCTGAAGAAGCGTAGATACAAAAGGATACTCAACACTTTTTGCCTCATCTAAAATATGTTCACCATTTTGTGCTTTTATTACATCTGTTAATTTATGAAAAAGTTGTAGTGTTATAACTGCGTCTTCTGCAGCATATGAAGCAGCATCTTGAAGTTCTACAGATCTAAAATCAGTACCTTTTTTAACAACATCTTTATAAGCTATCATTTGATGTTGCAGATAAAATTCTGCTGACTTATCTAAACCTACTGCGCGAGTTGAATCTGCAAGCCATGCTAAGAGAAGTGTATCAGCAAATACATCTGGCATATCACGATTTAAAAATCTTGATAATATTGCATAATCATATTTTAAATTATGTCCAACTACCTTGTGTATTAGAAGTTTATTTAAAGCAATAGTTGCATCTTCAACACTTATCTGTTCTACTACACCTAGATAATTATGAGTTAGAGGAACATAATAACCACAATCTTCAGTAACTGCAAAACTAAACCCTACTAATGTATCTGTATAAACATCTAGTCCTGTGGTTTCAGTATCAAGTGCCACAACTGAATTTTGCTCAATTGAATCAATTATTTCAAAAAGTTTTTTAGAATCATTTAGCAAAACAGCACTAAACTTTTTTTCATCTACCTTCTGATCAATTTCTTGTTCAACTTTTCTTTTTTGTGGTGCATTTTTAAGACGTGAAAGCATTCTATTTAAACCATAACTATTTAACTCATCAACAATTTTTAAAAGTGGATTCTCTGTTGGCATTTGTAGGACTTCAAGATCTAAAGAATCAAAAAGGTCATCTTTTAAAGATACTAATTCTTTACTCCTATAAGCTGCCTCTTTTTCAGCAATTAACTTAGCTTTAATGCCCTTTGGTGTTATTTCATCTATATTTTCATAAATTTCATCTAAATTATCATAACTATTTAATAACTTCTGCGCACCAACTTTTCCAATACCTTTTACGCCAGGAACATTATCAGCGCTGTCTCCTAAAATTGACTGATAATCTATAAATTGTCTAGCTTCAATGCCATACTTTTCACGACATGCCTCTTCATCTGTATCTTTTCTTTTTATCGCATCAACTACAACAACTTTTCCATCATCAATTAGCTGATATAAATCTTTATCATGACTAACTATACGTACATTTAAGTCCATATTTTTTGCTATCTTTGAAGCGGTTGCTATAATGTCATCTGCTTCAAAACCCTCCATAGATATTGCTTTTAAACCCATTTTCTCAATCCAGTCAATAGCAACGGGAAGCTGTTCTTTTAGCTCCTGCGGTGCTTCTGAACGATTCGCTTTATAATTTATATCTATTTCATGACGAAAAGTTTTACCCTTTGCATCTAATGCAAACAGTATATAATCACCTGAATGTTCTTGTGTAAAAGTGTAAAGAAAGTTTGCGAAACCTGTTAAAAGTCCTGTGGGAAAACCTTCGCTATTTGTAAGTGGGGGAAGTGCATAAAAACTTCTAAAAAAGAAGCCGAATGTGTCTATTATAGTTATGCTTTTTTTCATTTAATTCTTCTAACTGCTCTTCTTAATAACCGAGCAATAGAGGCAAAAAGATTAAATAGTTTAGAGAGTATTCGCCTAATTATTGATCTCTTTTTTTCTCTAACCTCTTTAGTTTCACCATTAACATCTTCAGCTTCAACCTCTTCATCAATGGATGTACCAAGTTCTTCTAACTCTTTATTTATTGCTGTGTATGTACCTTTAGTTATGGATTCCATCTGCAGTGCAGTATGCTCAATTTTTTTAATCAGTTCAGCATAACTAGCCATTTTTACCTTGTTTTGTAAAATGACCTCTTCATTACCAGTAGATTCACCAATATCTAGTTCAAATACAACATTACCAAGCGTCTTATTAATATTTTTATCATGTAAAATGCCAAAACTATAATCTTGATTTGCTTGTGCTTCTAAAATAGTTTTATAACGATTAACAATTACAACACCAGCTGGCATTTTATACTCGGACATTAGAATAATATCTTCTTGCAATATTTTAAAAATTTGTTTAGTTGAACGTGTTTTAATTGTTGCACTAGTGATTTCAGGATTTAAAAGTTCACCCTGATATGCCCATAAGAGGTCACAATACGTAGAGAAATCATCTCTTTCTATAATAATACTATTTTCTGTTGTAGACATTTAGATTAATCCTAAATTTAAGATGGAGGATTTTATCATTCATGAGCATAATAAAGTATAAATTATTTAATTAATTTTCTTCTATATAAATAAAAATATTATAACTTTTGCCGATATTAACTTTAGAAAAATATTAACAGAAGGTTTAATAAGATGAAAGCTCATATTGAAATATTACTTGAAAAAAAACTTGAAGATTTAAGTCTAAATGAAATTAAGATACTTGCAGAGTATTTGGCAAATCTTTAATTCAGGATAAAATAGTTAAAATACCCTACTTTACAGATGGGGGAATATATGAGTAATCTACCAGCTATGGAAGCTGATTTTAAAAGCGAAGAACGATACGCAAGACTAAAACTTATTTTTAAAGCATCAAACAATGAAGAAAAAATAGTAGAAGAACGTGTTAAAGAAATTACAGATAAATATAGTCTAATACCAAACTGCTGTTGCATTGAGGGTAAACAAGGCTCTTTCCAATATAACATTGAGTACCATGACGACTATGATAAAGAAGCTGGTGATATTTTTGAAGATATTATGAAGCAGCTAAACATTACATCTTGTAGTTAAAGAGGTTCCATGGATCTTGGAGAATTTGCACAAGGTAATGAACTTTTTAAGAACTCTTTTTTTAAAACAAATGAAAAAAAATTATTAAAACTTGTAAAAGATGGTCAACACCCAAAAGCTCTATTCATTGGGTGTAGTGATTCACGTGTTATACCTGACCTTATTGTAAGTTCAACACCAGGTGATCTTTTTGTAGTTAGAAATGTAGGTAATTTTATACCTCCACATAAACTAGATAATGAGTACCATTCAACAGTTTCAGCAATTGAGTATGCTGTAACAGTTCTAAAAGTTAGTGACATTATAGTCTGTGGTCATACACATTGTGGAGCATGCGCACACCTGTATGAAGAGCTTGATGATAGCTTAGTATATACAAAAAAGTGGTTAGAACTTGGTGAAAAAGCTAAACAGATGGCACTACTTAGTCTTGGTAAAGATGCTGAAAAAGAAAAACTTCTTCGAGTAACTGAAAAGTTTTCAATCGTCTCACAAATTGACAACTTACTAACACACCCTAATGTTAAGAAACTTTCTGATGAAGAAAAGCTTACTATTCATGGATGGTACTACCACATAGAAAATGGTGATATTGAGTATTATGATACAGATAGCTACAGTTTTAAGCCATTATCTAAGCTGTCATAAAAAAGTTATGTCTAAAGTGGTTTAGGCATGCTGTAATAAAATCCTTGACCAAAATCTATACCCAACTTCGATACAACCTCTTCAATCTCTTTAGAACTAACAAACTCTGCAACTGTTTTAATATTTGCAAGTTTTGCAAACTCAACAATAGATTTCACTACAAGTTGATTACTCTCGCTTTTGTCAATATTTTTTATAAGAGATCCATCAATTTTCAAAATATCAACTTCAAGTTCCAACAGATAATTATAATTCGAGTACCCACTACCAAAATCATCTATCGCAATTTTACAACCATAACCTTTAATCTTGTGGATAAATAATTTCAGAGATTCAAAGTCAAGAATTTCCTCACTTTCAAGTAATTCAAATGTCAATCTTGAAGTTATAGATCTATTTTTTTCAAGTGTCTCTATTATAAAATCATGTGTTTGCTTATGAAGTATGTCTTCAATTGATAGATTGATAGATATATCTACACCATAATCATGTACAGCTTGCAAACTTTTATTAATTACTTCATATGTTATTTGTGTATATAGTTTTGCTTTTTTTGAAAGTTCTAAAAAGTAAAAAGGTGAAATATATTCATCATTATCTTTAAGACGTACAAGTGCTTCATGTTTAATAACTTTCTTACTATTTAAATCAATCATAGGCTGAAATAACATCGTTATATTGTCATTAATAAGAGAGTGCTTTACTTTATGAATCATAGCTATATTTTCTTTAATCTCCTTGCTATTATCTAAAGAGCTATCATAAATAGCAATTTTTTTATGATAATCATTAGAGAGTGATTTTAAAGCAATACCTGCATTAATTATATATGGTTTAACAGAACTAATTCCAGCTTGCATCTGAACTGAAATTGGTTGTTCAAGCTCCGCATAATGATATTTTTCATTTTCAAGAAGAGTTAATATTTCGCTACTGATTAAATTAATCTCTTCTACTGAGCGTTTTTCCATTAAAATAACAAAAGTATCAGCTCCTACTTTAAATATTTCAGCATTATCAATTTTTTCCACATTAATCTTAAGTATGTTTGAGATACTTTTCAAAATATAATCACCAACTTCAATACCATATAGATTATTTATTGAACTAAAATCAGTAACATCAAATAATACTACAGTTGGGGATTTATAATAACTAAGTGATTCCATATAAGCATTTCTATTTTTTAATCCAGTTAAAAAATCAGTAGTAACAGACTTTTTATAATCACGTTGTAATGCAATAATACGTTGCTTCTCTTTTTCTGTTAAGAAGATATAGTATATAACAACTAAGACCGTTAAAAATGCAAAAACTAAAATTACATAATACTCTAAATCAAGCTTATTTAATATGGCGTTATTTTCAATTTCTACAGTCTCTTTTAACTTAATAAATAGTTTTTCTGTTTTCTCAACATTTAATAACTCATTAGCTGAATTTATATAAATAGGTAAATGCTTACTTAATAATTCAATATGAGTTATAAATAGATTAATATACACTTGTTCTTTTTTCGTATCTGTTTTATGTAGTCTTAAAAAGTCAATATTTATCTCTTCACTTTGAATACTACTTAAACCTATACTATTTCTAATGCTCAAAAGTCTACCCATTACATGAAGTAACTCTTGATTTTCTTTTTGTGTCATATGAATATTTTTTAATGATGAAATTACAAAATTCAAAGAGTTTTTAACTTTTCCATTTTTGCGGTTAAATATATCAATTTTTTCATATATATCTGTTTCATAATCACTAAACTCTTTTAGTAACTCTTTCGTATGTGGATAATCTTCTGTTTTATATATATCACTATCCATTAATAACTCAATCTGTTTTTTCATTTTACTAATATGTTGCTCAACATAATCGTAACTATAAAAACGGTACAACGCACTTTTTAATATATCATTATTTATATCATTATTAATCTCTTTTAGCTCATCAACCAAAGAAAAAAGTTCATAACCTCTACTCTGTATTCTCTCATTCTTATCTTTATAATTAATCGCCCAAAAAATCATTGCTATCAGTGCTAAAGTAACTAAAAAAGTTTTGCTCCATTTACCTAACATTGCTACTCCATGTTGTTGGCACTTCACCTTCAAGCGTCTTTAAAAATGAGACTATTGCTTTTATATCAGTATCTTCTAATACCATGCCAAGGTTATAGTAAGCCATTTTCCCAACGGCACCCTCTATAGTTTTTACTGAACCGTCATGAAAATATGGTGCTGTTTTTGTAATATTACGTAACGATGGAACTCTAAAAACATTTTTATCTACCTCTTTGTTAGTAATAGAATAAAGATCTGATTGACCTTTTATATATGGATATTCAACTACATTACCAATCATCTGCATTGAGTTGCCTCCAACATTGACTCCATTGTGACAAGCAGCACATCCATAATTTTTAAAAAGATAAAAACCTTTTTTTTCTAATCTAGTTAATGACTCTTTCCCCTCTAAAAATCTATCAAAATGTGAATTTGGAGTTACTAAAGTCTTTTCAAAAGCCACAATAGCATCTTTTAATAACAGATAACTAGGCTTCTTAGAGAAAACGTCTTTAAATAATTTATTGTATGTTTTGGATGATTTTAAATATTGTTCAATATTTTCAATACTATTTCCCATCTCAACTGCTGAGTGTATTGGAGAATCCATCTGAGAGTTAAGTGATGGTGCTCTTGCATTCCAAAATTGTTTATAATTATTCACAGCATTAAAAACAGATAGACTCTGTATCACACCCTTTTGACCATTAACACCAATTGAAACTACACGACTATCTGACCCAAAGTCACTATGACAAGAAGCACACGATATAGTTCCATCTTTTGAAAGCTTTTTATCAAAAAAGAGTTGTTTTCCTAAAGCAACCTTACCCACATCGTATGATTCAACTTTTTTAATTGGTGTTATTATTTCAGCATAAATAGATGTTGATACTAGTGATAATATTATAAATAGTTTGTACATAGTCAATTTACTCCATAAGAATATAATTAGCCTGTATCTTACTACTTTTAATATAATAAATCTACACTAAACTCAAAAATTATCCAAATAATTTATCATTAAATTTTTATATATAATCATTCTAATTAAATAGAAATATTTTTGTTAAAAAACATTTTATAAATTGAAATTAAATGTAACCATATAAATATAGGTGCTGCAAAAAAGACAGCCAAAAATACATTATGAGCTGAGCCAATCTCTTCTAAAATTACAAAAGATATACCACCTGCAACAACTAAAATATCTAACAATCCAAAAAGATTAACTAACAATAGTGATTTAACACATTTGCATCCTCTTGCTATATATATTGCCAAAGTAAGAGATAAAAATGCCGTGGTAATATGCAAAATTCCATCAATAACACCATAATTTATTGGCATAATTTTAAAAACAGCTTCTATAATAAAACCTGCACCAAAAAACATTCTAAAGGCTTGCGGTAAAAGTAGAAGTTCTTGAGGTAGGTTAAGGAACTCATTTTTTAGAAAATAGAAGAAAAATCCAGACAACGCAACACCTAATAGAATAGTACTAAAAAGAGTTAGCCCGCTAATAGATTCTGGAAGAATATGTATAACTCCAAAAAGAACAACTGTAGAGATTAACCAAAATCCAAATATTGAGACAGCTTTACCAATTGCAGGCTTTTTAACATTAAATTTCAGCATCTTAACAACTGTAAATGCCAAGAAAACTTCCATAATAATAATGTAAAATGTAGTAAATGTATAATAACTCATGATAACCCTTTTTTTAGTAGGTTTTGATACTCTTTTAGTAACTCTGGTTTTTCAATAGAACCGTGATGATGTACCTGAGCATAACCACTATCTACAACTCTATAAACTCTACTTGTACGAATAGCTAAATCTATTTTTTCACCATCTAACTCTAAAAAACCATTTTCACGACCAACAGCACAAAAGCCATCTTCCATATCTAAAATAGTGTAATCATAAAACTCTACATACACAACAGCTTTTGCTAAAAATATACGTTTGTAAACCTCATTTATCTCATCCCATCCTCTTTTGATTCCACCTAATGGGTTGGACATAACAATATCTTGACTATTTAACCAATTTTTTTGCATCAATGTTAAATTTCTACCATTAAACGCAGTATAAAAATCATTCAACGCCTTATAAATATTTTCATTAACCTCTTTTGGTCTCATTTTCAATTCATTATTTCCAGTGATTGCTGTTATTATTGGCTTCATTTTCATCCTTTTAAATTACTTGACTATATAGTCAAGTAAAATTCTAGCCTAACTTGACCGGTAAGTCAAGAACAAGTCAAAAAATGTTAAAATTGTAGATATTGCATTAAAGAATTTATATGAAAAAAGATACTAGAGAAATTCTAATAGACTCAGCATTTCAAGAGTTTTATAGACATGGCTATCAAGGTGCAAATATTGCTGCCATTTTAAAAGAGGTAGGAATAAACAAAGGCTCAATGTACCATTTTTTTAAATCAAAAAAAGAGTTAGCTCTTACTGTAATTAAAGAGATAATAGGTAAACGTATACTAATAAAGTATGAAAAGATCTTAAAGAATGATAACGTTATAGAGACACTATTTAATACTCTTACTTCTGCTCCTGATACACTTACTTATGGTTGCCCATTAAATAAAATGAGTCAAGAGATGGTATATCTTGATGTAGATTTCAAAAAAGTACTCTCCATAGTTTACAAAGGGTTTGAAGAAGCTATAGAAAATATTTTAGTAAAAGGCATTCAAAACAGTGAAATAGAACCTTGCCAAGAGCGACAAACTGCTAAGCTTATTATCGCAACATTTGAGGGTGCTCTGATGATTTATCATCTAAATCAAGATAGAGAACAGTACAATCAAATAATAAAAACTCTAAAAATAAATCTGTTTCCTTAAATTAACAACTTGTATTTAAAGGTTTACCCTCAACACTAGTATATAAATTTTCACCAAACTTACTTAATTCAAGCAAAATTGGCTGTATAGTTTTGCCTATTTCACTTAAGTTGTACTCAACCTTAGGTGGAACAACAGGGTAAACTGTCCGAATAATTAATCCATCCGCCTCTAATTCTCGTAGTTGTTGTGTCAACATTTTCTGCGTAATCTCTGGAATCTCTTTTCTAAGTTCACCATATCTATAAGTTTTTTGATCTAAAAAATATAAAATGAAAATTTTCCATTTTCCACTTATTACACTTAAAGCAAGTTCTACAGGACAGGAAAAGCTCCTTTTATTAAAAACATATTTTACATCACAACTCATTAGTATCCTTTTAGTCTGTATAGTACATTTAAGATAGTACTTGAATTTAAATTATATTTAGCTTACAATGCGCATGTAAAAAATCAAAGGAGATACAATATGAGTTTATTAAACAGTACGGTTTCACCAGAAAATGCTACAGGTGTAGTTGCAAAGAACTACGAAAGAGTTAAAGAGATGGCAGGTTTTATACCACCTTTATGTGAATTTTTAAGTATAAATCCTAATGCTCAAACAGCTAATTTAGATTATGCGAAAACAGTATTTCCACATTCTACGCTTACAGGTAAACTGCTTTCAATGATAGGATTGTTGATTTCAAATGATAGTAGTTGTGATTATTGTGTAGATTTTAATGAGGCAATTTTAGTTAATAATTTTAAAATTAGTCAAGATGAAATTCAAGCTATAAAAGACAATGCATCTAGCGTAACTTCTTTAGATGATAAAGAAAAAGCATTATTACTGTTTGTATTAAAATCTGTAAAAGATCCTAATTCAATTACACAAAATGATATAACAAGCCTTAAAAATCTAAATGCTACAGAATTAGAAATTTATGATGTTATTAATCATGGTGTACATATAGTAGCAGCTGACATAATGATTGATACATTTAAAATTAAATAATAAGTACTCTTCTTTTGAAGAGTACTTATAAATAATTAAAGGAGATACAATATGAGTTTATTAAACAGTACGGTTTCACCAGAAAATGCTACAGGTGTAGTTGCAGAAAACTACGAAAGAGTTAAAGAGATTCTTGGATTAGTTCCTAGTACATGTGAAGTTATGAGCATTAACCCATTCATACAAACAAGAAGTCTAGATTATATAGACACAATAATTTCTCATCCTACTTTGTCAGGTAAATTATTTGCAACAATACGTCTGCTAGTTTCTAATGACAGTAATTGTAAGTTTTGTGTTGACTTTAATGAAGCAATGCTTATGAATGCGTTTAATGTAAGCTTTGATGAAATCAGTAGTATGAAAGAAAATCCATCTTTTGCACCATTAAACGAAAAAGAGAAAGCACTTTTACTTTTTGTAATTAAATCTACAAAAGATTCACTATCGACAACAAGTGATGATATAACTTTACTTAAGAATAAAGGTTGTAGTGAACTTGAAATTTATGATGCTACATATCATGGAGCTAACATGGTTGCCGGTGATATTATGATTAATGCATTCCAAATTTCATAAACTCTAATTAAACTTACCACTTCTAACTCAAAAAGAGTTTAGAAGTAGTAATTAAAAAAATTATTATAGACTATTTGGTCTAGGAGTTTTCAAAGTGCTTACTGGCAATACTGGATATATAACAGCAGGTTTTCTTCCAGTTAATGATTTCAAGAATGTTTCAATGCTTTTAGCTTCTTTATCATTAATAGTAAGTCCTAACTGAATACTACCCATCTCTTTAATAGCATCTTTCAAGCTCCAAATTTGACCATTGTGAAAATATGGTGCTGTCTCTTCAATATTTCTAAGAGTTGGCGCTTTTACCATACCATTTTTATCACCTTTAAAGTCACCTACTTTAGAAAATTTATATTTTTTCACAACTTCAAATGGTTGCATGTCACCACCTACTGCAACACCAGCGTGACAAGTAACACAACCTTTATCAATAAACATTACTAAACCAGCTTTTTCAGACTTAGTTAATGTTTTATCATCTCCATTTAAAAAGTCATCATAACGTGATGGAGTAATCAAAGTTCTCTCATATACAGCGATTGTATCTGCTATTTTCTCAAAAGTAATTTTCTGTTTTGTACCATATGCTTTTTTAAATTCTTTAACATATGCAGGAATTGATTTTATACGCTTTGTTACTAACTCTTTTGGTGCAGCCATTTCTGGACCTGCCTGAATAGGACCTTGAGCTTGATCTTCTAAATGTGGACTTCTTCCATCCCAAAACTGAGCACTATTTAGTACAGAGTTATAAACAGTTGGTGAATTTAAGTTATGTGGATTTGATGTCCATTTATGTCCAATCGCAGCAGATACACCATCAACTCCACCTAAAGCCAAGTTATGACAAGTGTTACAACTAATAAGTCCACTTTTAGAAAGTCTTGGATCAAAATATAGTTTTTTACCAAGTTCTACTTTTGCCTCTGTAATTGGATTTGATGCAATATCAACAAGCTTTAGTATCTCCATCTTACTTTGTGGAATAGCCTTTAGATTTGCTGCCTCAGCTTTTTGACGTAACTGTGCATCGCTTGATGCTTGAACACTAACACTTAATACTAAACCGATTGCTATCTTATTTATATGTTTCAAATTCTTTCCT
>Ga0316206_1000690_pt1 | contig 39684 bp, 42 predicted proteins | sample 6monthpyrite_MG_FD_204942 | JGI IMG/M metagenome (GOLD analysis project Ga0316206, IMG submission 204942) | Microbial mat bacterial communities from mineral coupon in-situ incubated in ocean water Damariscotta River, Maine, United States -... | ecosystem: Environmental > Aquatic > Marine >...
TTACTTATTCCATTTTCCTTTTGTCTATCAAGACTCCAAGAATAAATGAGAATATATGGCAATAAATGGGGTCAGAGAGCAATACTCTCTAATATTAGAAACAATTGTTCTCTGACCCCTGTTTTACCCCTGTTTTCTAAAAGTATCTTACGTATTGTGACCGACTATAATGTTCCCAATCAGTGTTTATATTAGGATCGCTTGAAGATTCTCATAAATTGTAAGGTTTATTGCGATACATAAGAATAAATCGGTTAATCGGTGGGGCAGCCAATGGTAACCACAAGCTATCCAGGTGTGTATGTCGAAGAAGTGTCAAGCGGTGTGCGGCCCATTGAGGGTGTCAGCACATCGACGACGGCCTTTGTCGGTGAAACAGAGAAAGGGCCGCTTGATCGCGTTTTCATGCTCACCAGTTATGCTGAATTTGAGGCTGAATATGGTAAGCCACTAAAAGCACACTGGTTGTCCTATGCGGTACAGCAATTCTTTGACAACGGCGGGACGCGTCTTTATATCGCACGTGTCGCACCTCAAAAAGAGATCGTGCCTAATGAAATAGATTATCAAAAGGCATTTGCTTTGCTGGATGCGATTCCTGATATCAGTATCATTGCGGTGCCGGGTATGGGCTCGCTGGGTATGGTTAATTTTGGTGCGGACTATTGTGAGCGCCGTGGGGATTGTTTTTTTATCGGGGACATGGATTTATCAGTGGATGCCCCTGTCAAGGCGGAACACTTTGTTGGAGGGCTGCATACATCCAGTTCACATGCGGCGGTGTATTTTCCCTGGTTACGTTTGAAGAATCCAAACCGCACTTCACTTGCGCCACTTTTTGTTCCTCCTTCCGGTGCGGTGGCGGGGCTTTATGCACGCACCGATGCATCACGTGGTGTCTGGAAGGCGCCTGCGGGCACGCAGTCCAACCTTAAAGGTGCTATCTCACTGACTGCGACGGTCTCTGATCAGGAACAGGATCTTCTTAAGCCTCTCGGGGTTAACGTCATTCGAGAGTTGCCTGGTAAGGATATCGTTGTGTGGGGATCGCGCACTCTGGCTACGAAGGCCACAAAGAAGCACGCGGAGTTTCGTTACGTGCCGGTGCGTCGTACTGCGATTTTCCTAAAAGAGAGTATCGCCAAAGGCATCCAGTGGGCGGTGTTTGAACCGAATGATGCCAACTTGTGGCAGCAGCTACGACTTAACATTGGCTTTTTTATGGCGGCGCAATTTCGCGAAGGTGCCTTTGCCGGACATAAGGCAGATCAGGCCTATTATGTAAAATGTGATCAGGAGACGACCACGCAAGCCGATATAGACCGCGGCATTGTCAATATTCGGGTGGGATTCGCCCCGTTAAAGCCCGCGGAGTTTATTGTGCTGAAATTCGCACAACCTACGGGACTTGCTTAGCTCCCAAACAGTAAACGAGATTGCCAGTTTTATATATTCCGTAGGGAAGGATGATAGTCATGACACTTATCGGCAACGTAATCAATACTACTCAGTCGCACATACACCGGGAGACGTAATGCGTATATTAATTATCTTTGGGTTGATTATCACGTACTTCTTTACTGTGCCTGGTGCATCAGGGGTGCTGGCATCTGAACAAGCCAAACCCCTTGCCCGGGTTTATGCGACTTATATCTACGAAAAAGACATCACCTTACCCGATAAATCAACCGCATCGAAACGTAAGCAACTAACAAAAGACAAGTATAAAAAATGGTATGCGGACTACCAACAGAAAATCTTTGCAGCCATTTTTATGAGGCGATTACAGGATGCATTTTTAAAACAAAAAAATAATGAACCGACCGAGGCAGAAATTCAGTCACACATCACCTTTATGGCAAAGGCAAAGAAAGGCCAGCTTGCGCGGTATTTGAAACAACGAGAAGGGGTCGTAAAAGACTTGCAGGCACCCGACTTAAACGAAAAGAAAAAAGCGTCACTGATTAAATATCGAGACACCCTGGATTCGTTAATAAAAAGTGAGAAACAACAACGGGAAAGGAGCAAGAAGAACCCCAACTATGAGCAAATGCAGAAAAAGGCCTCACGCAGGGTCGCCGAAGTGATGGTGAGACAATTTAAATACAACCAGGCCCTGTATCAAACTTATGGTGGCCGGGTCATTTTTCAACAAGCAGGCATTGAACCCATTGATGCCTATGCACGAGTGTTAGATGACTGGCGAAAACAAAAGGCCTATGAAATCCTTGATGAACGCTTCAAGGATGTCTTCTCCAGTTATGAGGCCTATTTGAAAATGGGCCACAATTTTCTGCCCATGGACGAAAACAAAAAGTATTTTGATAAACCATTTTGGGAGAAGGCGTTACCAGAGGATTACCGGTGATTGACGCATTCTCCAATTGGCTGTTGGTTTGAGTTAATGGGCAATACAAATTAGCATCGCGTACTAAATAAATATGCTGTGAGATGGCAAAGCGGTGAGCCACAGGGAGAAGGTGAGACCGGAAAGGTCGAGAAGCTGGCCTGGGCTATGTGGCGAATCAAGCCTGAAGGAGGTCTGAAGTGCCGCAAAATCAAACAAGGGAAATACATGGACAGTCACGGGTTCATCTAATCATTATCGAATTGTTTATTTAAGGTAAACTAAGGGCATCAAACCCCAAAATTAGGAGAATTTAAGAATGTTTGGAGAACTGCACGATTTGCACCATGAATTTCCGGAATACAAAGATCGAATCCATGAATTAAAAGTTAAAGGCGGCCATTTTAAGCATTTATTTGATGAATATGATGAATTAGCTCATGAGATGGTCCATATCCAGCAACAAATTGAAACCCCGTCTGACGAGGTAGTTGAAGGTTTAAAAGTCAAACGATTGCACCTGAAAGATGAACTGCTTGCTTTACTTAAAGAGGCATGAGGAAGTGCTAAAAGAAACAGGATGATAAATTCATATCCTGTTTTCGGCTCAAACTAGCCAGGAGCTTATTTTTTACAAAAGAAAAACGACTCCAAAAGATATTTCCAGCAGTGTATATGGCCTGGAAATATGTATAATTATGATCATTGAGTGGGTGCCAGGAAAGCCGGAGTTATGTCAACAAAAACAGATTTGCCGAATGGCGTAATTTTTAACGCTTACCCTGATAGCATTGGCCGAAACCTGGCTGATATAGTAGCTATGCTCAAGCTGCCAGAATTCAAAGATGTTTTTTCTTTGTTCTACATCCTGCCTACCATCTTTAACAGTGATTTGGATCGCGGCTTTTCTATCATAGATTACGATCTCAATGATGAGCTTGTTTCCCGAGAAGATCTGGATCAACTCCATGAGCTCAATGTCATGTTCAAGTTTGATCTCGTTTTGAACCACCTCTCCGTAGGCTCTCCCCAGTTTCAGGATCTATTGAAGAAAGGGGACAAATCAAAATATAAGAACTTCTTTATTGATTGGAACGCATTCTGGGGTTCGCACGGTGAGTTGAACCCTGACGGCCTCGTGATACCAGATGAAGAACATCTCGAGAAACTTTTCATGAGAAAACCGGGCCTTCCAATATTGAAAGTACGCTTTCCTGATGGATCTGAGCGGCCTTATTGGAATACGTTTTATCAGGAGGTTGCTTATCACAAGGTCGTCGCCCACGATCTCCTTCACGCATTACAGATCGAAGAGCTCACCCACGAGCACGCAGAGAACATTGCCGTGATCCTGAATGATGTATTGAGTGCGAAGCAGGATATTAACGAAGTCGATTTAGGCGAATTTTGCCACCTCAAGGAAGATATTGTTTCCGTGGTAGAACAAAACCGTAAATATCTGGGGCAAATGGATTTAAACGGGCAATCGCAAGAGGTCTGGGATTTTTACGATGAGACCTTAAAAAAGTTACGTGACCACGGCGGGAAGCTTGTCAGGCTCGATGCCTTCGCGTATTTGCACAAGGAACCGGGTGAGATCAATTTCTTTAACTCACCGGGTACGTGGGAATACCTGGCAAGGCTGCAACGGATAGCCGAGAAGTATGACTTGACGCTCCTGCCTGAAATACATTCTGAGTATGGCTCTGGGCTCCATGAGGAAGTGGCAAGCAAAGGATTTCCCATTTATGACTTTTTCTTTCCCGGTTTGGTTATTCATGCTCTGGAATGGGGGACAAACAGACATCTTCTGTACTGGATAAACGAGCTAATCGAGAAAAATATTAAAACGATAAATATGCTTGGGTGCCATGATGGTATTCCTGTCCTTGATTTAAAGAGTAAAGATATTGCTGGCGTCTCAAGCGAAGGCTTATTAAGCGATACAGAGATCGATGTAATCGTCGAAAGAATAATGGCCAGGGGTGGGAGAGTAAAAAACCTGTATGGCCCGGATGGTAAGAAAATATCGTACTATCAGGTAAATGCGACGTTTTTTAGTGCGTTGGGGGAAGATGCGCAAAAGTTGCGTCTTGCCCGAGCCATTCAAATGTTTATGCCGGGTATACCGCAGGTGTGGTATCTGGATCTATTTGCCGGCAAGAACGATTATACCGCCGCGGATAACGGCGGTACGGGGGGGCATAAAGAAATCAATCGCACAACGCTCACCAATAACGATATCGAGCAAGGACTCAAACAAACTGTGGTGCGAGATCAACTCGAAATTATGCGGCTGCGAAATACATCACCGGCTTTTGACGGCGAGTTGACGGTCAGTAGTACAGATGAGCACCGCCTGCACTTAACCTGGAACCATCAGGGGTGTGTCGCGACGTTGAACGCTGACTTACGCGATTGTAGCTTTAACATTACACATAAAGAAAAGGCTAGTGATGAAAATGTGATGTCGTATCCCTCGACGTAGAATACGTGAGCGGGATCGACATTTCGTCGAGGATCTATATGAAAATATTAGCGACAGATTTAGACAGAACGCTGCTCCCAAATGGCAGCTGGGAGAGTGATAGCGAAGCCATCAGCCTGTTTAATGACCTGACAGAAAAAAGCGGCGTTCTCGTCGTGTATGTCACGGGACGAAATCTTGCCCTCACCGAGAACGCGATAAAAGAGTTTGGGGTCAGATACCCAAATATTTTGTGCGGAGACGTCGGCACTTCGATTAGAAAGTATGAGGACGGTGAGTGGAAGTTTGATCATGGCTGGATTGAACATGTTAAGCGGGAGAGTCCAAGATGGGATGCCATGGCAATCAGAGATGCGGTTGTTGGAATAGATGGCATGCAGGAGCAGGAAAGTGAGCACCTGAATCAGTTCAAGCAGAGTTATTATGTTGAACATGAAAAAAAGGACCAGGTGTTGAAAAAAGTGGATGCGTTGGTAAAGGGAAAGTTTGATGAAGTGATCGTATACAGTTTTGATTCTCAGGACGGGAAAGGACTTCTGGATTTTCTACCTGCAAGTGCGACAAAGCTGACTGCGCTGGAATATGTGGCTGAGGAGTTCGGCGCTGCGAAAGAGGATGTTGTATTTTGCGGAGACAGCGGGAACGATATCTTTCCTCTCACCGCAGGGTTTTGTGGTGTGCTTGTGAAGAATGCCGACGATCAGTTAGTAGAAAATGTAAAAAAGGCCATGGATCAGAACCCCGACTTGAAAGTGTATTTTGCAAAAGGGGGGTTCAAGGGTTTGAAAGGCTATTATACGAGCGGTGTGATTGAAGGGGCCTATCATTATGGGCTTTTTAATTGTGCCACGCAGGGGCAGGAAGGTTAGCTCGAAAAACTAGTGTGAAAAATTAAAGCTCAGTCCATGCTCAATCTCTGTTAATTAAATAAAAAACCGGTTTAGAAGGAAAACCGGGCCAGAGGGGGCAGCCCACGTTTTACTTAAACCGTTTTCCTTTTGTCCATCAAGACTCCCAGGGTAACCCTTCACGGAATTTGTCTTTCATAAAATCAATAAACACGCGTACCTTCAACGGCAGATATTTTCGTGAGGGGTAGACCAGCCAGACGGCATTATCAAAATCGGCCATGGCGGTGTCATAGTCACTAAAGAGTTGGATCAATTTGCCGCTGCGCAGTTCTTCCCAGGCACTCCACTTGCTGAGAATGGTGATCCCCATATGGTCGAGTGCACATTGTTTGTGGGCCATGGCATTGGTGAGTTGCAGGCGGCCCCGGGGTTTGACGGCGGTCACGGTGCCGTTCGCATCGCGAAACAGCCAGTCGGAACTCACGCCCTGCATGGGAAAGATCAAACACTGATGTGACTGAATATCTTCTGGCTGCTGCGGTGTGCCATGTTGTTGCAAATACTCGGGGCTGGCGACGATCACAAAATCCATGTTGGCAAGCCGGGTTGCCACCAGCCCGGTTTCCGCCAGTTTGCCAAGCCGGATGGCGACATCGACGCTTGCATCGACAAGATCGATAACGGAATCGGATAAATCTAAATGCACATCCAGCAGGGGATAGGTCGCCATGAACTCGGGCAGCAACGGGACGACGTTGAGGTTACCGAAGGTCATGGAGGCCGTCAGGCGCAACTCACCGGTGGGGTTTTTGCCGAGATCAGCCGTAAAGTTATTGGCCCGCTGCAGCTCGTCGATGATGGGTTCAATGCGTTGAAAGTAGAGCTGCCCCGCCTCGGTGGGTTTGATGCGACGGGTTGTGCGTTGTAACAGCCGGGTTCCCAGCTCTTCTTCCAGGCTGGCGATGGCCCGGGATACCGTGGAGGGCACTAGCTCCCGGTCGCGGGCAACGGTGCTAAAGCTGCCTTTGCGCATCACTTCAACGAAAATGGCGAGGTTTTCCATGTCCATTTGTGCATTATAGGCAATAATGAATTGCGCGCACGTGTGTTTATTGTTTTATTATCATTAATTAGGCTTGTTTTACCTTCAACGCGACGAAAAAAGAGGTAACACCATGCCAACATTACTACGTATCGATACCAGTGCCAGGATCAATGACTCCCACAGCCGTGCCCTCGCGGACGAACTGCAAGCCAGGTGGCAGGCGGCCAACCCGGGTGGAGTGGTGCAACAGCGCGATCTGGCGACGACCCCCATCGGTCCGATCGAAAATGAAACGATTGTGGGCTATTACACCCCGGCCGACGACATGACCGAGGCATTGAGGCAGGCCACGGCCGAGTCCGATGCATTGATTGCCGAGCTACAGGCTGCCGATGCCCTGTTGATATCCACCCCCATGTATAACTTCACTGTGCCGGCGGTACTGAAGGCCTGGATCGATCAGGTCGTGCGCATCCATAAGACCTTTGGCTTTAATGAAGCGGGTGAGGCGTTGGGCCTGGTGAAAGACAAACCTGCTTACATCACGACAGCCATCGGTGCGCAGTTTAGTGGTACCCCGCTGGCGTCGATGGATTTTTTACGGCCGTACTTACAAGCCTTGCTCGGCTTTATCGGTTTTGAAGACGTCAGCTGTTTTTCGGTGGAAAGCACCGCCGTAGATGAAAAGCAATTTGCAAAGAGTAAAGAAAATGCGGTGACAGAGATAGAACGTTTGTTTGCTAAAGTGGCAGCGTGATCGCCTAACAATAAATTAGAAAACGGGGTCAGGTCGTGCATTGCAACATTTGCCTGAAATAACGGTGTCCACTGGTTTGAAGAAAGTCCAATCCCTCTTTTGGGGTGTCCTTTAAACTATGGGAGGTTCACTCTGACCCGATTTTTCTATTAAGCAGTTTGCTTAGATATTGTTCAATATTTTTTATACAGTTGGGGTAAACTGGCCCAACTCAGAACGGGATCGGGTTTATTGACTAAATCGCGCCTAGTACAGAGCTTGTTAATACAAGCACCTCAAATCTGGACATCTCTCAGATCCGGAATAACGAACTACTTTCATCTAAATTCTCTTCTAAATTCCCTTCTAATTTCAGGGACCGGCCATCGTCGTGCTAACTACAATGGTTTATTTAATAGACTAAGGGGGGCGTGCCATGTATCGCGAGTTCTTCAGGCTTGATGATTATCCCTTCCGTTTAACTGCTGATGCTCGTTATTTTTATATGGGCAAGGGGCATCTGCAAGCCAAAGCCTATCTCAAATATATCTTGCACATCCGTGATGGCGTTGCCGTGATTACCGGTGAACCTGGCGTGGGCAAGACGGTATTGCTGGAGAATGTCCTGGCCTATCTGGAAGATGATATTGTGGTGGCGCACATCAAACAGACCCAGCTGACCACCACCGAATTTCTGCTCGCAGTCTGTTTACAGCTAGAATTGGAACCCGAAAAAATCAATAAGGCCACTCTGATCAATGAAATCCAACGCTTTTGTCTAAGACAGCACTTCAAGACGAAGAAGGTGGTGTTGATAGTCGACGAAGCACACAACCTGAAGATCAATACATTGGAAGAATTACGCATGTTGGCCAATATGGAAATGTTTGGCCGCAAGTTGCTGCAAATTGTATTGGTGGGGCAACCAAGCCTGAATCATATTTTGTCATCGCATCGCAAGGATGCGTTATCGCAAATGGTCCGCCTCAGTTGCCATATCGAGCCACTGACCATCAAAGAGATGGGCGAATATATCGATCATCGACTGGCGGTGGCGAGCAAGGGTAACTATACGCTATCGTTTCCCAAGGATTCATTGTCTACCATCATGTGTTATACCGGTGGCGTGCCTCGCCTGGTGAATGTATTGTGCGACATGATGTTAATTGCCGCTTGTCTGCAAGGTACTCAGTATGTCGATGCAGCCTGCTTGCACGGTGCTATCAAAAAGCTTGGTTGGCCGGTCTATTTAAAACGCATCAGTGACTTGCCCAAACCCAATGCCACGGAAAATTTTGTACAACAACGTCCAATTCCGATGCTGGTAATACGTCAACCAGGTCAGATCACTGGTGAGTATCTGTTAAACAGAGAACGGATGTTTATCGGGCGCGATGCAGATCAGGATATCACGCTGGAAAACCGCAAGGTCAGTCGCCATCATGCACAGATTGTAAATATTAATGGTCGCTATTTTATCCAGGATTTGAACAGTACCAATGGCATCTATGTGTGCTCTGAACCGGTGAAATGGCACGCTTTAACAAACCATGATCAGATTCGGATTGGTGATTGTGTCATGGAATATCAGGAAAGCGTGAGCAAGGATGTCCCTGAACAGCCCCATGCTTCTCAACGGGAATCTCAACGGGAAGAGCAAAGAGTCGCAATGGTTTAACAGGTTGCTTAATCGATGTGTTCGTGAAGACGGGGGAAGCTCAGAGAACACTTAGAACCTCTTCGATGTTCTCCTTAGAAACCCGGAGGGCTTCAGTAAGGATTTCCTAAACTGCTCTGTAAGTTCTGGTCATTAAGTATTCCCTGAACCCTGACGGGTTCTGGTCACTTGGTTTCTAATATTAGAAATGATTATTCTCTGTCCTTGTTTTTCCACCAACTTCTATTGCATTATTTGACTAACATCCTGGCTTTATCAAGTTTCCTACTCCTCTTGAGAATGGCTTTTTGCCAGGCCTTATTCAGGTATACTTTTTCATATACCTACAACTAAAAAATTCCGGGCCCACAGCATGATGCAAGACGAAAACAAAACTTCCCCTTCGCCAGAACAAGATACGTCAACTGATACAGTCGCCGCTGCCGGCTTGCCGGGGGCGCCGGTTGAGGTGGAAGAGGAATTACGACGCGAGGGAATCGATCCCGATCGATTATCCATCTTTCATTTTGGTTCTCCCACCGAGCTATTGCGGCATCCTTCACCCCCTTGGCTAAAGCGCATGGGCCTGGGTTTTTCATTTTGGTTAATCGTGTATGGGCTGCAAATGTCGGGCGTCGTTCTGTCGGAATGGTTGGTGGCTGGCCTGTCGCTGTTGATTGGTTTAATTATCCTGCAGGCTGCCTGTGAAGCCCTGGTCACCGCCAGCGTACGCCTGGCGGCGCGTCTGCAATGGGATCATTATGTGGCTGGCACCGTGGCCGAAATACTTTCCACTCTGCCCGAATTGGTGGTCATCGCTTTTGTCGTGCCGGTCAGTCCGCTTACTGCCTTTGTTATTGCACTGATCACCATTTACAACAATGCGCTGGTGTTCAGTCTGTATTCCTATTTTTTACCCAAGGACAAGCAGGGGAAGTTTCTGATGCCCAAACCCATTACGGAAGCGGGCACGCAAATACTGACCGCAGGCGCGGCGATGGGTTTGATCCTGGGCCTGGTGATGCTGGCCTTTGCGTCCAACTCCCATCCCAAAACCAGTTTTAACACCATCGATCTGATCATTATCAGCATAATCCTGTTCACGATCTTTGCTGTGTATGTGTATAAATTAGTTGTGAATTATGCTCAGGAGGAGCAGGAGGTGCGTGAAACCCTGGATTTGTCAACAGAGGAAGTGGAAGAACGCGTGGCGCTGGTCTACAAAAATGTTCATATAAGTCCCTTGCCGATTATCGCCTTGTTGTTGCTGGCGGGTGTTTTGGGCGCTCTTCTAGGTGGGGCACAGGTGGCGGTTTTTGCCGAAGTCGCCATCAAAGATCTGGGATTAAACGATATCCTGACCGCCCTTATTCTGGCGGGATTTGCCGGCATGAGCGAATACGTCATTCTCTGGAAGTCTCATCGTAAAAAGGAGTATGGCATTGCCCTGGCCAATGCCTTCGGTGGCATTACGCAGGTGATGTTTCTGGTACTGCCCTTTACGCTGCTGAGTATTGCCATCTATCAGGGGTTTGTGATGCCGGACCATCCTGGCCTGCCCATCCACTTTACCCTGTCGAATATCTTCCTGTTGATATTCCTGTTTCCCACCTTCTTTGTACTGGTCGAACTGATTGAAGAAGATCATACTCTGGGAATACTGGATACTACGATCATGACCGCGATTATTTTGATGCTCATTATGTTGCTCGTTACCTATGGAACAGAGGGAGGCTCGGGGGCTGGATGAGGGAAAAACGGGGTCAGAGAACAATTAGTGCTAATATTCAAATTGAGTAATATTAAAAATAATTGTTCTCTAACCCCGGTTTTAACAGGAGTCAATATGCACTATCTAAAACTGCTTCCATTCTTATTATTTGTATTGATCTCAAAACCTGCTTTTGCAGGGCAGGTAGAATTTGATGATTGCATGCTGAAATACCTAAAAAATGCGAAACTGGATATAGCCACCGATGCTATCAAGCAGGCCTGTCAAGAGAACTATAAAAACCCGACCTTCACCGCAGAAAAGCAGCGTGTATATAATGATTGTCTTCTAGAACACCTTGTTGGTGTCGAAAGTCTACATGCTGTCATGGAAATTAAATCTGCATGTGGTCGTAAATATAAATGAATATGAAGTCGACCTGCAGCTGACTGATTGTAGATTACACCATCATGACGAATAGCCAATGCATCATAAAGGTGGCGGTATAGGTTAGTGAGAGTAATTTACTCACTCTAGTATAAATTGAACGGGAGGGATTTCATTGAATAAGGGTATTGGGTTCGCGGTCGCTTCTATAGTTGTATTAGTAATGACAACTTTCGGCCTTTTTGCTAAAGATAATATCGATCTTTCTCGTGATGATCTGGACACCATTAAATATGTTGGCCAGGAATACATTAAGTCGGCCGTCCCTAAGTCGACTTTCTCTGGCAAGGATATCCACTTTGAATCACCGAAGGTTAACTGGTTTAGTAGTGGCAAGAAAAAGTCGGCCAATGGTAAGGGAGAAATACAGGAAGGCGGTTATAATGCTGTGTTTCGTGTGGGTGATGGCCCATTGCAAATCAGGAAATTGCAGCTAGCCAAAAAGAATGGGAAATGGCAGGTAGTAAACGAATTATCTGAAAAACAGATACATGCGGCACATTTACAGGCTGCTCCTTTTCGTAATAAACCACCCTACATTTTCAAAGCGATAGTCGCGAGGCATTTTGAGAAACATTTTTACACCCAGGAAGGTGGTTGGGAGAAAATTAAGGAGCCACTGTTTCCCTCTTGTCGCGGTGGTGATCGTGAAGGAAAGAAGGGATATTGCGAGGTCGCTTATGGTATTTATTACAAGGGTGATTACAAGATCAACGGCAGCTTTCAACATACTCGATGCTCAGTAAAAACCTATCTGTTTAAACAAAAAGGGGGTAAGTGGGTGATCGAAAAGGTTTTGCCAGCGAACAAGAAGTTTAATCGAAAAACCAATGAGATTATCGACCGCAAAGGGGATGTCTGGGGTTGTTGATTTAGGTCAGATTCGAATGGAGTCAGACATCCTTGCATTAACCTGTAACCATTAACTTGCGGTAAAAACTGAATATGACTGACCATGCTGACTATAGTAATAACGAAGATGGCACCGATACAGAAGATGGCGAGCAATCGTTACAGACACAACAGCTCCTTAAACTAGCCAGCTATCGCATGCCGTTTGGTAAATACAAGGGCTCGTTGTTGATTGATTTGCCTGAACCATATGTAGTCTGGTTTGCAAAGCAAGGCTTTCCAAAAGGTGAGCTTGGCGTCATGCTGGGAATACTTTACGAAATAAAACTCAATGGCCTGGAGTATTTGTTCAAGCCGTTTCGTTAACAATTAAATCAAAAATTGAGTCAGAGAGCAATTTCGCACTCATAAGTTACTTTCGGAGATGAATGGCAATGCTTAATCTTAAAGAAAAGGACAAGCAGCAACATTTGTTGGCGGGCATCATAGTGGCAGGACTTCTCTATCCATTTTTGGGGCATTTTGCGGTAGTCGCGGCGATAGTCGTTGGCTTGTTCAAGGAGTTCGTTGTTGATGCAATGTGGTCGTTAGGTGAGCCAGATATTTGGGATGCTATCGCGACCGCTTTGGGTGCGTTGTTAGTTGGTGGGATAGTTGGGTTTGCAGAGCTGGCAAAATAATAAGTTTATCCTGAAAAGCGGGTCAGAGAGCAATTAGTGTAATATTCAAATTGATTAATATTAGAAGAAATTGTTCTCTGACCCCGGTTTTATGTTTTCTCAAGAGTTCCACTAAGATGGGTTGATAAATAATATTCCTGCATAAAAAATAGAAAACTATAGGGTCAGACTCGATTGATCTGACCTAAATTTGCTTTTCAATGGCATCTAACACCATTGATTAATTTCGAAGATATAAAGTCTGTAGAATACGTGGATAACCCACCCAATGATTCACGCTGATTCAAAGGGAGATGACATGAATCAACTAATAAAAATAACGTTAATATGTTTTGGATTGTCTGTGCTATTGGCAGGCTGCTCGACTAAACCAAAACTAGAGGTTAGATCAAACTTCGCCGATGGCGCGCCTTCACCTGCAGAAATATACGCAAAAGATATTAAAGGGAATAAGGTTTTATTTGTTGCCGACAATCAAAGAGCCATGATTAAAACTGAACCGATTTTAGAACAAGGATATTATTCAGAGAAGTCATTAAACACTGCTCATCGCCGTGCTGCGTTGGATGCATTCGCGTTAGATATTCTGGAACATATTTTTACTTCACAAGATCATGATTTGGTTATTCATGCGGGTGACTTACTAAATAATAGTTGTTTAGAAGAGTACAAAGAAGTTGAACAGTTGCTAAATGCAAATAAACACCACTGGTTTGTGGCACCGGGTAATCACGATGGGTATTACCTGGGGCTGTCATCACCTATCGCTATACATCATGGTATATTCCAAATACATAGTGGGCCCTCTGCATTCCTTGATGAACGTGCTAGTTGGGCGCGTATATGTAACGAGGTAGTGAAACAACATGAATTGGGTGACACAGGGGATTTAGATGAAAGTAACTATGAAAAATATGAACGGAGTGTGGTTGATAAAACAGCTTTCAATGGTCTATACCTGAAGTCCCTGGGAGTGCTCGATTTCAAGAATAAAGCGACTCGCCTTACGATGGGAACACAACCAGGGCGCGAAGAGTACAAAGGATATTCTCTGTATTGCCTAAAATTTGACTCTAAAAAATTGTATCGTGGGTATATGAGCAATATTTGCTGGACTGAGTATGGAGTGGGTGACACACCTGGAGACCACTTTAATAATTTCACCTATGATAGTGAAAGTGATGAAATCGCCTGGTGGGAGGAGAAAAAGCCGTGGCTTAATTTTGTAGTCCAAAAACTTGAGGTTAAGCTTGATAGCAAGACGATCGACATCATTATTATCGATACTTCAAGTTATACCAATGGTGTGGGAATCAAAGATACTGGCCAATTCTCGGTTTTCACAAAGGGAGCGGCTGATGTTGGGCATTTGTCTCATGAACAGTATAAGGCGCTATCACTTTGGCTGGGGTCGGGAAGAGATACCTACATTGTCGGACACCATCCCGTGGGTGATTTTGATAAGGAGTCATTAGGGCGTTTACACGCTATGTTCGATAAAAAAGAAAATAAAATCAAAAAGTACATCTCTGGCGATACGCACGACGGTTACGATGTCACGTATAAGTGGATGGATAAAAACAAGCCAGCTAATCGGTACCTGATTAATGAATCAAATTTAGGTGCCACGATTGATGCACCCATTGAATACGCTGTGCTGGGTCAGAGTGAAAACGAAACTATCCTTAAACGTATATCCCTGACACCACTAAAAGAAACACGTATTCTAGAAGAAGCTGGATCAATTAAGAAATCCAGTCTAGATGGTATATATAAAGATTATGCTTTTTTTAAGAATGAAACATGGTCTGGGTTATGTGGTCATCAGAACCAATGGATGTTCTTGCAAAGCGATGTCCCCTATGACCCTTTTCTACAATGGACACCAGAAGAGCAACAAAATTATGAGGGTAATGTCAAAATTCCACAAACAAGTGAATGGCTTGGGATCCATTATGTCTTTAATCCATTCTCGATCTTGGATGTTCGACAAAAATCTCTGGATGCATATAAAATTAACCGGTTATCACACCTGGTAAATGTATATGATCAGTTATTTGAATATGCAGATATCGTTAAGTCTAATAAAGCGATTGAGCTAACTGAGCAATATGAAAAATCACTCAATCACCTCAAACAAAATGCGTTTGATGCGTATTCAAACGATAAAGAACAACCGTTTAATCAAGTACTGTATGATTTAAATCTCTTGATTAATGAACTCGAAAAACATGATTTTTCATCACAGAAAGCTAAATCATTTAGGTTGTGCAGTGCGTTGTATGAAGCTGAGAGAGAGTATCGTAGTGGGTGGTTGCTCTAAGACGAATGTGAAAACCGGGTCAGAGGGCAATTAGTGCTAATATTTATATTGATGAATATTAAAAATAAAGTGACCAGAAACCATCAGTGTTCATGGAATACTTAATGACCAGCTCTTGCAGAGCAAGGTTAGGAAATCCTTAATGAAAACCTCCGGGTTTCTAAGGAAAATACCGAAGGGATTCTAAGTGTTCTCTGACCCCGGTTTTGTTGTTTACAGACCTGGATATTTTTCGGTGAAATAACCTTTGAACAGAACGACCTAAAGCAACCCCAACAGGAGAAGTGCTCATGAAAGATATAGAATGGAGCTACGTGCTAAGTGTCGGCAACGATGAGATCGATGACGATCACCACAAACTGATCGATCTTTTTAATATGCTCAATCATTCTGTAACGGAAGGGGATGATCCAGAATATCTGGCAGCGGTATTGGATGAGCTGATAAATTGTACTATCTGGCACTTCAGCCATGAAGAGCGGTTGATGGTGAAATATAGTTATGAGGGACTGGCAGAACACCGAGAGGAGCACCTGGCATTGATCAAAAGCGCCAAGGAACTGCAGCAGAAGATCCTTTATGCGGGCAACCTTGTGCCAGATGAAGATCTCGAGTTTCTGGAAAGTTGGTTAACTGAGCATATCCTCTCTACTGATATGAAGTTGGGTTCTTATCTTGCCGAGATGAAGTAGTCGTCGCTTAAATGTTATTCCAAGCCCTGTGGTATTAGAGAAAGGAAAGAACTCATGCATGTAGTAGAATCGACACCCCCATTAAGGTCAACATTCGTTACCGTCCTGGCGTGGATTTTCATTGTTCTGGCGGGGTTCAGTACGTTTATCTCTATCTTGCAAAATATCATGATCACCTTGATGTTTCCCATGGAGGAAATGCAGGCAGGTCTCAACGGTCCTGAGGCACGCGAGAATATGCCTGCGTTCTTTTATTTCATGTTTTCAAATATTCGGCTGTTCTTCTTCGGTTTCCTTGTTGTTACGTCAACCACGCTCATTGCTTCAATTGGTTTGTTGATGAGAAAAAACTGGGCAAGAATGCTCTTTATCGGGGTTATGTCGCTGGGTATCGTTTGGAACATCGTTGGCGTGGTGCTTCAGCAGTTCATGATGTCATCTATGCTGGATATGCCGAATGTGCCAGGGCCTGATTTTGAGATCTTTATCATTGTTATACGAGTGTTTACCTTCCTGATGGCCCTGGGCATGTCTGTCTTGTTTGGCTGGATTATTAAACGGCTGCTGTCGCCAACGATTAGGCAGGAATTCCTACCGACGGCACTATTGGAATAGTATTTCTTAAACAACGGCGACAATGAAATGACCACTGACAATGACGACATCAGAACTAAAAAAAGCAAAGGCCAACAGAAGCGTGAAGCCGAGGCGGCGCAGGCCCTGGGCGCAGAGCTGGTTAAATTGACAGCGGGCCAACTCAAGACCCTTGTCGATAAACTTGAGCTGCCGGACAACTTGCGCGAGGCGTTGCTGGCGTGTGAATCGATTAAGGCGCGGGAGGCACATCGACGTCAGTTGCAATACATTGGCAGGCTTATGCGCGATATCGAGCTGGAACCTATCCAGCAACAGCTGGAACAGGTGAAGCGCGGCGGGCAGGTCGCAACCGCACAACTCCATCAGATCGAACGCTGGCGCGAGCGCCTCTTGATCGAAGGCGAGGCGGCGATCAATGAACTGTTACAACAACATCCCGAGACAGATGCCAGGCAAGTACGGCAACTCATCGCCAGCGCGCTTAAGGAAGCTGCGCACAACCAGCCACCACGCGCTGCGCGGTTACTGTTTAAGTATTTGCGTGAGGTGATTTAAACGTATTACGTGGATAAGCCCTAGATAGACTAAGGTATCATGCTGGGTGTGGTTGCTATATAAATCGCCGATAAAGGTTGTCGGCATGATATATGCTAAGGATATCTTAAGGTTCAACCGCTAGAGTTACGTGGTGGAGATCGCTTTTTTGATATGCACCTGAGTACGGATGGAACAGGGCGTATTTTTGGGGCCGATATCAGCATTATGGGCATACAGCGGTGTTGTTAATTATACATAACGATTCGACAACGACTGAATATGTGAATAGACGCAAATACATTGTTTGAGAAGTGACGTGTTTCTCAGCATGTTTATACTATTAAAAAGAGTAGCATGAATGCGACGGTCAAATTTTAGCTGGGCAAGGCCTACTTTATACTTTGTTATCTCAATCTTAATTTTTTTAAGCGTATCACGTTTATTATTAATGTGGTGGCAGCTTGATAAAGTGATCGAAACTGATGGATTTGCATTTATTTTTTTCCAGGGAATACGGTTTGATCTCGTTTTATTAGGCATAATTTTATTACTTCCGGTTGGTTTGTTACCACTATTTACTGCTTTTAAGCCAACAATGAAGCCTTACTTAAGGTTTTTGCATGTCCTGTTTTTAATGCTGACGGCCTTTTTAGTTTTTTCTGAATTGGCAACGCCAAATTTTATTACTCAATTTGGATTTCGACCGAATATCCTTGCAGTAGAATACTTGAAATACCCAAAAGAAGTTTTATCGATGCTTTTTAAAGCCTACCCATTGCAGATAGCGTTGGCTTTGTTGTCCACGGTCGCTGCGGTTTATGGTATGCACCGTTTGTTGAAACCGGCCATGAACAATGCTCGACAAGGGTTTCCCTGGGTTGCGCCATTGCTCGGGTTGTTAGTTGTTGTTTTGTGTTTTTCGGCTGCTCGTTCTACGTTGGGCCATCGCCCTGTTAATCCAAGTACAGTGGTGTATTCTTCAGATCCATTAGTCAATTCTTTGTCGCTAAGTTCTGGTTATTCCGTGTTGTATGCGTTGTATGAAAAAAATAAATACGAAAATGGCCAGGAAGACCCATATGGCACGATGGCTGAAGCGGATATTTATCGTGAAATTTATAGTGCCATGCATTTGCCGCAGGAAGCTTTTTACAATCTGAAGATCCCCACCTTGCATCAACAGAGTAATGCTATTCACGAAATTAGCCACAAACCAAAAAATTTAGTCATCATTTTGGAGGAAAGTTTAGGCGCCGATTATGTGCATAAACTTGGTGGACCACCGATTACACCGCATTTAGACAGGCTTGCTGAGGAAGGTATTTGGTTTAATCAGTTATATGCAACAGGGACTCGCTCAGTACGGGGTATTGAAGCGGTCGTGACAGGATTTTTACCAACGCCTGCTCGTAGTGTTGTTAAATTGGGTGGCAGTCAGCATAACTTTTTTACCATGGCCCAATTGCTGTCACAACAGGATTATTCAACGTCATTTATTTATGGTGGGGAGGCGCACTTTGATAACATGGGTCGCTTTTTTTCAAACAATGGATTTAATACGATCATTGATGAGAAAGATTATAAACAGCCCAAATTTCGTGGTTCATGGGGGGTGTCCGATGAGGATTTGTTTGATAAGGCGCATGAAACGTTTATCCGGCATCACGAAAACAAGAAGCCCTTTTTTAGTTTAGTATTTACCTCATCAAACCACACCCCTTTTGATTTCCCAGATGGTCGTATTGAGTTATATGATGAACCGAAAGAAACGGTGAGCAATGCAGTAAAATATACTGACTATGCGTTGAACGAATATTTTAAGAAAGCTAAACAATCGAGTTATTGGCAGGATACCGTATTTTTAGTTATTGCCGATCATAGTGATCGAGTATATGGTGCAGAGTTAGTGCCAATTGAGAAGTTTCGTATTCCAGCCTTAATTCTCGGTGCAAATATTAAACCAAAAGTTGTAAATCGAATTTGTAGTCAGATTGATATGTTACCCACACTGCTATCGTTAATCGATGTAGATGCCCGTCATCCATCGATTGGTATCGATTTGACGCGTGCGGATATCAATGAAATACCGGGGCGGGCGATTATGCAGTATGCGGGTAATCAGGCCTATATGCAGGAAGAGCAGGTGGTCATTATGCAAAAAAACCTTCCTCTAACGCACTACGACTACAAGAATTCAACCTTACGGCCTGCCCCTGAGGTGGATGTTGCATTAGGTAAACGTGCTTTGGCGCATGCGCTTTGGCCAATGATGGCGTATAAATCAAAAACGTATAGATTACCACCGCGTGTTCTAGCTAATAAATAAACGTATATAATAAACAAGCATTATTGAGTAAGATCGTTGTATGCTGTTTTAAGTTTTTAGGGTCTCTTGTTTGGTTTTTATTTTTGGGGTGAAGTGCGCATGTCGCGGTCTCGTAAAGTCGTTTTATTTTTATTGGTTATCAGTGTCCTTATTTCTATCGCGTATCATATTCTATTAGGTTATGTCGAACGACAACTTGAAGCGCGCTCTCACGAAAACGCATACAATGAATGTAAAAAAGTATGGGCAACAAGGGGGCTGATTGATGAAAATGAAACGGATGTACTTAACGCTCAAAATTCCATAGCGAGTGTAAGAAATGCATTCGCGCATGGTGCTGTTGGTACAGAAATAGATCATTTTTACGATACCGAACTAAAAAAGTTTATCGTTTCTCACGATCGGCCTTATAAGTTGAAAGATGGGGAGTTGCTTACGCTGGAGAAGTTCTTTAATGAAGCTGGGAATGGTTCTGAATATTTTTGGCTGGATTTCAAAAAACTTCGTCATTTATCAGATGATGAAATGCAAGACGTGGTAGCAAGGCTAAATGATATTACTCAACATCATGAGTTAAAACGGCGTATTTATATTGAAGGTGCAAACCCGCACAATTTGTCGATTTTAAAACACGCAGGTTTTAATACAATTTTCGATACGCACCCACGACCTGAAAGCTTTGTTTTAACGACGTTGATGGTCAATCTCTATAAAATTATATATTATTTTGGCGATTATACTGTTATGGCGATGAAACACGGTGATTCAGATAATCCAAATTATGGGCCAAAGGCGAAAGCCGCTTTGGGTGATATACCTGTTTTTCTATACCATGTACCTGACGAACCGGCGCTATTACAAGAGCTTTCAAAATCCCCCGTTGTTAGGGTCTTCATGTTAAACGGTCATACTATTAACCGCTATACAACCACTGCATGTAAAAACTGACGTTTGGGAATAGGCGTTTTAATATAAGCACCTATTCTTCGCGTACTTAATTTTCTTTATGTAATAGCTGCGTATTTTATATGCTCTTGCTGTAGTACGCGGCACGCTGGCGGTGCCTCAAAGCCTATTTTAACCTGCTCGCCGTGCACATTTGTGACTTTGATTTCAATAACCTCATTATTTTTAGTTACCATTTGCAGGGATTCACCGTTTTGTCGTGTCAACACTAGCATGGCAGGCCTCCATATCGTCTAGTTATGCGTGAAGTGTAGTCCAGAAACGTCAAAATTGCAGTCAGAAAGGCCTGAAAGGTCTGTAAGAAATGCCTGACAGGTTATGGCCACTTTATTCTGTTATCATTAATATTCCCTTGTTATCCAGACTCATTCGCATCATGCAACCCCAAGCCGATCCCTTTATTGTTCCTGTCTGCAACGATGAGCTTGAGGTGCTATATCAGGATCAATACCTGTTACTGATTAACAAGCCGGCGTCGTTGCTGACCCTGTCAGGCAAACACCCGCTCAACCAGGATTCGGTTCACTTCCGTTTAGTAAAAGATTTTCCCACCGCCACCATGCTGCATCGCCTTGACTTCGGTACTTCGGGGATTTTAATTGTGGCGCTGAATAAAGACATTAATGCGCATATTGGTAAACAGTTCCAGGACCGTAATATTGCCAAGACCTACACGGCGATCCTGGAAGGACATCTTGCCGAAGATGAGGGTTGTGTCGATCTGCCTATCGCCAAAGACAAACCAAATTTTCCATTAGCAAAAATCTGTCATGAGTCTGGTAAAAAGGCCGTGACGCATTTTCAGGTGCTGGAACGCTTGCGGGCACCGTTTGCAACAAGAGTCTTATTTACCCCCATCTCGGGTCGCACCCATCAATTGCGACTACACAGCAGTGCCATTGGTCACCCGATATTGGGGTGTGACCTTTATGCCACGGATGAAGCATTTTCTATGGCGCCGCGCTTAATGCTACACGCCACCAGTATTGAATTTGATCACCCCGTGTCGGGCGAGAGGATTAGTGGCGTTAGTCCTTGTCCGTTTTAGAAAATGGATAATACGACGTATTTGGGCCAGATCTGATTTATAATCCAGAGTCTTATTTACACGTTCTGAACGTGGCTTTAAACGATTAATGAGTATGTTATGAGTGCGATTGAAGAAAAATTAAAGAATGCCAAAGACTTGCTCGAAGCAGGTAACACTGAACAAGGACGGATGGTATTGCTCGAGCTACTTAAGGATGAACCCCACAACGCCACAGCGTTGCTGATATTAGGGGGAGTCTATTTTTCTGAGAAAAAATATGCCGAGGCGGAGATGGTTTATGAGCGTCTGATCCTGGCAGAGCCGGGTTCGGGGTTGCTCTCGACAGCACTGTTTAATACGCTATGGCAGCAGGGCCGACATGAAGAGGCGGCGGAAGAGATTCGTCGTTTTATCGCAGTGGCGGACAAGACCAGGGAACGTGAGACCATCGCGAAATATGCCGAGCTTATTAAGAGTATTACCGGGCAGGAATAGCCGTTTTTCTGCAATAATTTAAACCAGACTGCTAGTACCCGTACGTTGTACTTCGAGCAGAACAATCATGCCGATGGTTAGCATAGTGGCGGCGATTGAGGCGGTAATCAGCTTTAGTTTGTGGGTTTTCTGTTCCAAGATTTTTTCCTTCAGCGTCTGTATAAAAGTGAGGCGCGATAATATAAAAGCAGACATAAATAGTCAAGTATTGACCCTTTATACCTCTACTATAGATAGGGATATCTTATGAAATTAGGCGGTGTAGCTTCTTCTGGCAAGGTGCCCTGGTTTCTTTACATCTTCTTTCTTGTTCACATGCTTGCGTTTGGGGGCTCGGGATTCTTTCTTGCCTATTTTGAGCCTGATCCACCGGTCGATCTTATATTCATGCATGGTGGAATCGCGATAACGGTATATCTGGTCTTTTATTTGACGATATTTGGTCTGGATGAGGTTAAGTGGATTTTCATCAACGCATTTTTGGGGCTGTTTGGTATTATCGTAGAAATTGACTGGATTCTATCTTTATATGATCGGAAGCTAAGCGACTTTCCGGTTTATCTGCATATCATTCCATTTTTATATTACATCCTTTATACATTCTTGATCCGCAGGGCGGTGATCGATTTTTCGGGCTCCTTGAATAATGCGAAGCGAAAAAAACGGGTTGAGATTGGTTACATTGTTGTTTCGATTATTATTTATCTCGTGATTTATTTTGTTTAAACACAGAAAACAATTATTCTAATATTCGAGGTTAGTCTTCTTTGATCTAATTAACCACACCAGTTAAAAGCGTTGCATGATGCAACACTATGCCACGATTTAGCATTTTTGATAATGAGAGAGTTAGCGTACAATTTGGTGAGAAAACAAAGAATTATGTAATAACAAGGAGGTATTTATGTTCAAACTCTGTCAACGTGAAATTACCTATATTGTTAATGAAGATGTTCCTAAGAGTACGCTAAACATAAACGATGATAAAAAAGTTGATGTTCTGGTTTCACTTGTGAGTTCATTACGTTCAGATCATATTTCCTGGATAGATCGATCTTATAAAGCGGCTACATGGTCAATAGGTATCCTTGTGAGTGCAATGTCGTATGTCATTTTGCAAAAGCCAGAGATAGCGACTAGTAAAATAGTATTTGTTGCCATCGGTATGTTGTTTTTTGGTTTAATAACACAGCTATTCTTTTGTGCTGCACGCAATGCGCATCATGGTATAGGTGCTGCCTTGAGTCGATGTGAGGCAAGTCTGAGACTTTGCGAAACAGGGAGTTACCTTGTGGAGACACCATTTTTTGGTTATTCAGGAAAGTGGGTGCCACCAACCCATATTACTATCCTGCAGACCCTTCATTTTGTAGTGCTCGTTTTATCTGTTTTGATGGTAGCAAGTCTTAAATGCTGGATCGGGGTTTAAAATATAAACGTTACGTAACACGCACGCTTGAGTTGCTGATAAAATACCTATGACAGATGAAAAGCGACCCGATAATCAGGAAGCGTTGCCAGATGAAAAAGTAACTTCAGGTCATCAAGTCCCGACCGTATCGAATTACATATCTTCACAGCACAAAGATGCTGCGCATCAATATGAGATGTTTGAAAACATGGGTATTGGCGGAGACTTGCTGTGATGCAGGCGGTCTGGTCATTCTGGAGTAAACCATATTTTGAGCGGCAAGGCTCAACATGGTTGTCACACAAACATTACCTTTATTCTTGCGTGCTATCTTTCGAGTGTGCAAGGCGACACTTCTGCGAAACGGTACTGTATACCGATGATGCTGGTGCAGAACTTTTGATCGATGAGTTAAAGTTGCCATTTTCAAGCGTATCAACTTCACTGAATGATGTTAATCATTATGATTCTGCATGGTGGGCTGTTGGTAAGCTATATACCTATTCGATGCAGAGCGCTCCATTTATTCACATAGATAGTGATGTATACCTATGGAAAGCTTTACCTAAACATTTTCAGCAGGCAACAGTGATTGGACAGAACCCGGAGTATTTTCAGATAGGTTCTTCATGGTATCACCCCGAAAAATTTGACACTATTATTGCATCTCGACACTGGTTACCCGATGAAATAATTTGGTATCGGGAGCAAAGAAAAAAGCAGATGGCCGTGTGTTGTGGGATATTGGGTGGCAGTGATGTGGGGTTTATCCGTCAATATGCAAAACAGGCATTAAAACTTATCGATTGCTCGCTCACTGAGGAGATATACCAGCCACTACACGGAGACAATTTGCTGATTGAGCAATATCTATTATCTGCTTTTATTAATTACAATCAGCAGCACATAAGCGCAAAACAGGGTCAGTGTAAATCCGCCTATATTTTCAAGTCTGCTGATGAGGCATTTAATCCTGATATTAGCAAACAGGCGGGCTATACACACCTGATTGGTGGAGCGAAATGTAATCAAAAGTTAATGGACCGTTTAGAGCGTCGTATATGTAATGATTACCCGGAGTATTTTGAAAGAATAAATTCGATGGTACTTTAACGGCAGGGGCGGTTACGACCTAATAATTCCCTCGATAGCGACGACATCTTCAATGATGTCATTAGTATAGTAATAATCTGTAGCAATTCACCACTTCGGCGTGTCAATACTCGCATGATCGACTTCCGTATTATTTGGTTATGAGTGATATGATAGGATGGAAGTGTCAGATTGCCTGTCAGACAGGTCTGAAAGGGTTGTTGGAAATGTCCGACTGTAAACTATTATTCTTTGACCCTGTTTCATGGAGATGCGTATGGCTAAACAGGATGAAGACAAGCAGGCTAAGTTAGTAGCCGATGCACGACGTGCCAGCGAGATGCGGGATCAGGGTTACCGCGGTCAGGCGTTAAAAATGTATCCACATATTTGCGGTCGTTGTGGTCGTGAGTTTAGCGGCAAAACCCTCGCTGAACTGACTGTGCATCACCGCGACCATAATCATGATAACAATCCTGCTGATGGCAGCAACTGGGAATTGTTATGTCTGTATTGTCATGACAATGAACACCAACGCCAATTAGAGGCGCAGCAAAGTAAGGCGGGTGATGGTAAAAGTGCCTCGGCAACGCATAATCCGTTTGCAGATTTAAAATCTATGCTGGATAAAGATAAGTAGTGATAATCCTATGCCGGTGATTCTTGAGGAAGCCAAATAATCGATGTCCTATCTCATTAGCAAACAGGTTAGTAGCTAAAAAAACAATGGACCTCAACTTATAAAAAGCATGACATAGACTGACGAGTACCAGAATCGTCAGCAATGTCAGCGTATTTGTTGGTTACTTGCACAGATAGGAGTGAGTGAACATCCTGTAGGAACCTATCTTGTTGAACAGTTCATTGTTTATGACAACGGTGTTATAGGTGTTTCTACTTTGTCTGGCCAGTTTCGCGATACAGCGATCAAATGGCTCATCCTGGAGTGAACTGCAATTTTGTTTCTTTTTGTTTTTACATTGGACTGGTTTTTTACAGGCTTCGATATACTCTTTCGACACAAATTTGATCATGCTGAATTCTGGTTTGCCGTACTCAGCAATGTATTTGTTACTGAATTCGGTATTTTTATCACTGCATTTATAAACATGCGCGTAGGCACGATAATGAATTCGTTTATCCGATATCTCATCCTGGCCAGCCACCATGCCACGGTTTTGTACGAGCAATAGATCGCCGCCCAATTGTGCCGCTTTCTTCTTAAGTCGTTTCATGCAGGCCTTTTTGCCACCTTTAATAGAACCCTTATTTACGCCACAATTAACACTACCCATATATTGGCAATCCTGTTCGGCTGAACACCAGTCTGGTTTTTTCTGATGTACAACTTGCATCGACTTACGCGCTGCTTTCAATTTAGTGTCAAAATCGTATTCAACTTCATTGGCTGCGCAACCAATAAAAATCAATGAACTTAGTAAGATAATAAAGTAAGCTTTCATGCTAACCTCCGGTCTGTATTTATTTTATTTTATATTTTTCAGGTGATTTGCTAAATAGCGGATTTCTATCCGCGACTTAAATCATTATCGTTCAATTTTTCATCCGCGACAATATTTGATGCTTGTGCATATATGTGGAACTGAGCTGAGTAAACATGAGAGCCTGGTCTTCAGCTATTGTTAGCTTAGTACTGTTTATAGCTGCCTGGCTTGTTGCAATCTGTGCCATGTGGCGCTTTAGCTCTACAGCGGGTCTTCATTTGTTGAATCCGTTCTGCCTGTTCTAGCATTCTGACCTGGCCCTGAACACTGTAGTCGGGTTTTTTGTCTTCTTCGGACAACACTTCCTCGCCATCTTCACCCGGTATCGCATCTGGTTCACCGGCTTTTCCTTCCCCGAATTTTCCCTCAGCGGTTTTTTCGGCACCAGGACGTTTCCCTTCTAATCGTTCAAGTCTTTCTTCGAGCTCGCGAATCCGTTCCTTATCGGATTTTGACATTTCATTATCTTTTTCCTCGCCTTCGGCTTCAGCATCCGCTGGCGGCTCCGGTTTCTTTGTCGTTGTTTTCTGCCCCGTAGATTTGGCCTCTGCGTCTGGTGGTGGAGCGCTGCCGTAATGAATCTGTCCATCAGCATCTTGCCACTTGTAAATCTTGCCAGCATGCGCAGTCATGGATAACAAACTAAATAGAAGCATCAAAACTAAAACCGGGGCTATTTTCATGATCATCTCAATTATGTGGATATAAATAACATGCCATCAATGTGGGGGTGACGTCAACATGGTCGATGCCAGCGAAGTTCTCGATGCCAGTGAAATCTCGATGCCAGTAAAATCTCGATCCAGGTAAGTGGGGCGGATACGGCCTTTGGGGGTGCCTGGCCAACAAAGAGCGCTATCAGTTTATTTTCTTGACCAGACGTTTCAAGGCTGAACCTCCCTCCAATATGAAATATACTGCCTGTTTTGTCGCGGGCTATTCCGTTAAACATCACTCAGAGAGCCAAATATGTCGAATTCCAGAATCATCTACACCGAAACGGACGAGGCGCCAGCCCTGGCCACCCAGTCTTTTTTGCCCATTGTGCAGGCCTTTACCCGTGCGGCTGGGATTGAGGTGGAGACGCGTAATATCTCCCTGGCGGGCCGTATTTTGGCCAATTTCCCCGATAATCTGGCGGCTGAGCAGAAGGTAGAGGATGCGTTAAGCGAACTGGGTGAGCTGGCCAAGACTCCGGCGGCCAACATCATCAAAACCCCGAATATTAGCGCCTCGGTGCCACAGCTTAAGGCGGCTATTGCTGAGTTACAGGGTAAGGGTTTTGCCATTCCTGATTATCCAGAAGAACCCGCTACCGACGAAGAAAAAGATATTAAGGTGCGTTATGCCAAGGTACTGGGTAGTGCGGTCAATCCTGTCCTGCGTGAAGGCAATTCGGACCGCCGTGTCGCTGCGGCCGTTAAGGACTATGCGAAGCAGCATCCCCATTCGATGGGTGCGTGGTCGTCTGATTCCAAATCCCATGTGGCATCGATGAGCGATGGCGATTTTTATGGTAGTGAAAAGTCTGTAGTGATCGATAATGCCGGTGATGTGAAGATCGAACTTATTGATAGCAATGGGAATACTCAAGTATTAAAAGAAAAGACAGCCGTCCTCAATGGTGAGGTGATTGATACCTCGGTGATGAGTGTGAATAAACTGCGAACCTTTTTTGAGCAAACCACGCAAGATGCTAAAAAAGAAGGCGTGTTGCTATCACTTCATATGAAAGCCACTATGATGAAAGTGTCTGACCCAATCATCTTTGGTCACGCGGTGGATGTGTATTATAAAAATGTGTTTGCAAAGCACGCCGCTACTTTTGAAAAGCTGGGTGTGGACACGCGCAATGGTCTCGGTGATGTGTATACCAAGATTGCAGACTTACCTGAGGCGGATCGCAAACAGATCGAAGCGGACATCGATGAGGTCTATGCCAATCGACCTGAACTGGCGATGGTGGATTCTGACAAGGGCATCACCAATTTACATGTGCCCAGCGATGTGATCATTGATGCATCTATGCCTGCAGCAATTAGGCACTCGGGTTGCATGTGGGGACGTGATGGCAAGTTACACGACACCTGCGCCATGATCCCGGATCGTAATTATGCCGGAATATACCAGGCCACGATTGATTTCTGTAAACAACATGGCGCATTTGATCCGACGACCATGGGCAATGTAAGTAATGTCGGCTTGATGGCTCAAAAGGCCGAAGAGTACGGTTCACATGACAAGACGTTTGAAATTCCTGCAAATGGAACCGTGCGAGTTGTGGATGCAAGTGGCAATGCTTTACTGGAACACAAAGTAGAGAAGGGCGACATCTGGCGTATGTGTCAGACCAAAGACTTGCCGATACAGGACTGGGTCAAGCTGTGCGTGACTCGTGCACGTTTAACCGGGTTACCGGCGATCTTCTGGCTCGATGAAGATCGTGCGCATGATGCCAATCTGATTAACAAAATTGAAACGTATTTAAAAGATCATGATACGAGTGGGTTGGATATTCAGATCATGTCACCTATCGATGCGACACACTACACTTTGCAGCGCGTTAAAGAAGGCAAGGACACCATTTCTGTTTCCGGTAACGTGTTACGTGATTATCTAACTGATCTATTTCCTATTTTAGAGCTGGGTACCAGTGCCAAGATGTTGTCCATTGTGCCGCTGTTAGCAGGTGGTGGTTTGTTTGAAACCGGTGCCGGGGGTTCTGCACCCAAACATGTGCAACAATTGTTAGAAGAAAATCATTTGCGTTGGGATTCATTGGGTGAGTTTTTAGCACTAGCGGTGTCGATTGAAGATATGGCCATTAAAACCGATAGCAACACGATTAAAGTTTTAGCGGCAGCTTTGGATAAGGCCAACGGTGAGTTTCTTAATAATGACAAATCACCTTCACGTAAAGTAGGTGAGATTGATACCCGTGGTAGTCATTTTTATCTGACTCTATACTGGGCGCAGGCCCTGGCTGAACAGGGTGATGATAATGAATTAAAAACCCTGTTTACACCCGTCGCCAAACAGCTCATCGATAATGAAGATAAGATTGTCAGTGAACTTAATAGTGTGCAAGGCAAGGCGGTTGAGCTCGGTGGTTACTACCTGACGGACCGCAGTAAAGTCGCGCAGATTATGCGGCCTAGCGAGACATTTAATGCTGTGATTGATTCTTTGAGTTAAGTTACTAAGGAAAAATAAAGGGCCGATTATCCGGCCTTTTTTACATCAGGCCTAAAACCATGTTGCGAATATCAAACCAGGTTGACATCCCCGATGAGGAAATCGAACTCAGTGCGATTCGCGCCCAGGGTGCAGGTGGACAGAACGTCAACAAGGTCGCTACTGCTATTCATCTAAGGTTTGATATACACGCATCAAGCTTGCCCGAGTACTACAAGCAGCGGTTGTTAGCGTTGTCGGATCAGCGTATTAGCAAGGAAGGGGTGATCGTCATCAAGGCCCAGAAAACTCGCAGTCAGGAGAAGAATCGGGAAGACGCACTGCAACGCCTACAGACATTGATCCGCAGCGTAGCGGTGACCCAAAAGAAACGCCGGCCCACTAAACCCCCAAAAGGCGCAAAGAAAAAGCGACTTGACCAGAAAACCCGCCGGGGTAAGATCAAAGTCTCTCGCGGTAAGGTGACAGATTACAACGGTTAACACTTAAAGCTGTTATAGTTATTCATAGCAACCCACTATTATTTCTGGAGAGGATAAGAGCATGTACCGCTCTTGGCCATCCATGGCCTCCACGGCATTAGTGCATCCATGCACGTCATTACAAGAGGAACATTAGATTATGATAACGTATTTTTACTGGATTCTAGTGATAGCCATTGCGATGGCGTTTCTGTTTTTCCTTGGTCGCGCAGACAAGTGGAAGGTCGGAATGATTGGGGCACTAGTTGTACTGGTTATCGGCTGGGGAGCCTATTTTTTCCACTTCCAACAGGTTTTTGTGAAGCATTATGGTGGCGTTATGTCGATTGCGGTACCTAAGGGGCAACATCATATCGCGGCGACCTGGAAAGACGATAATCTATGGATCGAAAATTATGACCCCACTACGAATACTTGCCATTTTAATGAATATTCAAAGGGTAATCTGTTGCAGGGAAAGGTGACTATTAAAAACTGTAATCCTCTGCTAGCTGGGCCAACGGCTCAGCCTTCAGCGGCGGGGCTACCGACGCAGTGATTGAGATAACGGTTTTAATAGCCGTTTAAATAAATGCAGTGGATTGACTACACAAAATGACGCGTGAGCTGCCGATTCTCTATTCTTTTCGACGCTGCCCATATGCCATTCGCGCCAGGCTTGCTATTAAGGTAAGTAATATTCAGGTCGAGTTGCGTGAAGTTTTATTGGCGGATAAGCCCAAAGCGATGCTGGCGTGTTCAGATAAGGGCACGGTGCCAGTATTGTTATTACCTGATGGTACAGTGATCGATGAAAGTATGGATATCATGTTGTGGGCATTAACACAGCATGATCCCGAAAATTGGCTATCAGATAACTCAAGTATCCGTGATGAAGTCAATCATCTTATTATGACAAATGATACTGATTTCAAACAACACCTTGATCATTATAAATATGCTGATCGTTTCCCTGAAGAATCGATGCTAACCTGTCGTCAACGCGCGGATGGTTTTTTGCAGCAGCTGGAAGAAAAGCTACAGAAACATTCGTATCTAACAGGGGATAGCGTTTCTCTGGCCGATATGGCCATACTTCCATTTATTCGACAATTTGCCAATGTGGACAAGACATGGTTCTACCAATCGACCTATATTATGTTGCAGGCATGGCTCGATACTCTTCTCAGCGACCAATTATTTTGTGATGCGATGCGGAAATACTCTCGTTGGCAACCCGGAGATAGCGTTAAGTACTTTTAAAAGTGGGATTAGATACTGAGCGACACTGTAAAATATTATATAATTTGGATACATCGTTTAAAGGATAATTATTGTGCCAAAAGTAAGTGAATTAAAAAGAGGAATGGTCATTGATATAAGTGGTACCCCTCATGTGGTAAAAAATATTGATTGCAAAAGCCCGTCGTCCAGAGGGGCTTCAACTATATATAAGATTCGATTTAACAATCTAAAAACCAAAAGAAAGCTGGATGAGTCATACAAAGCCGATGATGTGGTGACGGTCAGTGATTGTGAGCGTGTGCAGGTTCAGTTTTCCTACAGCGCTGATAATGAATATGTATTCATGAATACCGAAGACTACAACCAGTATTCTGTTAATGCCGACGATCTGGATGGCATGGAGTTGTACTTAACCGAAGGGCTTGAGGGTATTACCGCATTGCTGCTGGATGATGTCGTAATTAGCATTGAATTGCCGCAGTCCGTTATATTGGAAATTGTAGAAACGGCACCCGGCATTAAAGGCGCAAGTGCGAGCGCACGCACCAAACCCGCCACCTTGACGACAGGGCTGGAAGTCCAGGTGCCTGAGTATCTGGAAATAGGCGAGATTGTTAAGGTGAATACCAGCAATAAACAGTTTATGTCACGCGCCTAATCAAAATATGAGTAACTGAAAAAGGTCAGTGACGCACTCTTTCTCAAATATGAGATTTAAGCTGGTTATTTCACGCTATAACCCCGTCCTTCAAGGCAAGCCGTAATAGCACGTTTGTAATCGCGTTGTTGTTCACGACCAAGTTCTTCATCTTCTTCCAAAGTAGGATCGACACATGGCCGAGCACGAACATGTTTCAGTCTTTATAACGGAAACTGATACGTCCTTTGCTGAGATCGTAAGGCGACAACTCCATTTTTACCTTGTCGCCGGCAACAACCCGAATACGAAACTTCCGCATTTTGCCTGCAGCATAGGCCGCGAGTTTATGGCCATTTTCTAATTCGACTCGAAAACGCGAGTCAGGTAAGACCTCGGTCACGATACCATCCATTTCAATAAGTTCTTCTTTTGCCATTTATCTTTAATTCTCCTGATTATTTTACTCTATACACAAAGACTGTTTGATTTTAGTTTTTTAATCGATTTGTTAGTGCATAGCTTGCTTCTTCCCGATCATCAAAGTGAATCGTTTCTGACTTCAGTATTTGATATGTTTCGTGTCCTTTCCCAGCCAGGATCACAACATCATTATTTTGCGATTGACTAATAATATGTTTGATAGCTCTTTTTCTGTCTTGAATTACAACATAGTCCTTATAATCAGGATTAATGCCATTTACTATGTCGGCAATGATGACCTGGCTGGCTTCCTGACGAGGATTGTCTTCTGTGATTACCAGGTAGTCTGCAATATCACCTGCGATTTTGCCCATTTCGGGTCGTTTGCTGTTATCACGGTCTCCACCACAACCAAAGAGCACTAAGAGACGTCCTTTTCGTTTGTTGGCGATAGTTTTTAGCGTCTGTAGTACATTAAGAAGTCCATTAGGGGTATGGGCATCATCAACTAATACCAAAAAAGCTTGTCCCTTATCGATGAATTCTAAACGGCCTCGTGGCGGAGAGCAGGAGGATAATGTTTTTTGAATATTCTCTTCATCAACGTTCATATGTCGAAGCACGCAAGCGGCTGCCTTGATATTTAAGAGATTAAAATGGCCCAACAGTTTGGTTGAGAAACCTATAGGCTCTTGTTCAAAATAGTCTGGATGTATTTTATGCGCAGGGCCTTCGCGCATAAAATTAAGCTTCGTATTTTGGTGTTTTTCAAATGTTTTCTGAAAATCCAGGTGATCCTGGGTAATGTTTGTGAGTAGCTTGAGGTTAAACTCTATACCAAGAATTCGTGCCTGTTCGATGCCTTCTGAGGTAACTTCCATTATAAAGTGAGTGCCGCCTTGATCCAGGTGGCTTTTCATGATTTTTGAAATATCATGTTCTTCAGGCGTAGAGAGATCTTTGTTGCCAGAATTTATTGCGCCCAAAACAAAGGCGTTGTATCCCGCTGATTTCAGAACTTCTCCAATTAAGTAGGAAACAGATGTCTTTCCATTTGTGCCCGTTATACCGATAACATAAAGGTCTTTTGATGGATGACTATGTTGGCTATAGACAAATTGGGTAGGTTTTCTTGCTATGATCTTTCTGCTGGGCCCAGTAGTTATATCACTTAAGCCGGACTGAATTTTAGTTAAAGGCTTACCTGAAAGGCTCGGACCAGGAAATTTACTGGGGAGTGGTGTTTTTATAAGAGGATTATTTATATGACCCAGAGGGTGATTTATACTAAGTTCTTCAGGGTGCTGCTTAAGTATTTTAATTAGAATATTCCTTGTCAATGTCATCAATAACATCTTTTAAATAAACAGGTTGAGCGGGTTCATTTTTATAATGAGCGCACGTTGAAACCATCTGTTAAGGTCCAGTCGGGATTAGATAAACCAGGGCAAGCCCTAAGAGGCTAAGCAAAATAACGATGCCAATCAGCTGTCGTGTAATATGTACGACTTCCTCTTTTAACCAGGACGTCTGTATTCGTGTTAGCCGGTTAGCAGCTGCATAACGAAGTCGTTTAATATAATTTCGTATATGCCCCACGATGGAGGTAAAGGAGATCATTTACGCTTGCGTGCCACATGGTAAGCAGAACTATATCGGGTGGCGCGTGTATTAAGATCTTCTGCAACGCATTCAGCATGTTCGGTGACTGCTCGCATGGAACCTGCTTTTAAGCCTTCTATCCTTGAGCTGCCCCGTCCAATGATATAACGATGCCAAATACCAGGCGGTATACCATCGGGGGTATCTGTTTCTTCAACACTTTCCACGCGATAGTTGCCCTCACTTGTATATTCCCCGTTATCAAAGCCCATGGTTAACAGACTCTTTTATTTGGTCATTGTTGTACGGTATCAGCTGATATCGGCCGAATTTTGTTGTGGCGCACAGTCGTTTGTCACAAAGACCAAGTGTGTTGAATGGCATGTTGTATTTACCCTTTAAGGGTTTGGGTTACCGTCTGCCCAGGTTTTCACGAGGGACAGTCCAGAAGGGAACAATTTCAATCGTATTCGAGGCTTACCGTGAGGGGAGTCCGTAAAGAAAGACGCCTGGCAAAGTGAGTCATGGATATGGCTGTAGGTCAGTATAACAGGTTTTAGACCCACATACGGATTTCATTTTAGGGGCATAACTATATTTAATAGACTAAAAAGGGTGTAAAAATGCTTTATTGCCTGTGACGAGTAAATTAAAGGTAATTACACCTTGTTTTATCTTTTTTGAGTCCCATGTTATCTGAGTGTGTTGCGTGTTTAGTTTAAAACACCATGCACTGTACTACATTCTATCCTGGTTCTTGTCAGTAGCTATCTAAAGTATCCTCCTGTTGATTGCCTCGTAAGATTTGTAACACACTTTTTAATACTTTATTGAGGTAATTATATTATGGCAACAGGAACCGTTAAATGGTTTAACGAATCCAAAGGCTTCGGCTTTATTACTCCTGAAGATGGCAGCAAAGACGTTTTTGCTCATTTTTCTGCTATTGCTAGCGAAGGTTTTCGTACTCTGGCCGAAGGTCAGCAAGTAACGTTCGAAGTTGAAGATGGACCGAAAGGACCACAAGCAGCAAACATTAGAGCCTAATCGCTCACTAGTTTGATGTTTTACCTAAACCCCGCGAATCTCGCGGGGTTTTTGTTTTGGGGTTATCATTTCCCAAAACGGGGAAGTTCTGGCCCGATTAAATTCCGTTGTAAATCTTCAATTTAGTCAGACAATCACAACTACCGTCTTTTGGTAGTACCAGCCATATTTTTTCGAGACATATCGGTAAATTTTGCTGAAGACCCTCACACATTAACTCAAGTGAATTTGTGATAGAGAGCTTTCCATGCACAGAGCCCAGTAATGGCGTTGCAAGAGCAGTAATATGATTATCCTCTATCGTTTGCATCACATTTTTCCAGGCTTGTTGAATGCTGTAGGCTTCGCAGGTGGGAGTGCATTCGATGTCATGCACAACAGCCAATAGCCTATTGGGATATTTTCCTTTTATGATTACAGTGCCGAGCGGGTGGGTTGCTTCACCTTCAAGCATGTTAGCAAAATACCAGGCTGGTTTACCGGGATCAATTAGTGTTTTCTGTTCACTCAATAAGAGATTCGTATCCTGCTCTTCTATGATCGCCTGATAAGTAAACGGGGGATATTCCATGGGCGCAGCGTGGATTGTTAACCCTAAAAATTCAACTGTGCAGTCAGATTTTTTCCAGACTAATTCGATGGACATTTCGGACTGTGCTTAAAGCACCTTTGCTTAAAGTTCCATAGCGACACCAACCATCAGGCTTTGCGAATCGGTATCGATGTTGGTGTTTAAGCTATCGATGTCCTCATCGACATCAAAGTTGGTGTATTTATATTCGAGTTGTAAACTGAAGCTTTGGGATACACGGAACTTTACACCACCATTTAGTTCTATAGAGCCGCCTGATGTGCTTTCCTCATCAAGGACTCCCTCATTAAAGGTAATTCCAGTGACCCCGATGCCGGCGCCCACAAAGGGAGACACGGTGCCTTTAGAGTTAAAATAATATTCTGCCAATGCGTGAATATGTGACACGCCGGCATCATCGGCCTGCCCAGCCGTTACTACATCTTTATTATAAACATAGATATTACCACCCCAGGCAAAACCACTATCGTACATATACAGATACTTAAAGCCGAGCGTGGGATTATTGTCATCCTCAAATGCGATCGCACTACCGCGCGCAGTATGTCCCGTGTCATCTGACCAGCTGGTCGCACCTACCATCGGCATCAAAATATGTTCTGCTGCCTGTGCCGAGAAGGGTATTAAAAATGCGAGTGCTAGAAATAAACGTTTCATGATATCTCCCAGAACTGTAAAAGTTGATGGTATATAACTGTCTCGGTCTAATATTACTCTCTCTAACAGGGTAGTCACATTATAGAAACACTTTGTTACTCTTTATTACAATTGAGTAACAATTTGTGGCCTGAAATGAGCAGAGAGGAATATACCTTAAAATTCAGGAGCAGGTATTTCTGTCCCCTATATCTCATTTATAAGCTCTGATGTTTTTTGCAGATTAAACTATTCTTTAAGTAAGGTAACTTTCACGCGTATTTTGGCGATCAGTATTTGCAAAGGAGACTGTCATGGCAGGATTTAGCGTCACCGCAAACCGATTATATCCGCACAATAATTCTAAATTCCGAGTGAACGGGGAGGGTAAATAATGAACGATTTTCAAAATGAATGGATGATTATTCACGGCGACATTGAAAAGTACGCAAGATTTTCGCTTATTATAAAGCTCTTTAGTGTGTTGGTTAGCGTTTTGTCAGTAGCCTATACCATCGAGGTGTGGTTTGCTGTCACATTCATCCTTGTTTTGTGGTTACAGGATGGCATTTGGACAACATTTCAAAAACGGTTGGAAATGAGGGTTGTTTTTGTTGAACAGAAATTACAAAATGAAGCCGATAAGAACGGCACAGCTTTTCAATTTTATTCACAATGGGAAGAAAACCGCCGGGGTATTACTGGCCTGGTGAAAGAATATTTGTTAAATGCAGCTAAACCTACAGTGGCATATCCTTATGTGCTTCTGGCTTCGCTAATGTTGGCCTTAAATTAATAACTTTTATAGATTTAAATGATTAAGCATCCTAAGACAAAGATTGTTGCAACTATAGGTCCTGCCTGTGACTCACCCGATATTCTCAAAAAAATGATGATGGCAGGAATGAATGTTGCGAGAGTGAATTTATCTCATGGTGATGTTGGTGAGCATGTCCAACGAATTAATATGGTTAGAAAAGTCGCAAGTGATATTGGAACGAATATCGCTATCATGGTTGATACGAAAGGCATAGAAATCCGCACGGGGATTTTGCAAGAAGGCTCTGTCGTGCTTGAGCCCGGGTCCAAATTTATACTTTACGCAGATAAACGGGTTGGTGACCAGAGTGGGGTGGCCATATCGTATCAAGATCTTTTCCATCAGGTATCGGCAGGTGTGCCCATCCTTTTAGATGATGGTGTTATTGAACTTACTGTGCACTCAGTTAAAAGCTCCGATATTGTATGCGAAGTTGTCAGAGGTGGGACCTTATATAACGCAAAGGGCGTCAACCTCCCGCAAACACAGCTACCATTAGAAGTAATCAATGAATCAACCCGTCAGGAATTGTCTTTTGCGGCTGAAAATAATGTTGAATATGTGGCAGCTTCTTTTGTGCGCAATGCAAAAGATGTAAACGAAATACGTGCTGTGTTAGATGAATACGGTGTTGATATTCCGATTATTGCCAAAATAGAAAACAGAGAGGGCGTCGATAATCTGGAAGAGATTATAGATGCATCGAATGGCACTATGGTTGCGCGCGGCGACCTGGGTGTGGAAATTCCAGCCGAATCAGTGCCGATGGTCCAGAAAAGAATCATTCGTAGCACGGTTACGAAGGGTAAGCCTGTGATTACGGCGACTCAAATGCTGGATTCCATGGAAAGAAATCTACGTCCTACGCGCGCTGAAACAAGTGATGTGGCAAATGCAATTCTGGATGGTACCTCTGCCGTTATGTTATCAGGTGAAACAGCCGTTGGAAAATACCCGGTTCAAGCAGTAAAGACGATGGCAGCATTGGCTTTGCATACTGAGGAATCCTTACGTGAATATGGTCATCTTCAGAAGATAACCCCTCATGCATCAAATGTCGTTACAGAAGCCGTTAGTCAGGCTGCGAATACAATGGCGCTGCATTTGAATGTACCCGTCATCGTTACTCTGACAGAGACAGGTTTTACATCACGCATGATTTCTCGATACAGACCTGAATGCCCGATTATTGCGATAACGTCATCATTAAAAGTTGTACGCACCCTGGCCATGAATTGGGGCGTAATCCCACTGTTATATGATGGAGAACCGGGTCATGAGGCAAAGATCGATTTTTCAATGAAGAAGGTAAAGGAGCTGGGTCTGGCACAGGAGGGTGATAATGTTATTGTTACGCATGGATCTGGTAGCAGTGCCGGCGGAACTAATCTTATACGTGTTGTGACAATTTAGTATTAATCAATAAATGGCAATAAGCGGTGTCAGAGAAATTGTTCTCTGTACCCTCTTACGAAGCACTTTAGTCGTTAATTTCGCATGTTAATTTCTCAGGCCAGGGATACCACCATAAGTTAGTAAACACCTGATATACTCCTTCGATCATGTTGAATTTTAAAAACCTGTCTTTACGCCGTTCTACCCGAGAACTTTTACATGGCGTTAATTTCACAATTCACAAAGGCCAAAAAGTCGCGATTACGGGTGCCAATGGCACAGGTAAGTCGAGTCTGTTTGCACTGATCCGTAATGAATTACAGGCGGATGCCGGTGACTTTTCGCTACCGCCAAAAACGATTATTGCCCATGTTGCGCAGGAGGTATCTGCGGTTGATGCCGATGCGATTGAGTATGTCATGGATGGTGATATTGAAATGCGCGCGCTGCAAGAACAAATTGCACTTGCTGAGCAAGAAAATGCAGGTGAGCGACTGGCCACGCTGTATATGCAAATGGAAGGTATTGATGGTTATCGCGCACGCAGTCGTGCCGCGATATTGATGCATGGTCTGGGTTTTGCCACCGCACAGGAGACGAATTCGGTACGCAGCTTTTCAGGTGGTTGGCGGATGCGGCTTAATCTTGCACAGGCACTGATGTGCCGTTCTGATCTGTTAATGCTTGATGAACCGACTAATCACCTGGATCTGGAGGCGGTAATTTGGTTGGAGGATTGGTTGCGCAATTATTCGGGTACCTTGTTGCTCATTTCGCATGACCGTGATTTTCTGGATAAGATTGCTACGCACATTGCACATATCGAGCAATGTGAATTAACACTCTATACCGGCAACTATACGGCCTTTGAGGTGCTGCGTGCCGAGAAGCTGGCGAATCAACAATCTGCCTATGAAAAGCAACAGCGCGAAGTGGCGCATATGCAGTCGTTTATTACGCGTTTTAAGGCCAAGGCCACCAAGGCCAGGCAGGCACAGAGTCGGATCAAGGCACTGGAACGTATGGAACTAATCGCGCAGGCGCATGTGGATTCACCTTTTGACTTTGCTTTCGGTGTGCCAGATAAAATGCCGGGAATGTTATTAAAGTTAGAGAAGGCTGCTGCAGGCTATGATGACAAACCTCTTCTCAATGAATTAGATATATTAATTAACGCGGGTGATCGTATTGGCCTGTTGGGTCATAACGGTGCGGGTAAGTCGACGCTGATCAAACTGCTTGCTGGTGAATTAACCTTGCAGCAAGGTGAACGCACAGATGCCAAGGATTTAAAAATAGGCTATTTTGCGCAGCACCAACTGGAACAACTGGACGGCGAGGCTAGCCCGTTATTGCATTTGCAAAGACTTGATCCGCGCGCGAAGGAACAGGAACTGCGTAGCTTTCTGGGGGGCTTTGCCTTTGCTGGCGATATGGCGACGTCGGTTGTGGCACCGATGTCGGGTGGTGAGAAGGCACGTTTGGTGCTGGCGCTGCTCGTTTATCAAAAACCGAATCTGCTGCTACTTGATGAGCCGACCAATCACCTTGATCTTGAAATGCGCCATGCGCTAAGTGTTGCGCTACAGGATTACATCGGGGCGATGGTGATTGTTTCCCATGACCGTCATTTATTGCGTACGGTCACTGATACGTTATTGTTGGTAGATGAAGGTAAAGTCACGCCGTTTGACGGTGATCTTGAAGACTATCGACAATGGGTGAAGGCCTCTCTTAAAGAACAAAATACTAACGACACGGCTCCATCAAAGCGCACTCAGAATAATAAACAGCAACGACAAGATGCCGCTGAGAGTCGTAAACTGGTGAAGCCGTTACGCAG
>Ga0316206_1000692_pt1 | contig 39459 bp, 28 predicted proteins | sample 6monthpyrite_MG_FD_204942 | JGI IMG/M metagenome (GOLD analysis project Ga0316206, IMG submission 204942) | Microbial mat bacterial communities from mineral coupon in-situ incubated in ocean water Damariscotta River, Maine, United States -... | ecosystem: Environmental > Aquatic > Marine >...
CGGATTTGCCGCAGTGTTTCTGGCCTTCACACCCCAGCTTCCTGCGGCGAGAAGTGGGGTCGAAATCGGCCGAGGGGCTTATGCGCGACAGCCTCCTAGCGAACCCCTGACCTTCACCGACACAGTCAGCCCGTAGAGATTCTATGTCCACTTCGCACTTCCCCGTCCTCGATCGAGTGGGCTTCGTTCGCGAAGTCTTGTTGGCCAAACGCTCAGCATTGATTGGTTTTAGCGCCGGGTGGTGCACGCCATGTAGGTCGATGGGAGCCACATTCCTCAACCTGTCACGCGCGGCCCATCCGTTCGTGCTCTTCGGCGTCATCGACATTGATGACGAGCCGGAACTTGCCGAGCAGCTTCTTGTCGGGTCGGTCCCGACGCTCCTGTTCTTTGACTCCGGCATCGAGGTCAAGCGCATCCTCCGAACTCCCAAAGAAGCAGAGCTCGAGATCATGATCGAGAAGCTCTTCTCCAGCAACAATTCGTAACTCGTCCCGCTTCCCAAATCTCCGGATCAACCGGAATCCAAACGCACTATGCACCCTTCCATTCATTCATTCGCTTCTACAGTCGCCATCGTTACCGGAGGTAGTTCGGGCATTGGTCTGGCCGTCTCGACAGCACTTGCAGCACACGGTGCCAAAGTCGTCATCAATGGACGCGATGAGGCCAAGCTCGACCGCGCAGCCGAGGCGATTCAGGCACGAGCAGCGGAACCGGATTCGGTCGCCGTTCTGGCTGGGGACATTTCCGAGCCAGCCACCGGTGCCCGACTTGCGGAGTTGGCAAAGCAGCGATTCGGTGCGGTTGATGTCTTGATCAACAACGCCGGCTGCTTCGCTCCCCAGTCGTTCTTGGAGCACACCGAGGCAGACTTCGATCAGTACACCAACGTGATCACCAAGGGGAGCTTCTTCGCAGCTCAAGGAGCAGCACGCGCCATGATCGAAAGTGGTGGCGGGGCGATCGTCAATGTCGGCTCGATGTGGGCGGATCGCGCGATCGGCGCAACCCCTTCGAGTGCCTATTCGGCCGCTAAGGCAGGAGTCCACGCTCTTACGCGGAACCTGGCGATCGAGCTTGCGGGCTTCGGGATTCGAGTGAACGCCGTAGCACCGGCAGTTGTCGAAACGCCGATCTACTCGGGTTTCATGTCCGAGGATGAGGTTCGTGACGTTCTGCCGACTTTCGGCTCGATGCACCCACTTGGGCGGAACGGCATCCCCGCGGACATTGTTCCCGCGATCCTCTTTCTGGCCTCGCAAAGCGCGGGTTGGATCACCGGTTCCGTGCTCGCCGTCGACGGTGGAGTCCTTGCTGGATCGCCCGCTTAACGAATCACCCTAAATGGGTAGGGTCGTCTTCCCGGGGGGGGAGGCGGCCCACTTTCCCCGCCCGAGACATTCAACATGACCACAGCTATGCCCACGCCTTTTACACTCGAAACTGCCATCAAGAAAGTTCGCGCCGCTGAAGATGCGTGGAACGGCCGGGACCCCGAACGCGTCTCGATGGCCTACAGCCCTGACACCCGCTGGCGAAACCGCGACCTGTTCCTGAGTGGTCGCATCCAAGTGCGCGATTTCCTGAAAGACAAGTGGGAACAGGAAACCGAATATCGACTGATCAAGGAGTTGTGGGCCTTCGCTCCAAACCGCATTGCCGTGCGCTTTCAATACGAATGGGAGAGTCACGCGGGCTCGTGGTTCCGCTCGTACGGGAACGAGAACTGGGAGTTCGATGCCGAGGGCCTGATGTCTTGGCGTCAGGCCAGCATTAACGATGTGCCTATCGCCCGAGGAGAGCGACGGTTCCATTGGGACGCCCCGGGCCCGCGTCCTGAGGACCACCCTGGTTTGACCGAACTGGGCTTGTAGACGACTCCGTACTACGAGCCCGAGATCGTCAGGCCCTGGGCGTGCAGCCACGGGATGATCGCGTTGCCAAAGTGCGTGCGTTCGGTGGAGACCGACCGGATCGTGCCGAGCATCTGGGCGAGGTTGCCGCTCAGCATTGTCTCGGTGAGGGGCTGGGTGATCTTGCCGTTCTCGATCAGGAAGCTGTTCTTGGCGACTCCCGAGAAGTCGCCCGAGTCGGTCGGGTTGCCGCCGGAGAAGCGCCCGAGAAGGACGCCGCGCTCGACCCCTGCGATCATCTGTTCGAGCGGCGTGTCGCCCGGCTCGACGACGAAGCAACCGCCATCGTTCACCGCGCGCTGGCCGCCCGTTTTCTTGGCTCCAAAGAGGCCCAAGAGGTGCGTGGTGAGCTGGCCCTTGTCGATGATGGTCGAGTTCTCGGCCACGGTGCCGTCGCCGGTCACGCGATAGCCCGACGCGAGCTCCTCGGAGACCGGACGCGAGTGCAAGGTCAGGCTAGGCGCCGCGATCTGCTGGCCGATCGAGTCCTTGTAGATCGAGTTGCCCGTGATCATGGGGCCGTCCGTGAGGAACGACGTGACCGTGCCCAAAAAGTCGCCCAAACAGTCCGGCGTGAAAATGACGTCGCCCGTGAATTTGCCTTTAAGTCCCTCGGTGTGTACCTGTTGGCCATTTTCGCGCAGCAAGCGATCCAACGATCCGCACAGCCAGAGCTCGGTGTCCGCGTCGTGGCTGAGGAAGCCGGTGTAGTTGAACGAGGAGCTCTTCGCACCCTCGCGACTTGAGAACATGCAATCGAAGGAGTACTGGCCCTTGCGCTCGGTCAGGTCCACGCCGTTGCTGTTGCGAAACAAAGTCTCGCTGGTGCTGAAGTCGTAGACCATCTGATCGAAGATCGCCAACGGGTAGTGCTGCTTGCCGCGCTCGATCAAGTTCTCGAGCCGGTCGTACATGGCGCCCAGGTCGGGCTCGGTGGGGCCCGAGTCGAAGCTCTGGGCCTCCCCGCCTTCCGCGATGTCGTTGGCTGCGTCCGCTTGGGAGATCTTGGCGAGGTTCACGACCTCTTCGACGGCGCGCGCGACGGACTTGGAATCGAGCTCGTTCAGGTTGAGCGAGCCCTTCTTGTCATCCAGGATCGCGGTCAGAGACAGGCTGCCGTTTTCGGTCGTGCGCAACAGGTCGATCTTGCCGGCGTTGACCGTGAACTCGGACTTGTCCATGACACGCAGGACGCACTGGGCTTTGTCCGCGCCCGCCGCTTTGAGGGCCTCGACGCAGGAGTCCGCTAGGCTTCGGTTGAGCTGCATGCTACTTGCCTCCCAGGTTCACGGAGCACTTGAGCGCAGGCCCGCCCATGCCGACGGGGATCGGCTGCTTCTTGCCGCACATGCCGGCGCCGGTCCAGGCCATTTCATCGCTCAGCATGCTGACCGTCTTGAGCATGTCGAAGGCGACGCCCGAGATCGTCGTGTCGCGCAGACCGCGCCCGAGCTTGCCGTTCTTGATCTCGTAACCAAGCGTGACCGCGAACATGAACTCGCTGGTTGTGTCCGCCTGGCCGTTGCCCGGCTTCATCAGGTAGTAGCCGTCGTCGACCGAGGCGATCATCTCTTCGAGCTTGGACTTGCCCGGCAAGATGGCCGTGTTGCGCATGCGGATCAGCGGCTCGTCCGAGAACTGATATGCGCGCGCGTTGCCGGTGGGGGCCGTCTCGAAGTGGCCGGCCGACTCCTTGTTGTGCATGAAGTGGCGCAAGACGCCCTCGTCGATGATCGTGCAGTCCTCGGACGTCGTGCCTTCGTCGTCGATGTACACGGGCACGGGGCAGGTCTCGCCAAGAGCCGTGTGGGCGAAGTCCACCAGGGTCACCATCGGGTCGGCGATCTGCTTGTCCATGAACTGGCCGGCGATCGAGCCGCCCATCACGAAGTCCGCTTCGGTGGTGTGGCCGATGGCCTCGTGGGCCAGGATGCCCGCCAGCTCGGCGTCGAGGATGCAGGTCTTAGGCCCGGCCGAGGCGTAGACGCCGCCCGCCTTGGCTTCGAGGTGCTCGTACTGTTTCGCGATCGTGGGGAACAGCACGCTGGGATCGTCGAAGCGATCTTCGAAGTGCCCGAGGCCGCCGTAGGACTCGAGCAGATCGATCGGCTCGCCGTCCGCTTCCAGGGTCATCTGGATGTAGATCAAAGAACGCGGCGTCAAGGAGAAGGACTCGGCGCCTTGCGACGTCAGCAGGGTCTTCTGCATGTCCAGATTGCTGAGTGCCATCAGGCGCGAGGAGAGCTTCGGGTAGGTCTCCTTGATGTGCGCGTCGATCGCTTCGAGGAACTCGATGAGCTCTTTTTGCGAGCGCTCTTTTGCGTCGCTCTTCCAATCGAACGAGCCGTTGCCCTTCGTGGCCGGCAGCTGCAGATCGCCCAACTTCGAGCGTCCCGCAAGCACCTTGGCGTTGGTGGAGGCCTTGCCCACGACGCGCTCCAAGGCCGCGCCGTCGATCTCGGGTGTCGAGCAGAAACCCCAACCGCCCGCGCGCGCCACGCGAGCGGACACACCGCCTTGCGTCGAGCGCGGGTTGCGCACCAGGTCGCCATTGATCATGGTCAGACCCACGTTGCGGTTCTGCTGAACGCGCAGTTCCGTGTAGTCGTTAAAGAGGTGGGCGTGGGCTCGCAGGTCGGCAATCTTCATGTTGGGTGGCTCCGTGGGATAGCCCGATCCTACGCGATGCGGAGTCGCGTGCGCTTCTGCACTTCCGGTCAACACAAGTGCCGTACAGCCTTGTCGACTTGGCTCTAGCTTGGGCCCGTGCGACGCTCAGCGGTTAGGCCCGCTGCGCGAAGGTACCTAGAAGCTACGTCGTGTGCGCGGGGCTTTTTTTGACCGGAAGTGGAGAAGGGAGTGCGACTCGGTAGCGACCTACAGTCCGGCCTTCGCGGCTTCGGCAAAGGTCGGGTAGTCGGTGTAGCCCGCGGCGCCTCCGTCGGGGCCGTACCAGCCCGAGGGGTCGGACTCGGGTGCCAAGGGCTGGCCGTTGGCGAGGCGCTCGACGAGGTCGGGGTTGGTGATGTAGGGCCGGCCGATCGAGACCAGGTCGGCGGCGCCGCGCGCGATGGCGGCCTCGGCGGCGGTCGCGTCGTAGCCGCAGTTGCCCATCAGGGGGCCGCGGAAGAGCGGGCGCAGCTCGTCCAATGTGACCGCCTTGCCAAGGTCGTGGAAGCCAAAGCCAAGGCCATCCATGACGTGCAGGTAGGCGAGCCCGAACGTGTCGAGCTGCTGCGCCGCATAGGTCACGGTCTCGCGGTAGTCGGGCGAGCCCATGTCGTTGAAGACACCATTGGGCGAGAGGCGCACGGCGACGCGGTTCGCGGGCATCTCGGCGGTGACGGCCTCGAGCACTTCGCGCAAGAGCCGGAAGCGATTCTCGAGGCTCCCGCCGTAGGCGTCCGTGCGCTGGTTCGTGCGCGTCTGCAGGAACTCGTCCAAGAGGTAGCCGTTGGCCGAGTGCACCTCGACGCCGTCGAAGCCGGCCTCGCGGGCGCGGCGGGTCGCGGCGGCATAGTCGGCGACGATGCCCGGCAGCTCGTCGGTCGCGAGCGCGCGCGGCACCTCGTGGTCGAGCTTGCCTTCGGGCGTATGCACGCCGTCGCCAGCCAGCCGGATCGCGGAGGGCGCGACCGGCAGTTCGCCGCCGTGGAAGGCGCTGTGCGAGGCGCGGCCGGTGTGCCACAGCTGCAGGAAGATCGGCGCGCCCTTGGCGTGCACCGCGTCGACCACCTGGCGCCAGGACTCGGCCTGCGCATCGGTGTAGATGCCGGGCGAGCCGACCCAGCCGTTGGCCTGCGTCGAGATCGTGGTCGCCTCGGTGATCACGAGGCCGGCGCCCGCGCGCTGGGCGTAGTACTCGGCCATCAGCGGGTTGGCGAGGCGCTCCGCTCCGGCGCGGGCGCGGGTCATTGGCGCGAGGGCAACGCGGTTGGCGAGGGCGAGGTCGCCCATCTGGAAGGGCGAGAGAAGCTGGTCGGGGCGTGGGGAGGTGCTCATGAGAACGATGTTTCTAGAAGGTGCCTGGACCCTGAGGGACGCTCAGGGGGTGTTTCGGGGCCGCCACCGGTCTGCACTGCGCAGTGTGGTTGGCAACCCCATGGATGATGGTGGCGATTGTAGACTATCGGTTCTGTTATGGCAAGGCCTCGTTTCTGGCCATGCGGCCCTGAATACATCAATCAAACGGTAGGCGTGTGTAATCCGACCTAGACCTAAGAACATAGGTTCTGTTATGCTTCTCGCATGGCGCGTCCACGTACCTTTGACGTCGATCAGGTCCTTGAGGGGGCCATGGTCCTGTTTCGCGAGCGCGGGTTCGAGGGGACCAGCGTGCCCGAGCTGACGTCGGCGCTTGGGATTTGCCGGCAGAGCCTGTACAGCACGTTTGGCGATAAGCGCGGGCTCTGGCTCGAGGCGCTCGAGCGCTACGGGAAGGTCGAGGTCGACGGCAAGCTGGCGCTTTTGGAAGCCGCGGGTTCGCCGCTTGAGAACGTGCGCACCGTGGTCCGCGGCCTCGCCGCCATGGCCACGAGCTGCCCCGGCGAGGGCTGCCTGACCGTCACGGCGATGGTGGAGACGCGCGACGATGCCGGCGCGCTTGCCGTTGTGGAGCGTCACGTAAAGCGGCTCGAAGGCGGCCTCTCTGCGGCGCTCGTGGCGGCCAAAGCCGTGGGCGAGCTCGCCCCGGGTGCGCGCCCCGAGCGCCTGGCGCGCGCGCTGATCACCAGCATCTATGGCATCGGTCTGTTGAGCCGCCTGCCATCGAGCGGCCCGCGCATCGCCGACACCGTGTCGGTGCTGCTAGCACTGCTCGACGACGCCGCGGCTTAGCGCTCCTCGGCGATTTCCCCCGAAAGTTGGGACGCCTTGGGGATCGGTGGGAGACTACCTACGTGACTTCCCCCAACAACCCTCTGCCGAATCCTCACCTCGACGCGCTTCTCGCCGAGGCGGGGTGGGTGTTGAAACTGGCCAAGCGCTTGGCGCGCGATCAGGCGGCGGCGGAGGACATTGCGCAGAGCACTTTGGCGTTAGCGCTGGAGAAGCGGCCCCCCGCAGACGGAGGCCTGCGCCCTTGGCTTGCCAAGGTCGCGGGTCGCTTGGCGCGTCATCGCGTGAGGAGCGAAACGCGGCGCGCCGCGCGCGAAGACTTCGTGACGTCAAGTCGCAGCTCGCAGTCGGCGGCAAGCGATGAAGCGCTGATCCGCTTCGAGCTGCAGCAGGACCTCGGCCAACGCGTCGCCGCGCTGCCCGAGCCGTATCGCCGCACGTTGATTCTGCGCTTCTACGAAGGCCTCTCGATCCAAGAAATCGCCAAGGCGACGAGCGTGCCTTCAAGCACGGTTCGCTCGCAGCTGGCCCGCGGCCTCGAGCGCATTCGGCTTCAGTACAACGACCAGCCCGAACACCGCAGCGCTCTCGGGATCTTCCTGTTCGCTGCCGATTCCAGCACCAACTTCATCACGCGCCGCGCCGCGGAAATGGCCCTTATGCAGACCTCCACCAAGTTGGCCATCGCGGGTGCAGTTGCCCTGATTGCCGCGGCGACTTTCCTCCCAACGTACTTCGCTCAGCCCGAGCTGCCGCAGCTTGACAGCGCGGTGGTCGCGGTCGTGCCCACTCAGCCCATGGCGGTCGAAAGCGCCGAGGTTTCACAGGTCCACGAACCTGCGGAAGAGGCTCGGCGGGTGGCTGTCGCAACGGACCGACCAAGCGCAGAATCCGCGCCACTCGATGAAGACGTCATGCCGGATGTCTCCACTTTGCGCGTGCGCATCCTTGGGCAAAACCGGATGCCTTTGGCCGGCGCCACGCTGAGCTCCATCTACCCTGATGGGCGGCCGCGCGGGACAAGCAGCGTCGGGCGCAGTGACTTCGAGGGGCGCGTTGTTCTCGAGCTGCGCGACGATGCGATGAGGAAGTGGCGCGACGATGTCCTCGACATGACGTTCGCGATTGCGGCCGCCGAGCACGGTACCGAGTTTGTGATCACGGCGCCGACTCTGCACGGCGACACGGACTTGGGAGACGTGCAACTGGGCCCCGGTGGATCCATCGCGGGTCGCACCGTGGACACCGCGGGACTGGGTGTCGCCGGTGCCGTTTTGTATGCAGGCGCGAGCGAGGCGGGCGCAGACCTTGGGGACTTCAGAGTCACGGGGCCAACGACCGAGGTCTCGCGGCCAAGGGCCGTGAGCGCAGAGGATGGCAGCTTCCTTGTCACGGGGATTGCAGCTGAACTCGACGGCAACGACACCGCAAGCGTGCGCCTGTTTGCTCAGGCTCCGGGCGGCCTTTGGACGATGACCGAGCCGATCGCCATCACGCCGCGCGGCCGCTTCGACGCGGGCCGCATCTTGCTGGAGGAGGCTCCGAAAGCGCAGCGCTTGGAAGGGGTCGTCTACGGGCCGCACGGGTTGCCAGCATCCGGCGCGCGCGTGGACTTCGCCTCGACCGGAGCGCCGCACACCGGGCATGTTGTTGCGGACGTGAACGGGGCCTTCACCGTGATCCCCAAGAGCGATGCACCGATGGAGCTCGTCGCCAGCGATGCCCGAGAAGAGCTTGGCGCCAGCCACTCGCAATTCGCAAAGCGCGGCGATCACATCGAGTTGCGACTGCTTGTTCGGCGGCAGATGACCCTGACGGTCACCGACACGAACGGTGCGCCCATCGTCGACGCTCACATCATGCCCGTGCTGGCGGACAGCTCGGGGCAAGAGGGTCGACTGGTGCCCGGTGAGGCTTGGAAGCATTCGGATGAGTTTGGGCGCGTCACCATCGAGGTTCCCGGCCAGCTCTTCAAAGTGGTCGTGCGGAAATACGGAGCGGGAGTTTTTGATCAAGGTCCGTTCGAACCAAGCTCGGCGCCCGCGACGCTGGGCGTCACGATTCCGGTCGTCTACGAGGTGGTGGGGCGCGTGCTCGCTTACGGGGTGCCCGTCCCGTTTGCCGAGGTGTATGTGATGCGGCGGCTCGAAGGGTTCGCCGCCATGACCGGCGGTTTCCCGAATCGCTACGGGGGCAGCTCGCCCACGGTGATCGCCGATGCGGAGGGCCGTTTTGTCGCGCCGGTGAAGCTGGACTGGCCGGCTCTTGGCGTGGTCGCTAGGAAGAAGGGCTTCGCCGCGGGCGAGGCCACGCCCGAGCTGGTTCGGGGTGACAAGATTCGTGGTGTCGAGGTCCACATGACGGAAGGCGGCGTGATCGAAGGCGTCGTGACTCCGCCCCCGAACATGGCAGCCGGCGGCCTGTACGTTGGGGCCTCGCGCGGGGACGGCATCCCGATGTCGACGCGCGCCGATGCCATGGGGCGCTATCGCTTCGAAGGGCTGACGCCGGGCAACTGGCGCGTGGAAGGCCGGCTGCGTGAAGTGCGCACGGAGTTGCTGTCGACCTCGGACCGCGACGACGACATGGATCCCAAGTGGAATGCGTTTGTCGAGGACCGGCAAACCTTGGAACTCGACCTCGACATGAGTGGCTTTGTGGATGTTCAAGTGCGGGGGCGCCTGCTGATTGATGGCGCGGTGCCCCTGCCAGGTTGGAGGGCGGAAGTCGTTCTGCCCACCCATGCCCGAGGTCCCGAAGAGGTCGACTCGGTTCCGCTCGACAGCGATGGGCGTTTCACGCTGAAGGCCAGCCAAGGGCGCGCAGATTTGCGGCTTGTCGGCCCGGCTCTGGGCGGCGCGACGATCGAGGTTGTGCGCGAGATCCACTTTGAAGGAACGCATCTAGATTGGGAAGAGACGCTGCTGACGGACTGGGTTGAAGACTCGCTCGAGGGGGGCTTCAAGCGGGCGCGTTTCGTGCACGGAGACCGCAGTGTTGGTGATCGTGAAATCACGATTGTTCCCCTTGGTAGGGACGGCAGTTTTAGGGCGCGCGTTCCGGTTGGCACTTCGGTCCTCGAGGTCGACGACAAGAACGATACGTCGGGTAGGAACTGGGACTTCCTCAAGCGCGTTGAGATCCAATAGCGAGGACAACTTGTGATCCGCGGTCGCTATCATCGCCAACGTGAGACTCGACGAAAGCCAGCGCGGGCGCGAGGTCCTGCTCTTGACAGAGGGCGACGCGCGCCAGGTGCCTTGGAGCAACGGGCGCGGCGTGACGGCGGAGCTCGCCGTGTGGCCGCCCGGCGCAAGCCTTGAGCATGGGGACTTCGACTGGCGCATCTCGTGTGCGCCCGTGGACGAGCCCGGGCCGTTCTCCACATTGCCGGGCATCGAGCGCATCCTGGTGCTTACGGACGGCGCGGGCCTCGAGCTCGAGCACGGTGACCAGGCGCCGCGCGCTTGGCTTCGGCGCCTGGAGCCCTACCGCTTCTCTGGGGCTTGGCCGACCAGCGCGACTCTGCCTTCCGGTCCGGTGCGCGACTTCAACGTGATGTTTTCTCCAGAGCGTTTGGACGCCGAGGTGACGACGCTCGCACTTGGTGAGCGCCGCCTGCGCGAGACGCTGCGGCCTGGCCACGCGTTTGTCCACGTGCTGGGCGGCAGCCTGACAGCGCGTGTCACCGGCGAAGAGCACGCCTTCGAACTCGAGCCCGGCGACAGCCTGTGGGCGCGCGGCCTTGCCGGCGGTGAAGAGCTGGACGTTGTCGGTCACACGCCCGGGCTCGCGGTGCTGCTTGTGACTTTGGCTGGGTGCGAGCGGAGCTGAGTTCAGGTCACACCGGTTGCGTAGCCGGTCTTGTTACCGCGCCCTAGGAAGCAGCTGCGAAAAGGCGGGTGGGGCGGCGGCCTCGAGCGTGAGTCGGCGCTCGCTTCTGGGATGGGGGAGTTCGAGCCGCAGCGCGTGCAAACCCAGGCGCGGGCCGGCTTGTCCATAGCGCTCGTCGCCAAGGATGGGGTGCCCGAGCCAGGCCAGATGCACGCGAATCTGATGACGCCGGCCCGTGTCCAACTGCACCTCCAAGAGCGCACGCCCCCGCGCGCTTTTGAGCGTGCGGTAGTGCGTCCGCGCCTCCTTCGATTGAGGCCCGGCGCCCACGCGCACGTTCAGCGCGCGGTCTTCCCACAGCGGTTGATCGATGGTGCTCTGCGGGGGTTTAGGGTGCCCCTCCACCGCCGCGAGGTAGGTCTTCTGGGCCTCGCCCCAGTGCGCGCGCACCTCTTCGCACACCTCGCGCGAGCGCGCGAAGAGAAGCACGCCGGAGGTCTCGCGATCGAGGCGATGCACGGGCCACAAGCGCGCCGGTTTTCCGGGTCCCGACAGGGCATCGCGCATGAGCGCGAGGGCCGTGCGATCCCGCTGACGGTCGGTGGAGACAGAGAGCAGGCCGGCGGGCTTGTCGATCGCGATCAGGTGCTCGTCCTCATAGATGCGCTCGATGCCATGCGGTGCAGACGGCCGATTGGGAGCCTTTCGACCTTGCCCAAGCGCAACGATCTCGACGACATCACCCGCGGCCAAAGCGTGGTCGCGACGGATCGTCGTCTCGTCGTTGACAAGCACGCAGCCCTGGCGCAGCCGCTCTCTCAGCGTGTTGCGGTGCCAGCCGTCCAGCCTCGACGCGAGGAACTGGAACAGCGCAGCGGGCTCGTCCACGGTTAGGCGTTCGCTCATGCGAGCAAGCCTACCCGCAACCGTGCGCCATAAGTTGCGCGCGGTCCTCGAACGTTGGTGGTGCCAGCAGAGGCGAGGGCCCGGAGCCGTTTCGTCTTAGCTCTCTAGCAAGTCCGTGAGCTTCTTCCTGCCCGCCGCGTCCAAGGCGGGACCGGCACCGGCGGCCATGTTGTCGTCCAAGTGGTGGGGTTTGCTCGTAGCTGGAATCGGAATCGTCGTGGCGTCATGCCCCAAGATGAACTTAAGGAACAGCTGCCCCCAAGACGTCGCTTCGTACTCGGCCGCCCATGCGGGAAGGTCCTTGCCCTTGACCGCGCCAAACAGCTTGCCGGCTTGAAAGGGGCGCATGACAAGCACGCCGACTTGGTGCTCGATACAGGCTGGCAAGACGCGCTCTTCGACGGTCCGGTCGGTCACCGAATAGGGGATCTGGATGAAGTCGAGAGCGTCGCTTTGAACCAGGCTCTCGACCTTGGCCATGTCGCGCATCTCCGTCACGCCGGCATAGCGCAGCCGGCCCGATGCCTTCCACTCTTGCAGCGTCTCCAGCTGCTCTTCGAGGCCCCACAGATTGTGCACTTGCATCAAGTCGAAACGCTTCGTGCCCATCAGCGTCTCGCTGTTGGTCATCTGGTCGATCCCGGCCTGCTTGCCGCTCTTGGTCCAGACCTTGGTCGCATAAAACAGGTCGTCGCGGCCGAGGGTTTTGCACAACGCGCCGACCACCGACTCGCTTCGTTTGTACATCGGTGAAGAGTCCACCAAGCTGCCGCCCCAGCCAAGGAAGCGACTCATCACCGCCACCAAGTTCGGGTTGGCAGCCGTGGGATCTTCGTCGAACGTGCGCGACGTGCCCAGGCCAATGCACGGCAACAGCTCGCCGGTCTTGGGGATGCGCACGCGCCGGATCGCCGAGCGCTCGAGGGCCGCGCCCGGCTCTTCCAAAGACTGCCCGCGCGCAAGCGGAGCTAGGCTACCGGTCACGGCGAGCGACGCCGCGGCGCCGATGAAGTTGCGTCTGCCACTGTTGAGTTCTTGCGGGCGTTTCTGCATGGAACCAATCTAGCAGGCAAGAGCCCGACCAGGTGCTTCGGGCGTGGGGATCGGCCACTCACCATGCCCGGGAGCAGTTCACGCAACACCGGCGCTCGTCACCCTCACGGAGCCGTAAGAGCGATCCCGTTGCTCGCAGATGGCGACCCGGGGAGTTCCGGAGCCAATACCCAGAACTGACCGAAGAGGGCCTGCCCCGAAGGGAATCCAGTGGGCACCGCGTAGGACAGGCTCTGGCTCCCTACCGGATCCGTTTGGCCGAAGAGCAACAGGTCTGGTGACGGCACGAGCGTTCCGCCCAACAAGGGTAGGCCGGCGTGGCTCAACCCGATGACGAGGATGGATGGGCTGTTGGCTGGCGCTCTCTCCAGTGTCAAAGTGATCGGCTGACCTGTGCCCGTCGGACAATCCACGGTGCCGGTCAGTGTCGGGACTCCCGCTGGGCCGGGCAGGCCAAGGCCCAGATTCTCGAAGCTCCACCCCGCGGGCACGGTTGCCTGGCCATTGGAGTTCGCGCCCCAACCCATCAGGGAACCATCACTTCGGATCGCGATGGAGTGAGAGGATGCCCCGTAGGTCTCATATGGAGCTCCGGGGTAGATCGGAATCACATACGCGCTACTGGCGGTGCCACCCGTGGTGACCGCGACGATGTCCAGACTCGACGTCGGCACGGCAGGTGACGTGAGTCCCCAGGACGCCACTGATCCGTCACTGAGTCGCGCCGTCGTGACGCCGCCGCCAGCGTCGATTGAGGCGTAGGAGACACCAAGCGGCAGGACGGGCACGTTGCATTGGCCGAACGTGTTGTCACCCCATGCGACCACGGATCCGTCACTGAGCCGTGCCGCCATGTGATTCGAACCTGCGGAGACCTCGACATAAGTCAGGCCGGTCGGCAGCGGGGGCACTCTATCCAGACCATAGGAGCTGTCCCCCCACGTCACGACTGCACCGTCGCTGCGAAGCGCGACGGAGTGGCCCAGGTGCACAATCACGATGTCGGGGCCGAAGAGGTAGGTGTAGTCCCAAATCTCCGAGTCCCAACCGCCGGCCGAGACCTGAGTGTAGACCATCCCTTGAGGCAAGGCCGGCACGTTGCACTGACCATAGGAGTTGTCTCCCCACGCCACGACCTCGCCGTCGCTGCGACGTGCCAATCCGTGGCGACCGCCAGCGGCGACCTCTAAGTAACTGAGCCCGAGCGGCAAGGAGGGCACGTTGAGTTGACCAAGCGAATTGTCACCCCAAGCCACGACCGCGCCGTCACTTCGACGCGCCAAAGACAAGCCGGCGTACGAGACCGGTTGTTGCGACCACCAAACATCATAAGGAGCACCTCCGGCAGCGACCTCGAGACACGCAAGACCGGTCGGCAACGGCGGCACATCCGTCTGGCCACTCATGTTGGCGCCCCACGCTTCCACGGTGCCATCGCAGCGCAGGGCGAGGCTGTGGAATCGGCCGGCGGATAATTCGAGGTACTGCGCGCTCGCGGCGCCGGCCAGCAGGGCCTGCAAGATCAGGATCGAGCCAAGGCGGAAGAGTGGATGCTTCATGGTGAGATTGGGTGGGCCATTTTTTTTGGGGGGTGCACGACTTGATCCAAGGGCATCACGCGCGTTTGTCAGTGCGTCCCGATCGTGATGTCCAGCGCGTTGGTCAGCGCGACGGTGACCCCGTCTGCGGAGGCCCCCTGTGTCACGAGCTGCAGCCCGACGAAGCTCGGGTTGGCCGGGATGGATGCGACGAAAGGCACTCCCGGACTCGCCACGAAGAAGAGCGGCGGGATCGAGAGGTCGCAGAGCAGCGTACCCATGGGAGTCGGAAGGTTGACCGGGCCGGGAGCCAGGGCAACCGTGAGCACATCGAGAATCGCTCCCGGGAAGAACGTCGCATGATCGATGAACGGGTCCCAAGTCGCACCGATGACGGGGCCGGAGGTGAGGCCGGGTTTGAGGACGTCGGGGTTGGGCGGCGTCCCCAAGCGGGTCACTTCGGCGGGAGGGGTGGGGGACGGGAACTCCAGCGCATCGACGGTGGAGTCGATTTGCCCGGTCGAGTTGCCTCCGCCGAATAGGATGTGATGGCCTGCCGCCGCACCCTCCAAGTTGTGGCGCGCGAGCGACAGGTGCTGGACAGGGCTCCAGGTGCTCGTACTCGCCTGCAGCACGTCCACGACATCGGTGTTGCCAGGGCCCAGGACAGGGTCGCTGGTGATCCCGCCGGCGAAGTAAACGCAGTCACCGAACGCTGCCGCGGAGAGGCTCGCTCGGGCGATAGAGAGCGTTGTCCACGACCACGCAAGCGGGTCCGTGGGGGGGCCGACTGCCGAGTCGTACACGTCGACCCTGTCGCTCATCAGGAACGTGGGCGCCCCGGTCGTGACGCCACCCCCGAAGAACGCCCGCGTGCCAGCAGTGGCCGCAGCCATTTGGCTGCGCGCCACGCTGAGTTGGGTCGTTGACCAAGCAAGCGCGTCGCTAGGCGGGCCCACGGCCGAGTCGTAGACGTCGACGGTGTCCGCGGCCGAGGTCGCGTTGACGCCACCGGCGAAGAGTGCTTGTGTGCCAACCGTGATCGCACCCATTTGACCGCGCGCCACGCTGAGTTGAATCACCGACCAAGCAAGCGGGTCGCTAGGCGGGCCCACGGCTGAGTCGTAGACGTCGACGACATCCGAGACGGCACCTGGCGCCATCGGTCCGCCCGTAATCCCACCGGCGAACATGGCCCTGGTGCCAACCGTCGTCGCCGAAAGCGTGAGCCGCGCTTGGGAGAGCGATGCCACGGACCAGGTCATGGTCGCGGTATCGAGAACGTCGACTGTGGCGGTCGATGTCGTCGAGGAGGTCGAGCCCCCCGCGACGAGGACATAGCCTCCAACCGCCGTCGCCGCGAGCTCGCTTCGAGCCTCGGTTAGCTTGGCGGTCGCCCAGGTGTGAGTCGAGGTGTCGTAGATGTCCACGACATCACTGCGGATTGCGTCGACCCGCCCACCAACGAAGTAAATCCTCTGCCCATCCGATGTGCTGGCGAGGGCCTTGCGCGGAGTCGAGAGGGAATCGACTGACCATTGGCCGCCGGTCGAGACCGCTGGAGAGGCGGCTGCCGGGACCCCGGCGAAGGCGCCAAGGACGGCGAGGAGGAGCAAAGTGTGGCTGATCTGCATGGAGGTTCCAGGGTGCGTGGGATTGAAGCTGCGCCGCTCTTGAATCCCGCGGTGCACCCGCAGGACCCTCAAGAGCCTGTTCCAATCGCTAATCCGAAGTTGTGCACTCCCAGCCGACAGACTTCACGGATATTTAGAGCGATGCAAAAACCCCCTTCAAAGGAGTCTTCGGAACTCGTGGTTCGGCTTCTCGACGCAGCCGACGCCGAAGGGGGCCTGGCTACCGACGAGCTCCTGCCCCTCGTCTACGCCGATCTGCGCAAGCTCGCTGCGTGGCGGCTGGCACGCCTCGGTCCGGCTCAGACTCTGCAAGCCACAGCCCTGGTCCACGAGACCTACCTGCGCTTGGTCGGTTCGCGGGAGACGGACTGGCGCGAGAGGGCCCACTTCTTCGGGGCCGCCGCGAGAGCGATGCGCAACATTCTTGTGGACGAGCTCCGGCGCAAGGACAGCCTCAAGCGCGGTGGGCACTTCCGCCGCGTTGGTGAGGACACGATCGTGGCTCTCACGGCGGAGGGCCCGAGCGATGCCTCGCTGGTCATCGAGGAGGTGCTCGAGGACTTCGAGGTCGACCACCCCCGCAAGGCGGAAGTCGTCACCCTGCGGTTCTTCGGCGGCCTGGATTCGGACGAGATCGCCGAGGTGCTCGGTCTCTCGACGCGCACGGTCGAGCGCGACTGGGCCTTCGCGAAGGCCTGGCTGAACGGTCGCTTGACCCAGCGCGAGGCCGGCGCTTGAGCCGTGGCCTAACGCCCGAGGAGCGCCTCCGCCTCGAGGTCCTTTTCGAGCGCGCGTCGGCGCTCGAGCCCGAGGACCACGCGGCGTTCCTCGACACGGAGTGCGGGCCGGAGGGTGAGCTGCGCGAGCAGCTCTCCGTGCTGCTCCTGGGCCTGGCCAGCGACGACCTGTTGGGCCAAGCTCAGGTCCGGCTGATGTCGCGCACCGGCACTCGGGTCGGCCCCTACGAGCTGGGCGAGAAGATCGGGGAAGGTGGCATGGGCGACGTCTATGCCGCCGAGCAGAGCGAGCCCGTCCGCCGCCGGGTTGCGCTCAAGGTCATCCGACCCGGACTGGACACGGAGCCGGTCTTCCGCCGGTTCGAGATGGAACGCCAGGCCCTCGCGCGCATGAGCCACCCGAACGTGTCTCAGTTCTTCGACGCGGGCGCGACCGAGGACGGGTGCCCCTACTTCGCGATGGAGTACGTGGAGGGTCTTGCGATCACCGACCACTGCGACCGGGCCGGGCTCTCGATCCGCGCGCGCCTCGAGCTCTTCCTCGGCGTCTGCGAGGGTGTGCAGCACGCCCACCAGAAGGGCATCATCCACCGCGACCTGAAGCCCTCGAACCTGCTGGTCACGGTCGACGGTGGGCGGGCTGTAGCCAAGGTCATCGACTTCGGGATCGCACGCGCGACGGCCGACCGCCGCGAGCACGACGCGACCCAAACGCTGGTGGGCCAGATCGTGGGGACGCTCGACTTCATGAGCCCGGAGCAGGCGGATCCGGCCTGCGCGGAGATCGACACGCGCTCGGACATCTACTCGCTTGGGGTCCTGCTCTAACTGTTGGTGAGTGGGCACATGCCCCTCGATCAGGTCCAGCAGACCCCCCGGAGGCCCAGCGCGCAGTTCCGCCGTGGATCCGACACCAAGGCGGACATCGCCCGGCGCCATGGGACCGACGAGCGGACTCTCATCTCCCAGCTCACGGGCGACCTGGACTGGATCTGCCTCAAGGCTCTAGAGGAGGACCTCGAGCGCCGCTATGCATCAGTGTCCGAGTTCGCCGAAGACATCCGGCGCCACCTCGCGCACCGGCCCGTGCTCGCCGGCCGGCCCGGAGCGCTCTACCGCGCGCGCAAGTTCGTGCGCCGCAACCGCGTCGGGGTGCTGGCGGGGGTCGCCGTTACCGGCGCGCTCCTCACGGGCGCCGTCGGTATCGTCATGGCTAGGCTCGAGACCGCCGACAAGGGCGAGCAGCTCCTGAAACTCCGAGACCGTCAGCTGGTTGCCGAGCTCGTGAGGAAGGCCGACGAGGACCTGTGGCCTCCCTTCCCTGGTGCCGGGTGCATCGCCGACATGGAGGTCTGGATGGAGACGGCGGGTGTGCTGCTTGCGCGCCTCGAGGAGCACCAGCGCGACCTCGCCCGGATCGAGAGTCGAGCCCTTCCGTCGGACGAGACGAGTGAAGCCCGCTCGGAGTGGCGCTTCGCCTCGTACGAAGACAATCTGCTGCACGGCGAGCTCTCGGGCCTCGTTGCTGACCTCGTGATGCTCCGCACCGAGCTGCTGGCTTCGGAGTTTACGGCCGGGCCCCTCTCCTTTGGCGAGCATGGCTGGAGCATCCCGCAACGCTTGGCCTTCGCGCGCGACCTGGAGCCGACGGGTGCGCTCGGTGCCTCGTGGGCTTCGACCTGGGCGGAGAAGCTGCCCTCCATCCGCGCCGACTACCCGGGTCTCGATCTGCACCCCCAGCGCGGACTGCTTCCGCTGGGGCCCGACCCCGTGACGGGGCTGTGGGAATTTGCCGAGCTCCTCTCGGGCACTCCGGCGGTCCGCGGTCCCGACGGTTGGCTCCGTGTGACTGGGGAGACGGGCCTCGTGCTGGTGCTTCTGCCCGGGGGGACCACCTGGCTTGGTTCCCAAGCGGACCCGGCCGGTCCCAACTACGATCCCGCGTATTCTTCCGATGCCAAGTGGGCGCCGTCTGTCGGCGCCGTCCGCGAGGTCTCGATCCCGGCCTTCTTCACTTCGAAGTACGAGATGACCCAGGGCCAGTGGGCGCGCTTCACCGGGCAGCGGCCCAGCCAGGACGCAGACGAGCTGCTCCCAGGCGACCGCCCCGTCAACGCGGTCACGTGGAATGAGTGCGCGACGGTGCTCGAGAGAATGGGCCTCGCCCTACCCACCGGGAACCAGTGGGAATACGCCGCGCGCGCCGGCACCGAAACGCCCTGGTGGACCGGCGAGTTCGATGCCTCGCTTGAGTCCAAGGAAAACATCCTCGACGAGAAGGCCGCCGTGGAGAACCCCTTCTGGGCCTCGATCTCCGATCCGCTCCCCTGGTCCGACCCGGACGTGGGGCCCGCCGCCGTCGGCTCGTACGCCGCGAACGGATTCGGCCTCTTTGACGTCCTCGGAAATCTCTCGGAGTGGACGGCCCCTGTCCGTGATGTACCCGAGCTCGCGCTCCCGATCGACGACATGCGCAGGGCCCGGGGAGGCCACTACAAGGGCGGCTCGCATTGGGCTCGCTCCGGGTGCCTCCAGATGGCGAACGGCCCCAACGCCCCCAAGGAGATGGTTGGGCTGCGTCCCGCGCGCCTCCTCGATTCCCCACGCGCAACAGGGCCGGCGCCGCTCTAGGCTCTGCGCCGGGGGCATGGTCTCCACACCGGTGCTCAACGCGACGGCGGACGCTCCCGCCAGATCGTATTCGGATGAACCTGGAGACAAAGAGCGCTCAGCAACAGTCAGCGCAACACCGGCCCCCCGTGAGATTGCCAAACGGGTTGGCGCTCATGCGTCCACGATTCGACACGGGCTCAAGGAACGGGGCGAATGGCAGCCGCCGCAGAAGCTAGGGCCGATGGCGGACCGAATTCGAAAAGTCTGGGGGGATGTCCGCAGCCGATGCGAGGACGAGTCGGACCGATCGTATTGTTACTACGGTGCGCGCGGCGCCCGTCTGTGCGACGGCTGGACCGACTTCCGAACGTTCTATCGATGGGCGGTCGGGAACGGTTACGAGCCGGGCCTCTGCCTCACGCGCCGAGCCGGGACGCGCGTGTACTCGCCCAGGGACTGCCGGTGGGCCACTCGGGCTGAGACAACGCTGCATACTCGTCACCCTTCTTCAGCCATGCCCGCGCGGTGGAAGGTTGAGGCGTTCGGCGAATGCAAAGGGCCAACAGAGTGGTCGAGGGACTCGCGCTGCATGGTCAGCCCTAGTGGCCTCATTCATCGCCTGCGCTCCGGGTGGAACCCCGAAGAGGCGATCTCGGCCGCGCCTGCCACGAGAGGGCAATCGGATGTGGTCGCAAAACCCGTCAGAGCGTTTGGCATCACACAGACCGTGACCGCCTGGTCGCGTGACCGCCGCTGCAAGGTCACGGCAACAACACCGGGAGCCCGTCTCAAGCGTGGGATCCCCCCGGAGGCCGCGATTACAGTTCCGCCCTTTGACCTGCACAAGTGACACGCTTCGCTCCCGGGACGAGCCCGTTCCAACCAGTACGCGAGTAGGCTGCGCGCATGACAAGTCCGCAAATCCTTGAGCCGTACGTTTTTCCACGCACCGGGACCTCGATCAGGAACCGCCTCGTGCTGGCGGCCATGACGAACAAGCAGAGCCATGCCGACGGCACTCTGAGTGACGACGAGCTCGAGTGGTTGGCGGCGCGGGCGCGCGGCGGCTTTGGGATGGTCACGACCTGCGCTGCTCACGTCAGCCTCGATGGGCAGGGATGGGACGGAGAGCTGGGCGTCTTTGACGATTCGCTGCTTCCAGGGCTGGCCCGACTCGCTGGCGCGCTGCGTTCGGAGGGCGCCGTCTCCTTGGTGCAGATCTTCCATGGCGGAGTGCGCGCGCCCTCGCGTTTGACCGGGCAGCAGCCGTTCAGTGCGAGCGCGTTTCAGCTGGACGGCGAGGACTTCGAGGTGCCGCGGGAGGCGACCGTCCTGGACATCGAGCGCACGATCGCGGCCTTCGCGTCTGCGGCGCGCCGCTGCGCCGAGGCCGGCTTCGACGGCGTCGAGATCCATGGCGCGCACGGGTATCTCATCACCCAGTTCCTCGGGACGATCTCGAACACACGCGACGACGAGTGGGGCGGCTCGCTCGAAAACCGCGCCCGCTTCCTACGCCGGATTGTCGCCGCAGTGCGTGAGGCGACTCCCGACGCGTTCCTGGTCGGAGTCCGGATCTCCCCCGAGGTTGCCGAGCAAGGCGTCGAGCTTGAGGACTCGCTGACGGTCGCAAAGTGGCTCGCCGCCGACGGCGTCGACTTCGTGCACGTCTCCAACTGGGACAGCTTCAAGCCCCCGGCCGCGCACCCCGAATCCGACAAGATGCTGACCACGTGGTTCCGCGAGGCCGTCGGCGTCGAGGTACCCCTGATCGCGACCGGAAGCGTCTGGACTCCCGCCGAAGCAGATCAGCTTCTCACCCAAGGTGCCAACATGGTCGGGCTAGCCCGAGCCGCGATCGGAAACGCCAGCTGGCCACACAGCGCGGCGCGCCCAGACTGGATTCCGGCGCGTCCGCCCTACACCGCCGAGCACCTTCGCGCCGCGGGCGTCAGCGAGAAGATGGTCGCCTACATGCGACTCTGGAAAGGCTTCGTGACAGACGTCCGCTGACCCGCATCGAGGCGCAGCGAGCTCTATTCGATGATTGGGCCGCTTTCGCTACGCGCTTTCCAGTCGCGCAAGTCCACGCTTGGCGACAGCGCTCAGGATCCAGATAAGGCCGGCGGTCGCGACGACGCCAAGCACGAACAAGCGGCGGTCGGCGGCTTGCGACAGGTCGAGCTCGGTGAGGCTCGACCCGATCCAGACGACGGCGATGACCCGCGGCGCAAGGCCCAGCACGGAGCCGATCAGGAACGGCAGCATGCGGACTCCCGTGGTGGACATCAGCAGGTTCGTCGTGGCAAACGGCACGACCGGCGAGAGGCGGATCAAGGCCAAGAGCGCGATCGTTCGCAGGTCGTGCCCCTGGTCGAGCTCGCGGTGGATGGCTTCCGCGCGCGGATGATGAGCGAGTGCTTCGAGAGCCTTGTCGCGCAAGAAGAAGCGCAGCGTGACGAAGCCCAAGGCGGCCGCCATGGCCGTCCCGAGCAGCGCCATCACCGAGCCCAAACCCAAGCCGAAGACCATGCCGCCCAAGAGCGACGACGCGTGGGTCGGCGTCAAGGAATAGGCGGCCAGCACCGTGGTGAGCACGAGGAACAGTGGGATCTGCGCCGCGCCCAAGTTGCGAAAGCTGTCCAGCCAGAGTGGCGCGGTTGAGGCCAGGACGAACGTGCCAACGAGAGGCCCAAGCCCGGTCAACAGGGCCACCGGACCCAATGCGCCAAACTGCACGAACGTGTCACGGAGGGAGCGAAGCATGCGTCGGTGGGGGAGGCAAATGAGGTGGGCCGCGGCTTGATGAATGAGGACTATGCCAGCAGCTGCTTCGATGCGGCGACCTTTTGGTTTGTGGAGGCGGTACCGCGCGCAAGATCGCAAGCGCGGGAGCCTGGGCGCGCCGCTACGGGTAGAGGCGGCGGACCGTCTCGCGGAAGCGCTGGCCGAGCTCGGCGTACGCGTCTGTCCATTCGCGCATCGGCAGCGTCTTGTCACCCGCGGTGGAGATGCAGCGGGACGAGATGGAGTCGAGGGACTCGCCCTCGCCGCAGCGTTGGCTCCAGCACCAGAGCGCTTGCATTGCGGCACCGAGCGCGGCGGACTCCGCTTCGGCCAAGGGCAGGACGGGGGCATTCAGGCATGCGGCGAGGATCTCGCGCCAAAGTGGGTTCTGCGCGGCACCGCCCACGAGTCGCAGCTCGTCGATGGGCAATCCCAACTGCGCCAAGCGCGTGACACCCCACGCCAAGTTGAGGCTGGTCCCCTCGAGCGCGGCGCGGTATATCGTGCCGCGCTCGAGCAGGCCCGGTCGCATCCCGATCAAGGTGCCCGTCGCGAGGGGCAGGTCGGGGACCCGCTCGCCGTTCAGGAAGGGCAGCCAGAGCAGCCCCTCGCAACCGGGCTCGACCGCGCGCGCTTGCGCGGTGAGGCTCTCGTGGTCGCCACCGAAGGCCGAGCGCACCTCCTCGGTCACGCCCGTGAGGTTCATGACGCACAGCAGCGGCAGCCAGCCGCCCGTCGATCCGCAAAACGGAGCGATCAAACCCGCGGCATCCACGATGGGCTTGTCGGCGTGCGTGAACGCCGTCCCCGACGTTCCCAAGCTAACCGTCACGATGCCGGGCTTCGTTGCACCGCTGCCAATCGCGCTCATCATGTTGTCGCCGCCGCCAGCGGCGACCAGCGTGCCAGCCGCAAGTCCGAACTCCGCCGCCGCCTCGGCCGTGACTTGCCCGACCGGCTCCCACGCCCGCGCGGGATCCATGAGCTTCGGCAGGCGCGCCGCGAGGCTCTTGGGCTTGTGCGCCGCGCCACTCGGCGCAGCGAGCTCGTCGAAGGCCTCGAGGCAGGCCTCGTCAAACGCCCGCGCGTGGATGTCGAACAGACCCGTGCCCGAGGCGTCGCCCGCTTCCATGCAAGCCTCGCCCGTCAGCAGCAGATTGATGTAGTCATGCGGGAGCAGCACGCGCGTGGTGCGCGCCCAGTTTTCGGGCTCGTTGCGGGCGAGCCACAAGAGCTTCGAGGCGGTGAACCCGGTGGGAACCGGCCGGCCAAAAGCTGCGGAGAGCTCGCTAGCCTCGGCCGCGGTCGCGGTGTCGCACCACAGCTTGGCGGCGCGCACACTCTGATCCTTGTCATCCAGCACGACACAGCCATGCTGTTGGCCAGAGACCGCCACGGCGACGATCGCTCCTGCGGGAGTAGAGCCCGACTCCATCACCTCGGCGATCACGCTGCGAACGGCTTGCCTCCAGGTGTCCGGATGTTGTTCAGCGGCACCCGCTTCCAATCCGGCGATCAGTCCATAGGAAGCGCTCGCCCGAGCCACGACACGCCCTTGGCTGGCATCGAGCAAGACGGCTTTCGTCCCCTGCGTGCCGACGTCCAAGCCAAGTGTGAAAGTCATCGCGTTGCAGGTCTCAAGAGAGGTCGTTTGTTCGAAGAAACAGGCTGGCCACTTAGCGCGCGCCCATCAAATGTTCGACGAGGATTTGGTCGAGCCGCTCGTACCCGAGGCCCCGCTTTGCGATGCCATCGATGTCGATGGAGACGGCGCGCAGTTGCGCCGCGGAGGCAGCGGAGTACCCGCTCGAGAGAAGCGGGTCCAGCTCGGCATCCTTGATCTCGGCGATGATCTCCCGCACGGCGGGGTCCGCGTCGAACGCAACTGCGCGCGCCGCAAGCAGCTTGTACGTGCGCATGCAGCCGCGAGCAAAGTCCCACACGCCCGCGTCATCTTCGGTGCGGTACGCGTGGGCATCAAAGTGCAACGGGCCGGTGTAAGGCGCGTTGCCCGCGGTTCCCTCTAGCAAGCGCACAAGCAAGAACGCCTGCTTCAAGTCTTCGGACCCAAAACGCAGGTCTTGGTCGTAGCGCCCGATGCGCTGCGCGTTGAGGTCGATGTGGAAGAGCTTGCCGGCCTCCATCGCCTGCGCAACGTTGTGCGTCATGGAGAGGCCCGCCATCGATTCATGCGCGACCTCCGGATTGACGCCCACCATGTCCTCGTGCTCGAGCGTCGCAATGAACGCCAGCATGTGCCCCGTCGTGGCCAAGTAGATGTCGCCGCGTGGCTCGTTGGGTTTGGCTTCGAGGGCGAAGCGCAGGTTGTAGCCGTTGTCCTTGACGAACGCGCACAGGTAGTCGAGCGCGTAGCGGAAGCGCCGCGTGGCCTCCTGCGGATCGCGGCACGCATCCGCCTCGGTGCCTTCGCGCCCGCCCCAAAAGACGTAGGTCTCTGCACCAAGCTCCACGCCCAACTCGATCGCCGTCATCGTCTTCTGCAGCGCAAACGCACGCACCTTGGGATCGTTCGCGGTGAACGCGCCGTCCTTGAAGACCGGGTGGCTGAACAAGTTCGTCGTCGTCATGGGCACAACCATGCCGTGATCGCTCAGCGCCTTCTTGAAGTCCCGAACGATCGCGTCTCGCTTGGCCGCGCTGCTTCCAAATGGAATCAAGTCCTCGTCGTGAAGGTTCACGCCATGCGCGCCGCACTCGCTCAACTTCTGCACGATCCGGCAGGGATCCTGTGTCGCGCGAACGGCTGGACCAAAGGGGTCCCGCCCAGGATTGCCAACCGTCCATAAACCGAAGGTGAAGCGGTCAGCAGGAGTCGGATCAAAAGCGTCGCGGGTCATGGCAGATCGGATGGAGGTGTGTGAACAAAACAGCAGACGCATCATGCCATCTGGACCCACTCGCAGATCGGTGCTTTCGCAAACGCCGCCACGGCACGCAGCTGGACGTAAATGCAGACTTGGAAGAGGTGAAACCCCGTGGCAGCCCCTAGGATTCTCTTCATGGAAAACATCAAGGGCCCCGCGATCTTCCTCGCGCAGTACTTCTCGAAGGTGTCCCCCTTTGACAACCTCGACTCCATCGCCGAATGGGCTGCCAGCCTTGGCTTCAAGGGCGTGCAGATCCCGACTTGGGAGACGGGGCTGTTTGACATGGACCTCGCCGCGACGTCAAAGGATTACTGCGACGAGTTCAAGGGGCGCCTTGCAGCCCACGGGATCGTGGTCACGGAGCTCGCCACGCACCTGCAGGGCCAGCTTGTCGCGGTCCATCCCGCCTATGACGAGGTGTTCGACGGCTTCGCTCACGAGTCCGTGCGCGGGAACCCGAAAGCGCGTACCGAGTGGGCGATCGCAGAGGTCAAGAAGTGCCTGACCGCATCGCGCAACTTGGGCCTAACCGTCATGCCTACGTTCAGTGGCTCGTTCGCTTGGCCGTTCATCTACCCGTGGCCGCCGCGACCGGACGGACTGATCGATGAGGCCTTCGACGAGCTCGCGAAACGCTGGCTCCCGATCTTCGAGCACGCCGAATCCGTCGGTGTCGACTGCGCGTTCGAGCTGCACCCCGGCGAGGACTTGCATGACGGCGCGACCTATGAGCGCCTGCTCGACAAGGTCAACGGCCACGCCCGCGCCAACCTGTTGTACGACCCCAGCCACTTCGTCCTGCAGGGTCTCGACTACCTGCAGTTCATCGAGCTGTACCACGACCGCATCAAGGCCTTCCACGTGAAGGACGCCGAGCTGCGCTGCGACGGGCGCACCGGTGTCTATGGCGGATACCAGGACTGGGGCGATCGGGCGGGCCGCTTCCGCTCGCTGGGGGATGGCCAGACCGACCTCAAGGCGATCTTCACGGCGCTCGCCAAACACGACTTTGACGGCTGGGCGGTCCTCGAGTGGGAGTGCGCATACAAGGACAACCTCGTGGGCGCTGCTGAAGGGGCGCAGTTCATCAAGGACAACATCATCCAAGCCTCGACGACCAAGTTCGATGACTTCGCGGGCGCGGATTCGGATAGCGCGATGAACCGCCGCGTCCTTGGACTGGACTGATTTGATGAACACGATTCAGCCTCTTCGACTCGGCATGGTGGGCGGTGGGCCAGGTGCGTTTATCGGCGCCGTTCACCGCACCGCGGCGCTCATGGACGGCGCGTTCACCCTCGTTGCGGGCGCCTTGTCTTCGAGCCACGACAAGTGCTTGGAGCGCGCCGCCGAGTGGGGCATCGCACCCGCGCGTGCGTACGCCTCATGGCAAGTGATGCTCGAGCGCGAGGCGGCCCTACCCGCGAGCGAGCGGGTCGAAGTGATCTCGATCGTGACGCCGAACCACCTGCACCACGAGGTCGCGATCGCCGCCTTGGATGCAGGCTTCCATGTGGCGTGCGACAAGCCGCTGACCACGACGTCCGCATTCGCCGATCAAATCGGCGACGCGGTGCATCGCTCCGGCAAGCTGTTCCTCTTGACGCACAACTACACGGGTTGCCCGATGGTGCGCGAGGCGCGCAGCTTGGTCGCCCAAGGCGAGGCCGGACCGATCGGCCGGCTTCGCAAGGTGCATGTCGAGTACCTGCAAGGTTGGCTCGCCGATGACTTGGAAGCGACCGGCCAAAAGCAAGCGGCATGGCGCACCAATCCGGCAATGAGTGGCCCTGGCGGCAGTCTGGGCGACATTGGCACCCACGCGTTCAACTTGGCCGAGTTCATCACCGGGCAAAAGGTCACCCGCATTCTCGGCACGCGCCGCTCGTTTGTCGCGGGTCGCCAGGTCGATGATGACGCCATGGCGCTCCTTGAGTTCGAAGGCGGCGCCGACGGGATGCTGCGCTGCAGTCAGGTCTGCGTCGGTCGCGAGAATGGCCTGGCGATTCAGTTGTTCGGGACCCAAGGCGGGCTCGAGTGGCGCCAAGAGCATCCGAACGACTTGACGCTGTACAGCCGTGACGAAGGGCCGCAGACACGGCGCACGGGCAACGGCTACCTGTCCCAAGCGGCCCAGGACTCCTGCCGCGTTCCGGCCGGCCATCCCGAGGGCTACCTCGAGGCCTTCGGCAACCTCTACCGCGAGTTCGCAGCCGCAATCCGCGCGGGCGGTCCCATGCCTGAACACCTCCCGTCGATCGAGGCGGGCAAGCGCGGTGTACGCTTCATCGAACAGGTGATCGCGTCGAGCGACGCGGGGAACACGTGGACGGAGTAGACCTCCGAAGATCCACTCGAGCGCCGGCCGGCATGTCTCAGGCGGCTCCTCCGTTGACTGTTGCCGCATAGTCTCAAGCGCTTTCCCAGCAGGCGAGCCCACGACAAGGTGCTCCGGGCGTGGATCTCGGCCGCCATGAGGACTGCCTCACAAAGTTCCTCGGAACTCGGGCCGCCTGTTGCTTCGCGTTGTCCTATAGAGACTCAAGCGGGCTGGGTGGTGCTCGGACATCCCTGGGCGGATCCCGGCCTCCAAGATCGGAGCTTCCCGGCATGAGAACCCACTTTGCAAGGCTGCAGGCTGCGCCGGCCGTTCGGGCCGCTGGCGGTTGGCTGCTTCTGATAAGCATCGCGAGCGCGCAGACCTTCGGCCCCGAAACCGTGATCTCGACAACGGCCAATGGGCCGACGTGTGTGGAGGCGGCTGACATCAACGGCGATGGGCTCTTGGACATCGTTGCCATCCAGAACACGGGCAACCGAGTCACCTGGATCCCCCAACTACCCGGTGGGGAGTACGGCTCCGCCAAAGTCGTCGACGGTTACTTGCCAGATGCCACGCGCGCTCAGGCCGCAGACATGGATGGAGACTTGGACATCGACCTCGTCGTCGGCTCCCATGCGCTCGATAGCTTGGTGTGGTACGAGAACGTGAGCGGCGGCTTGAAGTGGACCAAGCACCCGATTCCTGCGTCCCTCGATGGATTCAGCAGTGTCACCCTGTCCGACATCAATATGGATGGCGCCTTGGACATCTTGGTGACGTCGTCCAATGACAACAAGGTCTCGCTGTTCGAGAACCTCAAGACAGGTGACTTTGCCCCGCAGCTTGTCCTCACTTCAATGGTGACGAGCGCGCACGCCATCGAGGCCGCGGACCTCAATGGGGACGGTTGCCCCGACATCTTGGTCAGTGGTGTTCAGTCCTTCGCCGTGGATAGCCTGAACCTCTTGCTCAACCACGGCGACGGCACCTTTGGACCTCTGAGCGTGATCGCTTCGGCCTCGATGGGGATCCTGTCGATGACCGCTTGCGACCTGGATCAAGATGGCGATCTCGACGTGTTCGCCACCTTGCAAAACAAGTTCTCCCTGGCCTGGTTTGAGAACGACGGCGCCGCCAACTTCAGCTCTTTCCAGATCCTCTTCCCCGAGCATGCGAACCAAGTGCGCGTGGCGGACGCCGACATGGACGGCGATCTGGACCTGTTTGCCTCCAGCTCATTCTCGCCATTTAATGACGCGCTGTATTGGTACGAGGGAGTTGGAGACGGCAGCTTCTTGCCCAAGGCGACACTGCACGATGGATCCAAAGGCGTCAGCTACTTTGCCCTTGCCGATCTCGATGGCGACGGGGACCTCGACGTGGTGTCAGCCGCGAAGTTGGACGACACGATTGGTACCTACGAGATGCTTCTCGAAGTCCAAATCCCGAAGCTCATCGGGACCGTCGGGTTGCACTGTGTCGAGAGCGGCGCTTTGGTTCTGCATGGTGAGCACCTGCTCGATACGAGCGTCACGGTTGACGGGCTCCCTGTGCCCGTGCTGGGCGCGACCGAGAGCGAGCTGACGATCACGCTTGCACCCGACGTGCCGGGCGGTGTGCACACGATCGGCCTCACCAACTCCTCCGGTGCGACCGACTGGCCCGGCAGCCTGCTGCGCTACCCGATCCTGACTGGCCCCGACGTCATCGCCCTGGGTGCGCCGGCCGAGATGCTGCTCGATAACGGTGATGAGGGCGCCTATAGCTTGGCCGCCTCCAGCAGCCTGTACGACACACCCGCTCCGTTTGAGGCCGAGGGCTGGTTCCACGGCCTTGAGCTCAACGGCGTCTGGATTCTGCGCAGCGGACTCTTCCTGCCCGGTGCGACATCCCTGGCGATCCCGCTGCCTGTCGTGAACGATCCGGGCCTGGCGGGCAGCGAGTTTTTCTTGCAGGCATGGACCTACCAGGAGTCCCTCGGCCACACCGGCTTCACCGCCGTGCAGCCGGTGACGATTCAGTAGCGTTTCGCGAGTGCGACTCCGGATCTGAGCTCTTACTTTTGCAACGCGGACAGCGGCACGCGCATGAACGTGATCTCGGCCGTGCTGCCCTCGAAGAGCACACCGATGTAGTTGTCGTCGATGATCGTGGCGCTTGGGTAACCCGCGCTTGAGCCCTCGTCGATCAGAAGCTGCTGGTTCTCGGGCCAGGTCGCGCCGAGGTCCGGCGAGACCTTGATGGTCATGCTGCGGCGCGGGGGCGCGGAGACGGCGGGGTTGACGAACAGGAGTCGGCGCTCGTCGACACGCAAGAGGGCGGCGTTGCAGACGGGCTCGACCAGCGCCGAGCGTGAGGTCGGGTGCTGCTGCCAGGTCTGGCCGAGATCTCGCGTCGTGTAGATCGCGCGCGACCCGCCGCGGTTGTCGCGCATGTTCAGCATCAGCTCACCATCCGCGAGCTCGACGACTTGCGCCTCGGTCGTGTTCGAGCGCGGCCCCGTGCCCAACTTCCATGTCGTGCCGTGGTCGCGACTGAAGAGGATCGTCGAGCGCGGCATGCGCCCCTCTTCCTCGGTGTCTTGGTACTGCGCTGCGAACACCAACGTGCCGTCGCGCATGCAGATGCCGCGGCCGGGGCCTTGCAAGAGGTAGCACCACTCGGGGCGCTTGACCTGTTTTGTGATGTTGATCGGCGCGGACCAAGTGAGCCCGTCGTCGTCGCTGCGGGTGAGTATCAGCTGGCCCGTCTCCGTGGGCTCGAGGCCGGGACCCGAGCCGCGCCACGCACGGTTGCCGTGACTCCACGTCGCGGCGATCCAGAGCGTGCCGCTCGCGCGGTCGTATAAGATCGAGGGATCGCCGACACCGTCGTGGTTGAAAGCCGGATCGCTCCCCATGTCGAGGACCACCTTCATCGGCTGCCACGTGCGGCCGCCGTCAACGCTGCGCGACATCCCAACGTCGATGTCGCCGGGCAGGTCGCCGCGGCCGCTCCAGCGCACGTCGTACACCGCGATCAGCGCGCCGGTATTCGTCGTCGTGATGCCGGGGATGCGGTAGGCCGCCGAGCCATCGTCGCCGGCGTTGCGCAGCGCGATGCCCAAGCGCTGCGCACCGCGTGGGTTCGCGACCTCTGGAGTGACGAGGCCGGCGTCCGCGAACAGCACCGCATCGCAGCCCGCATCGACGAGGTGGTCGATGTTGGCGTCTGGCGCAAGCGCGGCGGAGATGGCGAAAGTCGTCGGCCCAGGGCGCAGCGTGTGCTGGCCTCGGAAGACCATTTCCTTGGCGGGGGACTGGGCTTTGCCAAAAAGCTCACCGTCCGGGCCGATCAGCTCGACGTTGGCGAGGTCTTGCAAGTCGGTTGTGCCTGCGAGGTTCACGTGCAGCTCGCGCACGACGATGGGGTCGAGGCTTCCGGACGCTTCGATTTTGATCTGGGCGATGCGGTTCTCGGCGTTGCCGACAAGGCACGGGACGATCGTTTGGGTTGTCGTCACAGAGGTCACGCGCATGGGAGCGGCGCGGCCGAGCACCATGTCGTCGATCAGCACGCCGGCGGGCGATGTGCAGGTGAAGCGCAGCTTCGATGGGGCGGCTTGCAAGGGGACGCGCACGTGGCTCTTGAAGGTGCCGACGAGGACTTCATCGTCGCCGCGGAAGACCTCCTGCCACCCGTTATCCGAGAGCTGCTCGATGCGAAACTCGAACGGGTCGCGCTGCGTCCAGCGCTCGCACCAAAACGCAAGCTCGTCAACGTCTTCGGCGCTGGCCGGGAGCTCGAGCACCACCTGACGCGCAGTCCCTCCGACAAGGTGAAGGCACTGGTCGCCGCCGCGGTGATGCTGCTTGTCGATGACCGCGTGGCCCGGGTCCGCGGACCAGATGCCGACCTCGGTTTGCAGCGACGCGATCGGTCCCGCGGGCACGTTCTCGAAGCCAGTGCCAAGGGACGCCGCCTGGGCAGCGATGGCGGCGTAGGCCGAAAGGCAGAGGCTGATGAGGAGAGTCTTGCTAATCATGGATCTTCTCTGCGGGCGCTCGTGACGCCACGGCTGCTTAGCGCTTGGCGGGTGTGATGTTGCGGGCGGGGCGCAGACCGCCGGAGGCAGATATGCGCTCGGGCGCCGAGAAGTTACGCGCGGTCGCGCGCGCGACGGAGGCGGAGGAGTTGTAGGCCCCGCCGGCAGAAAAGCGTAGCGCCGCGCCGTCGGGCGGAGTGACCGGGTCCAAGTCGCCGTGCGACCGGATCGCGCCGGTGCCGTGGCCGTCGAGGTTCCACTCGAACACGTTGCCGTGCACGTTGAAGAGGCCGAACGGGTTCGGGGCGAAGGCGCCCACCGGCGCGTGGGCGCTATAGCCGTCGTCGAGCTCCGGCCAGTCGGGGATGCTCTCCCAGGGCGCGCCCGCCTGCGCGGCCGTCTGGTCGGCCAAGTTGACGCCGCCCGCGTCCACAAGCGACTGCCGATCGGGGCCCGTCCACCAGGGCGTGTCGGTGCCGGCGCGGGTCCCGTACTCCCACTGCGTTTGCGATGGCAGAGTCAGGTCCGTGCGGCTCATCTCGCGCTGCGAGTCGAGCCAGCTAACCTGCTCGACGGGGTGCAAGAGGTTCGGGGCGAGGGCGCTAGGCGGCTGGTAGTAGCTGGGGTTCGCGCCGGTCAAGCGCAGCCACTGGCCCTGGCTGGCCTCGAACTTCGACAGGAAGAACGGCGACAGCGTCACCTCGTGGGGCGGGCCCTCGTCCTCGTCCGCAAAGGGGTCGAAGTTCGGTCCGTCCGGGTCCTTCCCGGCGCCCATCCAGAACCGGCCGCCGGGCAGAAGCACGAGCACGATCCCGTCGTCCTCGCTCGCGATGATGCGGCCGTCTTGGTCCCGCGCGGGCTCGGCGCCGCTGGCCGGATGCCAGAACTCGAACAGCCCGGTCACGGGGTCGGGGCTCAGCGGCACGAGGCCGGGCTGCGGCGCGAGATCGAGGCCGCCGTAGGTGGGCAGCTTGGCGATTGCGGCGCGCGCGGTCTCCCAGCGCTTGGCCCAATCGCCGCCGGGGGCCAGCTCGGTTTGCGTTCGGCGCGCGAAGGCTAGGCGGCGCGGCACGCTCCAGCCATGGGCCGGCGAGGCCGCGTCCGGCGCGGTCGAGAGCAGGCCTTCACGCGGGTCTTCAAGGCTCTCAAGCGCCGCGATCAAGAGCGTCAGGTTCGCATGCCACCAGCGCGCCTCGCGGCCTGCGGTCGTGTCGGGGAAGTGCCAGTTCTGGCGCGCGTTGACGCGCTCCTCGACCCGCGCGAGCTCGTCGGTAAGGCCCGCGAGCTCCTCGGCGGCGGCGTCCATGCTGGCAGGACTTGTGGCCACGTCGATCCGCGCCGCGAGGTCGTCGAGGGCTCCTTGGAACAGCTCCTGATCCGCGGCCGGCGCTGCCGCGAGGGCCGCGTGGGATTCCTCGAGCGCTTCCGCATCGCGGCCGAGGGCGAAGAGCGCTTGAGCCAGCGTGTCGCCCGCCGCCGCGACCGCAAAGGCGTCGCCCGACAGCTGGGACATCTTCAGGGAGACGCGCGCGATGGCCAGGCCCTCGGCCTCGCGCCCGAAGATCGTGCGGTCGGGCGCGACGAGGGACCAGGCCTCGGCGTTCAGGTCTTCGAGGTTAACCTTGTCGGCGGAGAGGTCGTGCGGGGGAGGCTCGACGGGCGCTTCGCCGCCGCGCACGGCGAGCGCGGCCGCGGCGGTGTGGACCCGGCCTTCGAGCTCGGCGAGCTGCGGGAAGTCCGGATGGGATTCGCGCTCGGCCGCGCGCTCTTCGGCCGTCCGCGGAAGAGCGTCGGCGCGCAGCTCGACGAGCTTGGCTTGGTGCTGCGGTAGCGTCGCGACCAACGTCTCGGCCTCGGCGAGCCACGCTTCGAAGGCCGGGATCTGCGGCGGTAGGGCCGGCCACAGCGCGTCCGCGCGCGCGGCAAGCTCGTCGTAGTCTTGCAAGGCCGACAGCCGCATGACCGCGGCGACCTCGTCGGCGAGTTTCGTGCGCTCGGCTTCGAGGTCGACGTTCAGCTTTTCGGCCTGACCGCGGCGGTCCTCGGCCAGCTTGAAGTTGGCCTCGGCATGCCGCTGCAGCCGCACGGAGTTGCCGAGGCCCGCGATCAAAAGCACCACCGCCGCGCCAAGCGCGCCGGCCAGCCCGCGGTTGCGGCGCACCCATTTCTTCGCCTCGGCCCACGCGCCGCCCTCGTAGGCCGCGACGACGCGCCCCTCAAGATACGCCGTGAGATCCGCCGCCAGCTCGCCCATGTCCGCGTAGCGCTCGGATGCCTTGCGGCGCATGGCGCGCTGGCAGATCGCGACCAGCTCCGGCGGCGCATCCGGAGCGACCTCGGCCAGCGGCTCGGGCGGCCCCGATCGCACGCGGTTCCAGATCGAGAGCCCATCGGCCTTCGCCCCCGGCGGAGCAAAAGGCATGTGCCCGGCGAGCAGCTGATACAGCATCGCGCCAAGCGCGTACACGTCCGACGGCGGGCCCATCGTGGACACCTGCCCGCCGGCCTGCTCGGGCGACATGTAGGCCGGCGTGCCGATCACGTCGCCGTCCATCGTGATCAGCGCCGACTCGGGCTCCGAGCCCGACCAGTCGTGGCGGTCCGAGCGCACCGTGGCCTCGGGCTCGAGGCGCGCGCGCCGGTCCTCGTCGTCCGCGCGCCCGAGCACCTTCGCAAGTCCCCAGTCCATCACGTAGACCTCGCCGAAGCGCCCGACCATCACGTTGTCGGGCTTGAGGTCGCGATGGATGACACCCTTCGCGTGGGCAAAGCTCATCGCCTCGCAGACCTTCAGCAAGAGCCCGACCACACGCGTGCGCGTCCAGTCGCTCGTCCCCGCGGCGAACTCGCCAAAGACCTCGCCGAGCGTGCGCCCCTTGACCAGCTTCATCGTGAAGTAGACCTCGCCGTCGCCGTCGAGCCCGAGCTCGTGCACCGGCACGATGCCGGGGTGGTCCAGCTGCGCGGTCACCTGCGCCTCTTCGAGCAGCCGCGCCAGCATGCGTCGATCGTCCGAGCCACCCTCGCCCGGAGTCTTGCCAGCCAGCAGCACCTTCATCGCCAGCTCGCGCCGCAGGTCCTCGTCCCAAACGGCCAGCACGGCGCCCATCCCGCCGCGCGCCAGCTCGCCGTCGTGGCGGTAGCGCGTCGAGCGCGAGGCATGCCCCGAGAGGCGCCCAACGACCGCCTCGGTGAAGTCGCGACTCTCGTGCGGCTCGAGCTCGATGCCGGGATCGACCTCGCCATGCAAAGCGCGCAGGCGCTCGGCCAAGCTACCGCCTAGCCCAAAGCGCGCGCGCAGATCCTCGATGCGCTGCCACTGCCCATGCAGCTCGCGCAGCGCGTCCGCGTGCTCGGGATGCGCCGCGACAAGCGCGTCAAGCTGAAGTGGCTCCGCGCCGTGCTGCTGCGCGAGCCAAGAGGCAAAGAGCTGCTCGGGATGTTGGGGGGGCATAGCTCCAGAGGATAGGGAATTCCCGGGTGCCATTCAGTGGAGCCACAGAGCACCAGCTTGAGAAGCCTGTCAGGCCTACACTTGTCAGCTTCTGCCTGCATATCGATCCAAGCGCCGGCACCCCCTCCCTTATGACGAAAGTGGGGGGGAGGGAGCGCATACCCAACCGCAGCCGCCGCATGTCGCTCGTCGCCCGCGAGTTGGGCTCCGGCCGAGTCTCCGCTTCTTGCGTGCTAGAGCTTGCTTCGCCAAGCGGCGGCCTCGGTCTCGTTCTCGGTCGCCTCGTACAGGTGGACGAGTCCCCCGACAGCCCTCTGGATGACCGACCGCTCCTGGGCCGGGATGTCCGCTTCGCGAGCTGTCAGCTCTCGGTAGGCTTCCAGCAGAAGCGGTTCGGCTTCGTCGGTCCTCTCCAGGCGCATCAGCAGCTCCCCGTAGTGAAGCACGGCGAAGTAGGTCTGCCACTCTTCGGGCTGGGTTTGCCGGCGCATCGCCAGGCCTTCGCGGAAGTAGGGCTCGGCCTCGACATGGGCATCTAGCTTCCTCAGCGCCACCCCGCTCGCCTCGAGATCCATCGTCAGCCGGGGGCTGTACTTGGGCAGCTCGAGTCGTCTTTTGGCGAGCCACTCCACCGCTAGGGCCACGGCCTTCTCTGCGTCACCCTCGCGGGATGCCTCCGCATAGACTTCGAGCAGTCTCAATCCCACCCAGGCCAGCTGCGGGTAGGGTTTCGCGTGCTCATAGGCCTCTTCCAACAGCGGGATCGCCTCGTCGAGCCGCCCTGCGCTCCTGTGGAGCAGGCCGATCCGGCCGCGAGCGTTGACTGTCCCGATGTGCTGCTTGCCCTGATGCCTCTCATACGTCTCAGCGATCTCCTCCATGAGGCGCAGGGCGGCGTCGAACTCTCCCCTAACCCAGTAGATATCGGAGAGCTCGTTCTTGGCATTCAGCGAGCCCATGTCGCCGGGCTGCCCGAAGCTCTCGTACAACCCGATCGCCTCCGTGATTAGAGCTTCGGCGTCGGGTAGCTGGTTGAGCAAGCGGAGTGCCTGTCCGTGATTCACGAGACTACCGGCCAGGATGCGTGGCTCCGCCGGTAGCGCTCCTCTGGCAAGCTCAACGGCCTCTCGGTGGTAGGCCTCGGCCCCCTCAAGATCACCACGATTCTTTCGGAGGACCCCGAGCCGGCTTAGGACGACCGCGGTGCCAGCATCCCAGCCCGGCGAGACGCTCCTTCCCTGGTCGATGGCTTCCAGGAGGAGCTCTTCGGCGCCTTCTAAGTCGCCGCGGGCTTCGTGGATTTGAGCGAGCTCGTGGAGAGCGCCCGCGGTGTCGGCGTGCCCATCGGGCCACAAGCGCTTGGTCATCTCGATCGATTCTCCCATCAGCAGCTCAGCACCAGCGGGGTCGCCGGCATCTCTAGTGGCGGCAGCCAGGTTGTGAAGGACCGTCGCCTTGTCTCGGTGATCACCTGTGTAGAACCGGTCTTGGAGCTCCTTGGCTTCCATGAAGACCGGGATCGCGCCTTGACTGTCGCCCGTGGCCTTGAGCGCGACACCGAGGCTGCACAGTGCTGTGGCCGTGTCCAGGTGGCCGTCTAAGTAGAGGCGCTTGCTCATGTCGGCGGCTTCGCGGAGGTGTTGCTGGGCGCCCATGTAGTCACCGCGTTCCGTGAGCAGCATGCCCAGGGACGTGAGGCCCTTGACCAAGTTCTGGTGGTCGCCGGGGAGGACGCTCCTCCACGCCTCGATCGCTTCGCGCAGGTACGCTTCAGCAGCGGCCTGGTCACCACGGGCTTTGGCCGCGCTCGCCAAGTTGTTGAGCGTCGTGGCGATGTCAGGGTGGTCGTCCTGGTGAATGCGTCTCAGCATCTCCAGAGCCTGTGTCAGTTGCTGCTCACCGTTCGTGGACCCGCCTCGCCTCCCTGCGAACACCCCGAGCTCGTTGAGGGCCAGGGCTACAGATGGGTGGTCACCCGAGTGGAGCCGGCGGAACATTGCCAAGGCGTCCCGTTGCAAGTCCTCGGCTTCCTGAAACTCGCCGAGGGCGAAGTGAATCCCTGCGATGAGGGAGATGCTACTGGCGATCGACTCGTGATCGCCCTCGAAGAGGCTCTTGCGCATGGCGAGCGCCTCATTGGCGAGTGGCTCGGCCGCCGCAGGGTCGCCAAGGGCTTCGAGGGACAAAGCTAAGGCCTCCATGGCCAGGGCGGACTCCTTGTTGTTACCCGGGGCGAGGCGCTGGAACATCTCTCTTGCTTCGCGCAGGAGCGGCTCGGCGCCCTCAACCTCTCCGGTCCTGAGGAAGAGGTACCCAAGGTTGAGGCATGCCTCGGCAGTCGCCAAGTCGTCACCTAAGTTGACCTGGCGCGCGAGCGTCAGCGCCGGCCCGAACATAAGTTGTGCCTCTTCATAAAGCGCGAGCTCGCAGTAGGTCATCCCGATCGTGCTGCGCAACTGCAGCTCCGCCTCGGGCGCGTTGTCCAAGTCCCCGCCCTCGATGCGGGCGGCGGAAGCGTCCAGCATCTCTTTCAGCAGCGTGATGTCGCGTCCCAACGCGACGCCGGGGCTGGCGCCCTTGAGCATGTCGCCCATGAACTCGGCAACGAGGTCCGAGCGCTTGCGGGCCACGGCCTCTTCCTCGCTGGCGGCCTCGGCGATGAAGGTTTGCTCCTCGGCGCGCTTGGCTTGCTGCTGCGCGTCGACTTTGGCGCGGCCCTCAGCTTTGGCGGCCAGGTCCGCCTTGTCCCTCTCATCGAGCGCCCAGTTCAAGCCCAAGCCCGTCCCGATCAGCCCGAGCAGCAGCGCAGTGGCCACGATCCCGCCAGTGATCACCTGGACGCGGTTGCGTCTGGCGAACTTCTGCAGCCGGTACGCCACGCTGGGTGCGCCTGCCGAGATGGGCTCGTCACGTAGGTGCCGCATGATGTCGGCCGCGAGCCCGTTAGCCGTCTCGTAGCGTCGCGTGCGGTCCTTCTCGAGGCACTTCATCACGATCCAGTCGAGATCCCCACGCAGGATCGAACCGAGCCTCTTCACCTCGACGCGCCGCTGCTGCGCGGCGCGGCTTCCCATCTCACCGAGGGTCGAGATACGCGTGCTTGGCTTGTCGGGTTCGTCCTCACGGATCGTCCGAAGCATCTCGTCCAGTCCACGCTGCAACAAGGAGCGGACGTCGAAGGGGGTCGTGCCGGTCAGAAGCTCATAGAGCAGTACGCCGAGCGAGTACACGTCGCTGCGGGTGTCGATGTCGAGGCCACTCATCTCCGCCTGTTCGGGGGACATGTACTCCGGCGTGCCGATGAGCTGGTGGTGCTCTGTGAACAGGGTCTTGTTCGTCAGGTTGGTGTCGATCGCCTTGGCGATCCCGAAGTCGATGACCTTCGGCACGGGGACCCCGTCATGCAGCGTCACCAGGACGTTGTTCGGCTTGATGTCGCGGTGGATGATGCCCTTCTGGTGTGCATGTTGGATCGCTTGGCACACGGCGATGAACAGGTCGAGCCGCTCCTGAGTGCCGAGCCTGTGGGTGTCGCAGTACTCGACGATCGGGACACCTTTGATGTACTCCATCACGAAGTACGGGCGCCCTGTCGCGGTCGTACCAGCATCGAAGACCTTCGCGATGTGCGCGTGGTCCATCATCGCGAGGGCTTGTCGCTCCGCCTCGAAGCGAGCGATCACCTGCTTGGTATCCATGCCCAGCTTGATGATCTTCAGTGCGACCCGCCGCCTGACGGGCTCGCGCTGCTCGGCCAACCAGATCGTGCCCATGCCACCCTCGCCGATCTGCTCGAGCAGCTTGAAGCGGTCGATCTGCGTGCCGGCGCCCTCGGCGGGGGGGGCGTCGCTCTCGGCGGGCATGGGTGGCGCAGCATTCGAAGTCGGGCTCGCGAGAAAGTCACCCGCCGATCGGGCGGAATGGAAGAGCGCCTCGACCTTAGCGCGAAGGCCGTCGTCGTCCCCGCAGACCTTCGCTAGGGCTGCCGAGCGCTTCGCCTCGGGCAAGTCACCAAGTGCCATGAAGATGCGACGGACTTGCTTCTGTTGATTGTCGGGCATGATCGTTCAGGCTTCGGGGTTGAGGTCCCTGTACAAGAGGGCGCGAGCGTAGGTCCAGAGGCGCGCAACCGTGCGCGGCGACCGGTCCAGGGCCTGCGCGCACTCGTCTACGCTGAGCCCTGCGAAAAATCGGAGTCGAACGACGGCCGCTGCCTCCGGGTCTTCACTCTCCAAGCGCTCGAGAGCTTCATCGACCGCCAGGATTTCCTGCGAACTTGCCTGAGCCAGGTCCGCGATGTCCGCCACCTCGCTCAGGCGACGGGATCTTCGCCCTCGGCGACCATGAGCCCGTGCGTGGTCGAGCAGGATCCGCCGCATGGCCTGCGCCGCCGCAGAGTAGAAGTGCTTGCGGCTCGCCCAGGCCACCTCACGGGGCCCAATGAGTTTCAAGTAGGCTTCGTGGACCAGCGAGGTTGCGGAGAGCGTGTGCCCGGAGCGCTCACCGGCCATTTCCCGTTGGGCCGCCTTGCGCAGCTGCTCATAGACAAGGGGAAGCAGGCGATTTGCGGCATCCAGCTCTCCATCCGCCACCCCGCTCAACAAGCGTGTGGCTGCATCTGGATCGTCGGGCTGATTCGTCATCGAGATTGGATAGGCTCCGGTGGGGCGAATCGCCAGGTCCCCCGGGAAGGGAGGAGCCTTCGGACCGCGTGGGGTGTCGCGCTCAACGAAATCATGGCAGTAGCCCGGAGCCGTTTCTAGCAACCCCCAATGCAGGGTAGCTCGGCTTCCATGCTGTGTGCGAGTTAACCGGGGCTACTGGGTTTCGTGTGGAGTAGCGACCTAAGAGGCTGCTGGCGATGAGCCTTCCAGGTACCATCGACAGATGGATCTTGATGAACTGCTGGACTGTGT
>Ga0316206_1000694_pt1 | contig 39310 bp, 25 predicted proteins | sample 6monthpyrite_MG_FD_204942 | JGI IMG/M metagenome (GOLD analysis project Ga0316206, IMG submission 204942) | Microbial mat bacterial communities from mineral coupon in-situ incubated in ocean water Damariscotta River, Maine, United States -... | ecosystem: Environmental > Aquatic > Marine >...
ATCAAATGGGGGCCAAGCCCCCAAGACCCCCTTATTACCCGTACCCGAGGGGGTCCCTTTTTAGCGTGCCATTGGGGTCCCTTTTCTACTTGCCACCGACACTCGGGCATTCAGGCCAAAGACCGGGCTGTGATGGAACAATGGTGGGATGCTAGATGTAGCTCTAGGCTGCTGCCATAATTCCGTTGAGCACGACAGGCAGTGGGTAGCTGACGATCAGCATCTACCGACGGCCTCTACCCCATCTCATGCTCCTGCTCGGCGTGGGATCGAGCTGAGTAGAGGCAAAGTAGGGGGCCTTGCTTGGCAAAGTGGCCACCTTCGTGCATGATTCTGCTCGCGGTGCAACGAATCAACCGACGAAATCAAAGTCGGTATTCGCCAACGAGCCGCAGGCAGACTCGCCTCTGACAATACACTGCGATCGAGGATGACCCGTAAATCTCACGACAGGACAAAACAAACTCAATCGACAGTCAGAAGAATTGAATTACTATAAGCGGGATTGCCCTTAGAGGACTTACATTCTGAGTCCCCACAAAGGGTAAACATGCAGAACACGCTGTAATTCCCAGGCCTACCAGGAACGCGGAGCATGGCCTCTCCTACTCTTGTGGCTTGCCTGTCGACCATGCTCCATGAGTCATCCAAGAGGTACACGGTATCCTTTCGAGAACTCCAGGCATCACCAAACCGACAAACCAAGACATCAAGCCTAGCCCTTGCCCCATGCAAAACCCGATTAGACGTATTGGTCAAGGAGAACTTTAATGCAATCTCGCCCTCTGGAACGGAAACAAGTTGCTGCCAATCCAAGTCGAGCCCGAGCCCAGCCTCCGTAACTCTCGGCTTTGGGTCTAACACCAACTCATTCGGTGCAATGGAGACGGTGGAAAACCTCACCCTGCTCCCCCAGGGAGTCTCAATCGGAATAAACGAACGTTCGTCTTTACCATCTTGCCCCAGCATAAGGCAACTGCTTGGCGCTGTCCCTGATTCTCCTGTAAAAAATTCGCCCCATTGGTCTGGATTCAAATGCGGGGTGAGAACTCCAACGTCCCTTAGGGCGGAGGCTGAAAGAGTGAGGGGCAACTCCCCCACTAAGATTCCGTCAGAATACAGACTCACGCCTGAAACAGAAGAGACTAGCCTGAACGATTCCTCACTATGGCTCCTGCTCACCGCCCATAGCAGCCATACTGCAAGCACAGCTGTCCATCCGACAGAGGAAGAGACCCGGCGAGTCCTGGAGGGCGGGAGGGTCCGTTTCGGCTCTTCACAATATTGCGGCTTCCCCACTTTCATGCCTGCCATTTCATCGCGGCGCTGGTGAGTTGGGGCTCGGCGAAGAGGGCCCAGGCCTGGGGGAATTTGGGGAAGTAGGGGGTTCTCCGATTGGAGGGCCTGGTACAGCTGGAGGCATAGGAGGGGCTGTCGCCCCTCCCATGCCTCCTGTCCCGGGATGTCCACTGCCCCCGCCTGCCCCCTGGCCATCTTGATCTGGATATGAGGGTTTGGTTGGAGTCGTAGCGTCCGGCCCCCCCGAAGGCAGATCCGTCCCACAAGGGGCGCTGCACACTAGCCAGCCGGGCGTGTCGGTCCATCCGCCCTTCCAAATCCTGTTAGACTGTACATTCCCATTTTGCGAGAAGTCTAGCTCGCGGTAAGAAATGCGCTGAGCCAACGGGTACGCCATAAGAATCTTCCCTGGAATCCCTGCTGCAGAGAAGGACTGGCCGATACCGACAGAATCTGCCGTGGTCGCACCCACTGACAACTCAAAATACGGCCCTCCCAAGCTAGCACCGATTGAATACGATTGGCTGTGCACTATATCGATATTGATCGTTACGCCTTCCCCGCAACCGGGTGACGTTTTAACGCCTCCGACTTGCGCCCAAAAGAAATCTGCATGCCTCGTCGTCAGTACCGATGTAGCAATCTGCTCCCAGCCGCCGTAGACAGAAGAGAACAACGAGCCGGGACCTTGAACGTGCTCCCAACCACTAGGGCACTGAACCGTTAGATATTGGATCGAATCTGAGACATAATCAGGGGACGGCATATAGTGCCACCAAAATGGGACACCAATGGGTCCACTTATCCATCCGATCTTATCTATGGAACCGATTAGATCATCAAAGAACTCCCCATTTGTTAACCCGGACGACAACCCCGACGGGTCGTTCTCTGCGTGAGGTCGAGAATTGACATACGAACGGATGTTCAATCCCGCTCCAAGCCCAAGTGGATCTCTACTGACCCACGCGCCGAGACCCGGGTGATATACGCGACAGCGAGACAGCCATAAACCCGACTCAAACCACATCATCCCGGCATAACCGACCTCGTTCCCGCCCGCTGACAAGACTCCCCGCCCCGTCGTCGTCCCGGTGTAGTTCGACGCGAACACCGCCGAGTCGGTCGAGTCCACATCGCCGTCCAAATCCAAGTCCCCGCGCACGTCGTACGCCGAAGCCGAGATCCAGCCGTTGATCACAGTCCGGTCGGCGCCGGTCGCCGCTCCGTCCTCGTTGCAGTCGCCGCCGGGATACCCAAACGGCGTCCCGTACGCTGAGTACCTAACCATCTCGGCCTGATACCCCGTGCTGGTCACCATGGCGACCACGTCCCCGCGCCAGTTGTTCAGGTAGAACATCCGCTGCTCCAATACCCCGTCGCTCGCGTCCGTCCACAGGCCGCTGTCGTCCTTGTCGCGCAGCACCATGTCGTTGATGTACGAGCTGCCACCCGCCCCATCGAGCCCCGCCTGATGCGGCACGAACTCTTCCTTCGGGTCGGTGTCGCTACTGCGGAAGGTCGCCAGCTTGCGCCAGCGCTCGTCGAAGGCGTTGTAGTACCAAGGGTCGGCAGCATCGACGGTGGAGTTCACGTCCACATCGGTGTCGGCGTGCTCCGCGATCTGGAAGCCCAGGCCGTTGTAGCGGTACTCGGCCACGAGCACCACTGGCGAGCTCCCGCGCTGGTTGATCTTGCGCAGTCGCCCGAATGCGTCATAAACGTACTCCCAGTCCGCGCCATCGTCGGTCATCTCGCCTGTCGCGTTGTAGACGAGGGCCTCGTCGTCCGTGCCGTTGTTGTCGAGGTCGCGGGCCTCAAGCTCGTTGACAGCATTGTGGGTACGGGTCTCGTCCAGTTCGCCAGTGCCCGTGTAGATGTCATTGGCGTCGAAGTCGAGCGTGTGCGCGTCCCAGTTGCCCAGATGATCCAGGGTCCAGTCCTCGTCGGTCGTCTCGCTCGTGATCGCGCTGCCGCTCCACGTGCCTTCTTGGGCCCGGGTCAAGCGATCGAGGTCGTCCATCGAGTAGTCCACGTCGCGACCGGGGATGATTGCGTCCTCGGCCAGGACGATGTTGCTGGCGCGGTCGTAGGTGAGGCTCGTGTCGTACAGGTCGATGTCGCTGCCGACCAAGCTACGGCTCCACTTCGACTCCACGACTCGGCCAAAGCGGTCGAAGCCGGGATAACTGCCCGAGGTGCTGCCCGAGTAGTCCTGATACAGATCCGGGATGTCATAGGTCTGGGACACCACTTGGGTGTACCCCAAGTACTCGTAGCTGGCAAGTCTTAGCGCGCCATCCTTCATCATCGAGAGGCGCGAGACCTCGTCATCGATGCCTGTGCTGTACAAGTAGGAGATCGAGTTACCCGAGGGCAGCTGGGCGCCTGTCTTGCGCCAGCTGGTGCGGCCGCCCGTGGATTGGGCCCACTGATAATCGACCGAGTAGTCGTCGACCGAGCCCGAAGCATCAATCGCCCCGTTCGCATCCTGGCGGAAGGACTTGAGGCCCCCGAAGCGCTCGTAGGTGTACTTGACCTCGTCGACCACGCTGCCGGCGGAGGCGGCGTCGTACTGGGTGACGAGCTCGCGCTGGCCCTTGTTCGTGTAGCTGGTCGCGATACGGCGTACTGCGCCATCGAAGCCGCTGGCGAGAGTCGTGACCGCACGCGCGGTCTGGCGTCCCGCATCATCGAGGGTCGTCTCGATGACGTTGCCAGACTGGTCCTTGGTCCAGACCTGACGGCCTTGGGTGTCATAGGCGTAGGAGACGACATCGGTCGAGCCCGTGCTATCGGGGTAGGCGACGCTCTTCAAGAGGTGGCCCGTGGCGATCTCGCTATCACCTGCGCCGGTGCCCTTCGCGGTCCCGTAGGTGTAGATCGTCACCTGATCCGTGCCCGGAGCGGGCACGTCGGCGGTGATCTTCGTGCGCAGGCCGTCCGTGTAGTCGTAGACCACCTGGAGCCAATAGTGCTGGGAATCGAGCATGATGTAGAGCCGAAACCCAACCCTGTGATGCGCATGCGGGGTCTCGGCCTTCGCACGTGAACACGACGGCCTTGCTTCAAACGCGCCACGAATTTTCAATCTTCTGCATCGGCGCGGGGTTTGGACAAGCCCCGATTCAAGAGGAACGTCACGTTGCACCCCGCGCCAGGCCTTCCGGCAGCGCCGCGCGTTGAACGGGACCCCGTGACTCAGCTGCTGTCTACGGTGACTTTGGACGTGCTGGCTCCGCGGCCCCCCCCCTCGGCCCACCCGACTGCCCCACTCCCGTGATGCTGTTCGTTGTTTCGGGACTAGGGTCTGGCGGAGCCCGTCCCCTGCTTGTGCGAAGCGTGTGAAACCCGTGTCTGGGTGGACAAAAGCCGCCCATGGCGCCATCAGGCGACGAGTTGCCCCCGTATCCTTGGGTCCTGTGCATCGACGTCCGAAAGAGGGGGTTGGTCACGACCCCGAGAACTCCTGCAGACCCAGCCCAAAAAGCCGTTCATGAGCGTTGAAATCGAACAGTCCCTTGAGAACTTGCGCAGCGCCCACGCGCGGCTTCGTGCCGAGCTTGGCAAGGTCATCGTCGGCCAAGAAGAGGTCATCGACCAGCTCCTGCTTGCGATCCTCGCGCGCGGGCACTGCCTTTTGGTCGGTGTGCCCGGTTTGGCCAAGACGCTGCTGATCTCGAGCCTGGCGGGCGCGCTCGATCTGGACTTCAAGCGCATCCAGTTCACACCCGACCTGATGCCGTCCGACATCACGGGTACCGAGCTGTTGCACATCGACCCCGAGACCGGCGCGCGGAACTTCCGCTTCGCTCCTGGGCCGGTGTTCACGAACGTGCTGCTTGCTGACGAGATCAACCGGACGCCGCCGAAGACTCAAGCGGCCTTGCTCGAGTCGATGGTCGAGCGCCAGGTGTCCGCCGCCGGCGAGCGCCACGTGCTGCCCGATCCGTTCTTCGTGCTTGCGACGCAGAACCCGATCGAGCAGGAGGGCACGTATCCCTTGCCTGAAGCGCAGCTCGACCGCTTCTTGTTCATGATCAAGGTCGACTACCCTAGCCTGGACGAAGAGCGCGAGATCCTGCGCCGCACGACGGGCACCGAAACGCAATCCACGGACAAGGTCTTGTCGGGCGAGGAGCTCTTGGCGATCCAAGCTGCGGTGCGCAGCGTGCCGGTCGCCGATCACGTCCTCGACTATGCGCTGGCGCTGACCCGCGGCACGCGCGTGCGCGGTGGCACGCAGCTGGACTTCATCGATCAATACGTGAACTGGGGCGCCGGTCCGCGCGCGGGCCAAGCGCTGGTTCTTGCCGGCAAGGCGCGCGCCGCTCTTGCGGGTCGCGACCACGTCTCGATCGACGACCTGAAGGCCGTCGCGCACCCGATCTTGCGGCACCGCATGGTGCTGAACTTCTCGGCCTCGGCCGAGGGCTTGACCGCGGACGATCTGATCACACGCTTGATCAAAGAGGTCGACCCCGCAAGTGGCGTCGGCGCGGGTGTCCCCGGGCTGGCTTCCTAGCGCTCTTCTTCGTTGCCTTCGGAATCCAAAAGAAGTCCGTTTGACCCGGCCGTGCTCGACGCTCTGGCCGGGCTCGACTTCGTTGCGCGCACGGTTGTCGAGGGCTACCTGGCCGGGCAGCACCGCTCGCCGCGGCGTGGCTCGTCGGCCGAGTTCGCGCAGCACCGCGAGTACGCGCCCGGCGACGATCTGCGGCACGTCGACTGGCGCATCTTTGCGAAGAGCCAGCGGCTTGTGGTTAAGGAGTACGTCGAGGAGTCGAACTTGGTCGCGTACATCGCGGTCGACACGTCGGGCTCGATGGGTTTCACCTCGGGCGCCAGCCGCACGGCGAAGTGGACGAAGCTGGACTACGCGCGCTGGGTCGCGGCGGCTCTGGGGCACTTGATCCTGGGCCAACGCGACTTGGTCGGGATCGAGCTGTTCGACTCGACCCCCGGCACGCGCCTGCCCCCCGCCGGCGGAGCGCCGCAGCGCGGAGCGATGATCGAGCTGCTGGAGAGCGCGACGCCTTCGGGCGGCACCGACGAAGGTGCGGCGTTCAGCGACTTGGCGCAGAAGATGCCGCATCGTGGGGTCGCCGTCTTGATCTCGGACTTTCTTGGCGAGCCCGCCGAGATGTTCGCCGGCATCGAGGACCTTGTGGCGCGTGGCCACGAGCCGCTCTTGTTGCAAGTGCTCGACCCGCGCGAGCTCGACTTTAACTGTGAGGGCTACCTGCGGCTCGACGACCTCGAGGGCGGTGGCCCGCTGAAGGTCGACGCGCGCGTGCTTGGGGATGCGTACCGCGAAGAGGTCGCGGCGCATCAAGCCGAGCTCGCTCGCCGCGCCGCGCGCCTGTCGCTGGACTTCCTGCCGATGACGACCGACATGGGCATCGACAACGCCTTGTCCGCGTACCTCTCACGCCGCGCCGCGCGCTCGAAGCACCAAGCCGGAGGCCGACTGTAGTGGGCGGTCTTCTGCATCCGCTGATGGCGTTTGGCATGCTCGCCGCGAGCGTGCCGCTGATCATCCACCTGCTCAACCGGCGGCGGCATCAGCCGCTCGACTGGGCCGCGATGCGTTTCGCGCGCGCGGCGTGGAAGCGCATCCGCCGGCGCACGCGTTTCGAGAACCTGCTGCTGCTCCTTCTGCGCATGGCTGCCGTGGCACTGTTTGCGCTGGCGCTCGCGCGGCCGTTCACAAGTGGCGGGGGCCCGCTCGGCGGCCTCTCGAAAGAGCACCGCGAGGTCGTGGTCCTTCTGGACGGCTCGGCGTCGATGGGCTATCGCACGGGATTGACAAGCCTGTGGGACCGCGCCACAAACCGCGCCCGCTCGATCTTCGAAGAGCTCGATGGCACAGATGGCGATCGCGCACACTTCTATCTTGTGGGTGAGCGCACGCGGCAGCTGTCCAGCCGCTCGCCCGAAGAGGCCTTGTCGATGCTGACCAGCCTCGAGAATCCGTTGGCCGAGAGCTTCGATCTGACCGCCGCCTTGACGCGCGTGATCGCCGACCTTGATGCCGAGGGTCTTGATCCCTCGACGCCGGTCGAGTTGGTGCTGATCACGGATGTGCAGCGCCGCAACTTCCTTGGGCCCGAGGGGCCCGTGGCGACCGAAGCGCTGGCGCTGCTTGAAGAGCGCGGACTGCAGCTGAACATCGAGGACGTCACCGAGGCCTTCGTGCGCCGGCCGGCCAACCTAGCGGTGACGGACTTCGTGCCGCTGGACACGTTTGGCGAGCCGCTTGCCACCGCGCGCGGCGCGGCGCCCGTGCTCAAAACACAGGGTGCCGCCAGCTTCTTGGTCGAGGTCACAAACTCGGGCGAGACCGGCCGCGACGTGAACATCGCGCTGATCGTCGATGGTCAGCGCCGCCCGTCCAAGCGCCTGTTTGTACCCGGTGCCAGCACGGCCGACATCGAACTGGAAGCGCGCCTGACCGCAGCGGGCGAGAGCGCCGATGAAGGCGGCTTCCGCGAGCTCGAGGTCGCGCTTGAAGCCGATGCCCTGCCCATCGACGACCGCCGCGCCCTAGTTGCGCTTGCTCCGGGCTCCTTGTCCGTGCTGCTCGTCAACGGCGCGCCCGACGCCGACTTCCGAGCCGACGAGCTCGCCTACTTGCGCGCCGCGCTTGCGCCACCCGGCGATGGAACGCCCGGCCCGTTCAACGTGATCGAGCGCACGCCCGGCCAGCTGAACGCGGCCTTCGACCTGTCGCCGTTTGACCTGATCTGGCTCGCGAACGTCGAGGACCCCACACCCGAACTTTGCGCCGCCCTCAAGGCGCGTGTCGAGGCCGGCGCGACGCTCGTGACTAGCCTGGGCGACCGCGTCGTCGCCAGCCGCTACAACGAGCGCCTCTTGCCGCTGGGCCTCCTGCCCGCCGAGCTCGGCGAGCGCAAGGGCGACCCGTCGCGCCGCGGCTCGTTCCGGCGCGCGCGCATCGATGCGCCCGACCACCCCGCGCTGTCGTTCTTCCGCGACGAGCGCTACGAGCTGTTCTTCACCGAAGTGCCCATCTTTGAGTACTTCGAGTCGCAGCCGACGCCTGACGCGCGCGTGCTCGCGAGCCTTGACGATCAAGTCACCGCTGGCAGCCCGCTGCTTGTCGAGTCGCACGTCGGCCACGGCCGCAGCATCTTGTTCACGACCACGATCGATAGCGACTGGGCGCTGTTTGCCGAGTCCCCCACCAGCCTGATCCCGCTTGTGCACGAGCTGGTGTTTGGCAGCGTCGCCGCGCCCGGCCCGCCGCGCAACTTGGCGGTCGGCGACCCGATTGAAGCGCGCTTCGAGGCCTTCCCCGAGGCCGCGAACCTGCTCGCGCCGTCGGGCGGCGCCGCGCGCATCGACACGGCCGCCGTCGAGCTGCCCGAGGGTGACTCCGACGCGGGCGCGTGGAACCTCCACGTGCGCGACGCGGCGGAACAAGCCGGCATCTGGCGCGTGACCTCGCGCGCGGGCAGCGCTTCGTTTGCCGCCACGCTCGACGCCTCGGAAGGGCAGCTCGAGCGCCTCCCGCGCGAGGAGTTCACCGGCCTCTCCCCCGTCTATCGCTTCCAGGCGAAGTCCGGCGAGCTCGGCGTCGCAAGCACTGAAGACGGAGAGCTCTTCCGCTGGCTCTTGGGCCTCGCGCTGGCGCTGCTAATCGGCGAGGCCCTCTGGGCACGCCACTTGACCCGGGAGCGCTCCTAATGATTCCGCTTCCCGATCCCGTCGCCGTTGCGGGCACCGAAGAGAACCTCGCGACGCACTTTGCGTTCCTCGAGATGCCGCCCATCTGGGCCGTGGTCCTGATCGTGCTGCCGTTGATCGCGCTCGTCAGTTGGTGGAGCTACGCCGCCTCGCCGCTGACCGGTAAATCACGCGCGGTGCTAGGCACCTTGCGCGGCCTCGCAATCCTGTTTGTCGTCGCGCTTCTGTTCCGGCCCGTTCAAGTCAAAGAGCGCCAAGAGGTGCGCCCGGCCGAGGTCTTGATCTTGGTCGACAACTCGGCCTCGATGGCCCGCTCGGATGCGTGGGGCGCGAACAGCCCCGAGCGCGAGGCGCTGGCCACCGCGAGCGGCCTCGATCCAAAGAGCGAGACGCGCGCCGCGCTCGCCACGCGCGTGCTCGACACGAAGATCCTGCCCGTCTTGATCGAGCGCGGTTACGTCCCCACCCGGTTTGAGTTCGACGAGAGCTGGACGACGATCACGACCGCCGACACGCAGCTCTCCGCCGACGGCGCCGCCACACACATGGGCGATGCGATCGTTGGCGCTCTCGCCGCGAACGCCACGCGCAACGTGACCGCTGCACTCGTGATCAGCGACGGCCGCTCCACGGGTGGCACGCCGCTGGTCGATGCCAGCCGCCGAGCGGTCGCGTTTGGCGTGCCCGTCCACACGGCGGTGATCGGCGACCCGACCCAAGAGGCCGGCGTCTCGGTCGAGCTAGTCGAGGCGCCCGAGTCGATCCTGATGGGCGACGAGATCGCGGCCCAAGTCACCGTGCGCGGCCGCGGCATGGAGGGCACCGTGCAGGTCAGTCCGCGCCTCGAAGAGCTGGACTCGCCGGAAGACCTAAGCGGGCGCATCTTGGACGAGGCCGATCTCGAGCTGTCCGAAGCCGGCACGCGCCTCACGCTTGTGGCGCCGTCCGAGCGCGTCGGCTCGAAGAACGTGCGCCACTTCCTCGTGCGCGTGCCGCCGCTGGAAGGCGAGGCGCGCACCGACGACAACACGGTGCGCTTCAGCGTGGCCGTCACGACCGAGCCGATCCGCGTGCTGTACGTCGATGGCTATCCGCGGTGGGAGTACCGCTTCCTGAAAGAGTTCCTGAAGCGCGGCGATGCCAACATCCAAGTGCGCTGCTTCTTGGGCTCGGCGGCCGCCGACTTCCCGCAGGAAGCCAGCCGCGATCTGCAGCCGCTCACGGGTTTGCCCACGACTGCGAAGGAGCTCCTCGACAACTACGACGTCGTCATCCTGGGCGACATCAACCCGCGCCGCATCGCGGGCAACGAAGACGCCAGCCTCGCCTTCGCTGAAGCCGTCAAGGCCTTCGTCGAGGCCGGCGGCGGGCTCGCCATGCAAGCCGGCGAGTTCGACAACCCGCGCTCGTTTGTGGGCACACCGCTCGAAGCGCTCTTGCCGATCAAGCTGGACCCCGCGGGCCTCGCCGGTTTTGCCGAAGCCGATCAGCCCTTCCAGCCGCAGCTCGAGCGCCCCAGCGCGCCGCACGAGATCACGCGCCTCGAAGCCAACCCCGAGACCAACCGCCAGCTGTGGGAAGATCCCGATGGCCTGGGCCCGCTGTATTGGTTCTTCCCGGTCGAGCGCGCGAAGGCCGGCAGCGAGGTCCTGCTGTCGCACCCGTTCGAAGAGAACCGCTACGGTCGCCGGCCACTACTGGTCACGGGCCACTACCCCACCGGCCGCACGCTGTTCTTGGCGATCGATTCGACGTGGCGCTGGAACTGGCCGTTTGGCCCGACGTATCGCCAGCGCTTCTGGAAAGGTTCGCTGCGCTGGCTCGCGCTCGGCCGGCTGAAGAGCGGCGACCGCCGGTTCCGCATCGAGGCCGTGCGCTCGAGTTTCGGGCTGGACGAGCGCGTGCTTGTTGGCGCGCGCGTCTTGGACGATGACTGGCAGGGCTCGACCGCGCCCGAGCGCGAAGTTTTGTGGAGCGGCCCTAGCGGCGAGGTCCACCGCACGAACCTCAGCCTCTCGCCCGAGCGCCCCGGCAACTTCACCGGCAGCCTTTCACCGGAACGCCCCGGTCACCACCGCGTGTGGATCGAAGAGGATGGCCATGAGCGCGCGAGTGCGGGTTTCGAGATCACGCTTCCGTCGCGCGAGAACGCCGACCCATCGCCCGACCCAGCCGCCATGCTCGAGCTGGCGCGCAGCACGGGCGGCGAGGCGCTGGCGCTTGCCGACGTCGACCGCTTGCTGGAACAGTTCCCCGGCGGCGAAGAGCGGCGCGAGCCTCTGTCCGCGCGCTTCGAAGACCTGTGGGACTCGCCGTGGAGCCTCTTGTTCTTGCTGGGAATCCTGTCGTCCGAATGGATCCTGCGCAAACGCGAGGACCTGCCGTGAGGCGCGCGTCTCTACTGCTTGCCACCTTCGCGTGCCTGTCCTCGGTGACGGCCGCGCAGGGCAAGTTCTCGGTCCCCGCGCCACGCGCCGCGAGCGCCACGGCCGCCGAGGCCAATGACGCGCTGCAGCGCGGCGACTTGGCGCAAGCGGCGGCCTCCTTGGCCGAGCTTCTCGACACCGAACCCGGCACCCTGATTCAGTTAGGCACGGACGAAAGCGAGCCGTGGATCGGCGCAACGAAGTGGGCGCGCGATCAAGCGAGTAGCGGGCCCGTCGAGCTGCGCGCGCGCCTCGCCAAGATGCGCGAGGCCGAGGCGGCCGCCGCGCTCGCCCGCGCGCGCACGCCCCACCCGGGAGCCACCGCCCCCAACCGCGCGCTCGACTTCGCCACGATCACGCACGTGTACCCGGGAACGCAGGCCGCCTTCGAAGCTGGCGTGCGCCTCGGGGATCTCGCGTTCGAGGCCGGCCAAGGCAAAGCAGCGCGCACAACATGGAGCGACACGCTCGCCCTTGTGGATCCCAACTCGGACCTCGCCGCCGCGCTTGCGCTTCGGCTCGCTCAGGTCCCGGACGCCATGCACCTGGACACCACCGCGCCCAAGCCGCCGCCGCTGCTTGAGGGTTCGTGGACCGTGGCCCTGCCCGACTCGTTGCGCGACACGTACGTCGACTACGCGGGCCTCTGGCCAGTTGCCGAGGCGGGCCGCGTCTTCGTGAACACGGGCCTCTCGGTGCTCGCGATCGACGCCACCACCGGCCTCTTGATCTGGGATTCTGGCGAGCCCGCCGGCTGGGAGCAGCTGTCCGGCTGGAAGCGCCGCGAGCTCTCGCGCGGTGTCGGCCACGAAGACCTGATCAGCCGCGTCGCGACCAACGGCCGCATTGTCGTCGCGGCGCAGCAGCTCCCGTTCACCGAGGCCGAGAACGATCAGATCAACGGCATGACCATCACGGTCGCGCTGCCCGAGCGGCGCCTGTTTGCCTTCGACGCGCAGACCGGCACGCCGCTTTGGAATCACACGCCCACCGCCTCGCCCGCGCTCGCGATCATGGGAGCCGCTGCCCTTCCTTATGAACAGCGCGCGCGGATCTCGGCGCCGCCGTTGATCGTCGACGACCTGGTGCTTGTCCCTTCCTACGAGCTCGTCGGGCGCATCAACTTACACGTCTCGGCCTACGATCTGTACACCGGCGCGCCCGTGTGGGATCGCTTGCTGATCAGTGGTCAGACGCGGGTCAACCTGTTCGGCGAGCACGAGGTCGAGTTCAACTCGGCGCCGCTGGTCCTCGACGGTGACAACGTGATTGTCGCGACTGGCCTTGGGGTCATCTCCAGCCTCGACTTGACCACCGGCGAGCCCGCGTGGAGCCAGGACTACATGCGCTTCGAGCTGCCGAAGACCAACGGCTACTTCACGCCGCGCACGACGCGCCGCTGGCACAACACGGCACCCGTGGTCGCAGAGGATCGCATCTATGTCACGCCCGCCGACTCGCCCGACCTGATTGCGCTCGACCGCAAGACGGGCAAGCTTGAGCTTGAACTGGACGGCACCGATCTTGAGGACCTCGCCGAGACCGGCATCGATGACCAAGTCCGACTCGACCACTTGGTCGCCGTCGATGACGGCATCGCGTGGCTTGGCGGCGATGCGATTGCGGCCTTCGAGCTGGCCCCGCTGCGCCTGCGCTTCATGCCGATCTCGACGCCGAACACGCTCAGCTCGTACACCGGGCCCGCGCCGCACCCGCGTGTCCTTGCGACCGCAAACAACGGGCCGCTGCTTGCCGCGACGGTGTATGGCGTTCTGTCGGTCGACCGCACGACTGGACTCGCGACCGATCTCGGGCCGCTGGATCCCGAGGCCTGGGCGCCCGGCAATCTCGGGCTCGCGAGCGGGCGCCTCTTGGTCCTTGGCGACGACTTCTTGTCCGGCTGGGTCAGCTGGGATTCCGTGATCGCGGAAGGCGAACAGGCGCTTGCGCAAACCACCGATCCCGAGCGCCAACTCGAGCTGCGCATCGAGCTCGCCAGCGCGTACCTTGCGCGCGCCTCGGCGTACACAACTCCGACCGAAGATCTCGCCGCCGCGCGCAGACTGCTGCTTGCCAAGTCGCTCGAGCACAGCGCCGACGCACGTCTCACTCACTTGCGCTACAGCCTGTTCGATCAAGAGGGTCGTGCTCTCGCGCAGACCGATTCCAAGGTCGCGTATCAGCGCTTCCTGCAGGCGAAGGAGCTCGCGACAAGCATCGAGGAGCAGCTGACCGCTCTCTTAGGCGCTTTCGAAGCGCTCGGCATTCCGGATGCGGCGCAGCCCGAATCGGGCTGGCGATCGAAGTCGCGCGACGAGCTGTTGCGGATGCTGGCCGGCGACTTGGCTCGCGAGGTCATCCCCGACGAGCTCAGTGCCGACCTGTATGACGAGGTCCCCTCCGTGCTGGCGCGGCTCGATCCAACGCTGACGAGCTTCGCCGAGACGCTTGGGGCCAGCGCGCTGACGCGCGTGCCGGTGGGTTACCTTGCGAGCCTCGCGCTAGGCGCCAAGCGCGTGCGCGCGGGCGACCTCGAGGCGGGCCTGATGGCCTGGCACAAAGCGCTGTGGGACTTCGGCGAGCTCAAGGTCTCGACGCCCACGGGCAAGCTCACGCTTAGCGGACCTGCGCTCGAGCGCATCGAGCAGCTGCTCGCCACACAACAGGGCGGCAAGGCGTATGCCAGCTTCGAGGCCGCCGCCGACGCACAGCTCGAATGCTCGGCCCAAGCCACGGCCGGCGAACGCGCGGACCTGCTGGCGGGCATCCTCCGCCGCTGGCCCCAAAGCCAGGCCGCCGATCAAGCGCGCGTCTCCATATTAGATGCCGAGATCGCGCGCCTCCAGCTGGACGTGGGCAACTTGGCCGACCTCGCCGCCGCCGCCATCCCCCTGACCGCGCGCCAAGACAGCGCGCGTGTGCGCGCCTTTTTGGCGCTCGCCCAAGGCGCCGCGTTGGCCGGCAACGTCGAGCTCGCGCAGCTGTTCGCCACGCGCCTCGTCGAGCTGGCACCGGATGAGCCCGGCGCGCGCTCGCTCATCAAACCGACCAACACAACGCCGCTGCCCTTTGGCAACCGGCGCGCGTTCCGCGGGCCCGCCTCGACCGCCGAGGGCCTCGCCGCCGTCAGGCTCGGCAGCTTCACGCCGATCTTCCCCGTCAACCTGAACGAAGCCGACGACGCCACGGGCGCTGGCGAGCTGCTCTTAGTCGCCGGCACCAACGGCGATCTGCTCGCGTTCGAGGCCGACGGCAAGGGCGCGATCCGCTGGACCTTCCCGGGCGGCGGCTACTCGTCTGCGTCGTGGGGAAAGCGCGCAGCCGCTCTGCCCGCAGACACGGCGCGCATCATCACGGTCATCTCGACCAGTGGCGTCGAAGGGATCGACCCCACGACCGGCTACTTGACGTGGAGCCGCAGCCCGCAGAGCTTGCGCCCCGTCAGCCTGATCGGCGCGGGCGGGCTTGTCTGCGTCGAGTGGACCGACGCGTCGGGGAACCGCACGGTCGAAGGCCTCGATGCTTTCGGCGGCGCGCTCCTTTGGAGCCACACGCTGCCGAAGAGCTTCGCGAGCCGCGTCGAAGGCCTGCGCTTGATGCTGGCCGGCACGCGGCTTGTTGTGATGGGCCGCGGCACCGGCAGCGATGCGGTGGTGCTCGATGCGACCACCGGCGCGCGACTGGGCGACCTCGCGATGGGTAAGGGCACGAGCTCAGGCGACCGCGAGGCGGCGTGGAGCCAAGGCTCGCGCTTCTGCGTTCCGCGGCTGCTCGCTGGAACCGGCGGGCGCCCGAACGTACTTGACGTGTTTGATTTGAACGCGCTTTTTAGCAGTGCGCCGACGCCGCCCAGCTTCAGCCTCTCGCTTGGACGCGACCAGGAAACCGCCGGGGTCATCCACTCGCCGGCCGGCCACTACATGTGGATGATCGGCGTCGGCCCCAGCCGCGACAACAGCTCGGGCGACACGCTGGTCGAGGTCGATGCGGCCCTAGGAGCGCTGCGACAGGTCTCACGGCTGCAAAAGGGCGAGCGGCCGCTTGGCCTCGAGCTCGGCGGCAGCCTGCACCTCGACGCCGACATGCTGCTGGTCGCCACGTCGCCCGGTGCCCCAGTCACCGGCAAGAACCTGACCGTGCGCGGCATCGCTTTGCCCCTCGGCCCGCTCTGGAGCCTCGAGATCACCGCCCCCACCGATCCGCGCTGGAGCCTCTACGATGGCCCCATGCCCGCCGCCGTCCTAGGTCGCTCGTCGATCGCCTTCGTCTACGCTCTGAATGGCGCGCACGCCTCGATGGGCCAAGAGCTGCACATGCTCATTGTCGATCGCAAGGCGGGCAGCATCGAACAAGACCGCGTCCTCGTCTCACGCCTCGGCCGCATCTCGGGGCTCAGTTTGGAAGGCGTCGGAGCCGAGCTGTTTCTCTTCGGTCGTGGCAACACGGCCGGTCGCGGTCGCCTGGAAGTTTTGGAGAGCCGCACACGATGATCCGCCGCCTTACCCTTGTCCTATTCGCCTGCATGTCCACGGCTTTTGCCCAGGACAAACCGGCGGCTCCGAAGCCCGCGCTGCCCGCCCTCGAAGGCCCAGAGACCGTCATCACCGACGCGCACAAACAGTCGGTCGAGCGCGGCCTCAAGTGGCTCGCCGAACATCAGCAAAAGGACGGCAGCTGGAGCGCGCGCATCGGGCGCAAGCTGAACACCGGCTACGACTACACCGCCGACACCGGTCACGTCGGTGTGACCTCGCTGGCTTGCATCGCGTTCTTGGCCGGCGGCCATCAGCTCGGCCGCGGCAACTACGGGCGTGTTATCGAGCGCGGCTTGAACTTCGTGCTGGCCTCCGCGCAAGAGGACGGCTACATCACCCGCGGCAAGACGCGCATGTACAGCCACGCGTTCGCGACGCTGTTCCTGGCCGAGATCTACGGCATGACGCACCGCGAGGACGTGCGCCTCAAGCTGCAAAAGGCGGTCGACTTCATCGTCAGCTGCCAGAACGAAGAGGGTGGCTGGCGCTACGTGCCGTTCGAGTCGCAGTCCGACATGTCGATCGTTGTCTGCCAGGTGATCGCGCTGCGCGCCGCGCGCAACATCGGCATCCGCGTGCCGAAAGAGACCGTCGAGCGCGCGTCGGTCTACGTGCGCGACTCGGCCATCTCCAACCGCGAGGCCTCGTCGATACGCGGCTTCAGTGGCCAGAACCTGATCGGCTCGTTCAAGTACCAACGGGAAGGCGCGACGCGCTCCTCCTTTGCCTTGACCGCCGCGGGCGTGACCGCGCTCAACGGGCTGGGTATCTACTCCGACGAGCGCATCAAAGAGGGCCTCGACTACCTGCGCCGCTACTTCGACTCGTTCACAGAACGGTACGGCCGCCGCGAGCGCGGGCACTACTTCTTTTGGTACGGCAACTACTACGGCGTGCAGGCGATGTACATGGCCGGCGAGCCCTATTGGACGCCGTACTTCACAAGCCTGCGCGACGAGCTGCTCAGCCTGCAAGCCAAGGACGGCTCGTTCCCCAACGAGGTCGGCCCGGGCACCGCGTTCGGTACCGCCATGGGTGTTTTGATCCTCGAAATCCCCTACCGCTTCCTGCCCATCTTCCAGCGCTAACATGACCCAGAGCACGCGATTCTCTGACGCGCCGCTCGCGGCGACCCCAAGCCTCGAGCGACTGCTCTCGGCGCTCGGCCGGCGGCTGCGACTCTTCGTGCTTTTGCGCGGGCTCGGGCTGGCGCTTGTCAGCTTCGTGTTTTGGTGGGGCTGGGCTTTCTTCGCGGACTACGTGCTTCACGTTCCCGCGACCGTGCGCCGCGTTCACGGTGTGCTGCTGTTCGTTTTGCCGGCCTTCGTGCTTTGGCGGACGGGCTTGCGTCACCTGACCAAAATCCCGCGGCGACGCGAGCTCGCGATCCTGCTCGAAGCGCAGCGCGGTGGCGAGGACCTGTTCACGAGCGCCGCCGACTTCCAACTATCAGACGCCGCGCAGCCGGACGGCAGCGCGCCTCTGATCAAGCGGCTCTTCGCGCGCGCCGAAGCCGCCGCAGCAGCGCTCGGTACGAAGCTCGGCACACTGGGTGTCCTCGATGCGCGCCGTCCCATGCAGGCCGCCGGCGTCGCGCTGGCGCTCGTCGCGGCGCTCGGCGGATCGTTCCTGGTCTGGCCCGACCACCAGGGTGTGTTCACCGGCCGCATGTTTGGCGCGGGCAGCCCGTGGCCGCAGCTGACGTTCCTGTCCGTCGAGGTGCCGCTCGAGAGCGGCGTCACGGCAACCCCAGATGGCCTCGCTGTGCGCCTCGCGCGCGGCGAAGATCTGCCGGTCACCGTGCTGGTCACGGGCCGCGTGCCGGGCACCGTCGAGCTCGCTTTTTCCGACGGCACGCGGCGCGCGCTGAGTCCCGCCGGGCACCGCGCCGGTGGCACCGTGTTCGCGACAACCTTGCGCAGCATCTCCGGCGACCTCGAGTTCCAAGCCAAGGGTGGCGACGACTACCGCGGCCTCGCACGCGTCACCGTCAAGGCGCTCTCGCCGCCCGACCTCACGCGCCTGGTCGCTCACGTCACGCCCCCCGCCTACAGCGGCCTCGCGCCGAGGACCTCCACCGACAGCGACCTTGTTGTTCTCAGCGGCAGCCGCGTGCGCCTGACAGCCGAAGTCACGCCCAGCGATGCGACCGGGTTCGTGCGCCTCTTGCCCGAGGATCGCACCGTCGCTTTGACGCCGAATCCCGAAGGCGGACTCGACTTCAGCCTGACCGCGGAGCGCAGCTTGCGCTTGCGTTTTGAGCTAACGGACAGTGAAGGCCTGGCGAACCCCGACCCGGGCCTGTGGTCGATCACCGTGGACGAGGACCATGCGCCGCGCGTGTCGGTGCGCTCGCCCGAGACGCTGAATCTCGAGACCACCACCGACGGCCTCCTGCCGCTGTGGGCATTGATCCAAGATGACTTCCGTGTCGTCTCGGCCAAGCTAATCGTCGCCGCGCAGAAGTCCGGCACCGAAGAGCGCAGCTTGCCACTCGAGCTGCGCGAGTCCGCCGACGAAGGCGGCGGCTCGTTCGCGTTTGCGCCGATTGGGCTCGACCGCCTGATCGATACGCCGGAAGCCGGCCAGACGATTTGGGTTGAAGTCGAGGCCAGCGATAACCGCGCCCCGCAGCCCGGTGTTGGTCACTCGCCGAAGGTGTCGGTGCGGGTGCTCTCGCACGAAGACTACATGCGGCGCGTGCAAGATCGCCTCGCGGGAACACGGCGGCACGTCTCCGACCTCTTCGACTTGCAGCGCGAGAAGCTGCAGCGCACCGAAGAGCTGGTCGACGCGTTCGCCATCGATGGCAAGCTCGACAGCGCCGGGCGCGGCGACCTCAGCTCGCTCGTCAGCGGCACGCGGCGCATCGAAGCGGACGCCACCGGCATTCTGCGCGAGCTCGCGGGGCTGACCAGCGACGTCCTGCACGCGCGCATCGACCCCGATGCGATCGGCCAGGTTGAGCAGCTCGATCGCCTGATGGCAAGCTCGGCCAGCAGCGTTTTTGATGCGGGTCTGTGGGATTCGCTCGTCACGATGCACCGCGCGGGTCGCCTGGGCAAGGCGGGCTTCGCGGGGCACTTGATCGAGCTCACTGGCGCAGGCCTCGATCTCTCGGGCGGCGAGACGCGCCAAGCGCGCGAGGCTCTTGACCTAGCCTTCGACCTTGCGGGTGATGCGTCCGAACTCGGCCCCGCTCTCGAAGATGCGCTGGTCAAACAAAGCCAGAGCCTCGCCGCGATCGAAGCCCTGCTTGGCCGCCTGGCCGAATGGGACAACTTCCAGTCCGTCCTCTCCCTGACGCGCGAGGTGCTCGAGCGCCAACGCGCCGTAGCCGAAAGCACCAAGGAGCTAGCGACCCAATGAAGATCTTCACCACGCTGCTGGCCCTTGCCGCGCTCTCTTTTGGCCCCAACCTCGCGCGGGCGCAGGGCCCCACCGATGAGGCCTCGAGTCGCGAGCTGTACAGCCTTGCCGAGGAACAAGCGATGCTCGCGCGGCAGATCCAGCGCCTGCGGCAGACGATGGACGTCTTGGCCGGGCGCCTTGAGGCCGAGGGCCGCACGCGTGCGGTCGAGCTCTTGCGCGAGGGCCTTGCGGTCTTGGACAAGCGCGGCGAAGAGACGCTCGCGATGACGTTGGACGAGCGCATGGAAGCCGTGCGCGAAGAGCTTGGCAGCGGACAGTGGATGCAGTCGCTAGAACACCAAGAGGCGATCATCGCCGACCTCGAGGCCTTACTCGAGGTCCTCTTGGATCGCCAGGATCTCGACAAGCTCGAGCAGCGCATCGAAGAGCTTGCGGCGGCGAAGGCCGACCTCGAGAACCTGCGCGGGCGCGAAGCCGAGGTGCGCCGCGAGACCAAGCAAGCCGCCGAGAAGGCGATTGAACAAGAGCTTGGTGACTGGAGCGGGCAGCTCGATCAACTCGCAGACAAGCAGAGCCAAGCGCTGGACCAAGCCGAGCGGGCTGCGCGCGAGTCCGGCGCGCTGGAGCGCGAGCGGATCGCGAAGGGCCTCGAAGAGCTCAGTGCGCGCGAGGCGCAAATCGCGAAGTTGCTTGCGGCGTGGTCGCCAGAAGAACAGAGGGCTTCGAAGAACGCGCGGGCGGCGCTGTCGGATGCGGCCCAAGCGGCGCGGGCCGCCGAGCAGGAACAGGCGACTGCGGAAGCGCTGCAGGTGGCCGCGGAAGCGCTCGCGGATGATGCGCCCATCGAAGCGGTCGCCAAGGACCTCGAGCGCGCGCTTGAAGGCGTCGCCACGGAAGCGCTGGAGAAGGCCATGGACGCCCTTGCGCAAGGGACTGCCAGCGAAGGACGCGAAGAAGCCCAAGCGCAGCTGCAAGCCGCAGCCGACGCCGCCAAGGCGCGCGCCGAAGCGGCGGCCGCCGAGGCCAAAGCCCAAGCAGAAGCCGCGCAAGCGGCGCTCGGGCAGCCCGCCCCTGGAAGCCAAAATGCCGCCGCGCAAGACGCGCTCGACGAGGCGCTTGCGGATTCGCCTAAGGCGGCCGAGCTGGAGGCCGCTCTTGCCGAGCTGGAGCGCGCGGCCGAGAACGCCGCCTTCTTGCCCGAGGCCGCAGCGGGCGCGCAGGCCGAGAACGAGCGCACAACCGGCGATCTGAAGACCGCGCTCGAGCGGCTTCAGGAAGAGACCAAGGAAGGCAGCTCGGCTCAGGAAGCGGCCGCGCTCGAGAAGGCCTTGAATAGCCTCGAGAAGGCGATGCAGGCCATGGCCGAGTCGGCGCAGTCGGCCAGCGAGATGGGCTCGGACTCTCCCGCGAGTGAACAAGCACAAAGCGAAGCTGGACAGAAGGCGAGCGCTGCCAAAGCGAGCCTGGACGAGGCGATTGCCGCGCTTGCCGAAGCGGCCAAGAGCTCGGCGGCAAGCTCGGACAGCGGCGCCCAATCCGAGGCGCAAAAGAGCCTCGCCAAGCAGGCCGAGCAACTTGGTGAGCAGCTTCCGGCGTCCAGCCCGCCGTCCGCGAAGGACGCGATGGAGCGCGCAGCGGAAGCGATGCAGAAGGCCGCGGAAGCGCTGGAGCAGGGCGCAAGCGGCGAGGCCACTGAGGCTCAGCGCGAGGCGCTGGATGCGCTCGACGAAGCCGCCCGCGAGGCCGAAGCGGGCGCGAAGCCCGATGCCCAGACCTCCGAGGCTCTGGCCGAGAAGCAAAAGCAGATCGAAGACGACTTGCTGAAGCTTGCGACGCGCCTCGAAGAGGAAGAACGCCAGGAGGCGGCCGATGCTGTTCAGTCCGCAGCAAGCGAGGCGAGCGACGCGTCCGAGTCGCTGCAGTCGGGCGACATGTCCGGCGCGCAAGAGTCCGAGCGCAACGTCGAGGAAGAGCTCGACAAGGCGAAAGCCGAGCTCGACGCCGAGGAAGAGAAGTACCAAGAGCTGCGGCGCGAAGAGATCCTGATCCAGCTCACGGAAGAGCTGACGGCGCTTCTGGAATCGCAGCGTGCGCAGATCGCCGAGGTTCAAGAGGTCGACGCCGCGCGCGGCGATCGCGAGACGCCCAGTCGCGCGCAAAAGTTGCGCCTGCGCCGAGTCGCCCGCGAGGAGACCGCCTTGGCCGAGAAGGCCGCCGAGTTGGGAGCTCTGCTGAGTGAAGAGGGCAGCTCGGTGTTCGCCAGCGCGATGGACGAGGTGCGCATTGACCTCGAACAAGCGGCCAAGCAACTTGGCTCGCCGGGTGAGGCTGCGACAGGCGCGGGCTTCGACTCGGGCTGGCGTACGCAGGCCGTCATGGACGATGCCGAGCGCCTGCTCACTTGGCTGTTCGACGCACTGACCGCCGAGGCCGAGCGCCGTCGCGACGATGCGCAGAAGCCCCCACCGTCGGGCGGCGAGGGCGAGGGCGAAGATCCGCAGCAGTCCGAGAACCGCCTTGTGCCAAGCCAAGCCGAGCTGCGCTTGCTGCGCAGCATGGAGCTCGACGTGCAGCGCGCCATCAAGCAGACAAGCGACGCTTACCCCGAGCTCGCCACCACCGCTCCTGAAGACATCGACCCCTTGATCCTGGAGGATCTCATGCGACTCGCCGGACGACACAACCGCGTGACCGAGCTCTTCCGCGAAGTCGCCAAGAAGCTCGGCGTGCCCGGATTTGGAGGTGGCCAGTGAGGTCCCCCATCGCATGGATCGCGCTCTTGTCGCTTGGCTTCGCTCCCGCGTGGGCGCAGGAGCCGGTGCCGACTCCCAAGCCAGAGCCCACAAAAGAGACCCCTGCCGAAGAGGACACGACCCTCGAAGAAGAGACACCCGACGTCCCCATGCCGATCCCGTCGGCAGCCGAAGACGCGGCGACAAAAGAGATCCTCGAGCTATTCAAGAAGGTCGACCAGAGCCTCAGCGAGATCGACAACATGCTGTTCGACATCGGTGCCGGCGAGCGTCCGCTCGAGGCGCCCGAAGACAGTGGGCTCGGCCAGCTGCTCGACCTCACGCGCAAGACCAGCGAAGCGGTCGTGAACGACATCGACCGCATCCTCGAGCTCGCCGAACAGATGGCGCAGCAGCAGCAGTCTTCGTCGTCGAGTGGCAGCGGGGAAAAGCAGCAACAACCGCAAGGCGGCAAGAACCAACAAGGCCAAAGTCAGCCAGAGGACTCGCAGCAAGGCCAAGAGAAGAAACCCGAAGAGGGCGGCGAGAAGAAGCCGGATCAACAGGGCGAGAAGCCCGAAGGCGAGCAACCCCAAGATCCGAACCAGCCAAACGAGTCCGACCAAGAGGCACAGAACAAACCCCAAGAGGGCGATCAACAGCATCCACTAGGCGCCGGTAGCCAAGCCGATGCGACCGAGCGTTGGGGCGAGCTGCCCGAGCGTGTGCGCGAGACCTTCCGCAACCAAGGCGGCGAAGATGCGCCGCTGTACTACCGCGACTGGATCGACTCGTACTACCGTCACCTCAGCCGCAAGGACGGCTAGGCACAGGTATGGCTGTCCGCGCCCCCCTCTCGCTTGCGCTCCTTGTGTGCGGCCTCGCGCCGAGCACCTGGGCCGACGGCGCACCCGGCAAGCCCGCGGCGCAGGACACGCCACCGCCCACGGTTCAGACGCCTCAAACGCCGAGCATCTCTAAGGATCGCCGAGCGGCTAGGCGCGCGCTGGATCGCTCGCTGGTCTGGCTCGCCACCGCGCAGAAGACCACCGGCGACGGCTCGTTCCCGCGCGGCGAGGGCAAAGACCTCGAGTACGCGCCGGTTGCCATCACCTCACTCGGCGCGCTTGCGCTCATGGCCGGCGGCTCGTCGCCGACCCAAGGCCCGCACCACAATGCTGTCGCCCAAGCGGTCGACTACCTGCTCGTCCACACCGACCTCTCGCCGGCCTCCCCCACCCGCGGTTTCATCTCCGCCGGCGGCGACGAGACCAGCCTGATGCACGGCCACGGCTTCGCCACGCTCGCGCTTGCCGAAGCGCTTGGCATGTCTCCAAAGGGCGAGCGCATCCGCGCGGCCCTCACCGCCGCCGTCGACCTGATCCAGCGCACCCAAGGCTCGGCCGGCGGCTGGTTCTACAAACCCAAACGCCAAAGCGAGCACGAGGGCTCGCTGACCGTCTGCTTGCTACAAGCCCTGCGCTCGGCGCGCGAAGCAGGCGTTCACGTCGACCCAGCAGTCATCGCGCGCGCGGTCGGCTATCTCGAAAAGAGCCAGCTTGAGGACGGCAGCTTCGCCTACCAGATCGGCTCGCAGCGCTCGTCGGTGGGCCTGACCGCGGCGGCAATCTCGTCCCTGAATGCCACCGGCAAGTACGGCGGCACCGCGATCGCGCGCGGCGTCGACGCAATCTTCAAGGGCCTCGCCCAACGCGAAGAGGACGGCGCCACCTCGCGCTTCCCTTTCTACGAGCGGCTCTACCTAGCCCAGGCCTTCTGGCAGCACCAGGACACAAAGCTCTTCGCGCGCTGGTACCCCACCGCCGAAAAAGACCTGATGCGTCTGCAAGACCAAGACGGCTCGTGGTTCGACCCGCGCTTCGGCCGCGCCTACGCGACCGCCATGAACGCGCTCGTGCTCGCAATGCCCGACACCTTGCTCCCAGCGTTTCAGCGCTAGCCCCGCCGCGAATCCCACGCATACGGTGCCAGGCACAGATTGCACAGGATTCGGCATTGAAGCCCGACTATCGGTCGAAGTTGGGCTGTCGAACACACCTCGCTCTTCTGTTTGAAGAACCTCTTCAGAGCCGAATCCTGTGCAATCTGTGCCTGGCACCGTATGCGTGGGATTCGCGTTTCAGCGCTGAGGCAGGCTCAGCTGAATCACGTCGGCGTGATAGAGGTTGCGGAAGAACTCGAGATCCACGTCCAACTCGGCCAGGGCGCGCTTGCCGTCGATCGCGCGCAGCTTGGGGACAAGCTCGGCCTTGGGAGCGATCACACGAACGGGAACCTGGTGCGCCCCATTCGTTAGCGCGACGTTGATCCCGGCGTCTTCCACTTTGAGTTGAGCGGCAAGACTTGGCACCGCTCGGCCAAGTGCCTCGCCCTGAAAGAGCTCGGCCGCGGTCTTCCGTCCCGGATGCGTGACCACGAACTTATGCTGGCACAGGTTGCCATGGCTTAGCTCGGCGGCCGCCGCGGCCTCCCACGGATCCATGTTGCGAGTCCCCTCCAACAGTCCCGCTTTTGCCAGAGCCGAGAACTCGGGCCGGTACTCGGCGTTGCCCAGCCACCGATGAAAGCGAAGCCCACTCGCCTCAACAAACGCCCGTACGTCCGGGACGCGATAGGCGATATCACGCGGGTTCAGCAGCATGTCCGCCACCTCCTCGAGAGTGATCAGCGCTCCACCCGCGGGGTGGATCAAGCGGAAGGGGTGGCTGGCTGGAAGCGCGGCCAAGAGCGCCTGAGCTTGCTTGGCGCTCGACTCGTCCACCCCAAGCCCCAGCTGCCGGCAGAGGTCCTGCAGCATGTACAGTCCGGTGCGGCCATACTGCGCATACACCATGACCAGGATCGCACCTTGCGGGCGGGTCACCTTTCCAAGCATGTCGAGCCCGAGAACGGGGTCCGCAAGGTGGTGCAAGACGCCCTCGCACAGCACGAAGTCGAAGTCGCGCCCAAGTGACTCGACATCTTCGATCGCAAGCTGCACAAGCTCGAGGTTCTTCAGCCCGCCTTTCTTCGCACTCGCGGCGCTGATCTCTAGCGAAGCGGTCGAGATGTCGATGCCCACAACGCGCGCGTGCGGCATCGTTGCCGCCATGATCGGTGCGGCATTCGTCCCACATCCAGCGATCAGAATGTCGAGGTCCTCGCGCGGCTCCTCCTCCGGATAGAAGGTCGGAAAGCTGGTCTTCGGACTCCACACGGGCTCCAGCGAACCATCTAGAAAACCGCCGAGATCCGCCACCGCCAGTGGATAGGGGAAGGCCTCGTAAAGCTCACGAAGAGCCCGGTCGCGCGCCTGGTTTTCGTCTCCGCTCATCCCGCGAGTGTAGCGCAGCCGGTCGCGATTCCCCCCAAGCGATCCGGCGCCCGACTCAGCTGCTCCTCTCAACAATTATCGCCCAGCCGATTCCCCGCGCCGAAGAAGCCCGTGCGTTGCCGGGGACCTACAATGATTCCCATGAACAGCTATGCACAAGATGTCGAGCGTCTTTGGCCCGAGCTCGAGTGGATCCAAGATGTGGACCTTCGTCACAAGACCCGGGCGGCGTGGGTGCTGGCTTTCGAGCGCTCGCCGCTCGAGCCGGACGACCTGCTGGCCATCCCCTTCACGCTGCATGTCGAGGGCTGCACGGTCAGCTTCATGGACCACAAGCGGCTCGTTGTGCACCTCGCGCGCGTCAGCGCCGAGAAGATCGGCGAGTTCATGAAGGACGCGATGCCGATCGACAGCGACACCCTGATTGCCGGCGCGATCCTGGCCGACGTCGGCAAGCTTCTCGAGTACGAGAAAGTGGACGGCAAGGTCGTGCAGTCGAAGCGCGGCAAGTACCTGCGGCACCCATTCACGGGCGTGGGCCTGGGCCAAGAGGTCGGCGTGCCCGACGCGGTCTGCCACGTGATCGCCACGCATGCCGGCGAGGGCAACCTCGTCAAGCGCTCGGCGGAGGCCTACGTGGTCCACCACGTGGACTTCATGACCTACGAGCCGCTCGTCAAAGGCCTCGAAGTCTAAGAGACCGCACCTTTTTCGAAGCCGGCTGCAACCGCTGGGGACTCCCGGCGGTATGACGGGCTGTGCACTCCACTCCCCCTCTCCCCTCGGCTCTGGCGAAGTCCAAGGCGCAGCGTCTCGATGCAGACGAGCAGCCGGCGGACGCCTTTCGCCGGGCTCTCGGCGAGGCGCGCACACAGCTGCTCGTCGCCGCTCGTCGGCTCGCTGGGGGCAGTGATGCTGTCGCCGAGGACCTCGTCCAAGACACGCTCACACGCGCGCTCGAGTCCAGCCACACGTTCGATCCTCGCCGCGAGCTGGGCCCGTGGCTGCGGCGCATCCTGCTGCACCTGCACATCGACCGCGTGCGCCAAGAGGCGCGCCGCAACCAGCACGCAGAGGTCGAGCCCGACCACCTCGGCCGCGAGACCGAGCCCCGATTGGACCGCGCCGACGAGCTCGCGCAGCTTTCGGATGCCCTCGACGAGCCCGGCCGCACGCTTCTCTGGCGCTTCCACCACGACGGCGACTCGATCGGCCTTCTCAGCCGCGAGCTTGGGTTGCCCGAGGGCACGATCAAGTCGCACCTCCACCGCGCGCGCCGCTTGCTCGCCACCCGCTTCACCCTGGGTCCCGGCGCCGTCCTCGAGCGACAAGTCAAGCCACCCGTGCCAACAGGAGGCACCCCATGAACCCGCACGTTGAACACGAGCTCTGGAGCCACGCCCACGCCGCGCTCGACGCGGGCCGCCGGCCGCTCGACGACAAGGCCGTTCTCGAAACGCTCGAGGGCCTGCTTGCCACGGACGAGGCCGCCCCCGAGCTCCGCGATTGGATCGCCGAACTCGCAGCCCTCGAGGTCGCCTTAGACACACCGCCCCGGCTCTCAAAGCCGCGCCTCTGGCGACGGCCCCGCGTGCTCCAAACGGCCGCCGCTGCCGCCTTGCTCCTCATCACCGCCGTCTTCTGGCCCAGGGCAGACCGGCCCGCGCTGCCCACGCCGATCCCCGTCCAAATCGCCACTTCCCCGGCCCCCATTCGCCCCGCCCCCCGCGCCACGATCAAAGCCCTCGAAGTCACCATCCGCCGCCAGGACGCCCCGATTCACCTCGCCGGCCAAAGCCTGCAAACCACCACGACCCGCACTCTCCACAAGCCCCGCTAACTATGCTGATTCCCATTCTCTTGACCCTCGCCGCCGCCCAAAGTGGCCCCGCGATCGACACGCTGCGCCTCGAAGCGCCAACGGCGGCGGAGTTCGAATCCCTGCAGGACTCCGCCCATTCTGTACGTCTCGAGCTGTTCGACATCACCGACCTGATCGGCGCCGAAGACAGCACAATCCAAACTGGCGAGACGACCCGGCGCGCCGATGCTGCAGGGCGGCTTGCCAGCCTGATCGAGGCCAAGATGACCCTCGATGCCCAACAGCAGCTCACGCGCATCGAAGTCGGTGCGCCGGGCTCGTTGATTGTCGAGGGGGGCCCCAAGTGCCTCGCCTTCATCCGTGACTTCCTCGAGACGCAGCGCCGCATGACCGCGCCACTCTCGATCACGATGAGTCTGATCGAAGCCCCGCACGAGCTCCTTGGGCAGCTTGGTGTCGAGGGCTCCTCCATGCTCTTCGACGACACAGCCGCCTATCGCAAGATGCTGACGCAGCTGATGGACGCAAAGGACGTGGAAATCGTGTCCGCGCCGCAGCTCGCCCTCGGCCTCCGCAGTAACGCGTCGGTCTCGGTTCTGAATCAGGTCTCCTACGTCAAGGACTACGAGCTCCGCATCGTCGAGCCCGCCCACCAAGAGCTACTCGACCCTGTCATTGACGTCGTCGAAGAGGGCATCGTGGTCGATCTCGTCGGCGTGCCGATGCCCGGCGGAACCGTCGACTTCAACATCGACGTGAACTACTCGCAGCTCACGCGACCGATCCCCACGTTCAAGACCCGCATCGGTGCGGGCGATGCCCACGAGGTCGAGGTCTCCCTACCCGAAGTCTCCAAGGTCAACATCAATGCCCTCATCAGCATGCGACCGGGCTCCTCGGCGCTGATCGCCTCCGCGGCGCCCGACAAGACGCGCGACTTCATCGTGTTGATGCACTTCGAACAGCTAACCTTCGCTCGCTCCGAGCGCGTCGAGGCTCTGTTCAGCAGCATGATCGAAGGCGCATACTCCCACCGTTGGTTCCCGCCGCTTGAGTGGGAAGACATTCCCGCGCTCTTGACGCACACCAAGGACCAAGCCGCCTACACCAGCTACCCGCGCAGCCCGCTAGGTGATGTGCGCCCACCTTCGGCCATCGCCGGAGTCTGCGCGCTGTGGTTCATCGAGGGCCTCCGCCAAGAAGGCCACTGCCCTTCGTTCGCGCCGCTCCTCGTCAAGGACGGCACCGAGCTCGACGCCTCGCCAACCCACCAGCGCCTGCTGTTGGCGCAGGCCCGGGAGGCCTACCGAGTCTGGTTCCGAGCCTATGAGGAGGGCAGCCTCCGCGTGGATGCGCCTGCCCCGCTCGAGAGCGTGCACCTCAGCTGGTTCTAGAGCTTGGGACAATCCAGAAGGGCGGACCTGAGTTTCCCCGGTCCGCCCTTCTTGTGTTTGATGCGCGCCCCTGAGTGGGCGCCCGCACCTAGTAAGCGAAGCTGTACGGCACCGTCGTGACGACTTGCCCGTCGACCCGGATCAGCATGGTGCCGGTCGGCAGATCGTCGACCATGCCAGGGGTCTTCTCAAGGACGAAGATGAACTCGCCATCCTCTTGGCCGCTCGAATCGATGTCCTTGCGCAGAGTCACCTTTGGCCATGTCGGCGTCGTGCCCGCAGAGGCCGAGCCGCCGCCGCTCCCACTGCCAGTGGCGGAGCCCGTCGCCGGGCCTGAAGAAGACGTGCTGGAAGTCGAGCCCGGTGCCGCGGGGTGGCGTAGGCCGAAGGTCTGAGCGGTCGGTGGCGGTGTCGGGAAGAGCTCGATCGTGACCTTGGCTGCCGGACCCAAGCGACGTCCACCGCTATCGCGGGGAGTCAGCATGACGCGAATCTCATCCGGCGATGAGGCCTGAAGGGGAACCGGCACGAACTGCATGATCTCGGACGAGAACCCATCGGCCGTTCCGGCGGACTCGATGCCAACTGTCGAGGGAAGCACCATCGGACCGTTCGCAATCTGAGCCAAAGAGAACCCGGCCGTCGAGGGGGCCAAGAACTCTCGGCTGTAGCGGCCGTCTCCAAGATCCACCGTCGAACCAAGAGCATTCGCTGATGGAAGATCGATCTGAATCGGAAGGCCCGCGCCGATCGTCATCCCGAGCGCATCCTTGGGCGCGACCACAATCTTGAAGGTGTCCGCGGTACCGGCCCTCACCGCGACAGGGTGAACGGTTGCCTGCGTACCGACGGGGTCCGCGCCACCGCGGAACCGTGCGATCGGGAGAACATCGGGAGTCCAACCGTTGATCAAGAGGTCAACTGTGTACAGACCCGCCGTTTGGGCCAAATCGAACTCGCGCTGGAAGTGATTCCCGCCGAGGCTCAAAACGGCTCCTTTGGGAGTCAAGCCCACGACGTCGATCAGCACGATGGCCGTCGCGTCCAAGGGCGTTCCCGCCGAGTCGAACGCATACAGATCGACAGTCAAACGGTCCACGCCCGTGGGCGCTTCGCTGGCGATCGGAAGAACGCGCGCCGACAGTTCAAAGAGCTTCGGCTCAACAGCGGTGATCCGTGTGTTGGGCAGCGTGCCTGGGTACGTGATCGTGATGCCAGAGGCGAAGGTTACCGCGACGTCGACACTTGGCTCGGTTCCCAAGCCGAAGTGCGCCAGCATCTCATGCTGCGAAGCCGTGGGGCCATCGGCGCCCAGGGCACGCGTGTGGACATAGCCGGCGCTATCCGTGAAGCGCACGATCGTGCCCGCACCACCCGGCGCAGACGTGTGCGTCTCGGGAACGACCTGCAGCCAGCCTTGGCCATTGGGGTCGATCTCGTTCTCAAAGTAGCGCAGGCGCCCAGTCGTCGGCGTCACGAACAGGTCCAGGTCCCCGTCCATGTCCATGTCGCCCGCGGCTAGCCCGCGGTTGTCGACCTCTTCGTACAGACCAGCACCAAGGGCATCCTCGACAAACGGGAGGCCCGGCCCCACGCCCCAAAAGAAGTTGTCCGGCTCGTTGCGGGGCAGGAAGCTCATCGTCGCATTCATCCCCGCGACGTGACCCTGCGTGACATAGAAGTCGTCCCAAAGGTCGAAGTCGGCGCTAAAAAACAGCGGCGCCCAACTCGAGTTGATCCCAAAAGTCCCGGGAGTCTCGTGCCAAGGCGAAGAGCCCGCGACGATCCCATGGGTCACCTGCCCCTGCACCCAAGGCTGCCCGGATGTGGGCCAGCCATTGTTGATGAACAAGAAGTTCGGCCCAACGTCCGTCTTGTAGAGATCGAGATCTCCGTCGTAGTCGGGATCGCCCCACGCCAGCCCCATGATGCCGCGAGTCACATCAAGGTCCGAACCCACCGACACGTTGCTAAAGGGTGCATTCCCTCCGGCAGGCGCGCCCGAAAGCTGCCCGTCGCCCTTGTTTCCACCTAGGCCAGCCAGGTGCGTCGCGAGCCAGTCGTTCGCCACGAACAGGTCGAGTCCGCCATCGCCGTCGCTATCGAGAATCGCCGAAGCATGCGCTGATCCGGGCCAGTTCAACCCAGACGCCTTCCCGGACTCGGTGAACGTCCCATCGCCGTTGTTCCGGTAGTACAGGTTCTTCGTCGAGTGGAACTCGCTGAGATAGATGTCCAGCAAACCATCGCGATCGATGTCGAACCAATGTGCGTAAAGCGAGTGCCCGTGACCACCGACGCCGGCAAGATCGGTCACGTTCTCGAAGACACCAAGACCGTTGTTTCGCCAGAGCATGCTGCGACCCTCAAGGGGCCCCACGCCGCCCGCGAGAACCGTGATGAACAGGTCAAGGTCGCCGTCGCCGTCGTAGTCGCCGAGGGCGGGCATGCGGGATAGCTCGTTGTGCTGCACGCCCGACTGATCCGTCACATCAACGTACCCGAGTACCCCATCGTTCCGGAAGACGTGATCGCCCAGCAATCCGCCGCACACGACCAGATCCGGATCCCCATCACCGTCCACGTCGCCGATCGCGATGCCAGTCTGGCACCAATCTGAGATGCTGCCCATCATCCCCACACGGTCGAAGCCAGCGAGGCTGTGGTGGGCAAGTCCGAGCGCCTCACCGCGCTCAACGAACTGATCTGCGAGTTGCTTACCAGAGGCAACAAGTGCAAGCGATGCAAGTAGGGCTAGGGTGAGGGTCTTTCTGAGCATTCGGCTGGGGAGGTTCTTGCGGCCTAGAGAGTCTGAGCGAGCGCCCACGTGGCGCTCCAACCCTCTAGACGTCAAAAGTACATCACATGCGACAGCTGTGCCGGTATTTTTGGAATCTGCATTTGAAGTTTCGAGCTCGCCTCGGAAGCCCACAGCGGCGACTTAGGGCTGCGCACCGGCGTCCGCTTCGCTCGACAGGCCCGCCAGAGCGGATTTTAGAGACAAGAGACTTCTAAACCCGAGGCGAAAATCGTCCGGCGGAAACGCCCCACCGGCACCCTCTCGTCGGGCAAGACCAAGCACTCCACTAGGTGCGCGCCCGCGGGCACGTGTGCTCCGCGCATCACAACACACCCCTCCACAGACCCCTCCGGGTCGATTGTGGCGCCCTCCGCAACGTAGCAGTCGTGCCCTTCGCGTCGCATCACATGCAAGTTGAGGTCCAACAGGTCGGGCGGGTTGGACAAGTTCAGGTCGCGCTCGACCACTTCGGCCGGAACCACACCGTGCCCATCGGATACGAAGATCTGGATCGTATGAGTCAGTTCATACTCATCGCGCAACGCAGTTCGAGGCGTCGCCCGGACCGCATCAAAAATCTCAAGATCGAACAGGTACAGCCCGCACCCCTTCAAGTTCGTGCGCGGATGCCGCGGCTTCTCAACCACGCGCTTCACAAAGCCCTCGTCGTTCAGCTCGACGGAGAAGTTCCGTCGCATGGCCTCGCGATCGGGCTCGACCTTAACGGCCAGCACACCGTCCACGCCGGGGCGCTCGTAGGCCTCTATCATCGAGGCCAGGTTGCGCGTCTCGAAGAAGATGTCGCCCAGGAACAACAGGAATGGACGGGTGATGTGAGGCTCGAGCTGCCCCACCGCGTGCGCAATACCGAGTGTCTCTTGCTGCTCGACGTAGCGGATGTTCACTCCGTACTTCGAGCCATCGCCCAGGCTCTCAACGACGCGGTGCCCAAGGTGCCCAACGACAATCAGGATGTCATAGATCCCCAACTCACGCATGGCCTCGACCTGCCACAAGAGCAGCGGGCGATCGAAGACCGGTAGCAAAGGCTTGGGGTAGTGATCGCTGAACGGTTGGATGCGAGTGCCCTTGCCGGCTGCGAGGATGACACCTTCAAGGTCCGACCGCTTGTTGCTTTGCTTTGAGTTCACCATGGCGCATGGAGCCTAACGCACGAGCCGCACGCCCGGAAGGCATGCGGCCCGTTCTAGCTCAGCTGAGGCGGTTTAGTTCGCGCCGCCGTCCCCGAGGTTCTTGGCGACCCACAGGAATGAGGTGTTCGGCGACATCATCAGCAAGTCGGCTAGGCCGTCCCCGTTCAAGTCCGCGAAGTCGGAAGAGTTCGTCCCAAACGGAACGGGCAGCGAGAACTCGGAGCCCTCGAGCGGGACGACTTCGGGGAACGCGCCAGTGCCATCGCCCAGAGCCAAGCGCAGCTCGCCAGCGCCCACAGGCACCACAAGGTCCAGGTCGCCGTCACCGTCAACATCCGCGATGTTGAGGCTTCCGGGGTCGTCACCAACGATCAGGGTTGAGGCCGAGAAGGCAAACAAGCCCTGGTTCATCAAGATCGTGACCTCGTCCGTGAAGACCGTGCTCTGGCCAAAGACGATGTCGATCAAGCCATCGGCGTCCAGGTCCCCGACTTGAATCGTCGCCGACACGTTGCCTAGCGGGAACGAAGCCTTCTCGATCAGGCCACCGGAACCGTTGCCTTCGAACAGCTTGATACGCGGGTTCGAGTTGTCGGGATTCGCCATCGTGACCACGGCGTCGGGGTTGCCATCGCCGCTGATGTCCCCGGTGTAGACGGCCATCGTGCGGGCGCCCAACGCCATCGGCGCTTGCGTCGTGAACGTGCCATCCCCCACGCCTAGAAGCAGCTGAATCGTGAAATCATCCGAGTTCGCGACCAGCACATCCCAGTGCCCATCGCCGTTGAAGTCGGCCGAGTCGAGCCCCAAGGGGTGCGTGCCAACCGAGGTCATGTCACTGATGCTCGGCGCGCCGAAGACCAGCGATCCGGGGTTGCGCATCAAGCGCACGTCGCCCGCCTCGAAGGTGCTCACCAAGACGTCGATCAAGCCGTCTTCGTCGAAGTCGCGAATCACAGCGTGCCCCGGCGTCGCCGTGCCACTGAGCTCCATCGGAACCTCGGCCGTCCTGACAAACGTGCCATCGCCCTGGCCCGAGAGGAACACGGCGCTCTTCTGATAGGTGTCGAACGTAACCACGTCCACGGTCCCGTTCTGGTCCAGGTCGGCGGTCACGATCCGCGAGGGCTGGTTGCCCACATACGTCCCGTGGGCCGCCAAGAAGCTGCGGTTGCCAAGGTTGTGAAGAATCGAGACATCCCCGGCGTTGGCGCAGACAAGATCGACACGTCCATCTTGTGGAAGGTGCACCATTGTCAGGTCGTGCGGACCCGAGCCCACGTTGTAAAACGTCGGCTCTTCGAAGCTCATGCCGGGCACGGCGCTGCCGGTCCCTGAAGCGATCCCGTAGCGCACGCCGACCGCTTGATCGTTCACGCGCATCGCGGCCACGTCGAAGATCCCGTCCTCGTCAAAGTCACCCCAAACGGCGCCACTGACCGGACCACCGAAGTCGGCGGAGTTCATGACCAAGAGGCCGGCCGGACTCCCGTGCAACAAGATCGCCTCGGTGCCACCAAGCTCACTGATCGAGAGGTCTTCGAATCCGTCGCCATCGACGTCACCTTGGCCCGCGACAATGGGCGAGTCCAAGAACGGCAGCACAACAACCGCGGGGAAGAACCCGCCAAGACCATCGTTCTCGTAGGCCACAACACGGTGCGGCTCCGCAACGACTTCGAACTCGCCGACGATCACGTCGAGGTCCGAATCGCCATCCATGTCCATCGTTGTGACCGTCATCGGCGAGGCGGCAGCAAGGCCGGCCGCCGTGGAGTCAAGCTGTGTCATCAAGGTCCAAGAACCCGACTCCATCCGCAGCTGCTGCACGACTCCGGCGCCACGCAGGCCGACGAGCAGATCGTCCTTGCCAACGGCGTCCAAGTCGCTACCGCCTTCCCACAAGCGGGTCATCGACAGCGGCTGGCCAATCAAGGGGGTCGTCGAGGTCAGAATGAAGTCGCCGAACTCATCCTGCCGGTAAAAGAGCAGCGAGCCTCCGGAGGTGAGCTTGGAGGGGCTCGAGTCGGTCAAGCAACCCACGGCCAAGTCAACGGTCCCATCGCCGTCAAAGTCCCCTGAGGCGATCGACCACGGCAAAGCAAGTGTCGGAAGGACACCGACTTCGAGGAACGTCCCGTCGGCGAGGCCACGCCCGATGTGAAGCAGGTTCGTTGCGTTCGAGAGCTCGGCGATGTCCATCAGGCCATCACCGTTGAAGTCCTGGAACAGAGTCCCAGTCAACAACGATCCGCCGACGTTGACGTCTTGGCGGACCTCGAATGCAAAGTCACCAAATCCACCGGTGATCGGAGGCAGGGCAATCGATGTGTCGATACCTCCACCGCCCGAGCAGGAGGCAAGGAGGCCCGTGGCCGCGAGGCCTGCAAAGAAGAGGAAGCGCTGATCGAGGGGAGTCTTCATGGGAGAGTTGCGATGGAGAGGGGACCTGAGTATCCCAAGGGAATCGGCATTCGGAGGGTTCGGAGGACACCCAGAATGCGTTTTCCAATGGATTCGCCAACCGGAGAGGCCAGCATCTAAGTATTCCCTGCATGGAGGCAGGGGCCTGGATTCACTGCTCAATTCACGTCGGGGGACGCCAACACGCCCTCATTATTGTGAATTCTGACTCCGATTGCGCCTTTGGGGGGCCTACGATCCCGTTATTCAGGTAAGTAAACGGGGATCTTCTTCACGTAACCCTCTACTGAATAACGGATAAAGGCGACTTCGTCGTCCGTCAGTGGGCGCACGATGCGCGCGGGAACGCCGGCCACCATGTGCCCATCGGGCACGACGAAGTTCTCTTTCACGACCGAGCCGGCAGCCACGATGCAATTCGTGCCCACGACCGAGCCCGCAAGCAGCACGGCCTTCATCCCGATCAGCGAGTTGTCCCCGATTGCGACGCCGTGCAAGACGCAGCCGTGGCCGACGGTCACGCCCTCGCCAATCGTGTTGGGCACGCCAGGGTCGGCGTGCACCATGGTCAGGTCCTGGATGTTCGTGCGCGCGCCGATCTTCACCAGCGCGTCGTCGCCGCGGATCACGACTCCGAACCAGATCGTGACGTCACGGCCGAGCTCGACCTCACCCGTGATGCACGCATTGTCGGCGACAGCGGCACCGCCTTCGAGGCGCCGAAAGAGACCGTGTGTTGGAAAGTGTGCCATGGCAGATCGGGGTTAGGAGACGAAGGCGAGGCTCAACATGAGGGTCGTGCCGTTCCAAAGACAGTGCGCCAGAATCGAGGGCGCGAGCCGGTCGGTGCGCTCGCGCAGGTAGCAGAGAACCAGGCTCAAACAAAAGACAGGCCCCGATGCGTCGAGCCCGTGGATCGACGCGAACAGAAACGAGGTCAAGACAATCGAGCCACCGATCCCCACGCGCCCGCGCAGAACGGGCTGCAGGAAGCCGCGGAACAAGAGCTCTTCCAGCGCGGGCCCCACAAAGCTCGCCAGCACCACGGCGATGCCAAGCCCAAGACCGCTCTGCGAGAGGACGTCCAGAAGCACGTCTTGCGGAAGCGGCTCGCGGCCGATGCCTTGCAGCAAAATCGGCCATAGATTCATCACGCCTAGGATCGCGGGTGTCGCCAGCGCAAGCGTCATCGCCGCGAAGAGCAGCGGCTTGAACAGGCCGCCGCTGCTTCCCAGACCGAGGGCGCGTCCAAGCGCGCCGGGGCTTGGCGGCGGAGTCAGCAGCCGCGCCCGTAGGGTCGCCAGATAAGCGCCCACACCCACAGCCATGAACAGCGCCAGATCTGTGGCCAGCAAGGCGTCGATCGGCGAGGGGCTGCCCATCTCCTGCAGCAACGTGTACCACGCGGTGATGCCGATGAAGATCACGACGACCATCATGATCAGCTCGTTGCCGCCCCAGACCGGCGGCTCGTCCGTGCGCTCAAGGTCGCGGCACAGGGCCCGCTCGATCAGCGGCAAGAGCCAGCGCAGAAGGCCGATGCCGGCCAAGAGGAGAACCAACCCCAAGCCGAACGCCGCGAGCGTGTCGACCTCGGGCGCTTCGGTCGCGCTCGCCTGCGCCAAGACGAGCCCGTCGAGCGCACCGATGAACGTACCCATGCAGGAAGCCAGCGGCGCGGTCAAGCCGGCGCACCCACCACGCCGTCCGCGGGCGACGAGGCGTTCGCGTACAGCTTCTTGGGGATGCGCCCGGCCAGGAAGGCCTGGCGCCCAGCGGCGACGGCGTCGCGCATCGCGGCCGCCATGCGCAGGGGCTCGCGCGCGAGCGCCACGCCCGAGTTCAGCAGCACGCCGTCGACGCCTAGCTCCATCGCCAGCGCCACGTCGCTCGCCGTGCCGACGCCCGCATCGACGATCACCGGCACGTCGACCAGCTCTTGAATGATGCGCACCGCGTTCGGGTTCAGGACGCCTTGTCCCGACCCGATCGGTGAGCCCGCGGGCATGATCGCCGCGGCCCCCGCCTCGGCCAACCGCACCGCTTGGCGCGGATCGTCGGACGTGTAGACCATGACCGTGAAGCCGTCCTTCGCAAGCTCTGCGCAAGCTGCCAACGTGTCAACGGGATCGGGCAGCAGCGTCGTTGTGTCGCCCAGGACCTCAAGCTTCACGAGATCAGTGCCCAGAAGCTCACGCGCCAAGCGCGCCGTTCGCAGCGCCGTCTCGGCATCAAAGCAGAACGCCGTGTTCGGCAGGATCGTGTACTTGTCGCGATCGATGAAATCGAGGATCGACGCACCGTCCTCGGTCAAATCGACACGCCGCACCGCAACGGTCACGCAATCGGTGCCGCTGATCGCCAGCGCATCGCTCATCTCTTGGAAGCTCGCGTACTTGCCCGTGCCCACTAAGAGGCGCGAGTTGAACGTGTGCTTGCCCACGAGCAAGGTTGAATCGGGAGTCGGGTCCGCCGCCGTCGCTATCGGCACGCCATGTTGGTTCTTCATGAGGCCGGCATTCTACCCGCCGCCGACCAAGGTCACGCACTCGACCTGGTCGCCTTCGTCCAAGGTCACTTCGCTATAGGTCGCCCGGGGCACAAGCCGTGCATTCACCTCGATCGCCACGATCTCGGGCCGCAGCCCAAGTGCCTCCACCAGCCAAGTCACGTTCGCCGGGCCGCTCGCGGGATCTTCGAACTCGCGCTCGGCGCCGTTCAAGACGATCTTCATGGATTCGGCTCCACGCGCAAAAAGGCGCACTTCAGATAATCGCTCTCGGGCAGATCGAGGCGCCGCGGGTGATCCGGCGACGGCCCGTCGATGCCCAAGAGCGTCACGCGCACGCCGGCGTCATGCGCCGCCTTGACGAGCACCTCGTGGAAGTCCACCGCACCCATGTTGAACGAGCAAGAAGCCGCCACCACGAATCCGCCGCCACCGACCAGCTGAAAACCGCGCCGGAACAGCTCGCCGTAGCCGCGCTTCGCGCCGCCGACCTCGCGCCGCGAGCGCGCAAACGCCGGCGGATCCAAGATCACGACATCCCAGCGCTCGCCGGCCCGCACGCGCTCGCCCAGGTTCTTCATCGCATCGACGCGCTCGAAGTGCACCCGATCGCTGACGCCCGCGCGCTCGGCGTGGCCCGCCAAGCGCTCGCCCGCAGCCGCCGCCTGATCCAAGCACAAGACCTCGCCGGCGCCGGCCAGCGCGCAGCGAATCCCAAACAAGCCGTCGTACGAGAACACGTCCAAGACCCGCGGCTCGGCCACGCGCGCAAACCCATGCCGTCCATAGTCGCGGCAAAGCTCGGCCGCGCGCACGCGGTTGAAGCGCTGATCCAAGTAGTGCCCGGTCTTGTGCCCACCCAGCAAATCGACCTCGAACTCCAGCCCCGACTCGCGCACCACGACCTTCGAATCCGCCTCGCTGCCACGCAGCCACTCGACACGCGGCTCGAGGTCCTCGTGCTTCCGCACGCTCGCATCCGATCGATCGAGGATCGCCGCGATCTTGACGCCGCGCCCCTTGAGCTCCGCATCCAAGATCTCCAGCAAGAAGTCGCGCATCGCATCGGAGCCTTGGCACCCACTCTGCACAACCAACCGGTCCGCGTACTTGTCGATCACGAGCCCGGGCAGCCCGTCCGCATCGCCCGCCAAGAGTCGCGCCGCACCACCGGGCTCAAGCAACCCAACAGAGGCCCGCGCCGCCACGGCCCGCCGCACAAGCTCGACCCAAAACTCGCGGTTCGGCTGCTCCTCACCCAGCCGCACAAACCGCAGCGAGATCTTCGAAGCCGAGCTATACAGCGCCCACCCCAGGATCTTCCGATCCGGCGACTCCACCGCCACCAGCGACCCAGCCCCAGCGCCACCGGCCTCCGACACATCATCCTTATAGATCCACGGATGCCCACCAAGAGCCCGCCGCCGACCACGTCCCGTCACCTTCACATTCGCCATGATCCTAGCTCCTCGTTCATCTTCACGTTCATGGGCGAGAGGATAGCGCCCGCCCGGTTCACCGGGCTCGCCCCCACCGTTTTGTGGAGTCAAAGTGCGAGCTAGCCAGCTCGCCCGAAGGATGCCCGTCTCGAGACAAGTCCCTTTTCATCCAAACACGGCGACTGAAGTCGAAACGGTGGAGACAGACTGCAAGAGCCGCTGAGCACGCCGCGACGGGCTGCTGGTATGGATGGACCTGTCAATAATCGTCAGTTGAATATCTCATGAAGTTCAGGGTGTAGGTGAGAAGCAGCGGAAGGGTGCTGAGTGCTGACGACGGCTGATCATTCTGGTATTCGC
>Ga0316206_1000695_pt1 | contig 39298 bp, 33 predicted proteins | sample 6monthpyrite_MG_FD_204942 | JGI IMG/M metagenome (GOLD analysis project Ga0316206, IMG submission 204942) | Microbial mat bacterial communities from mineral coupon in-situ incubated in ocean water Damariscotta River, Maine, United States -... | ecosystem: Environmental > Aquatic > Marine >...
CCGCCACTCGGCCGTCCGCCGTAGCCGCCGCCGCGCTCACCGCCGCCACTCGGCCGTCCGCCGTAGCCGCCGCCGCGCTCACCGCCGCCACTCGGCCGTCCGCCGTAGCCGCCGCCGCGCTCACCGCCGCCACTCGGCCGTCCGCCGTAGCCGCCGCCGCGCTCGCCGCCGCCACTCGGCCGTCCGCCGCCACGGCTTCCACCGTCCCGGTCATCGCGCCGATAGCCGCCGCCACGCTCGCCGTCGCCACTCTGTCGGCCGCCGTAGCCACCGCCACCGGGGCGTCCACCGTAGTTGCTGCCGCTTGACCGCCCGACGTAACCGCCGCGCTCGCCACGCTCGCCGCCGCCGCCCGACGCCGCAGGCCGCTGATAGCCGCCGCCGCCTTGGCGCTGATAGCCACCGCCGCCGCCACGGTCATCGCGCTGATAACCGCCGCCGCCGGGACGTCCACCGCGATCTTCACGATCACGCTCGCGCCCGCGCGCAACGCTGCGGTCGCCCTCGTTGGCGCCCTGGCGTTCTTCGCCTACAGCCTCGAACAGACGCTTCACGACCAACGTCGCATAGCTGCCGCGACCAAGCTCGAAACGCAGGCGCACCATGCGCCCGCCGTAGTTCAAGTGATCCTCTTCCGCAGGGCGCACGCGCAGATGCCCAGGTGTCACCATCAGCGGACGGTCCTCACCCTTCAGAGCGAAACCCGGCACACCTTCGATGTGGAACTGCTCGGGCTTCAGCCCTTCCGCAGCAAGCACCTTCTCGAACAGCTCGCGCTGCTTGCCCGTGTCCTCAAGGTGCGAGCCCGGGAGCCGCAGCGTCCCGTGATCCAACAAGAGCGCCGGAACCGTCTCGCCGTAACTCGGCAGAGCGCCTTCGTCGCTGGGGAGCACCACGCGCTCGTCCTTCTCAACCGCCTCGCGCACCAACAGCGCCGCCGCGCGGTTCCACACGTGGCTCTGATAGGCGTACAAGTGAATCAGGCGAATCCGCGTCGGCGCGTGGTAGAACGCACCCGCGAAGTCACCCGGGTTCTTCCCCAGGTGATCAAAGATCGAGAAGTGCTCGCCGAAGCCTCGCGCGATTCCGCCGCAGCGATCCCAATCACCCCAATGGCGTCCAAGGTCGGCCTTGAATCGCTCGTAGCGAGACGAGTCAAACGGCGACGGCCAGAACAACATGCGCTTGAGCGCCGTCTCGTGATTGCCCAGCATCAGCTCGCGCGCAACCCATCCCTGATCGTGGCGCAGGTTGCCAAAGCGCTGGTCGTCGAAGTAGTTCACAAGGCCGCCGTCGCGCACCGCATCGATGTTGCTGCGCAACACGTGCACCTCGCGTCCGCTGAGCGCGCGCACGTTCACCTCGAACGCATTGCCGCGGCTCATGCTACTGCTCAATGGCTCGTCCATGAAGCCGGCGCGCTCGATGCGCAAGCCGCCCTCGTTGATCGACACATCGCGGTGCCGCCGCGGCATGCTCATGAACTGAGTCGTGACACCCTGGCGGTCCTTCAGTCCGCAGAAGTTGATGTCGCCCGTCTTCACCCCGGCCTCTTCGGCCAGGATGCGCACGACCTCGGGGGTGGTCATCTTTTTCTTGGTGACGCGGTAGACGATGTAGTCGCCCCGCTCCTTCAAGAGGTCGTCGTTCAGAAGTTCGCGGACGTGGAAGTCACCGACGCGTTGTTTAAGTCTCATTTTCTTAGGGGCCTCACTTTGGCCAGCTGCCGAATTATGCGTTGAAAGTCCGTCGGCAAGGGCGCCTCGATCTCGAGGGGCGTGCCTTCGGCGGAAGTCTCTTGGGCGGGATTGGGCAGTTGAATCCGCGCCGCGTGCAGGGTCAAGCGGCCGATCAGAGGACGCTCGGGGCGGCCCGGCTTCGATCGGTACTTGCGTTTCAGTTCAGACAATAAAAGCTCGTCGCGGCGTCCATATAGAGGATCCACGGCGAGTGGAAAGCCCGCGTGCGCAAGGTGCACGCGGATTTGGTGAGTGCGGCCCGTCTCGGGCTTGCAGGTCAGAAGCGTGAAACCGCGGAAGCGCTCGGCCACGGTCACCCGCGTGAGGGAAGGCTTGCCACCCTTGGGCAAGACGGCCATGCGGTGCGCGCGGCGCCCGCCCTTGCCAATCTTGCGGCGCTCGCGGCGCGACAGTTCGGCCTCTTCGCCAAGCTCGGCGTCCAAGACGACCTCGTCATCTTCGGGCCACTCGCCCTCGACAAGCGCCAGGTAGGTCTTGTGCACCCCGTTCGACTCGAAGGCTGTGCGCAGGAGGCGCTCGGAGTCCAAGTCCTTGGCGGCAAGCAACACGCCGGACGTGTCCTTGTCGAGCCGGTGCAACAGTCGCGGCCGAAAGCCCATCGGCCCGTCGCCGGCAGCGTCCATCGCGTACTTCAAGATCGCGCCGGCCATGCAGCCGGCCTCGGGCGCCCAGCGCTCGGGCTCGGACGCCACACCCGCCGGCTTGTTGACAGCAAGCACCAAGTCGTTTTCGAACAAGACATCAAGCTGCACTTCGGGCGCGGCCAACTGCACGGGAAGATCGCCGCGTTCGGCGAGCTCATCGAGCGGCAGAATCACGACATCGCCTTCGTTCAACCGGCAGTTCGGGAGAACCGCACAACCGTCGACAGTGATGTCCCCAGCACGCACGAGGCGCCGGAAGAACCCCTTATTCAAGAGCGGGCGTTCGAGGCACAAGAACTCATCGAGTTCCAGACCTGACCGCTCGCGCGCGACCACGATGACTTCCATGAGAAGCTCTCAGCAGCTCGCAGCGGCCTCGTACACCGCGCTCTTCAGAGCGCCGACAAAGGGCAGGTTGCGGTAGCGACCGGCGTAGTCGAGGCCGTAGCCCACGACGAACAGATCGTCGACTTCGAAGCAGCGGAAGTCCGCTTCCATGTCCACCGCGCGCCGTGAGGGCTTGTCGAGGAAGACACACGTCTTGACTTCGGCCGCGCCGCGCTCGAGGAACTCGGCCTTCAGCGCGCTCATCGTGCGACCGGTGTCGAGGATGTCGTCCATCAACAGAATCCGGCGCCCCTTGATCTCGCCCTCGTGAGGGAAGAAGTTCAGCTCGAGTTTTCCTGAGGTCGTGCCTTCGCGATAACTCGAGGCGCCAACAAAGGCCATCTCAAGGTGCGCGTCGATGTTGCGCACGAGGTCGGCCATGAACACCACGGCGCCCTTCAGGACGCCCACAGCGGTGAACTCGTCACCACCGTAGTAAGCGGTGATCTCTTTGCCTGTGCGGATGAGGCCAGCCTGGATCTCGTCGGTCGAGATCAGAATCGTATCAATGTCATTATGCATGGGGGTCTCGAGCGCGTATCGGCCGCTCTTACCGGCCCAGCATTCTAGCCGCAGATGGCTCCTGCGTGGCGCATCAAGTGGCGACCACCACCTGAAGACGAAGCCAGCGGCCCTCAACGCACAAGCTTGAGGGCCGCTGGCCGAGTGAAGCGCCCGCCTAGGACTGAGTTTGGGGCTCTGCCAGCTCTGGGGCCATGTCCAGGCTGCCCTTCAACAGCCCCGCGATCACGTCCGCAGCGTGGTACGAGTTCGCACCCTTCGGCAAGAACTGCGCGATGCCGTGGATCGAGTCGCCCGACGTAATCAGCGGCAGCTCGCGGTAGCCGTCCTTGCGTGTCTGGCCCAGGGCAACCGTCGCCATCAAGCCGTTGCAGACGCACAGCCGGCCCGCGGTGGCCTCTTCCGAGCCGCCCTTGCGGAGGAAGTCCTTGATCGGCTCGGACGGGCAGCGGTAGCCCAGCTTGCCCTCGCCCTTGTTGTAGACCTCGCGCAAGTAGCCGAGGTCACACAAGCGCGGGCGCTCGGGCTCGTGCGCCGGGTTGGACATGGTTCCGGACAAGGGTAGGACCTTGAACGGGAAGCCGGTCGGCGAGGCAAGCGGGTCGGTCCGCACCTTCGGCGCCTCGGCCGTCGCGTCGTGGAAGCGCGCCAGAACGCGTGCCTTTTCGGTGGCGTTGATGCCGGACTCTTCACAGAACGCGAAGACGGTGCCGACCTGGATTCCAACGGCTCCCTCGGCGCGCGCTTCGGCCAAGCCCTTCGGACTCGCGACCCCGCCGGCCAACCAGAATGGGCGCTCGAGAGCGCGCATCGCTGCAAGGTCCACCACGTCGCGCTCACCGTAGATCGGTTCGCCGTTGTCGTTCAACTGCAGCGCGCCACGCGGCGGAGCGTTGTGACCGCCCGCGGTCGGTGCCTCAATGATAAAGCCGTCCACGTGGCCGCTAGACTTGCGCGCAAGCATGGACGCAAGCGGCGCCGACGACACAATCGCGAAGAACATGGGACGATCGAGCGCGGGCACGTTGTCGCCGCAGATCGAGCGCGGATCGAAGTGCGTGAAGACTTTCTGGCCAGGCTCAGCTTCGGCTACCTGGATCGCAAGTTCGACTGCCTGCCCGGCAGAGAGCTGATCCAAGACGCCAGGGATCGCGCGCGGGATGCCCGCTCCCATGATCACGCAGTTCACGCCGGCCAACATCGCGCCGAAGATCGAGGGCAGGTTCGGCATCTGAATCTTCTCAAGGTAGTTGATCCCCACGATGCCGCCGTGCTTCTCCTTCGCCAGGAAGACCTCGACGAAGTTGGCCGCCACGATCAGCTCGATGTGAGCTGCCTTCGGTGCGACCGTCAACATCGGGACCTGCTTGAACGGCTCGTCTTCCGACTTGCCACCCTGCACGAAATAGCGCTCGCGGATGCGATCGGCCACGTCCTTAAACGGAAAGGCGTCCAGAGCGCGACGAACGTGTCCGCCGATATCGCCGACCTGCAGCCGGCGCGCCATCACGGCATCAAGCGCCGTTCCGGACACAACGCCCAACTGACCTGTCTTCGAAACGGCCTTGGCCAGTCTCCAGTCGGAGACAGCAGCCCCCATTCCACCTTGGATGATATTCGGCAAGCGCATGTGCTCACGGGCCTCCGCCCGTTAGAAGTTCGCAGTCTAGATTTGAGCCCGAGAGCCTAACAGATCCGGGCCGAAAGGAGCCCCCCCTCGTCCGACCTGCTGCGGCAAGCGCTTTGCGGCGGACTGATAGCTCGAATTTAAGTTCTTCTTCAATATCTCCGAGATACCATGTACCGTGTGCCGGTTCCCCTTTCGATTTCCGGTCGTAGCCCCCCCGTTCGGGGACTTGGCCAACGGGAATCACCTTGGTTGGAATCTGCAGCACTGGATTCAACTAAGCTCACGGATCACATCAAACCCCTCTCCCTCAATGGCAAAACGCAGTTACAACCGCCGGACTCCGGAACAAATCGTCGCCGACCTCGAAGCTGAAATCGCACGCCAGAAGGCGAAGATGGAAGCGCAGTCGAAGGCCTCAGATCCTGTCCTTAGCGAGATCCCAAAGATCCAAAAGCGCCTGCGCAAGTTTGCTCAGGCCGCCTTTGATGGCAAGCGCACAGACGTTGGGAACGCCGTTACGGCTTTCTCATCCAGTCTCGAGCGTATGTATAAGAAGGGCTAGTCAAATTTGCAATGGGGCGTCTTGGCGACGGCCCGCTTGCAAACCCTTGTTTCGTCTGGAGTTGTGCCTTCCCTCACTTCTGCAGTCCCAACGATTGACGGCGGATAACGTCGAGTCCTAGACCAATCGATCAGGGTCTGGGGTCAAATCCGGGCCCTTCCGACGAGCACAAACAGAAGAGGCCATGGACCGGCTCCGTCCATGGCCTCACTTTTTTGCTAGCCGTTCGCCTGAAAAGTGCTTGCCGCGCGACAAGCCCACCTTTGTCAATGCATTGAAGGTGACTTCTAGACGGCGGAGGCGGCCTCGTAGGGCCACCGAGCAGGGTACCTTGAACCGCCGGGCCCAACGCGGCAACAGTGGCGCAGACGGTAAAGTCGCGAGCGGGCTTTCCTCAGCGGGCTGCTAGGGTCCCCCAAAGACCGAATTCACCATCGCCTCCTAAGTTCTGCCACCTAGGCATCTCGTCTAGGAGATTACTTAGCATCTCGTAAAGCGAACCTGCGGATCCGAACGCCCTGCGATCGACCAGTACGGTCCTAACCCCCAAGTGCTCAAGGTCGAGAGCGAGTCCCTCAGATCGTGGGATTCGGAAACTTCCATCCGCAGCAAGCTGCGGAACGAGTATTTGGAACAGATCCGGTGCCGTCTCTTCAAGCCCACGGACCACCCACGGATCGATGCGCGCCAGGTAACTCAGCACCACACCGCGCCCATGCTGGGTCTGCCAAGTCATTGCCTCAGAGGCCCCAAACCGCGCAGGCAAAGTCAAGATCCGGCCTGCGGCTTCAGGGGGCGTATCGCTCGCAAGGGGTGCGATGGCTGGGGGCGGCTCGGTGTCCATCAGTGGAAAACTGATAGACCACGACTCGAATACCAATAGAGCCCCCATCAAACCCACGACTCCTCCGGCATTTCGCCGTCCGAGCTTGGCCAAGAGTTCATCTGCACCAAACGCCGCCAGAATCGCCAACGGCAAGAGCCCATACGGAAGGAATCGTGCGGGAACCCGCAATCCGTCCATCAGCGGCAGGCGGCGGTAGAGCTCGGACGGGTGCCCCATTGGCAAGGCCGGATCCCAGGCCAAGAAGACACAAAGCGCCGCAAAGCCAGCCCACATGGCGCGGGCACGGCGTTTGCCTGGTGCAGCCAAAAGGAGCGCGGCCAAAGCCAAGGCCAGCAGCGCGCCGGAGATGTGCAATGCGGCAATCTCGTTGCCACCCGGTACGCCGACCAAGCCGCCACCTGAGAGCGGGTGCAGATGCGGCAACCGCAAGAACTCGGTCAGGCTCGGCCGCGCAAGGACCTCGCGTGCCACAAAGCTCGAGCTGTCACCACCGGGGAGACCGCCTCGCCCGAGGTCGCCGATCCGCGCGGCGAAGCGTTCAGCCGAGAGCAACTCGCGGCGAATCTCGACCAGCGCAGGCGACGCCAACAGGCCACCCACTAGCCCACCGATCGCCAAAGGCCACGGGCGCAAGAGCTCGCGGCGCCGCAGTCCCTCACCCGGGGCAAAGACGCAAATCATCATGCCGAAGATCACGGTCTGGGCAAACACCAGCGGTCCCGCGAGCGCCGTCAGGCCCACAACGCAACCGGCCCCAAGCGCGGGCCGCACCTTGCCGGTACCCATCCAGCGCAAGAGGAATAGGCACAAGAGCGGCGGCCACGGCGAGGCCATCAGGTTCATGTGCTCGAGCCCCTTCTGAAGGAAGTAAGGAGCAAACGCCCAACCGAAAGCCGCGATCCCCGCCGCCGGCCGCGAAGCCCCAAGCGCCCGCGCGAGTGCCCACATCGCGGCGAAGGCCGTCGCGAAGAGCACCAAGATCGCGACCCCCACCGAGAACACCGCGCCAAACGCTGCCGTCAAAGGAAGCGCCAAAAAACCGTAGAGGATCGCGTGGGTGTGCAAGCCAAGCCCAGCCCCACGCGGCGGAAAGATCGCATCGGAATGGAACGGTGACTGCCCCGAGGTCAGCGCCTCTTTCACCCACCAGAAGTCCCAAACCCAGATGTGCGTGTCCGAACCGGCCGGTGGCACGAAGCCCGCATCAAACGGGAGCGCGGAGCCCAGCTGCCCAGCCAAAGGCCAAGTCCAAATGGCGGCCAAGAGCCCTCCGAGAAGAAGGGCAAGGGCCAGTTCGATGATGGAGACGCGTCGCAAGGGTTCAGCTCGTGCGCCACAATATAGCCGCACGGACCCGCGCCCCTTAGCCAGCAGGTGTGATATCGGTCAGGTAGTCAAAGCCGCCCTGACCTGGCAGCAGCGCCCCCGAAGAGTCCACGTGCAGAACTGCCCCGGGCACCGTGATCAAGGCGCCGCCGCCTGACAGGGCCTGAATCCCAGAAGCGTCCGAGGAAGGTAGCAGCACCTCGACCTCAAGAACACCGGTCGGCCCGAAGCGCCGAGCCAACGGTTCGGTCGAGTCCACGAGCCAAACCCGCTCCTCTCCCAGCACCACCGACAGGCTCTCACAGATCAGACCCGCGGGCACCGACCACACGAGTTCGAGCCCCGCGTTCAGGCACAGAATCCGGCCTGCGCCGGTGATGTCCAACGCCAAGACCTTGCCATCGGGGCCAGCCGCCAGGTCTCCGATCTGTCCCCCCAGGACCACCTCGGCGAGCTTGTTGCCCGCCAAGTCATAGCGCCCAACGCGGCCCGCCTCGTCCCCGATCAAGACCCGCTCCTGCACCGCGCCGCCGCCGGCCGCAAGCTCGCCCATGACCGCCAGCGCCCCGGCGTGCTGCACCAGCTCGAAGGTTCCAACCCCCGCAACGGGCCCGGCGCTTGCCGGCGCCCCCCCGCCGCCCGCCATCAGGACCCGCGACGGCTTCCCCGCCAGCCCCATCTCGACCACCAGCGCACGCCCCGATGGCGCGACCTCCAAGTCCAAGACCGGGCCCAAGTCCGAACCGCCCGGCACATCCCGCAGGCGCCCGTCATCCCCCACGCGCTTCAGCGCGTGCCGCCCGATCGGGTTGCCCTCGACCGACGCCGCCACCCACACCCCACCGGGCGCAGTCGCCAGCCGCACCGGCGAGCGCACGGTCAACCGGGCCAGCACGAAGTGGTCGACGTCGAGCCCGACAACCTCGTCCGCATCGCGGTCCGCCACCCAGTCCACGGGCTTCGCGCCGAGCGCCACCGCGCGTGCGGGCCACGGCATCGACAGGCCCACAAACAGGACGGCGCCGGCAATCAGCCCAAGCCCAACGCGCACCCGGTCGGGAACCAAGAGCCAAGCCGCAACCGCCGAAAAGAAGCGCCTGCCCTGCGGCGCACATTGAGTTTGAATCTGCATGCCCCGAAGACGCGCAGGTTCGCGGGCGGTGTCACCCCAAACTCAAAAAGTCCCAGAAGCCGACCGGCCACGAGCCGGAAGAAGCCACACGCTCGGTTAAACCGAGCCAGCCTCAAACCCCGGCGCCCAGACGTACAGAACCAAGTACACCAAGACGCCAGTGACCGAGACGTACATCCAGATCGGCCAAGCGAAGCGCGTGACGCGCAGATGCTTTGCGCGCTCATGCCGCTTGCCCAGCCAAAACGCCCACAGGATCAGGGGCAGGTTGACCGCGGCCAACAGGATGTGCGTCGCCAGCATTAAAAGGTAGGGCACCTTCAACCAGCCGGGCCCCCTGTAGTGCCGATCCTCGGCGCCGGCGAAGAAGTGGAAGTACACATACCCGACGAGGAACGCCGCGCTAAGGCCCAGCGCAGTCATCATCAAGAGCCCATGACGCTTGTAGTCGCCGCGCTTCTTCGCGCGCAGACCCAGCACCAAGAACACAGCCGACGAGGCGTTGAACACCGCGTTGATCGAAGGCAGAAGCGGGATGTCCATCTATTCCTTCGCGACCGCGCGCAAGCGCGCCAGAATCGCCGCGGGGCCGTCTTCCGCGAATAGGTCGTAAGTGCCGCGAACACGCCCCATTCCGTCAATCACGACGATATTGGGATCGAACGCGGACTCCATGAAGTCCGCGATCGCGAGCTCGTCCAGCCCGACCAACGAGCTGCGATACGCAGCCTGCAACAAGCGGTAGACGTTCGGTTCCGTTCCCGTCCACAGCATCCAGGTGTCGCCGTCGGCCTCGACGCGCTCGGCGTAACCCGCAAGCATCTCGGGCGTGTCCTCAAGCGGGTCGACGCTGACCGAGACGATCCGCAGATCGGTGCCCGCAAGCGCCGTCTGCAGGCTAAGCAGCTCGCGCGACTGCGCGCGGGTCTGGTAACGCACGGGACGCGCCAACACGGCCAGCGCCCAAGCGCTGCCGCGCAAGCGCGCGGGCGAGACGGCGCTGCCGGTCGAGTCCGTAAGCTGAACATCGGGCAGCTCGCCGAAGCTGGCGGCCGATTCCGCAGGCACGTTGAGCGAAGAGGTCTCGCCGCCGCCCAAGAAGCCGCAGGAGCCCAACATGGCTAACGACACGCATAGAATCCAACGCATCACAGACCTCCGAACGACACGGCCGAGTCAAACAGCGCGGCCAAGAAGACCAACGGCAAGTAGATCAACGAAGCGAACAGGAGTGCGCGTGCTCGCGTGCGATCCTCTTTCATCGCGAACGCCAAGCTGAAGGCCAAGTAGACCAGGCCCAGCACAAACGCGATGCCCAAGTACAGCGGCCCGGCGTCGCCGCGCAGCCCCGGGTACAGGGACACAGGGATCAACACCAAGGCGTAGATCAGCGCGTTGCGTCCGGCCAAGCCCTCGGCGTTTGGCAGGCTGGGCAACATGCGCATGCCACCGCGCGCGTAGTCCTTGCGGAAGATCCACGCGATTGCCATGAAGTGCGGGAACTGCCACACGAACAAGACCAGGAATAGGTACCAACCCCACGGGCCCGCGTGGCCGGCGGTGGCCAGGTAGCCAAGCAGCGGCGGCATCGCGCCGGGGATCGCGCCGATGACGGTGTTGTGCGTCGTGTAGCGCTTCAGCGGCGTGTAGATCAGCGAGTACGCGACCAAGGTCCCAATCGCACACAGCGCGGCTGCTACGTTGAAGCGCATGGCCAGCATCAGCGTGCCACCAAGCCCCAGCACGCCGCCCGCGAGGACTGCGTGCAAGCCGCGCACGCGGCCCATGGGCAGCGGCCGCGACGCTGTGCGCTCCATCAGCTTGTCGGTCTCGCGCTCGAAGACCTGGTTGAAGATGCTCGAGCCCGCGGCGACCGCCAAGACCCACAGGCCTGGCTCGAGGCCCGACAAGAGCCGCAGCGCACTGCCGTCCTCGCGCGAACCTAAGACGCCACCGATCCACGCCGCCATGAACACAAACGACCCGATGCGCATCTTGGTCAGCGTGGCCCAATCCGCAATCAGGGCCGAAAGTCCGCGCCGCTCGAGCGCTGCATCGCCAGGCATCCTCATGCGCTCACCTCGCTAGGCGCGTCCGCCGCGTCCGCCCACATATAACGCAGGCCCCAAAGAACGGCCGATGCGCACGCGGCCAACGTCAGCGCGCCGAACAGGACGTGCAGGGTCGAGATCAAGACCGGCGCGGCCGCCGTGCGCTCCATCTTCAACGTCGCCAGAGCGCCAAGCCCCAGCGTGAACTGCATGCCAAACGCGGTGTGTAGCCAGACTTCCAGCCGCCGGAAGAGGCGCTTCGTCGCGGGGTCGCTGGACTCTTCCCATCCCTGACGCGCGCGCTTCGCGGTGATCAAGACTACGACCAAAACCACGATCGCGCCCATCACGTGAAACAGGAAAATGCCCACGGGAAACGGCAGCTTGTCCGAGCCTTCGATCTCGGTCGAGACGCGCACCGAGTGGCGGAACCACGTGCCCAAAACGATCTGCCCATACACGATGAACACAGCCACACGCGCGGCGCCAAACAGGCGCTTGCCGACGGCTCGATCGGCCGGCGGTGCGACCTTGAAGCTCGGCATCAGAACCAGCGTCGTGCACCAAACCACCGCCAGCACAAGCTGCCCAAGGGCGCCGTGCAGGAAGGCCCAGTCTTGGCTGTTCTCGAGGACCCGCGTGCCGCCAACCGCACCCTGCACACAGATCGCGATCAAGGCCGCCCAAGCCGCGATCCGCGCGGTCTTGCGCTCGTCCTTCAGGTGGGTCGCCACCACGGTCGCAATCGCCAGAAGCCCGACGACGATGCCGATCATGCGGTGCGTGTGCTCGACAAACGTGCCCGGATCGCGGAACCACATCGCGATCGGAAACAGCGGCATGAAGTGCCCCTCGGCGTCGATCCAGCCCTTCACCGCCATGCCGGCACCCATCGTGGTGATCGAGCCGCCGAACAGAACAAGGAAGAGAGTTACGCCGCACATCGCCGCGGCAAGGCGGAACGGAAGGCGGCTAGGCGGTGGGGTGTCGAGGTTGTGCACGGGTCGTGTCCTGAATCGGGGCGCACAGTTTGCCAAGCGCGCCCGAGGGCACGGCCTCTACTCCAGAAAATCGGAGCCGCGGCGCGCCTCAACCGCCCATTCCATGAGCCCGATCAGGGCCCCCAGAAGCAGCGCGAAGAACCACGCTCCGCCCCGGTCGTCGCCGCTGCCCCAGTTACGGTGCTGCAGGCTCAAGACAATCACGCCCGGGATCGGCCCCGCGATCAGGCCCGCAAAAAGCAGCCCCCAGCGCTCGACCGGGAAGAAGCCCATCACCGCGCGCACGGCCAGCCCGTAAATCGCGCCAATCAGCAGGGTGAGAATGGCCTGGGCTGGCCCGAACTGTGTCGAGACCACCACCGAGCAGCCCAGCAGAAAGAAACCACCCGTCAATGCGGCTTGGCTGGAGGCGCGTAACCACCCACGCAATCTTGCAATCCGGCTCATCGCGACGCCTCCCCGCCCAGGTTCAAGAGGTCCAGTGGGTTCGCGTCCAAGAGCGGCGGCGTGTCCGTCGTGTCCATGCTTTCAGCGGGAGTCGTGACGAGGTCGGTGAAGACGCCGTCGGATAAGTCTTGGGGCAGCAGGCCGTCTTCGCCTGGCCAGTGGCCGGGCACTTCGAAGCCATGTGGCGCGAACAGCGGCGCTTCGCGGCCGGCGTCCATGGCCGTGCCGAGCGCCTCGAAACCGAACAGCGCCACCAGGCTCGCGGCGGCGGCGACCAGGCTGGTCCAGACCTTGGCGCGCGCCTCGTCTTTGGGCTTCTGCATGCGCACGGCGGCCAGCTTCGCGGACAGGCCGGGGACAAGGTCGGCGGGCAGCTCGGCGGCGGGCAAGGCTGCAGTTAGCTGGCCATGGAAGCCCAGCCAGTCGTCGTAAGCATCGGCGCAGCTCGCGCAGGCCTCGATGTGGCCGCGGTCGCGCGCCTCGTCGATCAGCGAGAGCCCGCCATCGACAAGCTCGGGCAGCCGCGCGGTCACGCGCTCGCACGCGGGACTCTTCAGTTCTTGCTTCATATCACGTCCTTTCATCAGCGTTGCATCAGCGCCTTCAGCTGGCGCATGGCTTGGTACAGATTCGCGCGCGCGTTGTCTTCGCGGATGCCGAGCGCGGCGGCGATCTCGGTATGGTTCAAACCGCCGGTCAAGCGCAGCTCGAGCACCTCGCGCTGGCGCGGCGGCAGCGTCTGGATCGCGCGCGTGAGCCGCTCTTGGTCGTCCGCAGCCTCGAGGACTTCGGACGGCCCCGGCGCGGTCGCGGCCGGGTCGAAGTCCTCGGCATCCGCGGGTCTCCCGCTGAGCGACACCAGCCGCGGCCCGGCGCTCTTCGAGCGATGCCGCGAGCGGCATTGGTTGAGCGCAATCGAGAACAGCCACGAGCGCAGCCGCTCCGGCCGCTTCAAACTCGCCAGCCGCTCGAGCGCGCGCACCCAGGTCTCCTGAAACACCTCGCGCGCGTCATCGGGATTCCCGAGGAAGCGCGAGATCACGCCAAAGACAGCCGCGGAGTGCCGCTCGACGAGCTCGCTGAAGCGCTCGCGGTCGCCCGCCAGCACAGCCTCGATCACCGAGCGGTCCTCACCGCCGGCTGGCTCACCATCCGCAAATGCCATCTGATAGATCACCTTCGACGGACGCGCGGGTCTTGTCTACGTGAAAAGGATTTCTAAGACAACTGAGAGCGGAGAGCCCCGGCCGACTGCAGGCGCCAGGAGCCAAACAGGAAGGCCACTTGCAACCCCAGCGTCACGACCATGAGGGTCCACTTCACGGGCATGGGCAAGCGCTCTTGCGTTCCGAGCAGGGCTAGCACCAGCGAGCTTGCCAGGCCCGCCATCAAGTAGACATCGTAGATCCCCAGCTTCCAGCGCTCGGGTGTCTCGACGAAGACGTAGGCCAAAAACACGGTCAGGAACAGGAAGTCGAGGCTGCGCACGGGCTCGAAGACCGGCAGCGTCGGCAAAAGTCCCAAGCTCACGACCGCGCTCGCGAGGCCAAAGCCAGCCATCAAGAAGACACTCAAGCGCTGCTCGAACGAGCGCTTGCCCGAGCCCAGATAGTGGCGCCCAAGGGCGAGGAAGTACGGGAAGACGAGGACCTTCAGCTCGAAGCTGCCGATGCTGATCAGGCTCACGAACAGGGCGAGTGACAAGCCGCCAATCCCCGGCGCGCGGAAGCGCGGATGCTTGCCCGGGAAGCGGCACACAAGCCAGGCGCCCAAGAATTCAAGTAGCCACAACAAACCCACAAGCCCAAGCCCACCGGCAGCGATGCGCGCCTGCAAGCCTGCCCGCTGAAGCCAGGTGTTCTTCAGCTCGTGCCACGCGGCGCGCGCTTCGGGAGTTGTGCCAAAGTCGCCGGTCACCGCAGCGACCAGATGCTGATCGCGGTTGCGGTAGAGAGGCTCTTCGCGCTCGAACGCCAAGACCTCTTCCAAGATCGCGGGCGCCGGGTCCACGGCAATCAACCGCACGGGATCAAATCCAAGCGTCAGTCGCCCCCACGCGCCGCCAAGGTCGCCGGTCGCATCCCAATCCACGGCGCCCGCGACGGCAGCCGCGACCACCGCATCGGCGCCGCCGCGGCTGTTGTGGGGCGCGCGCGGCAGCAGCTTCACGCGGCTGTCCCAGTGCCACGGCACCGCAGCAAGAAAGCGCGCCGTCACAGCATCCTTGTCGCCGAGCGCGACGCGCGCCGCGTCCAGAAGCGGCCGGTCCGCCAGGGCGAGCCCCAGTTTCGCGAGCTCGATCCCAGGGTCGACTAGCAGGTACCCGCCACTCGTTCCGAGCGCGCTGCCCACACGCTCCTTCTCCGGCACACAGGACTCCATCGCATCGCTCGTCAACGGCGCCAGCTTGAGCGCCGCCTGCGCGCGCGCTTGCCAAGACTGCAAGCGATTCGAAGGCACGCCCGGCCCATCCGGCCCACTCAACCCAACCAACAGAACAAGCTCGCCGGGCACATTCCCAAACGCCACGGCCACATCCCCTTCGCGCCACGCAAGGTTGCCAAGCGGCGCCAAGAGCCGCTCGCTCCTTCGCGGAAACAGAGTCATGCCCACGGACTCGAAGTCGGTCAGCGACACGCCGCCGGTTGCGCCAAAGACACTGCGCCCGCGCACGATCACTTTCGCCGAGCGCGGCTCCATCGTCGCGGGCAGCTCGAAGCTCTCATTACCGGACGCGCGCGCGACGGGCAGGCTGCCGCCGAGCCGGCGCACCTCGGCATCCAAGTCGCCCGCGTACAGGGACCCTTCGAAGTCCGGCGACACATAGGACAAGTCCAAGTCAAAGTCCTGTCCCGGCCGCACCTCAACAGCAGCGGCCGCAAGTAGCACCTCGCCTGTCGAGGCGTGGTCCCGCGCAACCAACGCCACGTCGACCACCACCGTGCCCTCGGGCCGAGCAGGCTCGTCGCTCGCCTCGAACTGCACAACCCGCGCGGGCTCAAGCGCCCCTCGATCCAGCGCAAGCTCCTGCACAACCCCGCGCCCAACGCCCAACAAAAGCACGACCAAAGACAGCGCGAGATACAGATTCAAGCGAGAGGCAAGCATGGCAAGAACACAGTCAATGAGGACAGGCGAGTGAAGTCTTCGAATCCTAACAACCTCGCCAAGCGAAAGGGCGGCGCTTGTCTTTCCAGGTATCGCGCCTCATTTCGCGCCTTCTTGGCGGGCGGCCGGCTTGCGTTCTTCCCCATACCCAAAGGCTCCGCAAACGTCCCCAAACCCAAAACCCTCGCCGCTCCTCGTTAGCTCGAGCCCCCTCTTGTCTAAAGTCGGCGAACTCGCAATCGTCAGGTGATGAACTGCCGACTGTCAGTCAGTGGATTGCCGATAGTCAGTCGGTGAACTGACGATCATCGGCGGCTGAAAGGCCGCCCGCTGCATCGGTAGCGGTTGGCCCCCCTCGCGGGGCCAACAGGCTCTAGACTTGCGGGCGATCCATGAATAGTCCCGCCCTCTCTCTCCTACACTCAACCCGATGAAGCTCAAGAAAGCCACAAAGCCCCTGCGCCTCCTCTTTATGAATGCCGCCTTGATCCAGTGGCTCGGGATCTGGTTGACCGGTTTTGGCACCACGCATTGGGTCCTGTATTGGCCGGCCGCCTTCTTCTCGTTCGCCGCGATCACGGGCATCTGTCCTGGACTGATGATCACCCGCGCGATCTTCCGGGAGTAGCGCCCCGCCCCGCGCGCGCCCCGCTATGGTGGGCGCCATGAACACCTCGATTCTGATCGATTCACTGGCCGAAAGCGACGCGCGCCTCACGATGGGCCCCACCGGCGAGACCCTGCTGACCTTCGGCGACGTGCCCGCCGAGTACCGCGCGGCAACGCAAGCGGCGATGGTCTTCGATCAAACCGATCGCGGACTTGTCTCCGTGCGCGGCAAGGACGCCACCGACTTCCTGCACCGCATCACGGCCAACCGCATCAAGGGCCTCGCGCCCGGCGCCGGCAACGCGAACCTGCTCCTCACCGGCAAGGGCAAGATCGTCGAGATGTTCGACCTCGTGCTCCTTGGGCCAGGCGAAGGCTACCTTCTTTCGACGCCGCCCGGTCGCGCGGCGAGCTTGATGACCGCGCTCGACATGTACCTATTTGCGGAAGACGTGCAGCTTGGCGACGAGACCGAGCGGCACGCGCCACTTGCCCTCATCGGCCCGGCCGCTCTCGCCACGGCAAGCGCCGCGATCCGCAGCCTCGGCCTCGGCCAAGAGGCGAGCGCGCTTGCGAACCTCGAGCCCCACGCTTCCGTCCTGATAGAACAATCCGCGACCGAAACGTCGAGCGGCGAGACCTCGGGGAAACAACTCACGCTGCGCATCACGGCGCTCTCCACCGCCGGCCGCGAAGGCCTGCGCCTCGAGTTCATTGGCCTCGAAGGCGACACTCTCATCGAAGCGACCAAGACGCTCTGGCAGTCGCTCACCCAAGCTGGCGCCACGCCCGGCGGCGTGGCCCTGTTTGACATCCTGCGCACCGAGGCCTGCACGGCCGCGTTCGGCGTCGACATCGACGACACCGTCTACCCGCAAGAGGCGCGCCTCGAGCCCGCGTTCAACCTCGAGAAGGGCTGCTACATCGGCCAAGAGGTCGTCGCCAAGATCGACACGTACGGCGGCCTCAACAAGCGCCTGTGCGCGCTGCAAACCGGCGAGGACCCGATCCCGCGCGGCACCCGCCTGTGGCGCGAGGACCCCAAGCGCGGCTGGCGCGACCTCGGCGTCGTCACCACCTGGTCGTGGTCCTTCGCGCTCGACACCGGCCTCGCCCTCGCCTACGTCAAGCGCCGCCACCAAGAGCCCGGCACCGAGTTCCGCCTCGCCCCCGAAGGCACGGACCCCGAAGCCATCGCCACATCCCAAACGGCAACCCTCGTCGAGACCCCGCTCGAGCCCGCGGCGAATCCCGCTTAGCTCATCCGTCAACGCCGGGCTTCCACGACCTAGTCCGCGAAAAAGCTCTTGCGCGAACGGGCCAAGCGAGCTATCTATCTACGACGAATGTCGTAGGCAGGAGGCCGAAGCATGGCGAAGAAGCGATCGAAGAAGAGGCCGGTGATGCCGGGTGGTGAGCTGGAGCTGGCGCTCCTCTCGGCTCTCTGGCGCCATGGCGATGCGGGAGCCACGGCGCGGGAGCTCTTCGAGGAGCTTCTCGACGTGCGCACGCTGGTGTACACGACGGTCACGAAGGTGCTCGATCGGCTGTTCGAGAAGCGGTTGGTTGGGCGGCGCCGGCGCGGGCGGGCCTTTGTCTATCGGGCGCGCGTCGAGCAGGAGACGGCGCAGCGCGAGATGGCGCGCGGGCTGATCGAGAAGCTCGTTGGCGGCGCGCCGCGGCCCGCAGCGGCGGCGCTGCTCGGGGCGCTTGAGGAGGTCTCGCCGGAGTTACTCGAGGAACTAGCGGCCGAGCTCGAAGAGCGCAGGAGCAAGAACGATGGAGCGTGAGGCCCTGTTCAGCATCATGGCGGCGGGCCTCTTCGTGGTAGTCGTCTGGTCACTCGCCGGGGGGCTGGCCCTCGGCGGGCGGCGCGAACTCAGCGAGCCGGATGCGCGCCATCGGCTGGCCGCACCTGTTTTTGCCGGACTGGTCGTGTTGGCCTTCCTCCTAGGCTGGGTCCTCTGCGAGCCGGATCCCGCGGACGAGTTCGCCTCGCCGGTATTGATTGGATTGGCCGTAGTGGCCGCGGGGATCGCGGGGCGGGCGCTCGTACGTGCGGGTCTCGCGCTCGTGGATGCCCGCGCCCTTGAGGCCCCCCGTACGATCCCCATCGCGACCTTCGGACTCTTCGCTCCACGCACACACGTGTCGCCAGAGTTCCGCGCGCAGGCACGCCCCGAGGTACTGCGTGCCGCCCTCGCTCACGAGGCCGCGCACGCACGCGGGCGCGACCCGCTGCGCATCTGGCTGGCGCAACTTGCGACGGATCTGCAGTGGCCGATCCGCGGGACACAGCGGCGCTTCGCGGCTTGGTTGACGAGCCTCGAAATCCGCCGCGATCACGACGCCCTCGCGGCGGGAGTTCGCGGCACGGACCTCGCCGAAGCGATCCTCCTTGCGGCGCGACTTGGCGCGCACGCACCGGCCGGGCCGACTGCCCCGGTTGCGCGCATGGTGACGCACGAGCGCGACCTCGCCCTGCGCGTCCGGCGCTTGTACGCGGACGAAGCCCCAGCCCCTGGGCGCCGCACACTCTCCGTCTCACTTGTGCTTGCCCTCGCCGTGGCCCTCGGCCTCGGGCTGACCTGCGGTGAAACCATCCTGAATTGTGTCCCGGGAGTCTGGCGATGAAGACCTTCCTATATTCCTTGGCGCTGGCTGCGCTCAGCCTCGGCTGCCAGCGCGGCGGTGGCGAAGAGGCCTGGGTCTTCCCTCGCCGGGTCGACGAGGCGGGGCGCGTCGTCCTCACCGAACCCCAGAGCATGGCGCTCGGGCTCGAGCGGGTGGCTGCCGAAGAGGGCCAGCTCGACGTCGTGATCACGCGCTTTGGCAAGCTGCTCGCACGCCCGACCGAGAGCTTCCGCGTGACGGCCACCGTCCCCGGTACGCTGGGGATGCCGCGCGCCGCGCTCGGCGACGTGGTCGAGGCGGGCGCGAAACTCGTCGACCTCGAGCCGAGCCTCGGCACCGCGGCCAGCGCGGACCTAAGGCTGCGCGCACAGCAAATCGATGGCGACCTCAAGACCGCCGAAGCCCGGCTGGTCGCGCTGAAGAGTGAAGCTGCGCGGATGCGTGGCCTTGTGGCGGACAAGCTCGCCACGCTCGCCGGGCGCGACCGCGCCGATGCCGAGGTCCAAGCCGAAGAGGCGCACCGTGCCGCGCTCGAGAAGGCCAAGGCCGAGCTCGCCGGCAACGCGCCTCACACGCTGAGACTCGTCGCGCCCGCGCGCGGGCGGCTGATCGCGTTCGACATCGAGCCCGGCCAAGCGGTGCAAGCGGGCGAGACCCTTGCGCAGCTCCTCGCGCCGGGCCCGCGCTGGCTCGACCTCGCCGTGCCTGCGGACGAGGCTACCGGCCAGAGCTATCACATCCAGAGCGCCCAGGACGGAGTCAAGCTCAGCCTGCTGCACCGCGGGCTCACGTCCGATTTTGACGGACTGCGCCGCGATCGCCTGCTTGTCGAGGGGGCCGACCAGGCGGGCCTCTTGGTCGGCGCGACGCTGGCGGTCGAGGTCTCGAGCCCCGTGCTCGGCTTCGTCCTGCCTGAAGCTGCGCTCGTCCGACGCGGCACCGAGAGCCTCGTCTTCATCGAGGGCCCCGCCCTGCACTTCCGCGCCGAGCCCGTCACCATCCTTGGGCGCAGCCAAGGTCGCGTCGCTGTCCAGGGCCGCATCTCAAACGGGGAAGCGGTCGTCTCGGTGGGCGCCGCATCCCTCTTCGCCGAGCTTCAGCTGGCCACGCCGTGAACGCGCTCTTCGAGCTCCTCATCCGCGGGTCGATCCGCCACCGCCACATGGTGGTCTTCGGCGCGGCACTCTTGGTCGCCGCCGGCCTCTGGTCGGCGAAGTCGGCGACGTTCGACGCCCTGCCGAGCTTCGCGCCGCCGATGGTCAGCGTGCAGGCGGAAGCACCGGGCCTCGGCAGCTCGGCGGTCGAAGCACAGGTCACGACGCCACTCGAGCGCGGTCTCCTCGGCATCGCCGACGTCACGCGCGAGCGCTCGGTCTCCTCGCCCGGGCTCGCGCGCGTCACGCTGACGTTCGAGGACAACATCGACATCTTCCTCGCCCGTCAGCTCGTCGCCGAGCGCCTCGCGGCGCTCTCCTCGGTGCTGCCCACAGCGCGCATGGAGCCGATCAGCGCGCCGGTCGGAGCACTCCTCAAACTGGCCTACACGCCGGCTCCCGGCGCGGGCCTCGAAGACCTCTCGCGCTATCTCTTGTGGACTGTCCGGCCGCAGCTCGCTGGTACGCCTGGCGTCTCGCGCGTGACCGTCCACGGCGCTCTTGAGGCGCGCGTCGAGGTCCGCCCCGACCCGGTGCGGATGCTGAGCCGCGGTGTCACCATCGGCGAGCTCAAGGCGGCCCTTCAGAGTGCACAGAGCGCCGTCCCGCTCGGCCACACGAACCCCGGCTCGCTGCGCACGGCGCTGCGCGGGGACGGCCTTTGGATGTACGGGGACCCGAGTTCGATCGAGGCGATCGCGCGCACGGCCATCACGCGCCACGCGGGCATCCCCGTGCTCGTGAGCGACGTCGCCGAGGTCGCCAACGGCCACGCCGCCCCGGTCGGCGCTGCCCTGTTCGACGGCCAGCCCGCGGTCTACCTGCAGATCGACAAACTGCCCTGGGCCGACACGCTCGACACGACGAACAACGTGACAGCGCTGCTCGCCGAGCTCGACGCGCGCGCCCCGCCGGGCAGCGTGCGCCACGCGCCCGTCTTCCGCCAAGCCGACTTCATCCACACGTCCCTCTTCGCGGTTGGGCGCGCGATGGGGATCGGCATCTTCTTCGTCGCCTTGGTGCTGTTCGCGTTCCTGCGCTCGCCACGGCTGGCGTTCATCAGCCTCGCGGCGCTGCCGCTCTCGGTCCTCGCCGCTGTCGTCGTGCTCGTCGCCACAGGCGTGACGATCAACGGCATGATCCTCGGCGGCCTCGCGATCGCCGTCGGCGAGGTGGTCGACGATGCCATCGTCGACGCCGAGAACATCTGGCGCCGGCTGCGCGAGAACGCGAAGAAGGCGGCCCCGCGCCCCGCGCTCGCAGTGATCCATGATGCCTCTCAGGAGGTGCGCGGCTCGGTCGTCTTTGCCTCGCTCGTGGTCATCGCCGTCCTGACGCCTCTATTCGTACTCGGCGGCTTGACCGGGCGCATCTTCTCGCCGCTGGCCGCATCCTACGCGCTCGCCATGGCCGCTTCCTTGGCGGTCGCCTTGACCGTCACGCCCGCACTGTGTGCGCTGCTCTTGCCAAAACTCCTCGAGCGCGACCCCGGCGAGGCGCGCCTCGCCCGCGCCGCGCGCGGCCTGTATACCCGCGTACTGGGAGTCGTCGCGCGCCGGCCAGGCAGCGTCGCCCTAACGTCGCTCGCGCTGGGCATCGCCGCCACCGTCGGCCTATTTTGGATCGGCGGCGGCTTCCTGCCCGAGTTCCGCGAGGGGGTGCTCATCGCCGAGGTAACCGCGGCGCCGGGGACGTCCTTGGCCGAGACGACACGCCTCGCTGGGCGGCTCGATGCCGTCCTGCGCACCGATGCTGGGCTGCCGCACGTCGCCGTGCGCATCGGCCGCGCGAGCCTCGATGAGGACGCGGCGCCGGTCTACCGCATGGAGGCCGATCTCGTGCTGTCCGGCGCGGGCGACGAGCCCGAGGTCGTGGCGCACCGCATCATGGCGCACATGGCCGACGTGCCCGGGCTGCGGTTTGGCGTCGATGGCTTCTTGGGCGAGCGCATCAACGAGCTCTTGGCGGGCGAGCGCGCGCCGATCGTCGTCGAGCTCACCGGCGACGACCTCGGCGAGTTGCGCACCACCGCCGAAAAGCTCGTGCAAGCCATCGCGCCGCTCAAGGGGGTCGAGTCGGTGCTCTCCAAGAGCCTCGCGGACACGCCCACCTTGGACGTCGAGCTCGACGATGCGCAGCTTGCGCTCTTGAACCTCCGGCGCAGCGACGTGCTCGAGGCCCTCGCCGCCGCACGGGCGGGCCTCGAGGTGGCCAGCCTGCGCACCGCGTCCGGCTTCCACGTCCCGCTCGTCATCGCCGGCCAAGCGAGCGCCCAGACGACCGCCCGTCTGCCCGACCTGCCGCTCCTCTTGTTCCCGTCCGAGAGCCTTCCGTTGTCCGTCGTCGCCACCCTGCAGACCAGCTCCGAGCCGCCATTCATCCAGCACGCGCGCGGCCGGCGCCTCATCAACCTCAGCGTCACCGCGGAGACCCGCGAAGTGCCCGCGGTGGCCCAGCGCATCGAGGCGCTCTTGCAAAAGAGCCCGCCGCCGCCCGGCGTGCATGCCGCGGTCACCGGGCAGGCTGCCGAGCGCCGCGCGGCCACGCGGCAGCTCGTCGTCACGACCCTCTTGGTCCTTCTCGCCGTCTTCGCCTTCCTTTGGATGGCCTTCGACTCGCTGCTCGACGCAGCCGTCGTCCTTTGCGGCCTGCCGCTCGGCATGATCGGCGGCGTGATCACGGCGCTCGCGATGCCGGATGGACTGTCGATGGCGGGGCTCGTTGGCTTCGTCGCGCTGGCCGGGATCATCAGCCGCAATGGCATCATGCTGGTCGCCCACAAAAACCAGCTGTTCGCCGAGCGACCCGACGAGCCGCGCCACGAGCTCGTCCTGTTGGCCGCGCGCGAGCGGCTCCTACCGATCCTGATGACCGCGGCGACCGCCTTCTTCGGCCTGCTCCCGCTCGCGGCTTCCATGGAGTTCGCGGGCAGCGAACTCGAAGCGCCAATGGCCCTCATCGTCGCGACGGGGCTTGTCACCTCGACTCTTCTGAACCTGGTCGCCACGCCGGCCTTCTACCTCTGGCGCGCCTCGCGCGGAGCGCGCACTTGAAGTTCGCCCCCTCTAGCTTGGCCGCGCTCCTGTTCACGTCGGCCTGGGTTTGCACCCTGCTGCCAGGGTGTGCAAGCACAAGCCGAGAGCCGCGCAACGCGCCGCCTCCTTACGTCCCGACCGTCGACGACCTGCAGAGCTCCTTCCAGGCCGAGCTGCCCGCCACAACCAACGCGGGCGAGGTCGTGCTCGACGACCGTGACGGTCTCTCGCCAAATGAGGCGGGCCTGATGGCTCTCGAGCTCAACCCCACTCTGCGCGCCGCTCGAGCCGCGCGCGGCCTCGGCGAGGCCGAGCTGCTCGCCGCCGGCATCCTGCCCAATCCCGTGCTTGGCCTCTCGCTCGCCACGCCGACCACCGGCAGCGATGCCGATGTACTCGGCTATGGCCTCGGGGTCAGCTGGAACATCCAGCCGCTCTTTTCGCGTGCGGAGCGCCGACGAGCCGCAGGCGAGCGGCTCGGCAGCATCGAACTCGACATCGCCTGGCGGGAGTGGCAAACCTGGGGCGCCGCGCGGCTCGCGGTCCTGCGCGCCATCGGACTCGAGCGGCGCATCCAGCTGGCGCGCACGATCGAGGCCCGCTGGCGGGACACTCTCGAGCGACGCCGCGCGGCCCTCGCAAAAGGCGCCACGACAGCGCTCGCCGTCGGCGAGAGCGAGCGCTCCTTGGCCGAGGCCACGATTGCCAGGCTCGAGCTCGAGTCCAAGCTCGCAAGCGAGCGCACGCGCCTCGCGCGCGCGATCGGGCTGGACGCCCTGGCCGAGCCGCGACTCGACATGGACTGGCGCGCGCCTCTGGACTCGGCTTCGCTCGAAGACAGGCTCGCGGAGCTCCCCACGCGGCGCCTCGATCTCGTCGCCCTCGAGCTCGCCATGCGCGCACACAACAGCGCGCTCGCCGCCGCGACGATCGACCGCTTCCCCGCGCTCGAGATCGGCCTCGAGACCGGTCGCGGCGTGGACGGCGTCGGCAGCGCGGGGCTCTCGGTGCGCGTCGGGCTGCCCCTCTTCGACCGCAACCAAGCCGCGATCGCAGCTGAGCGCGCCGGCCGCGTGAGTCTCGCCGCCGAGTACGCGGCACGCCTCGCGAGCACTCGCTCTGACGTCGTCCGCCTCGCGAAGGAACTCGAGCTGAACGACGCCAAGCTCGAAGCCGCACGCACCGCGAGCGCGGCCGCCGCACAACTCGCAACCCAAGCCAAGGACGCCGCCGCGCGCGGCGCGCTCGATCCGCTGCTCGCGACCGACCTCGAGCAGCGCGCGGACCGTGCCGCCTTGTTCGATCTCGCGGTCGAAGGCACGCGCGACGAGCTCCGCGCAGCCCTGATGCTCGCCGCTGGCCGCACAGACTCCCCAAGCACGCGGGACACCCCCTGACCCACCACGGCGGAGACCGAGCGCTGGACCCAAAGAGGCCCCGCGGCTACAAGCACTCGGATAGTTGCGCACTCGCTCGACGAACGAGCGGGTCCGGGTGCTGCCCGAGCTCGTCGAGCGCGTCTCGTCCAGGCTGCCCGAGAAGACGCCAGAGCCCGACGAGTGCCTCCCATGGTCTCCCGTCGGACGCGACCGTGAAGTCCTGAGCCATGGGGACCAGCAGCGTGTCGCGCACGAACCGCATGGCGAAGAAAGGCGCGAGCAGCGCCTCGCGACCGGCCAAGTCGATCGCATCGAAGGCGATCTTATTCATACGGCCTCGCGCGTACCACACGTCGCTGAAGCCATGACCACGCCAGTGATGCACCGACGCCAAGTAGGCTGGCCAAGTGTCAGGTCCGCTCGCGCCCAGGGCCATGGCCAGCTCCGAGTAAGTCCCCGTGCCGATCGGGAAGCGGTAGGGACGCATCAGCTCGTTCTCGAGCTCTGGCAGCGCGACGGCACCAAGACGCCCGAGCTGAGTCGTGGCAGGCCCGCCCCACGACTCCTCGTCCATGATCTCGCACAGCTCCGCGATCCAGTCGCCCAGCTCGAACTCGATGCGCGCGACGCGCTCGGTCGCCAGCGGATCGCCTTGAGCCAGCCCGTCCAGAAGAGCGTGGCCCTCGCGCGCGGCCAGTTGCCAAGCAGCGTCGCGACCTTCTTCGCGGGCGCTGTCCGCCGCGCCCGTCCAGCGCTCAAGCTGAGCCCAGAGGCTCGCGGCATCGCGAGCTTCGGCATCCGAGTCGAGCTTGGCATCGGGCCGCTCGAGCACCGCCCGAATGCGCCAGCCGAGCGGCTGGAAGCGATGGGTTAGGGCGTCCTTCGCCAAGAGGCGGAGGCTCGCGTCGGTGCCGCTGGCGAACGCCTCGAGCGCCGCGCGCACGGGCTCGTCCGCGACTCCGCGTGGCTCCCGGAGGGCGGAACACGCGAAGACGCGCAGCCAGGGATCGGAGTCGTCGAGGGCCGCGAGCAGCGCGTCCCGCGACGGGCGCGCATCGACGTAGGGGCTGCCCAAGGTGAAGGCCGCCTCGCGCCGCTGCCAGAGCAACGCATCCGCGTCAGCGTCTACGTCTGCGTCGCCCTCGAGCAGAGCCTCGAGCGCCTTGGGATCCTTGACGAGCCCAAGCACCCGCGGCGAGACCGCGGCAAGTCGGTCCGGCTCGCGAGCCAGCCAAAGGGTAATCCCGTAGCGGAGCGATCCGCGAGCACTCTTCGAGCACCGGGGCAGCTCCTCGAGAGCCCACTCGACTCCCTCTAGGCCGAAATCGGCGGGTGTCCGGCCGGGGTAGAAGTCGAGTGGGTCGTCGTCGGGCCGCTCGCGCCAAGCCCGCCAATCAGCTCGCGTGAGCTCCAGCCCGACCGGATCACGCACGCCGCGGAAGAGGCCCAAGAGCTCGCTTCCAAGCGGTGCCACGAGTCCCGCCCCCCGCTCCCGGGCCAGGCCCTCGAGCTCGTCGAGGGCCTTTTGCGAGAGCAGTCCGCGCAGGCGTCCGACCTCGAGCGCGCCGAGCAGCTCGAAGGCGCGAGCCGTCTCGTTGGACCTCTCGGTCGCGGTGCGCTCCTGCTCCTCACCAAGCAGGGCAAGCCGCTGCCCGAGCTCATGGGCCCAGTGCTCAAACAGCGCGGCATCCGCATCAGATCCCCACGCGATCTGCCGGAAGGCCGGCGCCAGCTCGCCGGGCAGGATCCACACGAGGGGCGAGGAAGGAACCATGCGCGACGCGAGCTCCTCTGCAAACGGGCGCGGTTGAGTGGCCAACTGCTCGAGCGCCGCAAGACCGCTCGCCCCTCGCCGCGCGACCGCCTGTGCAAACAGCGGCACCCAAGAGGGCGTCCCCTCCGACGCTGCCGCGACTAGGTCGCCAGCCGAGACCGCGGGCGCCAAACGATTCAGCGCTTCGACCCGCTCCCACGGCGAACCCGCGGAAGCGAACGCGTCCGCAAGAGCCTCTGCCGCCTCGAGGCTCTCGCCCACCGCTCGCGTCTTCGGAACCCCCAAGGTGGCGTGGTCGAGCGGAGCCAAGTCAGCGGCAGCCACCCCTAGATTCCGCGCCTGCCAATCCATATGCCAGCTCCCGTCGTAGGACGAGAAGACAAGCTCGTCCCCGTGTTCCTTCAGGAAGCTCACCCACGCGGCATGCGATGCTCCGGGCCGGGGCACCCCACTGCGCCAGCCCCAAGGGCTCGAGTGGGTCCGCTCCTCGAGTTCACGCCGCGCGACGAGTCGCTGCTCGGGGTCCGGCCCGGCGAGCTTGGCAACGAGCGCGTCGAGAGAGTCGTGCGCGCGCTGCTCGCCAGTGGGACTCGCCCCGCGGGCCACGAGCGGATCTCCTTCGTAGCGGCCGAACGCCGCCGCGAGCGAGACGCTGTCCAAGAGCAGCTGCTGCCAGTCCGCGGGCAGCGCATCCGGAGGGCCCGCCGGCACGAAGAACGCAATGCGGCCTTGGTGCCAGGCCAGCGCCACATCGCGCCCCTCTGCGTCCCTGCCAAACGCCTCGATCTCGAGCTCGGGGACACCAGCAAGGTCTGCGGCGAGAGGCGGAATGGCACCCCCGAGGCTAGCCGGCGAGAGCTCGCTCAGGACGCGCTCGGACTCGGGCCCCTTCCGCCGCAGCACTCGGCGGAACTTGGACTCGAGCGGCAAACTCGGCTCGGCCAAGCGCCCCGGAAGATCCAGCGCGCGCGCGCCAAGCTCGCAACCATGACCGATGAAGACAGCCGCCGGGTGGTAGGTCTTGCCCCTCGGAACAAAGTAGGGCATCCACCTGTTCGCCAAATCGAGCTGCGCCTCGGGGCCAAGATCGAAGACGGCCACATCAACCGCCGGCTCACCCGGAGCATCCGCGACCGTGACGCCAGGGAACCTCGCGTACAAGAGCCGCACGAGCGCATCTATGCGAGACGAGTCCTCTTGCCCGCGCGCCACGATCAGCCGGATCGAAGGGCCGAGGCTGTTCCCACGACCGGCAACGCGCGCGGGCCGCTCGCCGGGTGCGGAGTGCGCGAACAAGGAAGCGCTCGAGAGGCAGAGCGCGGCGAGGACGAGCGCAGGTTTTCGTTTTGCCATGCTCCTAGTTTCGGAAAACGGGTGCCGGATGCGGAAGCCTTGCGATGAAGTCGTTACGCCCGCGTGACCGCCTCGGCAGGAGGCTCGCTGCGGTCAGACTCGAGCAACTAACAAGGGCGCCCCTGACCCAGAGCGCGGGTCAGGGGCGACTCTCGGCCTCACTCGATGCGCAGGTCGATCCCGTTGGTCCCGGCCCACACGCCGTTCGCCGCGTTCGGCGAGATCACATAGCCCTGCAGGCGCACGGTCGTTCCCTCGAGACCGGGCGGTATCTGAAACGCGACGTCCATTCCGCTCGGCGCCAGGATCATGGGCCCGAGCGGACCGCCTCCAAAGCCAAACAGCGAGATCCCCGGGAGATTCGGATCCATGACGGATCCAAGCAAGAACGGATTAAGTCCCATGGGAGGCCCCGAGGGATATGGCTGAAGCGCAAACAGCATCGGGTGCCCAACGAACGGTTTCCCAACGAACGGGATAAAGCCGCCGTCCCAGATCTTGGTCACCGCGATTTGGCCCGCGTAGATCGTCACGCCCGGCGTTTGATCCAGCTTGGCTCCATCAATCGTCAGGAAGAGCTCTAAGTCCTCGCCCGACCCGGGGAGCTCAAAGCGCTCATCGCTTCCCATGTCAGGGCCAGTGCCCAACACGCGCGGGTCGCCGTCGATGTCCTCTGCAATCGTGGCAGCCAGCGACGAGCTCGCGGAATCGAGGCAAGGTGAGAAGCCCTTTAGGTGCCGGGCCCAGTCAGGCTCGTCGAAGATTGGATCGTCGACGAACTCGGGGAACTTGTCGATGTTCGTACCAGCAGTGCCACCACCCTGGATATCGCTGAAGGACGCCGTGATGCTGGCTGGAACATCGGGGTCCTGCAGGTCTCCATTGAAGTAGGCGATGGAGTTCTCAAAGGTCGACGGAGGAACGAAAAGCGGCAGGACCGCAAACACTCCAACGTCTGAGTTCTCGGACAAGGTCGAGTGCAAAACGTGCAGGTCCCCAGTCGAAGTGTAGATCCCGCCCGCGACCGCCAAGCCTCCCAGTCCTCCATCGACTCCGGTGGTCCCAGACGGAAATCCGCTGCCCCCGACACCCCCATGCCCCCCGCTCCCAGGAACGCCGAGCGTGTTCAGTCGGAAGGTGGAGTTGATCACATCGAGGCGCGCGGTCGCAGCATGCATGATCGCACCTCCAAGACCGGCACGACCACCGGCCCCTCCTGCACCACCAGCTCCACCGGGATCGAACGTGCCAAAGGTGCCGAAGAGATCATCCCCGCCGTTGCCACCCGGGCCCCCATCAGCACCCGATCCTGCCTGATTCTCATGGAAGATGCAGTTCTCGATCCGCGATGGAGTTGCGGGTGTTGCTCCGTTGAGGAACGCAACAGCTCCGCCATCGCCCCCGCGGCCTCCCGCGCCACCAGGTAGGCCCGGCGCCCCTCCCGCAGATTGTGAGGCTCCGTCGGCCCCTGGGCCCCCGAAGGCACCACTGCCGGCTCGGTTGCTCCCGAAATCACAACCGCGCAGGATGGCCCCACCACCTAGCACCAGAACGGCTCCACCAGACTCGCCACTCGCGCCGAAAATGCCCGGGTCCCCGTCGGGGGCGTGCCCATTGAGGATCTTGAAGCCCTCGATGGTCATCGGAGTCGACCCCGACGTCGTCGTCCCGATCAGGGTAAAGCAGCGCCCCGGAGTGCTCACAAAGAGCTCGGTATCACGGGCGCCCCTCTCCGAGACAATGGTCAGGTTCTTCGAGTTCACCGTGATCGGGGAGACGGCGTAATGCCCCGGCGCAACTAGGATGGTATCGCCAGCTGCTGCCGCATCCACGGCGCTCTGGATGTCTGGATAGGTCGCCGGAACTTTGAGCACTGCTTGAGCACTCGCCAGTGGAGCCCAGGCCAAGAGGAGGCTCGCCGCGAGCCGAGTCTGCACCGCCCAGCTCACTTGACCCCCGCGCCGATCACCAGCTCGCATGGGCCGACGAAGCGGCCGTCCGACTCGAACTCTTCAAGGGCCGCCGCCACATCGGCCCAGACACTCTCGCGCGCCTCGGGCTCGAGACCCGCAAGCATCTGGTGCAGGGCACCGAAGGACTCCTTCTCGAAGCGCAGGCACTCGTCGGCCGAGTCCAAGAGCACCGGCGCGTCCATCAGCTCGGCTTCAACATCGCGGAAGCCTGCCGCCGCGAGCGTCTCGCGCATGACCTCTACGGTCCCGAGACTGAACGGGCCCGGCTGCCCGGGAAGCGGCGCCGGGAGCTGGGCCCGCTCGCGGATGATCGAGACCGGCTTCGAAAAGAACCCGTTCTTGGCCGCGGTCGAGTAGCTGATGACCGCCACGCGGCCGCCCGGAATCAGGCAGTGCCGCATCGCCCGCAGGGCCTTGACCTGATCGGGAAAGTAGATCATTCCAACCCGCGAGATCACCGAATCGAAGCTCTCGGCGTCGAGGCGATCGAGCTCCTCACCATCGCAAACCTCGGTCTCAATGTGGGCATGTCCCGCAGCGCGCGCGTTGGCCTCGGCGAACTCAAGCAGCGCGGGCGAGAGGTCGGTTGCCAAGATGCGCCCCGTGGGGCCCGTGCGGCGGGCGGCGTTCAGGGTCTGATCTCCGGCCCCGGCAGCCACATCGAGCACAGCTGAGCCCGTCTTGACGCCCGCCATGTCCAGCATGCGCTCGGTCGCGGGACCCAGCCAGGTCGACAGAAGCCCACCCCAGTCGTTCCAGGCCTTGGCCGTGTTCTGCCACTGGGAGCGTGTGGTCTCTTTGAAATAGACAGGATCGAAAGTCTTGGTCGCCATATTGGAATCCTCGTTCGTGTAGTGTGGAGTGGCACTGCTGCCCGGGAACAGCCCCGAATCAGCTGTGACACGATCGCAAGCGCCCGCGGGCCCACGGTTGGAATCAGCGTTGGAATCCAAAATCACCTCCCAGGCCCCATGAAGCTCGAGCTTCGCCTCCTTGGGGGACTGCGGCTCCTGAATAAGGGGCGCGCGGTGCCCCTGCCCGCTTCGAAGAAGACCCGCGCCCTCTTGGGCTTCTTGGCGCTGTCTCCGGGGCCCCACTCCAGGTCCGACCTCTGCGATCTCCTATGGGACGGGCCCGCAGACCCGCGCGCCGCGCTGCGTTGGAGCCTGACCAAGTTGCGGCCCCTTGTCGATCAAGACCAGCCCCGCATCCTTGCCGACCGGCGCACCGTTGCACTCGAGACAGCCGGCCTCGAGATCGATACAGAGACGGTCACCGGGCTTTGGAGCGCGGGACCCGAAACGACCGAACAGCTGCTCGCCCTGCGCGCGCGCTTCGAGGGCGAGCTGCTTGCGGACCTCGACCAAGACGACCTCTTTGCATGGTCAAGCTTCTTGGCCACCGAGCGCGAGCGCCTGCGCAACCTGCGCATCTCAGTGCTCGGGCGACTGCTCAAAGTGCAGGGCCTCGATCCGCCGCTTCAAGTCGAAGTCGCGCGCGAGTGGGTTGGGCTTGAGCCCCTCGATGAGCTCGCCCACGCACGCCTGATCCGGGCCCACCTCGCCTCCGGGCAGCTCGAGTCGGCACGCAGGATTCAGGCCGCCTGCACGTCCCTCTTCCAGCGCGAGCTCGGCCGACAGCCGGGCCCCGCGGTCCTCGAGGCCCTCAAGACGCAAGTGGCCCCGCCGCCCTCCGCCGAGGCCCGCTCGCCCAAGCGCTCGAGCCCTCTTAGCTTCGCCCAGGCACGCGACATTGGGCTCTTCGGCCGCGTCCTCGAGGCCACGCTGCTCGAGCGCCACCTCACACCTGCCGTCCCCGGCGTGAGCAATCCGCTCCTGTGGTTCGAGGCCGAGCCGGGCATGGGCAAGACACGCTTGCTCGGCGAGTTCACGCAGCGCGCAAAGAGCCGCGGGATGCGCACACTCTTTGGGCGCGCCTTCGAAGCCGAGAGCGCTCGCTCGCTGGCCCTTTGGGAGGACGTGCTTGGCGAGGTGCGACTCGGAGACGGGCAGCTCGAGCGCGGCGAGCTCTTTGAGCGTCTCGCCGCGGTGCTCGCGGAACAGATCCCAAAGGCCGGGCTTGCGATCGCCCTCGACGACCTCCAGTGGGCCGACGAGATCTCAACCAGCTTCCTCGCGTGGCTTGTGAGGCGGCGGCTTCCTGGGCTCGTCCTCGTTGCCGCGGCCCGCCCCGGCGAGCTCGAGGACAACCCCGCCGCGCACGGGCTCCTGCAAACGCTGGAGGCCGAGCAGCTTGTCGATCGACACGCGCTGCAACCTCTCGACAAAGACGAGATCCGGGCCTTGATCGAGAACGTGAACCCGCGCGCGGAAATCCCCGATTCGTGGGCGCACACGGGCGGTAATCCGCTGTTTGCGATCCTGCTGGCCACCGGCTCAGAGGAGGAGTCCAACAGCGAGCTCGAGTCCTACATCGGGACGCGGCTCGCCCGCCTCGGCGAGCGCGAGCAGGAGCTCTTGTCGATCGGCGCGGCGATCGGCCGGCACTTCTCCGTCGAGCTTGTCCAAGAGGTCTCGGGAATGCCGCTCGGCATGCTGATCGGGGTGCTTGAACGCCTGCAGCGCTCGGGGGTCCTCAAGGCTGGGCGAGACGACCAAGTGGACTTTGCGCACGACCTCCTGCGAAAGGCGGTCTACGACGGTCTCTCGGCTCCGTCTCGGCGACTGCTTCACCGCCAGATCGCGCGGGTCATGGACAGCCAAGCGGGCTCCAGCACACAGCCCGCTGCCGAGCTCGCCCGCCAAGCCGCGCGCGCCGGGAACGACGAGCTCGCGGCGCGGGCCTCGTTCGCTGCCGGCCGCGAGTGCGTGCGCGTCTCGGCCCAGGACGATGCCAGGCGGCACGCAAAGCGCGGGCTCCAGCACGTCAAGCGACTGCATGGGCCGGCGCAGCGCAAGCTCACCATCGAGGGCTTGTGGATCGAAGTGCATGCGGGGCTCGGACGCCATGAGAGCGGCGAGCTTCGCAGGCACCTCGCCCAAGTCGTCGACGCGGCCAGCGAGCGCTCGGAGCACAACACCGCGCGCGAGGGGCTGTACCTCTTGTCGATCATCGATGAAGAGGCCGGCGACTTCGAGGCCGCGCAGAAGTGGACCCTCGCCGCCGTGGATGCCGGGCTGAAGGGCGACGCCAGCACGCGCAGCTTGGCGCTCGCCAACACCGGGCGCTGTCTCGCTCAACTGGGCCGGCGGCTCGACGAGGCCGAGCGCTTCCTCGACCAGGCCGTGGCCGAGAACGAACACGCGCCCGTCGAGCTCCCTTGGGGCCGCGGCCTGCTCGCCCGCCACATGGGCCAGCTTCCCGAGGCCAAGGAGCACCTCGAAGCGGCGCTCGAGGCGGCCATGAAGCTCGGCAAGACTTGGCCGGCATTCGAATGCGAGGCCATGCTTGCGCGAGTCGAGATTCAGCTTGAGGACTTCGCCGGGGCGATCGCCCGCGGGCCAAACCTGCTGGCCAGCGCGGCGAGCCTCGGCGGCGGAAGCGAGGCCGCGCTCACCCATGTGGTCGTCGAGCTCGCGCGCTATGCACAGGCCGACACCGCGCTCGGCGACTTCGAACAGGCGCTCGAGGCGCTCCGAGCCACGGACAGCAAAGCGCTGCTCGTCTCCATCTTGAATCAGGCCGCCCAACTCGACCACAAGCGCGGTCACACCGAGCGCGCTCATGAGCGCGCAAGCGAGGCCCTAACCGCCGCTCGCGCCGTGGGACGCGAGCTTGAGGTTGCCAAGGCCGAGGCGCTCCTCCAAGATACTTTTCACTGTCCCTAACCCACGAACTAGGAGTCCCCATGAGCACACTGATCGTCGAGCGTTCCTTCCCAGAGCCCATCACCGACGAGGCCCTCGAGGGCGTGATGCAGCGCCTCGCGCCCTGCCTCGCCGAGTACAACGTCGACTACAAGGGCAGCTTCCTGTCGGCCGACCGCCAGCGCATGATCTGCCGCTTCGAGGCCGCCGACGCCGAGGCCGTACGCGCCACCAACCGCGCCGCCGAGGCCCCCTTTGACCGCGTCTGGGTGGCCGACCTCTTGGGCTCTTAGCCCGAAGGGCGCGCCCTTCATTTGTGAGGCCCCGGTCACGCGTCTCACACGGATTCGCGATCGGGGTTCATCCGGGGGTTGACAATTCGATCCGATCGGAGCTATAAGGACAGCGGAATGTTTCCCAAGGCACCCTCAAAGCTGCTGATTGTCCTGTTCGTCGTCGCGCTCGTCTGCGTGCTCGTCGTCAGCGGGCCGGTCCACGCTGCGCTTCACGGCGACTCGCCGGGAGACGGGTGCAACCTCTGCCACATCGCGGTGATGAGCCTGCCGACTCCGGTCTTGGTTCTGGCAATTGCAGAGGTGGTCCATGTGAACAAGACCCCGGCGCCCGCGCCGCTGGTCGCCGCGCCGCATGCGATCTCCATCGCGCCGCGCGCTCCGCCACGCGTCTAGGGACCGTTGTAGCCACACCACGGCTGCAAACCCATCGAGCCGGCGCTACCGGACCCATTTCATCCGGACACGCGCCTCGGAGCACGAACTCGTGCTACTTGGATCGCGGCCTCATCGGCCGCCGCTTTTGGCGCGAAATTCGCGCCCACTCCCTCGACTCTTGACATTCACATGCAGATCAAACCGATTCTCTTCTCGGCATCCCTTGCCTTCACGTTTGCGGCCCCCGCGGCCGCACAATTCACCACACCTGGCATGCCCACTTGGGGCCAGACCAGCCAGACAACTCGCTTCGACAACGACTACAACCCGGCGATCGGGTTCTTGCTCGACTCCTTTGCGGGCTACCACACTGCGGACGACCACAGCCTCAACGGCATTGATTCAGGCCTGACAGCAGGCGAGATCACCATCAGCACGTGGGTCGACCCCAAGGCTTGGGCCTATGGCGTAATCGTCTTTGACGAGGAAGGGGTCGGCCTCGAAGAAGGTGCCGTCCACTACGTTGGCTTCGATGGCAACGAAACCATTCGCATCGGGCGCTTCTTCGTCGACTTCGGCAAGCAAATGCAGATGCACCAGCATCAACTGCGCACGCCTGTGCGGCCAGCGGTCCTGAGCGAGTACCTCGGTGCCGAGCTCGGTGGCGACGGCATCCAGTTCGACGACTGGTTCACGATGGGAGACGACACGATCGTGCGCTTTTCCATCGCCGCCTTCCAGTCGCTGTCGGTGTTCGAAAGCGAGGACGGCCCGATGGCTGTCTCCCCGGACAGCCCCCAACCCGATCAGCTGGCCTTCACCGCCCGCTTGACGGGCTTCTCGAGCCTGACCGATCAACAAACGCTGCAACTGGGCGCCTCTCTGCGCTCGGTTCCTGATTTCACGATCGTGGACGAGGAGAGCGGCGCGTCGGCTGAAAACCTTGACAACAACGTCTGGGGGCTCGACGCCACCTGGGGTTGGGCCGATGACACCAACACGAAAACCTGGACCGCTGGCGGCGAGTTCCTGGTCAACACTGGGGACTTGAATGGCACAGTGAGCGAGCCCGTGCCGGGCACCTTCGTCCTCTCGGCCCTGAACGACACGGCAACCGGCTACTACGCCTTTGTCGACCACGCCTGGAACCGCTACGACTCAGCTGGCCTCCAATACTCGAGCCTCGAGACGGCAAGCACAGGCCTGCCGACACTCAGTGAAACGGTCGCTTACTACACCCACAAGCTCTCGGAGTTCCAGCGGTTGCGCTTCGCGATCACGAACAGGGACTTGGACGGTCAGCAAGACACCAGCTTTGGCATCCAGTACTCCGCCTTCATGGGCCCTCACTCTCACGGCCTCAACTTCTAGGAGGTATTGAACATGAAACATTTCATCCTGATCACGATCCTTGCCCTGTCTTCGGTCCTGCTCCCCACCGCCTCGGCGGCCCCAGTGAAGTCGGCTGCTAAGCCCCTCAAAGTCGTCACCACAACTCCCGAGCTCGCCTGGTTTGCGCAAACGATCGGCGGCGACCGCGTCGAGGCCTCGTCCCTTGCCAAGGGCAAGGAGAACCTGCACGGCCTCAAGATCACGCCGCGAATCGTTGTGGCCGTAGCAAAGGCCGACGTGTTCTTTGAGAACGGCCTCTCGCTCGAGTCCACATGGCTGCCCGACTTGATCCTGAAGTCGCGCAACAAGAAGCTGCGCCCCAGCTCTATCGGACGCGTGAACTGCTCGGATGGCTGGACACCGATCGAGTTCCCCTCGACGCTCTCCCGGCAAAACGGCGACGTCCACCCGGCGGGCAACCCGCACTTCGGGATCTCGCCGAACTCCGGTAGGTTCATCGCGGACCGAGTCCTCGCTGGCCTCGTGCTGAACGATCCCGCTGGCAAGCCCGTCTACGAGAAGAACCACGCGGCTCTCGTCAAACGCATCGACACCGCGATGGAGCGCTGGCAGCGCTACATCCCGTTGTTCAAGGATAAGCAGTGCGTGATGTACCACCTTGAGTTCGACTACATGGCCGACTTCTTGGGCATCAACATCCTGGCCTCGATCGAGCCGAAGCCGGGCCTCCCCCCGACGCCGGCGCACCTCGCCGAGGTGATCAACGTGATGAACGAGAACGGGAACCCGCCGATCCTTGTCGCCACGTGGAGCAACAACCGCGCGTCGAAGTCAGTGGCCGAGAAGACTGGCGCCAAGCTGCTCGAGTTGCCCTCGATGATGCACGGTGAGCCCTACGCCACGGACTGGATCAAGATGATCGACGGCATGCTCGAGTCGGTGCGCAAGGCATACGGCTTGCCTGAGGTGCCCACCAAAGCGATGAGCGCAGCGCAGTGAGTGATGCCCTGATTCGGGTCCAGGCTGCCGACTTCGGCTATGGCAAGACGAGCATCCTGAAGGGTGTCAACCTCGCGATCGAAGCCGGAGAATTCCTCGGCATCCTGGGCCCGAACGGGGCTGGTAAGACGACTCTGTTTCGCGGCTTGCTCGGGCTGATCCGGCCAATGGCTGGCAGCCTCGAGCGAGGCGCGACGCGAGTCGGCTATGTACCGCAACAAGAGAAGCTCGACCCTGCCTGGCCGCTGTCGGTTTTAGAGATCATCAAGATGGGGCTCGCCCATCGCGTTACCAAGACTGACCGCGCGAATGCGCATGCGAATCTGGAGCGCGTGGGACTCGGTGATCGAGCCCGCGCAACGTTCTCGCAGCTCTCCGGCGGCCAGCGTCAACGTGTCCTCATCGCGAGGGCACTCATGGGCTCCCCCGAGGTCCTGTTCCTCGACGAGCCCACGTCGGGTGTCGACCGGCCGAACCAGATGCTCATCATGAAGCTCTTGCAAGAGCTCAACGACGAGGGCCGCGGACCGGCGATTCTGATCGTGGCTCACGAACTCGAGCTCTTGGCCAAGCCCGCCACCGGCGCACTCTGGGTCGATGAGGGGACCGTAACTCGGCTCGACAAGGAGAAGTTTGCCGGCGGGAGTGGCATCGAGGCTCTGTTCGAAGCGCGCCACAAGAAGGTCACGTCATGATTGCCGAGCTCACGATCGGCGGCATGCCGTTCTCATTGATCTGGGAGCTGTTTGGCTACTCGATCCTGGCGGCTTTGGTCTGCGGCCTCGCGGCACCGCTCGTGGGCAGCTTCCTGCTTGTGCGCCGCACAGGTTTCTACGGCATCACACTGCCGCAGTTCGCGGCGGCGGGGATCGCCTTCGGCTTTGCCATCCTGCCTTGGTGGTCCCAGCACTTCGGCGACATCTTGCACCCTGTCGACTCGGGCGACGAGTCTCACCTCGCCCTGGGTTACCACATGCAGTGGGCGGGCCTCTTCACCCTGGTCGGGCTCCTGAGCATGACCTTGGCCGCGCGCAAGAAGAGCGGAAACGAGACCGGCATCATGGCCGCGGCGTTCGCGATCGCCTCAGCGGCGACGATCCTCTTGGCGCAGGCCTCCGCCGAGGGTGACATCTTCATCTCGAGCTTGCTCAGTGGTGAGATCCTGACGATCGACTCTCACGAGTTCAGGCTGCTTGCTTACACGCTAGGCCTCGTGGCAATCGGCCTTGTCGCCTTTCGTCGCGAGTTCACGCAAGTCAGCTACGACCCCGAGCTCGCTCGCGTGCTCGGGCGCAAACCCCTCGTTTGGGAAGGCGCTCTGATGCTGGCCGTCGGCGCCACGGTGTCTGCGGCTGTCATGACCGTGGGACCCGTTGTCATCTTTGGGCTGCTCGTCATCCCGCCGCTTGCCGCACGCGGCTTCGCCGGGTCGATGGGACAGTTCCTCTTGCTCTCGAGTCTGATCGGCGGCCTCTCGGCCCTCGGCGGCGTCTGGACCTCCTTCCACTATGACTGGCCGCTAGGCCCGAGCCTGATTGCCTTTTCAGCGCTCTTCCTGCTTCCCAGCATGGTCGGGGTCGGTCGCAAGTAGCCCGCAGACTCTTCCTCTGGAAACAGGCCTAGTCAGAATTGCCCCGGGCATCTAGGCTCACAGGTGGCCGCTTCCCACGTCCCCCACCTCGCGAGTTCCCATGCGCCCGTCTAGCTTCGCCGCAGCCGCACTCTTCGCCAGTGCGCTCCTGTCAACTCTTCCGATCCACGCCCAGTCGGTCGTGGTCGATCTATCTACGACCCCAGCAGTAGGCGACTCGGACCCCGTCGGTTTCCACACCCTCGGCGGGAAGACGATCTTCACCACGTTCAACGATGGCCAGGAGTTCCTCTGGTCGAGCGATGGCACGCCGGCGGGCACGGTTCTGATCAAGAGCTTCGCCACAAGCTTTCTTGGCACGCCGAATCCCAACTTCGCCGAGCTCTCGGGCGAGCTCTTCTTTTGGGCGAGCGACTTCACGAACGGCTTCGAGCTCTGGAAGACCGACGGCACAACCGTGGTAGCCGTCCGGTGAGCCCATCCCTCAAGCCTCTTGACTCACCCACTCCCGTCGATCCAGCTCCTACTCGCCGAGCCGGCTCTCCCGAGCCGCTCCCCACGCCCACGGCGTAAGGCTCGCGATCTTCGAGCTTGGCGTCGTCGCCACGGCCATCAGCACGTCCGCGATGTAGGCCTCGGGGTTCACGCCGTTCTGGCGGCACGACAGCATCAGCGAGATCAGTCGGCAGGCGACCTCGCCGCCCTTGGGACTCGCGAAGATCAGCCAGTTCTTGCGACCCGTCACGACGTGACGCATGTCTCGCTCGGAGTCATTATTGTGGATCGGAATCCTGGCGTCCTCGAGGAAGGCGTCCAGGTACTCGCGTTGGTTAGTGAGGTAGCCCACCGCCTTGCCGAGCTTCGACTTCGGCAGAGTCGAGCGCTTCTCGAAGAGGTCCCAGCCAGCTTCGTGGATGCGCTCCACAAGAGCACGCGAGTGGCGTGCTCGCACCTCGCCGCGTAGCAGCACGAGCTCGTCCAGCCCCATGCCCTCACGCTCCGCTCGGCCCACTACCGCACGCTCGAGCGCGAAGAGTCGTCCGATCAAGAAGAGCGGCCACGCAGCATCCTTCGACCCCGTATCGAGGGCCTCTTTGAATTTGCGGCGCGCATGGCTCCAGCAGCCGGCGCGCCGGATGCCGTTCGTCTCGCAGACTTGGTTGTAGCCGGCGTATCCATCGGTGATCAGCGTCCCGGACCACTCGCCCAAGAATCCGGTCGGTCCATCGCGCCCGCGTCCCATCCGAAACTGGACAAGAGCCTTGGGCTGTTCGTGCTCGCGCAGACTGCGCCAGCCAAATACCCACGAGTTCTTGGAGCCCTTCTTGTCCTCGAGCCGAAGCGTGACCGAGGTCTCGTCCGCATGCAGGACATCCTCCTGCAGGAGCTCCTTGTGCATCTGCGCAAGGACCGGCTGCGCTACGAGCTCGTCGACGCACGTCACCATGTCCCACATCGTCTGCTGGCGGTGGCAAACGAAATCTGACCCACTTGGCAATCCAAATCTGACCCACCTCGAGCGGCAGGGGTGATCCAGGGCGGAGCCCTGGCTTTATTGGGGCCGGAGTCGCGAAGCGACGACGGCCTTC
>Ga0316206_1000696_pt1 | contig 39248 bp, 38 predicted proteins | sample 6monthpyrite_MG_FD_204942 | JGI IMG/M metagenome (GOLD analysis project Ga0316206, IMG submission 204942) | Microbial mat bacterial communities from mineral coupon in-situ incubated in ocean water Damariscotta River, Maine, United States -... | ecosystem: Environmental > Aquatic > Marine >...
ACTTGATGAATTCAAAAGGCTTTGCTCCGAAGGTTGGGAGCAATCTTTAAAGCTAATCGACGAAGCAAAGAGAGCCATGTCAAAAAGAAATTTATAATTTATTGAGTGCGGTAAAAACGATAAATAGACACAATAAAGGGTTTTAAATGAAACGAGCATGAATAATAAGTGTAACCGATTATTTATCAGAGTTTTGGCAATACCCCGTTTTCGTGGACATTCAGTTAAGGTTATTTACCATACTATTTTTATATAAAATAAAAAGCACCGGATCTATGAGTTATGTTAAGTCAAGACTTGACACGTTTGTTACAACAAATCGATCAAAGATAAAACTTATACTGGACTCCACAATATGGGCGTAGCACTCACTTTATACGAAAAACTCACAAAAGCCACCGACGATGAAACACGAGCTAAACTTATCGCTGAAGCCTTAGAAACCATAGAGGAAAAAGCAGCGAATGCTGAAAATATAGCCACTCATGCGGATGTGAGAGAGTCGGAGCTTCGTTTACAAAAAGAAATCAAAGAAACCGAAGGGCGACTGAAGCTCGAAATCGAAGGTATCAGAAAGGAAATCAAAGAAATCGAAGGTCGACTGGAGCTCGAAATCGAAGGTATCAGAAAGGAAATCAAAGAAATCGAAGGTCGACTGGAGCTCGAAATTAAAAAAGTTGAAGTCAATCTACTTAAAGCCATCAATGCCCAAACCCGCTGGTTCTTGGGTGGCCTAGCCATCCTTGGCATTCTTTTCAAGATGATGGATGTGTTTATAAAATGAGAAAACCGGTTTTGCCTTCCTCTGATTTTTTATGCTTTTTGTCATTGGTAACGGCAGAAATTTAGGGGTCAAGTGCCATATTTGATTGATAATAATTTTTACATGCTCAATCAACCATAAAATTCAAAGATTCAACAGTCAATATGGAACTTGACCCCTAATTCTTACTCTCAAAGAGATTTCCGTTCGCTGTTTATTATTGAGTAGATGGTCAAAAAGTATTTGTATATGCTGTTCTTGATTGTCGTAGGAGCTCAGAGTGGATAAAGAAGAAATTGGGAGAAAAAAGATAATCGGATCAATATAGAAAAGGACAAAGCGTGGTCGTACCTTCCTTCGATAGGCTCTATCGATAAATACAATATCTAATTATGTTAAGTCAAGACTTGACCCATTCTCTTTAATCGATTGTAAACAGTGTAAGGTTTTCTGTGATTAACTCTGTCATTGCTAGAAAAATATGGAGCTTGCTCAATTCGTCTGAACGACGCAGTTTGGTTGTTTTATCGGGGTTGATGATTATCGGAATGGCTCTTGAGGCAATAGGTGTGGGATTGGTGATTCCAGTCATTGGACTGCTCTCACAGTCTGATTTCACCGCCAATTATCCAGTATTGCAGTCGTTAGTTATAGCGCTTGGTAATCCCAGTCATGAAATGCTAGTGATCGGCGTTATGCTCAGTATGGTAGGGATCTATCTTTTTAAAGGCCTGTTTCTGGCTTTACTTGCTTGGCGGCAAACAAGTTTCGCCTTTGGGGTTCAGGCGCAGGTTTCTCAGCGATTGTTCGTGGTTTACTTGCGTCAGCCTTATACGTTTCATTTACAACGAAACTCAGCGCAACTAATTCGCAATGTTATTAGCGAGGTACATGTATTCGTATCTGGTGGGATAGTGCCTTGCATGATGTTACTCACTGAGCTGTTGGTGTTGCTTGGTTTGTGTGTCTTACTTCTTCTCGTCGAACCAGTAGGTACATTAATTGTGATGAGCGTCTTAGGCGCTGCTGCGTGTGGATTTCACCTGCTCACGCGCAACCGAATCGCTCGCTGGGGTGAGGCACGACAGTACAGTGAAGGCTTGCGTATGCAGCACTTACAACAGGGGCTGGGGGGGACGAAGGATGTTAAGTTGCTTGGGCGGGAAATCGATTTTATCGAGCAATATCGCGTGCATAATGATCAATCTGCGCGCGTCGGACAGTTACAATCTGTGTTGCAACAACTGCCACGTCTATGGCTAGAGCTGCTTGCGATTGTTGGACTCGCTACGCTCGTGATTAGCATGCTAATGCAGGGTGGCAAGCTCGAAGCCATACTTCCTACGTTGGGCCTCTTTGCAGCAGCAGCTTTTCGTGTCATGCCCTCGGTTAACCGGATATTGAATGCTGTGCAGTCGCTGCGTTATGGTCTGCCTGTCATTGATGTTCTGCATGCGGAGCTCAATCTTCCTGCGCATGAAGTAGATGGTACTCGCAGTCCCATTACACGTTTTCATACAACGCTAGAGTTGAATGATATTGCATTCTCCTATCCAAATGCGATAGAACCGACACTCAAGAATATATCCTTGACTATCAAACGTGGTGAGTCGATAGGTTTTATCGGAACTAGTGGTGCAGGTAAAAGTACGCTAGTAGATATTTTGCTGGGTTTGCTAACTCCCGATAGGGGCAAGGTGCGAATGGACGGGGCTAACATTCATGAGCATCTGCGAAACTGGCAAGATCAGATTGGTTATGTGCCGCAATCGATCTTTCTTACGGACGACACACTAAGGCGCAATATTGCCTTTGGACTGCCCAATGAGCATATCAATGACACCTACGTGCAACGTGCAGTGCAGGCCGCGCAACTAGAAGATTTTGTGGCTAGTCTGCCCGATGGACTAGAGACAGTCGTGGGCGAGCGTGGAGTTAGACTCTCCGGTGGACAGCGCCAGCGCATAGGTATCGCTCGAGCACTTTACCACGATCCAGCTGTACTAGTGTTAGATGAGGCAACCAGTTCGCTTGATACCGAAACAGAGCAAGGAGTGATGCAGGCAGTGCGCGCCTTGCATGGAAGTAAGACCATCCTAATAGTTACTCACCGCCTTTCCACTGTCGAGCATTGTGATAGGCTATATCGACTAAATCAGGGGCAGGTAGTGGAAGAGGGGCGACCTAGCACGATGATGCACAATCAAGCCAAGCCTGTTGTCGACCCTGTGTAAAAGCGAGTTATAGAGCAACAAATATATTGGCTATTGCCACGCTTAAGAATATCTCAGAATAGTATAAATGAATAGGGCATAATACAATGCAGGACAAAATTACTGCGCTGATACCAACATATAAACGCCCAAAATATCTCCGTAGGGCGATATTGAGTGTGCTCAGACAAACTCATCGCAATTTGCAAATATCTATATTTGACAATGCATCTGGCGATAATACGGAAAGCGTTGTAGATGAATTAAGCAGAAACGATAAAAGAATAGAATATCACTGTCACAAGGAAAATATCGGGGCTTCGCGCAATTTTAAGTACGCTTTTAATTCAGTAGAGACACCTTATTTTTCAGTTATTAGTGACGATGATTTCCTCGCCCTGGATTTTTATGAAAATGCCGTAAATGTCTTAAGTAATAATTCTGATGTTATGTTTGTTGTTTTGAATACATTGATAGTCGATGAACATGCAAGCCTCATTGGAGATTGCGTTAGCACAAATAGTTTAACCTTTTATCGTGATAAGGATAGATTTGATATTTTGCACTCTGGAGCTATCCCTCTGACTTGGACCGCAATGGTATTTAGAAAAGAATTGGCACAAATATACGCTGACATGGACGACAGATATGATGTGGCTGCCGATATGAGATTTTTGCTTCATTCTGCAGCTAGGTATAATTTTGCCCACCTATCTAAAGTCGGAGCTTTTTTAACTTATCATGCTGGTTCGTTTAGCCTTTCGCGAAAGACTTTTGACTATGTGCACCAAGGTGTTCAAGTTTCAAGATATATCGAAATTATTCATGACAAGAATGTTCCAGAGTATATAAGAAATAGATCTGCCTATTATTTAAATAAGTTGTTTATCAATGGCTTCTATAGACAAGAGTTAATGCCCGCGTTGAAAAGATTAATCAAGAATTGTTGTAATGAAACAAATTTGAATAGCGATCTAGTAAAAAATGATATCAAAAATTCTAAGTATGCTGGATTTGTAAAAACCTCGGCATTTTTAAACTTTCTCTACCAAAATCAATTTTTCAGAAACATTGTTAATGCTCTTTTTGGCGGCTATTATAAAAAGCGGAAAAGTAGATTTCAATATAAAATGTCCATGCTACAAAATGGCAGATACAAGAAACTATTTCAAGATATAAAAGAAATCAATTCTTAATCTTTTCGCTAAAATTGGAATTAATTAATATTCAATGAAAGCAGTAATCCTGGCAGGTGGTCTAGGAACAAGAATAAGCGAAGAAACATCAATTCGCCCAAAACCCATGGTCGAAATTGGTGGCAAACCCATACTCTGGCATATCATGAAAATTTATTCCAGCCATGGTATTCATGACTTTATTATCTGCCTTGGCTACAAAGGTTATGTCATAAAAGAATATTTTGCGAACTATTTTCTGCACATGTCTGATGTGACCTATGATATGAGCAATAACAAAATGGAAGTCCATCAAAATAATGCTGAGCCTTGGCGTGTCACTTTAGTCGATACCGGAGAAAACAGTATGACCGGTGGCCGTTTAAAGCAGGTAAAAAAATTCGTCGAAGACGAAACCGCCTTTTGTTTTACTTATGGGGATGGCCTTAGTAATGTAGATATTACACGCTTGATAGAATTTCATAATCAACAAAATACGTTTGCAACCCTTACTGCGACTCAACCGCCTGGCCGTTTTGGGGCACTGGATTTTAATAAACATCTTGTGACCAGTTTTCACGAAAAACCACAAGGCGATGGAAACTGGATAAACGGTGGCTTTTTTGTCCTGTCTCCTAGAGTCTTTGATTACATTGATGGTGATCAATCGACCTGGGAAAAAGAACCCATGGAAAAACTCGCAAATGAAAACCAAATGTCTGCTTATCTCCATAAAGGGTTCTGGCAACCGATGGATACGTTAAGAGACAAAACCCATCTTGAAGAGTTATGGCAATCGGGTCATGCGCCGTGGAAAGTCTGGTAATGAATCAACAGTTTTGGCAAAATAAAAAAGTCTTAATCACAGGGCATACAGGATTCAAAGGCAGCTGGCTATCACTTTGGCTCCAACAACTCGGTGCGAAAGTCATCGGTTTTTCATTGCCTCCACCAACGCATCCAAGCTTGTTCGAAACAGCAAACATAGCACAAGAAATGATATCGATTATTGGGGATATCCGTAATCTTGACACAGTCAAGCACCTTTTTAATGAGCATCAACCCGAAATTGTGATCCATATGGCCGCGCAGCCACTGGTTCGTTATTCCTATCAGGAACCCATCGAAACCTACCAAACCAATGTCATGGGTACTTTAAATATTCTTGAAGGTATTCGTAGCATCACACAAGTACGTGCGGCCGTCATGATTACTACAGATAAATGCTACGAAAACAAAGAATGGATCTGGGCCTACCGAGAAAATGAACCCATGGGGGGATATGACCCCTATAGTAGTAGCAAAGCCTGTGCTGAATTATTGATTAGCTCTTATCGTAACTCATATTACCCTGCCGATAAATTTAACCAACATCAAACGGCAATCGCTAGCGCAAGAGTCGGGAATGTAATCGGTGGTGGTGATTGGGCGAAGGATCGCTTAATCCCGGATATCATTCACGCCTTCCAACAAAGCCACGCAATCCATGTTCGTAATCCTAATGCCATACGACCCTGGCAGCATGTATTGGAACCACTCGCAGGTTACCTGAAACTGACTGAACACTTATATAATAAAGGGCCTGAATATGCCGAAGCCTGGAATTTCGGCCCTCAAGAAGAAGACACAAAATCCGTGCAATGGATTGTTGAACAAATGAAAACACTATGGGGGAATAGCGCAAACTGGACTTTTGATCAAGGTGATCACCCCCATGAAGCCAACCATCTTAAATTGGACTGTTCCAAAGCACATGCACGGCTCTCATGGTGGCCAAAATGGCACCTGCATCATGCGCTGGAAAAAATTATCGACTGGCATAAGGCTGAATTATCCGGTGCAAACCTAAAAAAAATCTGCCTATCACAGATTGATGAATACACCGACTCACCAAACTTAACCTCATGAATATAACCCCTACTCCACTGAAAAATGTTGTCATTGTAGAAACCAATAAATTAGCCGATCATCGCGGCAGTTTCGCAAGACTATTTTGCAATCAAGAGCTTTCACCATTACTCGGCAATCGACAAATCGTGCAAATCAATCAGTCGCTGACCACAACAAAAGGGGCAATTCGTGGCATGCACTTTCAATACCCCCCTTATGCGGAAATGAAAATGGTACGCTGCATCAGGGGGAAAGTTTTTGATGTCGCCGTTGATTTGCGTGCCAACTCAGAAACATTTTTACAATGGCATGCAGAACTATTAACACCAGAGAATGCGCGGATGTTTGTTATCCCAGAAGGTTGCGCCCATGGATTTCAAACGCTAGAGCCTGATACAGAGCTGCTTTATCTCCATACCGCCCACTATGCCCCTAAACATGAAGGCGGTGTTTTATATAATGACCCAATGATCGGTATTCAATGGCCAATCGAATGTACCGAAATATCAAACAGAGACCGTGAACACACGAAAATAGACACCAGCTTTTCAGGTATTAACGTATGAAATGTCGTCACTGTAAGAACGAACTTGAACATGTGTTTCTCAACCTGGGTTTTGCCCCACCCTCAAATGCCTATCTTTCCGAAGAAGAATTACTTCAGCCAGAAAAATACTTTCCGCTTAAACTTTTTGTCTGCCATCATTGTTGGTTAGTACAGACCGTGGATTATGCACAGGCAGACGAATTATTTAGTCCAGATTATGCCTACTTCTCCTCCGTATCGAGTGGTTGGCTTGCACATGCAGCAAACTATGCATCAATGATTCAGCAGCGTTTAAAACTTAATTCGGAAAGCTTAGTGTTTGAAATCGCTTCCAATGATGGTTACCTGCTAAGGAATTTCGTTGCCGCAGGCATTCCTTGTCTTGGTATAGAACCAACGGCTAGCACAGCTACCTCCGCAGAAAAACAGGGTATACCGGTACTTAGAGAATTTTTTGGTGAATCATTTGGCAAACGTCTTGCGGATGAGGGAAAATTAGCCGATCTTATCATCGGCAATAATGTTTACGCTCATGTACCGGATATTAATGATTTCACCAAAGGAATGAAGGCCGCCCTCAAGCCGAGTGGTACGATCACGCTCGAATTCCCCCACCTTATGCGTCTGATAGAGAATAACCAATTCGATACGGTGTATCATGAGCATTTTTCTTATCTTGGGCTTGCTACGGTCTGCCAAATATTTAATTACGTTGGATTGCGAATATTTGATGTACAAGAAATATCCACCCATGGGGGAAGTTTGAGAGTCTATGGTTGCCACGAAGATGATCCTCGTCCAACGACACCAGCAGTCGCTGAATTAGTTAAGACAGAACAAAATCACGACTTACAGAAAATCGATACCTATCTCAACTTTCAATCACGTGCAGATCAGGTGAAAAATAACCTATTGTCATTCCTAATTGAACAAAAACAAAAAGGCAAGACAGTTGTGGCTTATGGCGCCGCAGCAAAAGGAAACACCTTATTAAACTATGCAGGCATCAAACCCGATCTTTTAGCTGTGGTGGTTGACGCGGCGCCTTCGAAACAAGGAAAATATTTACCTGGAAGCCATATTCCGATTTTATCACCTGAAGCACTTCGAGAAATGAAACCCGACTGGGTATTAATCCTTCCATGGAATATTGCTGATGAAGTCATAACACAACATGATTATGTTCGTAATTGGGACGGGCAATTTGTAGTCGCAGTACCAAATTTAAAGTACATCTGAGTATAGAAATACCAATGACAAAAATTCATTACACAAAACCCTCAATAACTGAATTAGAGATAAAATATGCCACTGATGCTGCCACTAATGGTTGGGGGGAAAGGTGCTATGAATATATTGGTCGTCTTGAATCATTATTTTGCAACCACCTTCGGGTAAAATACGCAATTGCTACCTCTAGTTGTACGGGTGCTATACATATGGGACTATCTGCTTTAGGTATAGGAGCAGAAGATGAGGTCATATTGGGCGACATCAACTGGATTGCATCCGCTGCCCCTATTACTTATTTGGGGGCTAAACCTGTGTTAGTTGATGTGCTTCCCGATACATGGTGCATTGATCCTGAGCGGGTAGAATCTGCCATTACTCCACGAACAAAAGCCATTATTGCAGTGCATCTATACGGCAACCTTTGCGACATGGAAGCACTACTTTTCATCAGTGAAAAATATGGCATACCTATCATTGAAGATGCAGCGGAAGCCATTGGCTCTCAATGGAGTGGAAAGCGTGCTGGCTCAATAGGTATTTTTGGTTCGTTCTCCTTCCATGGAACTAAAACTGTCACGACTGGCGAAGGTGGCATGTTTGTCACGCAAGACGAAAAGTTATACGAAAAAGTTCTAACTTTAAGCAATCATGGCCGTACTCGCAGCCAAGCGAAGCAGTTTTGGTCTGATGAAATAGGTTTCAAATACAAAATGTCTAATCTTCAAGCTGCTGTAGGCTGCGCGCAATTGGAACGCATAGAAGAACTTATTGCTGGAAAGCGTCGTGTTTTTAATTATTACGCAGAACACTTGCGGGACTTACCACTAAAGATGAATCCGGAATTACCAAAAACTACTAATGGATACTGGATGCCCACTTTAATAGTAGATAAGGACGTACCATTTGATCGTACAGCATTGTTGAACGCTTTTAAATCTAATAATATTGATGGCAGAGTGTTTTTCTGGCCATTGAGTATGTTACCATCTTTTGAAAAACAACCTGAGAATAGCACCAGTTATAATCTATTCGAAAATGCAATAAACCTTCCTAGCTATCATGACCTTACTGAGGAAGATATGGACCGCGTCATCCGACTAATACACTCATATATCAAAAATTGAATTCATGCAGCGAGTAATTATCTGGGGGGCAACAGGACAAGCCAAGGTTTTAAATGAAGCACTAATTAATAGTGACTTTCAGATAGTAGCAATGGTAGACAACCGTAAATTGCCACCACCTTTACCTGATATACCATTACTACTCGGCGAAGCAGAGCTTGACATTTGGTTAGCTCAAAATAGAGGTAATCAATCACTATATTTCCTTGTTGCTGTGGGTGGCCACCGAGGCTGTGATCGACTTCTACTTATGAATCGTTTACTTGAACGAAAACTCCTCCCCATCAACGTAATACATCGCACTGCATTTGTTGCAGATGACGCAATACTAGGAGAGAGTTGCCAAGTGCTTGCTCAAGCAGCTGTATGCACACAAACACGGCTTGGGCGTGGCGTAATCGTGAATACAGGGGCATCAATTGATCATGATTGCAAAATCGGTGATGGTGTACACTTAGCTCCCGGTACACGGCTCGCAGGAGAAATCACAGTAGGTGCACGCGCTTTTATTGGTATTGGTGCCATAGTGCTGCCGCGACTGCACATAGGCGAAGATGCAGTAATTGGCGCTGGCGCTGTAGTAACAAAAAATGTCCCCCCAAACGTAACGGTAGTTGGTAACCCTGCGCGATCGCTGTCCCGAGACCCCTAATTTTATAGAGACCAATAATGAACCCTAATCAAGAATTTCATGATCAAGTGAAAAAAAATATTGAGAATTCAGGAAATGATCAAGACATGCAAGATTTATCACGTATTTGGCTACGTGACACACTCAAGCATTGTTATTCCTACAACTTTAGCTGGATGGAACGCCCAATCATTCAATACCCTCAAGACATCGCCGCGATGCATGAGTTAATATGGCAGATTAAACCAGACCTTATAATCGAAACAGGTGTTGCTCATGGTGGTTCATTAATTTTTAGCGCCTCAATGTTAGCGATGATTGAGTATTGTGATGCCATCGAGTCAGGAAAAATGCTTGACCCCAAACACCCCACTAGAAGAGTACTTGGCATCGACATAGATATTCGCGATCACAATCGTACCGCCATCGAAGCCCACCCGATGTCCAATCGTATCGATATGATCCAAGGCTCATCAATTTCGTCTGAAATCATTGCTCAAGCTCACGAAATTGCGAGTCAATACCAGCGTATCCTCGTGTGCCTGGATTCAAACCACACCCACGAACATGTACTCGCAGAACTCGAAGCGTATGCGCCTTTAACCAGCAAAGGTAGTTATTGTGTTGTATTTGATACCATTGTTGAAGATCTTCCAGATAATATGTTTCCAGATCGTCCTTGGGGTAAAGGAAATAACCCAAAAACTGCGGTATGGGAATATCTCAAAATGCACACTGATTTTGAAATTGACAAACAAATCGATCACAAGTTACTAATCAGCGTAGCACCAGAGGGATATTTGAAACGGGTGCGGTAAGTGTTATTGGCCTCATGAAACAATATTCTCATCAGTTTATTTGTGCCGTACTATACATTGACCATTAATTTAGTGGATCTCCGGAGGAATTATGTTTAACGATAAATCCATTCTTATTACTGGCGGTACGGGCTCCTTTGGGCATGCCTTTGTACCTATGACGCTGGCCAAATACAATCCGCGCCGAGTGGTGATTTATTCGCGTGATGAAATGAAGCAGTGGGAGATGGCCAAATTATACGACAATGATGATCGGGTTAGGTTTTTCATTGGAGATGTGCGTGACAAGAGCCGCCTTGCACGGGCGCTCAACGGTATTGATTTCGTTGTCCACGCCGCAGCCACGAAAATCGTACCGACTGCAGAATACAACCCTTTCGAGTGTGTCAAGACTAATGTGAGCGGTGCTATGAATCTCATTGATGCCTGCATTGACCAAGGAGTAAAACGAGTCGTGGCACTTTCGACCGACAAAGCAAGCAGTCCATCAAATTTGTACGGTGCGACCAAATTGGTATCAGACAAGCTTTTCATCGCTGGCAATTCATACTCCGGTAGTGACGATACTCGCTTTGCCGTAGTGCGCTATGGAAACGTTATGGGTTCGCGCGGCTCGGTAATTCCGTTTTTCCTTTCCATCGCGGAAAAAGGTATCTTGCCTGTCACTGACAAACGCATGACTCGTTTTATGATCATGTTAGAACAAGGAGTCGATCTCGTTTGGTGCGCCCTTAACGATATGGTTGGTGGAGAGATCTATGTGAAAAAAATTCCTTCCATGAATATAGTTGACATCGCTCATGCTGTAGTACCGAACGCACGTCATGAGGTAATCGGTATTCGTCCTGGTGAAAAACTTCATGAGCAAATGATTGGCCCCGAGGATGCACCACATACTTACGAATACTCGGATCACTATAAAATATTACCAGCGATACATAACTGGAGTCAGGATCCAGTACGCATTAACGGAGGACGGAAAGTTGCTTCGGACTTTACTTACTGCTCAGATAATAATACCGACTGGATGAGTACCGATATTTTGCGTACATGGATTGAGCAAAATCAAGACAAAATTGGTAAGATTTGAAAAAGATGATTCCATACGGACGCCAAGATATTTCGGAAGCCGATATCCAAGCAGTAGTTGATGTTTTACGTTCGGATTTTCTCACACAGGGTTCTGTTGTACCCCGTTTTGAAAAAACGGTAGCAAATTATTGTGGTGCTAGATTTTCCGTTGCAGTCAATAGCGCTACCAGTGCTTTACATATCGCCTGCCTGGCTTTAGGCGTAGGATACGAAGACTGGGTTTGGACAACTCCCATTACTTTTGTGGCTAGTGCTAACTGTGCATTGTATTGTGGTGCGCGGGTCGATTTTGTTGACATCGACCCGCGTACTTATAACTTGTGCGTAGATCGCCTAGCTAAAAAACTTGCGAAGGCGGAAGAATTAGGCTGCCTCCCTAAAGTAGTCATTCCAGTCCATTTGTGTGGACAGTCTTGCGATATGCTTGGTATCCACGCTTTAAGCGAGCGTTACGGCTTTAAAATCATAGAGGATGCGTCCCATGCTATTGGAGGAAAATATCAGGGAGAACCTATCGGTAACTGTCGTTTTAGTGATATTACTGTGTTTAGTTATCATCCTGTGAAAATTATCACTACTGGTGAAGGAGGTATGGCATTAACCAATAATGAACAGCTAGTAAAACATATGCAACGCTTGCGTAGCCATGGTATTACCCGCGATGTTAGCAATATGACACATGCACCAGATGGTTCTTGGTACTACCAACAAATCGACCTAGGATTTAATTACCGGATAACTGACTTACAGGCTGCGCTGGGCTTAAGCCAGTTGCAGCGACTAGAAAAATTTGTTTCTAAACGGCACGAGATCGCTAAACGCTACGATAAGCTGTTGGCCGATTTACCGCTAATAACACCTTGGCAGCACTCGGATAGCTATTCTGCGATGCATCTATATGTGATTCGGCTAAAGCTAAGTAAAGTGTCTAAAACTCATCGAGAGGTTTTTGAAGCACTGCGTGCTGCGGATATAGGTGTGAATTTGCATTATATCCCAGTGTATCATCATCCGTATTACGAAGACTCAGTTTTAAGTGTAGAGTCTTTTCCTGAAGCCGAGAGGTATTACAAAGAAGCCATTACCCTACCGCTCTACCCTTCGTTGACAGAAACACAGCAAAACCAGGTGATTGACGCTTTGAGGAGAGTGCTATGAAAGTTGCCATTATTCCTGCGAGAGGTGGTAGTAAGCGAATTCCTCGTAAGAATATACGTGAATTCGCAGGCAAACCGATGATTGCATATTCCATCGAGTGCGCTCGGCAGAGTAGAATTTTTGATCGCATCATTGTCTCGACGGATGATGACGAAATTGCCCAGGTCGCCCGCAAATTTGGGGCGGAGGTACCGTACCTCCGTCCCAAAGAAATTTCAGATGATTATACCGGCACCACGGAAGTGATAGCTCATGCCATCGCTTGGTTGCGCGAGACAGGAGATCAGCCTTCAGTAGTATGCTGCATTTATGCGACGGCTCCGTTCATCAGCCAAAAAGACCTGAAGCAGGGGCTTCATATTTTGGAATCTGGAGATTGGCAATACGTTTTTTCAGCCACCACCTACGCCTTCCCCATCTTCAGGTCTTTTCAACAAGCTCTTGATGGTGGGGTGGAGATGTTTTTCCCGGAATATTTCGAGACTCGCTCCCAAGACCTTCCCGAAGCTTTACACGATGCAGGGCAGTTTTATTGGGGACTATCTCAAGCATGGGTTGATCAATTGAGGATCTTTGGAAAATGGTCGACTGTTGTAGATATCCCGCGCTGGCGCGTTCAAGATATCGATACTCGAGAGGATTGGGATCGTGCGGAACTCATGAGTCGCTATCTTATGTCTGCACAGTAAATGAATTGTTTTAATTTGCATCACAGTCTAATAGGAATCCTTCGATGAATCCACAATTCGAAAATGAGCAAGAGCAATTTTGGTTAGACACTTATGCTAAAGATTATATCAAGAAAAATCAAGGTTTTGACAAGACCTTAGGTATCGAAGCTTGGAAAATCATGCTGAACCGAATAAATGGTCTGGGTACTATCCTAGAGTGCGGTTGCAACATCGGTCGAAATATATCGTTTCTACATGAAGCGAAACCAGAGGTTCGGACGTCGATTATTGAAATCAGTAAGCCTGCTTACGATTTCGTCACTAAGCAATACACGTTAGAAAAGGCGTTCAATGGTTCTATTGTCGAATCAGATTTTGAACCCAAATCTTTCGATTTGGTCTTCACTATGGGAGTGCTCATTCACATTCACCCCGATCATCTGTTTGCCAACATGGATAAGATGTTTAAATATTCTAAACGTTATATTTTAATCGGTGAATATTTTAGCCGTACACCGGTTATGCTGGAGTACCAAGGGCAACGAGACAAACTCTTTAAGCGTGACTTCGGAAAACTGTTCATCGAAAATTTCGATGTGAAGTTGATCGATTATGGCTTTTTATGGGGCTATCTGTACGACTCTGCTGGTTTTGACGATATCACTTGGTGGCTATTTGAGAAAGGATAATTTATCAGTTTCCTTTCGGGTCGACGCATCCCTAGAGATTGGCACAGGCCATGTAATGCGTTGCCTGACGCTTGCGGATGCTTTACGTGATCAGGGTGCTGAATGCCGGTTTGTTTGTCGAGAACATCAAGGTAATCTGATTGAGTATATGCACTGGCGTGGCTATAAAGTTCATGGATTGCCTACTCTTAATGAGATAGATATGGAATATTCGATCGTCTGTGACGAATCTATACCTGTCCATGCCTCTTGGCTGGGCTGCGATTGGTGTACCGACGCTGAACAAACCATGAGGGCGTTAGACAACGAACCAATGGACTGGTTAATTGTTGATCACTACGCTCTGGATGTAAATTGGGAAAGAACGCTTCGTCCTACGTATCTCAAACTAATGGTGATTGATGATCTCGCTGACAGATTGCACGACTGTGATTTGCTGCTCGACCAAAATCTTGGCCGGCAAGCTGATGATTATGTAAAGTTAGTATCGACAGGTTGCAAAGTATTTATTGGCCCAAGCTACGCTTTGCTGCGTTCAGAATTTTGCACCATGCGCGAATACAGCCTAAGACGCCGCTCCTCTCCCGAACTTAAACATCTGCTTATTAGCATGGGCGGCGTCGACAAGGACAATGCGACTGGACGTGTGCTGGAGGCACTTAAGCTAAGCGCTTTGCCAGAAGGATGCCGTATCACTGTGGTTATGGGCTCCACTGCGCCTTGGCTGGATAGTGTACGAAAACAAGCCGTTATGCTGCGCTGGCCAATCGAAGTGAAAGTAAATGTGTCAAATATGGCACAACTGATGGCCGAAAGCGATTTGGCGGTCGGCGCAGCAGGAAGTTCGTCATGGGAGCGGTGCTGCCTGGGGTTGCCTAGCGTGATGGTCATCTTGGCCGAAAACCAGAATCACATTGCTAATGCCCTGCATATGATAGGTGCAGGGGTGTGCATTGGTTCGGTTGATTCACCAAGTTTTAATGCAGAAATGAAAAGGCTAATATCGAGGTTCTCCTGTGCTCCAGCTTTGATGAGTGCAATGAGCAAAGCTGGCTCTGAGGTGACAGACGGGCGTGGTTGTGATGTGGTATCCGAACTTCTATTGGCTATGGTTGTTGAATGAAAATCTCTATCCTTTGTAGCTCTGTTGGGCATCCTGTAAACGTATGGCTGGAACGTTGGGTATCGGCCAATGGTGAAGCACACTCCATTGAGTTAGTTAGAAAAAAATCAGGGCTAAGCGGGGGGGACTTGCTTTTTTTAATATCGTGCGGAGAAATCCTCAAAAAAAATGATCGTGCAGCTTACAAGAAGTGCTTAGTTATACATGCGAGTGATTTGCCGAGAGGACGAGGATGGAGTCCGCACATTTGGCAGATTATTGAGGGAAAAACGATGATAGACGTGAGTTTGATAGAGGCTGAAGATAAAGTGGATACGGGTGATATCTGGCATCAAGTCTCAATTGAAATCCCAAAACACTATTTGTATGATGAAATAAATGAAGCGATTTTCGATGCAGAGATTGAACTTATGAATTTCGCTGTTTCTAACTTTGACACTGTGATTCCTAAAAAACAATCGGAAACGAAGTCATCGACATACTATCCTTTGCGTCATCCTGATGACAGCATACTCAATCCATCACTTAGCATAGAAAAGCAGTTTGATCTGATCCGGGTATGCGATCCGAACAGATTTCCTGCATTCTTTGAATTACGTGGCGAAAAATACAAGATTAGACTAGAGAAAGTGAAATGAGTAGATCAATCAGCATAGCAGGGCGAGAAATAGATTCGAAGGCTGAACCTTATATAATCGCTGAAATGTCGGCTAACCATAACGGCAATATTGATACCGCTTTCCTAATCATTGAAGAAGCTAAAAAGGCTGGGGCTGATGCGCTTAAGATTCAGACCTATACGGCAGACACTATTACGCTGAAAAGTGATAAACCAGATTTTTGTATTAACGATGGATTGTGGGCGGGTAGGACTTTACATGAACTTTATGAATGGGCACATACCCCTTGGGAGTGGCATGTTCCGCTCTTCGATTTCGCTCGCAGGATCGGTATCACCATTTTTAGTACCCCCTTTGACAACACTGCTGTTGATTTGCTCGAAGAGCTAAATACCCCTGCCTACAAGATCGCCTCCTTTGAAGCGGTTGACCTTCCCCTGATTAAATACGTTGCCAGTACCGGAAAGCCGATGATTATCTCCACTGGTATGGCAAACGCGGAGGAAATCCAAGAAGCAATCGAGGCTGCGCACGAAGGTGGCTGCAAGGAGCTAGCTATCCTCCATTGTGTAAGTGGTTACCCTGCGCCGGCAGCTGACTACAACTTGCGGACAATACCTAATATGATCCAACGCTATGGTCTCGTAACGGGGTTGTCGGATCACACTCTGGATAACACCACTGCCATCGCTAGTGTTGCGCTTGGTGCTTCGATCATCGAGAAGCATTTCACTCTCGATCGTACCGGTGTCGGGCCAGATGACAGCTTCTCGCTTGGGCCAGCTGAAATGGCAGCGCTTTGCCGTGACGCGAAAACTGCTTGGGATGCGCTTGGTGAGGTGGATTATGGTCGGAAATCAAGTGAGGAGGGAAATGTTAAATTCCGCCGATCACTATATTTCATTAAAGATTTGAAAGCAGGTGAGGTAATTACTGCGGATGCAGTGCGCAGTGTGCGGCCAGGTTATGGGCTGGCTCCAAAATACCTTGAAGAAATTATTGGCCGCACAGTGTCTATGGATGTGAGTCGCTTTTCTCCAGTGACAAACACTGTGCTTGATTGAGTTGCCATGACTAAAAGACCTCAAGACAAGCTATCTGTATTAATCATTGGCTGCGGAAACATTGCGGGTGGTTTTGACGCTGCACGCCCTGCCGATGCTTTGCCACTTACTCACGCGAGCGCCTTCCAGCAACATGGTGGCTTTAAGCTGGCTGCTTGCGTGGAACCTAATGCCAAGCGCAGCGATGCGTTTCAGATGCACTGGGGGGTAGTTGAGGCATTTGCGTCGCTGAATGCGATACGGGACCGAGTGGGACAGTTCGATGTAATTAGCATCTGTTCCCCCACCTCTTTTCATGCGGATCACCTGCAAGCTGCGTTTGATTTGCGTCCACGATTAGTCTTTTGTGAGAAGCCCGTCACTACTGATTCTGAACATACTGAAAAATGGGTGCGCCAGTATGAAGATGCGGGTGTGCTTCTGACTGTAAATCACACCCGTCGTTGGGCACCCGATGTTAAGCGCCTGCATGATGAGTTGCGCGATGGTGTATGGGGTGAAGTACGGTCCGTGGTTTGCCATTATAACAAAGGGATTCAAAACAACGGTGGTCACATGGTGGATTTGTTGCACTATCTGCTAGGGCCGCTGGAATTGAGTTGCGTTGGCTCGGTAGTTTGGGACTATTGGGACGACGATCCTAGTATTTCTGCTGTATTGCAATTTAGCCACGATGTTCCCATCTACCTGAATATAGCTCATGCGGGTGATTATTCATACTTCGAACTCCAGCTCGTAACTGCGCTTGGCGTAGTAATTATGGAAGATGCTGGATTGCATTGGCGCCTGCGCCGTGTCATTGATAGTCCACAATTCAAGGGCTATCGAGCGCTGGGAGAGAGCGAATGTATTGCAGGCGAATACGCTCAGTCTATGGGCAAGGCTGTTGCCAATATCCATGATGCATTACGCATGGATGTGCCACTGATGAGTACCGGACGTACCGCCTTACAGGCCCAACAGATTTGTGATCAGATTAATAGAGCCGCTTTGACTGGCCAATCATCAACGTTGAACATACATACACATTCAGGACATCTATCATGAGCAAACTTGCACTGCTTGGCGGAGAGCCCGTGATTTCTCGGCCTTTGGAGCCATTTAACAGCATTGGTGAAGGCGAGGTTCAAGCGGCAACGGCGGTAATTCGGACTGGCGTGTTGTCAGCCTATATCGGCGCCTCTGGTGAGGGTTTTATGGGGGGGACTCAAGTGCGTGCTTTCGAAGCACAAGCTGCAAAGTACTTTGGTGTAAAACATGCCATTGCTGTTAATTCCTGGACATCTGGATTAATCACTGCCGTTGGCGCAATAGGTATTGAGCCAGGCGATGAAATCATCACTACACCTTGGACGATGGCCGCGACGGCGACGGCGATCCTGCATTGGAACGGTATACCGGTGTTTGCAGATATTGATTCGCTCAGTTTCAACATAGACCCCATCAGCGTTGAGAAACTGATTTCACCTCGTACCCGCGCTATTATGGCGGTGGACATCTTTGGGCAGTCAGCAGATATGCAGGCATTGCGCACTATTGCAGAACGCCACGGGCTGAAGCTCATCAGTGATACCGCGCAGTCACCAGGCGCACGCTACTTTGACAAATATGCGGGGACATTGGCCGATATTGGCGGTTACAGTCTGAATTACCATAAGCACATTCACTGTGGTGAAGGCGGTATCCTGGTAACCGAAGATGACAGGTTGGCCAATCGTTTGCGCCTTATCCGAAACCATGCTGAGGCAGTGATCCAGATTGACGAGCCGGCAGAGTTATGTAATATGCTGGGCTACAACTTTCGCATGGGTGAAATCGAAGCTGCCATAGCCTCCGTTCAATTGACGAAACTCGACGACAGGGTGTCCAGTCGTCAGTGCGCGGCTGGAGGGTTAAGTCATGGGCTAAAAGAATTATCGGGCCTGATTACGCCAATGGTGTCGGAGGGATGCACTCATGCGTATTACATGTACGGTATGATACTGGATTTGGCTGCCTTAGAAGTACCACGTCAGCAGTTGCTACATGCACTCCACGCGGAAGGCGTTCCTGGGTTGATGGCTGGATATCAAAACTTACATCTTTTACCTCTATTTCAAAAGAAAATTGCATACGGAACAAAGGGCTTTCCATGGAAATCTCCCTATTGTTCGCGTGAGATAGACTACAGTCCCGGAATCTGCCCTGTGGCGGAAGACTTGCATGCCAGATTGGTCTGCATCAACCTTTGCATGTACGAGTACAACCCAGCGGATATCGAGCTGATTGTTGCTGCATTCAAGAAGGTTTGGGCCAACTTAGGTGCATTGGGTTCCATACAACTAAATAGCGCTGTTTCGGATTGAGGGCAATGTGATATTGACTTCAAAATTCGAATTGAAAGGCTTGAAAGTTTTGTTGACTGTTCTAGAAGAATCGGATATTACCGATACCTATATCGATTGGCTTAACGACCCTGAAGTCGTACGCTTTAGTAATCAACGGTTCGTTATGCACGATCGCGCCAGTTGCTTGGAGTATCTAGCATCGTTTGCGGGAACGGATAATCTATTTCTGAACGTGCGTAGACTAGACAATCAGCAAGCCATTGGCACTATCACAGCATATGTATCAAAAAATCATGGAACCGCTGACGTTGGTATATTGATTGGAGAAAAATATGTATGGGGTCAAGGTTACGGGCAAGATGCATGGAACACCTTAACAAATTGGCTTATTGAACAAGACATCATTCGCAAAATTACAGCAGGAACATTGAGTTGTAACCGAGGTATGATAACACTAATGGAACGTTCCGAGATGACTTTGGAAGCCGTACGTTATGCCCAAGAAGTTGTTGATGGTCAACCTGAAGATATCTTACTCTATGCAAAATTTAGTGATACCAAATCTTCCTGAGCCTTTGGCTGTGGTTTGTCACGACGCTGGTGCAACCAACATTATTCTAGCTTGGTTACGCACTATACCAACGATATCACGACGTGTATTCATTCAAGGGCCAGCTATTAAGCTGTGGTCGGCAACCTTTCCCGATGAGCCACTTGACGACAATTTGAATGCAGTGCTTAAAGATGCAGCTACTCTGTTGAGCGGCACGGGTTGGTCTAGTGATCTAGAGCACAAGTCTCGACGTATAGCGCAGGAATACGGCATCTCATCTATTGCTGTGGTTGACCATTGGGTAAACTACGCTGAGCGTTTTTGTCGAGATGGTATTCAAGTATTGCCGAACGAAATGTGGGTCACCGATGAATATGCATTGGCAAAAGCAAAACATTGCTTTCCTGAACAAAAAATCTATCTACAACCTAATCTCTATCTGATAGAACAATTACGTTGCATCCCATCGATTGACACAGTAGTTACACCAGAATTACTATATATTTTAGAACCCACCCGCAATGAATGGGGAAGAGATACTCCCGGCGAATTTCAGGCGTTGGACTATTTTATCACACAATTGCCGAGTTTGAATTTGCCCTCTAGCTGCATAATCCATCTGCGCCCACACCCATCCGATCCTTCTGGGAAATACAGCGATTGGATATTCTGTCAGAAACAGAAAGGGTATCGTATTATACTCGACGAGACAGTAAGCATTTCAGAGGCTATTGGACGCGCCCGCTGGGTGGCAGGATGTGAATCATTTGCTCTAGTACTCGCCTTGGAAGCAAAGCGTGAGGTCTTTTGTACATTACCTCCATGGGCGCACTCGTGTAGATTGCCTCATCAAGGACTGATTCATTTAAAGAATTCTGAGTAAACCATGAAATATTGTATACTATGCTTACAGCCAAATACACGACCAAATACACGCTTTACTGTTGATGGCATTTGCCCAGCCTGCGACTATTTCAAACGACTCAATGATGTAGACTGGCAAGAGCGGTTCGAAATACTGCAGGATTTGTTGGAGAAATTTCCACGTAAACCGGGACAACATTTCGACTGTATTATTGGGGTTAGCGGTGGTAAGGATAGTACGCGTCAAGCGCTTTGGGTGCGAGACAAGCTGGCCTTGAATCCCTTGCTGGTATGTCTAAGCTACCCCCCTGAACAAGTAACTCAGCGCGGTGTGGACAATATATCTAACCTAATCCAGCTTGGTTTCGATGTAGTAATTTCTGCACCAGCCCCAAACACTTGGCAGAAGCTTATGCGAGAATCGTTTTTTAGATTCACAAACTGGGCTAAATCTACCGAACTAGCGCTTTTCAGTTCAGTACCTCAACTTGCAATTCACTATAGTATACCACTGATTCTTTGGGGGGAGAATCCAGGTTTGCAACTTGGCGACCTTAAGACACTGGGTCGAACTGGTTATGACGGTAATAATCTGCGCTACATGAATACACTATCAGGTGCAGCAAATGATTGGATGATTGAAGCTGGCATCAGTCTTAATGAGTTGATCCCTTACCAATACCCAACTCCCGAGGAATTTGAAGTCCATGGACTTCAAGTTGTTTATCTCGGTTGGTTTTTAGGTGATTGGTCCCTGGTTAATAATGGAATGTATTCTGCTACAAATGGTCTTCACATTCGTGAAGATATAGTGGAGAACACTGGTGACTTGTTTGGTGTGTCATCGCTAGATGAAGACTGGGTCACACTCAACCAAATGATTAAGTATTATAAATTCGGATTTGGTCGTGTTACCGATTATGTAAACGAAGAAATTCGGCTAAGGCGTATGACGCGAGAACAGGGTATTTCACTTGTGGAACGATATGATAATGCTTGCTCACCTAGATACATTGACAATTTCTGTGAATACATCGAAATAACAGTCGATACTTTCTGGACGCAAGTCAAAGCCTCGGTTAATCGTGAACTTTTCGATGTGGATAAAAAAGGATGTATCACACGAAAGTTTCAGGTTGGATTTGGACTATGACCCGACTCACCATTGGCATCGTCGATTATGGAGTTAGCAATCTGGCATCCGTTCGACATGCATTGCATAGTATGGGCTACCGATGCCGAATCAGTCGAAACCACAGTGTGCTAAATGAATCCGACTTGCTGCTACTACCAGGCGTAGGTGCATTTCCTGCTGCCATGGAAGCACTGTACCGTCATGACATGGTAGAATACCTTCGGAATCATGCGCGTTTGGGTAAACCCATTTTGGGTATCTGTCTGGGGATGCAGCTGCTAGCCGATGCCTCTACCGAGATGCGCGATACTGCCGGACTGGGTATCATACCTGGCCAGGTATCAGCGTTAAAGCAAGCACGTTGGCACATCGGCTGGAACACTATTGAAGTCCTCGGCGATGACCTATTACTCAAGCGTAATGATGGCCAGTCATTGTACTTCAATCACGCTTATGTTTTTAATTCACCTGCTGAGTATCGAGTGGCAGTAGCCAGGATGAACGGAGCTTCCGAACCATTTACTGTTGGCGTACGTCGTGGAAATCTAGTGGGACTACAATTCCATCCAGAAAAGAGCCAGACTACAGGGCGCCTCCTGCTTTGCAGTGTTATCGAGGACCTGTGCCGTGCTTAAAAAACGGTTGGTGGGCGTTATCACCGTTAAGGATGGGCTCGCGGTCCAGTCCTTTGGTTATCGTAAATATCTACCTATGGGACGCCCAGATATATTGGCAGAAAATCTTGACCGCTGGGGTGCCGATGAGATCATTTTGCAGTGTATTAATCGCAGCCGACAGCACTCTGGGCCTGATTTCGCATTGCTTGAACAAGTGGCTAGCAAAGGATTATCGACTCCATTGATTTACTCTGGCGGCATTCATAGTGTTGAAGAAGGCGTTGCGGTCATTCAGTCAGGCGCAGATCGTATTTGCCTGGATGCGTTGTTGCACGATGCCCCTGAGATAGCAGTGGCTCTGTCCGAATGTCTAGGCTCACAGGCATTAATAGCCGCCTTACCATTATCCGTCGAGCCTGACGGACTGGTTTGGCTTGATTACAGGACAGGCCACCGTAGCCCTTTGAGCCCGGCTTTGCTAGATGTTTTTCGGGTTGGAGCCTTGTCAGAGGCATTGATAATTGATTGGCGTCATGAGGGTTTTCCGTGTGGTTTTGATATGTCATTACTATCACATTTTCCTTTATCTGAAATCCCTCTCATTGCTTTTGGAGGTTTAAGCGAAGGGGCTCAGCTGCGCGAAGCCTTGCAGTCTTCCCGTGTTGTCGCTACTGCCGTAGGTAACTTCCTTAGCTACCGCGAACAGGCAGTCGCTCTATATAAGCAACAATTGGGTGGACTACCTATACGTGAACCATACAACGATTATTTTCCTCAAGGTGAATTATGAACAGCTCCACACCCTGCCGCCGTTGTTTGTATACGACAAGCCACCCCCTTGGGTTGACGCTGGATGAAGAAGGCGTTTGCTCTGGCTGTCGCATCCACGAAGAAAAAGATCGTTTGGATTGGAACAATCGCTGGCAAATGCTGGAATCGTTGGTGGCGCCCTATAGGAGTGAATCAGGCAGAACTTATGACTGTGTCGTACCTGTGACCGGCGCAAACGATTCGTACTTTGTCGTACATTTGGTAAAAAATAGGTTAGGTCTTAATCCTTTACTAGTTACGTACAATAAGTATTTTAATACCCCGCTCGGAATTCGAAATCTTGCTAATCTTCGCATCAAATTCAATTGCGACATACTCATTCAAAATGTAAATCCGATCTCGGTTAAAAAGATTACCCGCACGACTTTTCGTGAGTTTGGGAGCATTTATTGGTCATGTATTGCTGGGCAAACTGTGTTTCCAGTGCAGACGGCCGTTAGATACAAAGTTCCCCTTATCATCTGGGGTGCTCATCAGGGCACAGAGCAAGTAGGTATGTTCTCGCATGAGCATGAGGTTGAAATGACTCGGCGCTATCGCAAAGATCATGACCTTATGGGTATCGAAGCCGACGATTTGCTCTCGATTTTCGACACACTAAAAGATGAGGACATTTGGCAGTATCGTTATCCTGACGATTGTGATCTAAGATCGATAGGTGTGCGAGGGATATATCTGAGCAACTATGTGCGTTGGGATCCAAAAGTACAGCACGAACAGATGATTGAATTATATGATTACCGCACTGCGGCTTTTTCACGCACCTTTGATTGCTATGACTATGTGGATTGTTACAACTACATGGGTCTACATGATCAGTTAAAGTATTTTAGGCATGGTTATTCAAAGGTTACTGATCATGCTTCTCGGGAAATTCGGCATGGGCGGCTGACACGTGAGGCAGGACTTGCTTTAGTGTACAAACATGAGCAAGCCGCTGTTAAATTTCTAGACCAATTCTGTGGTTGGCTGGGATTAACACAGCGGTCACTTCAGTTTATGATGGATCAATGTCGTAACCCACGTTATTGGACCCAAAGTAGACCTGGTGAATGGGCATTTAGAAGGTCGAGTGAAAGACAAGATTGGATTGAGTCTACGGAATTACAAAATATTTTTATCGAGAATGATAAGTTGAAATGCAATCAAGAATTCGAATACATCACAATCGGGAAGGGTTGGCCGTAAACCTTGAATAAAACTAGAAATATTTTTTGCTATTTAAATGCTCGAATTTATTCGCCAAGGAATTGGAGTTAAGCAAAGATAAGAGTTGCGCCAAATAATAGCCTTTGAAAAGACCAAATAAATTTCCAACAATTATTAGATGGTATCGAATAAAAATGCTGGATAATTACCTCGAACAACTAATGGCTAAATTGCCCCCTATAGAACATATTAAACTTCGTTCTGAAGCTGATTGTTATGGGATTGCTAATATTGTTTCACGAGAAATTAATTTACCCATTACACCAAGAAGTTCGTCTGACTGGCAACATGGATGGGTAATACAAGGTGATGTAAAATATATTGAGCAGTTGACTGGGATAACAAGTGCTAAAAAGCATCTCGTCGCGTTAGATGAGCAGGAAGTATTCTTGAGAAAAAATGGGATAAAATCTAAAGCTGTAGGGGCGCCTTTCACATATATTGAGGGCATCGACACCCAGATTGAAAGGCAAGCGAATTCCTTGTTGGTCATGCCACCTCATGGAATGCCATATACAAATGTGAAGTGGGATGAAGAAACATACGTTAAGAATATCGATGAATTAAAAAAATATTTTGACTTAATTGTTGCTTGCGTTCATCAATCATGCGTAAAAAAGAACAATTGGATTGGCACATTTAAAAAATATAGTATTCCATGGGTATGTGGCGCAGAAATGCACGATAAAAATGCATTAATTAGAATGCATCGGATATTTAAAAGCTTTGAATACATGACAACAAATACGGTAGGTTCACACATTGCTTACGCAGCGTATTCCGGATGTAAAGTTTCCATTTATGGCAAGTATTGCGAATTTTCTAAGGAGGTCCAAATGGCTGACGTCGCTTATATCGAACGTCCGGAAATGTTAGATCACAATCTGCTTTGTGCTAGTGAACAAGCGATTAAAACAAAGTTTCCTTTTTTATTTGTACACCCAAAAAATGCGACTGAAAATAGAAAATGGGCGTATGAACAACTAGGTGCAAATAACAAAGTGTCATTTTATGAACTAGCCAAGCATTTAGGTTGGTTGCCACATGATCAATTGTATTTTTTTACTTCAAGAGTGTGTCGTAAACTAAAAAAAGAGTTTTTGTGTGCTATAAATCAATGAAAATTTTGATCGTTAATGTGTCAGATCGTGACGGTGGTGCAGCAAGAGCCGCATTTAGACTTCATGAAGGCTTATTGGATGTAGGCGTAGAGAGCTGTATGCTTGTGCAAAGTAAGCTGGGAGACAACTATACTGTCATTGGTCCGGTTACGAAAAAAACAAAAGTTATAAGTAAACTTAGGCCACATATCGATCAGCTTCCCCTTGTATTTTATAAAAATAAAACTGTTACCCTTTTCTCGCCAGCCTGGTTTTTATGCGGGGATGTTGTAAATCAGATAAATGAGATAAATGCAGATGTGGTTCATCTTCATTGGATAGCAAAAGGTATGCTAGCTCTAGAGAGTATAGCAAAAATAAAGGCACCAATTGTTTGGACCTTACACGATAGCTGGGCTTTTACAGGCGGATGCCACATAACGGGAGGATGTGACAAATACATTTATCAATGTGGAAGCTGCCCAAATCTCAGATCTAAAAATCATCGTGATTTGAGTTCGAAGATATTTGAAAAGAAAAAGAAAATGTTTAATAGAGTTAGCAGCATGACTATTGTAGCTGTAAGTAAATGGTTAGAGAGTTGTGCCAAATCAAGTGCTTTATTGAAAGATCATAATATTATCAATTTACCGAATCTAATTAATACGGAAAAATTTAAACCAGTAGACAAACACGTGGCAAAGTCGATGCTTAATATCGATGAAGGGAAAAAAATAATTTTATTCGGAGCTATGAGTGCCACAGATGATGCTAACAAGGGCTATAAGGAATTAATTGAAGCGATCGATAAGCTTGTGTCCGATAACATTGAATTGGTCATTTTTGGAAGCTCGCAGCCGAAAGAGCATGTTGATCTTAAATATAAAACACATTATCTAGGCCATCTCTTCGATGATATTTCTATTCAGGTAGTTTATAGTGCAGCGGATGTAACGGTTGTACCATCGAAGATTGAAGCATTTGGGCAAACTGCGTCTGAGTCAATGTCTTGTGGCACACCCGTCGTAGCATTTGGTACGACAGGGCTTTTGGGTATTATTGATCATAAATTAAATGGCTATCTCGCTGAACCACTTGATACTGAAGACCTTGCGAAAGGCATTGAATGGGTTTTATCTGCTTCAAACTATCGTGAACTCTGCCAAGAGGCTCGCAACAAAGTGGTAAGGGAATTTGATAGTAGTGTTGTGATAGCAAAATATATGGCATTATACAAGAATATATTGCAAGGAGGTTGCTTGCCACTACCACAGAAAAATGGGTAAATTTCGAATGCCAAACGTATGGGAAGATGATAAAACTGAAACGTTGTTTGCATGTAGTGGGCGTACAATATTATTGTGACAACAATATCTTGTGTTCGGTTGAGCCCTCTTTGAATCGATAGACATGACCTTATCAAAAACTACAACATGTGTGATTTTACTTCTGTTGGCAACGATCATTTCAATGTCACCGCTAATTGATGCTTTATTTTCGGTAAAAGCAAATAGATTATCACTTATTGCTTTGTTGGCAATTTTATTCATCAGAAATGCCTGGGAAAAAATAAAGCCAGATACCCTTCTGTTGCTATTTCTAATAATGTTATTGACAACTATTTCGGCATCATATTGGCAAGAGAACCGCGTGATATTGCTTCCCATTTATTTTATTGCTAGTATTTTGGTGGTATCCGCTTTAACTAACGATGATATCAAAATATTTGTAGAGATCCTAACGTGGATAATGTTGGTCGTTTTAATTGGGGCAGTTTTGGGGATGTTTTATGCGCTATTCGGCGGTGTTTCGATATTCTCATTCCCAAATGAGGATGGGAGGATAAATCAGCTTTACCTAACGACACTAACAAACTCCCAATACTTGAACTTTATTAGACCATCGGGTATTTTCGATGAGCCTGGCGCTTTGTCTTTCGTAACTTGTTTTCTTGCGGCATTAAGACATGCATTTGGATTCAATAAAAGAATTACGTGGGCTTTATTACTTCTTGGTCTTGTTACGTTGTCTTTAGCGCATATTATATACGTAATATTACATGCGTTAGAAGAATTTAGGCGTGTTAAGAAAAGAAAAAGTATTTTTGTGGCTGTAATGATTACATTTTTTTTATATTCGATTGTGAATTTCATTCCTCCAATTCAAGACCTTTATGTTAGTCTACTTCAAGCAAGGCTACAGATTGAAGAAGGGCAACTCACGGGTGATAATCGAACTGTTTTGCTTCTCAATGCAGCCAGTTATATTAACCTAAATACTTTTTTGTTTGGTCTTGATTCCGATTGTGCCATTGGTGTGGCCAATTGCACTGATAAAGGTTATGAGCAATATGGAGAAAATCCGTTGACTTTGCTCGTTCATTGGGGGGGATTGGTATCTTTTCCATTTTATCTTGCATTAGTTTATCTCGCGATGATTGCTGTACGCCATCGGAGTTTTGTTATACTCGCAGTATTCCTTCTGCTATTTCAGCGTCCCAATACAATGTCCTATGGGTATTCAATGCTAATTGTACTCACCATATATGTATTGGCGCATCAAAGACGCTATAAAGCTCTTGGAAAACCTCCTTTATCGCTTAGATTATCAAGTGTTTCTAGCTTAGGTTGATAAATAATGCTCAGGCATTTCCTAAATATTCTATTATGGGTATTACCTCCATCACGACTTTTTTGGTTGCGGCGCTTTTGCTTAAAACTATGTCAGGTCGAAGTGGGCAATAAAGTAGCTGTATGTGGCAGAGGTTGGATATATGGTCGCGGTCGCCTTCGCGTCGGATGTGACACTTGGCTAAGCCCAGGTGTAGTTTTTCACACACATACAGAAGCTCCTATATTAATCGGTGAGCGTTGCGACATAGGCCCAGGCGTTGAGTTCGTGACAGGTGGCCATGTGACTGGAACAACATCCCGCAGGGCCGGTCTTGGAACGGCAAAGCCGATAGTGGTAAATGACGGCTGTTGGATTGGGGCCGGTTCTCTCATCCTTGGCGGTGTCAATATCGGGTCAGGAGTTGTCGTGGCTGCCGGCGCTGTAGTAACCCATGATGTTCCAACAGATGTTCTTGTGGCTGGTGTACCTGCGATTGTTAAGAAACAACTGTCATAGATCAATGCGTAATCTTGTTTTCGTTTGCAACGCGATTGATGATGATACTCGAATCGAAAGAGGCATAGTAACTGATAGCCCGGCTGCATCACGCAAGGTTTTTCTATTGACCAAAGTGTTGCGCAACGCAGGGGTACGTGTGTTTGTGCTTAGTTTGGGGCGGGGAAGACAGGATGGCAGCGGCCGCTATTTTCGAGTTAAGGTACGCCGGGTGAATAGCATTCCTGTAATTTATTTACCGTTTATACATTTTCCGGTTGTTTCGGAGCTTCTATCGCTATTTTCTTCAATACCTATTCTGTGGTATATAAACCGAAAGAAAAAGGGAAACAACACAGCCCTTTTCTATAACCGTATGCTGGCTTATTTACCTGCATTGGTGGCTGTAAGAATATTAGGGTTTGATACATTCTTAGATTTGGAGGATGGGGCGACAGATTTAAAATATTGGTCTTTGCCTGGTATTAAGTCGCGTATTTTACGCGGACTCTTCGATTCTCTGTGTTCAGGAGGGGCATTGCTTGCATGTGATGCACTTAAAAGGACAACGAAGCTGCGCCCAACTCAAAGTTGCTATGGAACTACGGAGCCCCAATCTGCTATTACGAACTGGGATTTAGTAACTGTAACAGTTCTCCTTAGCGGTACAGTATCACGTGATACTGGCGCTTTGCTGTTAGTCGAAGCAATCAGAATTCTGAGAGATCAAGCGCCTTCTTGGGCAAGAGGGTTACGGTTTGATATAACGGGTAAGGGCGACTGTCTTGAAATCTTTAAATCCTTGGCGGAAGATTCCAGAAAGCCGAGTCTCATTGTACATGGTCGCATAACAGATAGACAATATCAGAAAATAATTAAGCATACTCAAGTTGGGCTTGCACTTAAACCGAATACGGGGAAGCTTGCGCAAACGACATTTCCGTCGAAGGTTATTGAATTCGCCAGTCATGGTATACTTGTTGTCACCACAGACATCAGTGATGTTAGAAAGGTGCTTGCAAACGGTGCAATTTATTTGACAGTTGATGATCCCCTAATCTTAGTAGATAAGCTCCGTTGGATTGTAGAAAACCGGCGTACGGCAAAAGCTTTATCTCTAGACGGAATGTACGCTGTGACGGCAATATGTGCTCCCGAAAAAGTGGGTAAAAGGCTTAGTGAATTTTTGTTTGATTCGTCAATTGGAGAGTCTATTTGAATATTGTCAGTTGGCATCCAGTTTTAACAGATCATCAGTCATATACTTTGGAAGCGCTGCAACGGGTAGGCAATTGCAGTCTAACTGTATATGTCTCTAATACTGAACATGCTGTCCGACAAGCACAAGGATGGGTTAATCTCCATGCTTCGTCGTTATTGTTAAAGCAAATTCCCCAAAAGGGATGGTTGCGCTATGTTTTTCTGAATCTGCGTACACACCAAAATGCCGTACATTTATTCGGAAGTCCATTTGAGCAACCGAAGTTGATTGTAACATTGTTGTTAGCAATAGTTATGGGGCTAAGAGTTTTCTTGATTTCTGAGCCATATTCTCCCATTTCTGCTGGATATCAAGACGATAAACGTCAGCGTATTAACTGCTTTAAAACAAAGCTTCGGCCATTTTTGTATCATTTTTATGGAGCGATGCTGCGACGTCGTATCGCTGGCGTATTCGCTATTTCAAGGCTCGCCGTTTCGCAGTATCGAAGTATAGGCATATCAGTAAATAAGATTATCCCCTTCGGCTACTTTGTGCCGAATTCCGAACAGCAGTGTTCAGCGGTTGCAACAGTTCCAACTTCGAGTGACTTCGGCTTAAAGTTAATCTTTGTTGGAACATTGATATCCCGAAAAGGGCTTGACATATTGATTGAGGCGGTTAGAAATCTGAACAAAATGAATTTGACTGTCTTTCTTGATGTCTACGGTTCTGGTGATTCTAGTCAATTTTTTTTCGATCAATCTATCGTTAGTTATTGTGGGAAAATTCCTTTTGGATGTGCGCAGGCTTTTATTGGTAAGTATGATTTACTCGTGTTGCCAAGTAGATATGATGGTTGGGGAGTTGTAGTTAATGAAGCGCTCATGGCTGGCACCCCAGTTATTTGCAGTAATCGAGTCGGGGCCGCTGCGGTTGTTGAAAAGTGGAAATGCGGAGCGACATTCTCCAGTGAAAATGTGTCCAGTTTGGAAGATACATTGAAAGAGATTGTATTTTCCCCGTCACTCATAAAGAAAATGCGTCATGCTGCGCGGAGTGCTGCCACATCGCTTGAACCTGATGTAGCTGGCAGATATATGTTTGATGTGATTTCTGGAGGAGCAAACAATGCCACTCAGATACAGCCTTCTTGTCCTTGGTACGAGGGATAATAAAAGTTGTGAAACAGATTCTCACGAACGAAAGGAAGGCTGTTCGTCTTCATCTTACAAATATCGCTGGGCTTGGTGCAGTTCAACTTCTTCGATCCCTGCTACCGAGCCTTGAGGAGGCTTCAAACTATAGATTAGAAAAAATTTATCTACCAACACGCGGTGAACTTGCTGATTATAAACCAGCAAATGAAGAAGTTAATCTGATCCGCTATAAACGTTATTTGCCCAACCTGATTTCAAGGTTGCTTGAATGTACCGTGTTCGGTTCGAAATTTGATGGAACTACGCCGCTACTTGTTTTTGGTGATATGCCACTGAGGTGTAACACACAACAGACAGTCTTTGTTCAAACTACGTTATTAACACGTGGAGCGAGTTCCGGCGGGTATTTTGGTGACATTAAGTACAGAATGTTAAGATGGTTATTTCGATTTAACATGGGTCGTGTTTCGGCCTTCATTGTTCAGACTGGGGCCATGAAATCATCGTTAATCGATACTTATCCAGAAATAAAGGATCGGGTGTACATCATTGCTCAATCCGTACCCGATTGGCTTATCGAATCTCCACTTCAACGTAATAGACCGAATAAACGGACAGAGTTAGGGTTGCGCTTATTTTATCCGGCGGCTACGTACCCACATAAAAACCATCAGTTACTGAGCCTGATAAAAAAAAGGCACGCAACAGCTTGGCCCGTTTCGGAATTACTACTCACAATACCGGAAAACGTGAACCCAAATCCAAGAATATCCTGGATCCAATGTGTTGATAGACTTGAAAGCAATGCTGTTATAAGAGCATATGAGACTACTGACGCACTCCTTTTTCTTTCTATTTCTGAAAGTTTTGGATTCCCCTTGGTTGAAGCAATGTGGATAGGACTACCGATTATTTGTCCGAATTTACCCTACGCACGAGCACTTTGCGGGAATAACGCGATTTATTTTAATCCAGATAACGTGGATTCTTTGCAAAAAGCTATAGTAGAGTTAAAAAAACGTATTGACTCAGGATGGTGGCCGGATTGGTCAGAAAATTTAAAAATAATTCCAAGGAATTGGGAAGAGGTTGCCGCTATGATGTTGCGAATTGCGGCTGGTGATGGGAGTATTGCACACTGAAGTTGATTGTTTGGAGCATGATAACTCGAGAAGTTTAAGTTTGGTGCTGTGAGCGGCAGAGCAGGTGCTCACCTATTGCGGGGAGTTAGGTGACTTGAATTCAAATTATAACGCTATTAATTCACAGTGGCAAAATTAATTGGCGAAAAAGTAGATAAATTTTGGAAAAAGTTAGTCTCTGAACTCAAGCAAAATGCACAAGACGATCCAGAAACGCTTGAGCAAATAAAGGGGATATGCAGAGGTGAGTCCACATTCGGTGTTTACGTTCTTTATTGAAACTTACCAAAGATTGAGCCTAATCTACTCAACTACTAGAAGAATTTATGCAAGAAAAGTCATCAGATGATTATGAATAAAAAAATTGTTTATTTATGTGATTGGTTACCGCCAGATTTTGGTGCCGTGGGGCAATACTCTTTGCTTTTTTCTGAAAAACTTGCTATCGAAGGTGACGATGTTACGTTAGTGGGATTTAGTTCTGAATCGAGTTCTACAATAGTTAAGAAAGTTAATAATGGTTGTTTGTGTATTGTTAAAATTAAGGTGCGACCTTGTGATAAAATTAATATAGCAAGGCGAGTGTTTTGGGCAATAGAAGTTAACGCGATTCTAATTTTAAAGGCATTCAAATTTTTAAAGCAAGCTGAAAAAATTATATTTACCGGAAGTCCACCTTTACTTATTCATTTTTTGGTGCCATTGAATTTTATTTTTCGAAAACAATTGATCTATAGGATTACGGATTTTCATCCGGAATGTTTAATGGCAACTCGTAATAGGATTCCTTTTGGGCTGAGAGCTTTTTATAAACTTACTGTATTTTGGCGAAAAAAAGTAGATAGATTCCAAGTGTTAGGGGAAGATCAACGGGCTCGTCTACATGAGATCGGTATCAATGATGATAAAATCTCTTTAGTAAGAGATCCATCACCTGTGAGTATTGGAGATAATGATTACCCCTTGGAGGTGCCCGAAATATTTTCAAACAAAATTATTTTAATGTATTCGGGTAATTGGGGCGTAGCCCATGATTATAATACATTCATTGATGGATATCGTAAACACCATCGTGAAGGTAGTGGGCAAATCGTGTTGTGGTTAAATGCAACTGGTGTGAATTCAGAAGTAGTAGAAACTGCATTGAAAAATAGAGAGCTACCTGTTTATCGAAGTCATCCGGTGCCTCTAAATCAACTAGGGCGCTTATTGATTACACCGGATATTCATTTGATCACTTTACGAGATGAGTTTGTTGGATTTGTACTCCCATCTAAGGTGTACGGGTGTATAGAGTCCAAAAAGGCGATTCTGTTTTTAGGTAGTAAAAGGTCAGATGTGAATTTACTATGCGAACAACAAGTCGATTCAAATCTATACCAGCGAGTCCATATTGGTGACATAGATGGGTGTTTTAATGCGCTAGAGAGCTTAGCTAAACAATCTAAGGAAAAGATGCCGTCGTCTGAAAATAAAATATAATCAGATGTTGTTTAAACATTTAGATAGGAGGAGTTTATGAAAAAAGCGTTGGTTTGTGGAGCGGGTGGTTTCATTGGGCACCATCTTGTTGGAAGATTAAAGTCTGAAGGCTTTTGGGTTCGTGGTGTTGATTTGAAATTTCCCCAATTTTCTTCAACTCAAGCGGATGATTTTTTAGTAGCTGATTTGCGGAACCCAAATATTTGCCACGATGTTGTTGATCAGAAATTTGATGAAGTGTATCAATTAGCTGCAGATATGGGAGGAGCTGGTTTCGTTTTTACGGGTAACAATGATGCAGATATCATGCATAATTCGGCCTTAATTAATTTGAATATGTTGGAGGCATGTAGAAAAAGGAATATCAATCGTATCTTTTACTCATCTTCGGCTTGTATGTATCCTGAATACAATCAAACAGATCCATCTAATCCTAATTTAGCTGAAGATTCGGCTTATCCAGCGCAACCTGATAGTGAATATGGGTGGGAAAAGTTGTTTAGCGAGCGATTATACCTAGCATATCATAGAAATTATAATATGGATGTTCGTATTGCTCGCTACCATAACATTTTTGGTCCGGAGGGAACGTGGTGTGGTGGTCGAGAGAAATCACCTGCAGCAATATGTCGTAAGGTTGCTGAAGCTGTGGATAGTGGGTCGATTGAAGTATGGGGGGATGGAGAACAAACTAGATCATTTTTGTATATTGATGAGTGTATCGAAGGATCAATTCGGCTAATGCGATCCAGTTGGACCGGCCCTTTTAACGTGGGATCAGATGAAATGATTACTATAAATCAATTAGCGAATATGGTTATTGAGATTGCAGACAAAAATTTAGAACTTTGTCATGTTGAAGGGCCTATTGGAGTAATGGGGCGGAACTCTGACAATCAATTAATTTTGGAGAAACTTCAATGGAAGCCAAGTTTACCTTTAAAAGAAGGGATGAAAAAAACTTATGAATGGATCAACGAGCAAGTGCAAAATGGGTAAAGTCTTGGTGCAACAAACAAAGCTTGTCGTTTCTTGCAGGGTGAAAGTTCCTGTCGGGAGAGAACCATGGAAGGTTTAAGCAACCACTCGTATCGAGTGTTGCGTTTCTGACGGAGCGATGAGAGTGGTGAAAACTGCATCAGGCGTGAACAAAGGTGAAACGAAGCGTACACCGAGAACCACCTCATCCAGCAGATTTGGTCGTAAGGGTTGACGTCAAAATAACTTCACAATCTTAAGTAGAACTATTCCAAAGCAAGCGTCTTAGTATTTTCCTTTTCTTTAAAAAATCACTTGATTTCTCTCTGAATATATAATTTCATAATGTTACATATAAGCTTATTGTTAGAGATAAGGATGAAATGTAACATTATGAAAACAGAATGCTTTACATTAGCAAAGATTAAAAGACATTTGGATCAGTACAAAATAGCTACAATGGAAGAATTAAAGGGAGTACTGGGTACAGATACTAGAATGACGGTGTTTAGAAAACTTAAGGAGCTTCCTTACAAGACAAGCTATTCCCATCGAGGGAAATTTTATGCTCTTGAAAAAGCTATTAGATTTAATGAACAGGGATTATGGTCCTGTAAATCAGTGTGGTTTTCTTCTTGGGGGACTCTATTAGAAACGGTAAGAGTTTTTGTTAATAATTCGGAATCTGGGTATTCAACGACAGAGCTTGATAAAATTCTTCATGTATCTGTCAAAGGATCTCTTATTCAGTTGATAAATGAAAAAAGAATTTGGAGGAAAAAGTTTTCTGGTGTGTTCGTATACTTTTCTATTCATTCTGATCTGAAAGCTAAACAACTAATGATTAGGGAAAAACAATCTCACAAAAAGGATTATGAATTTGGAATGGGAGAAGATTTATTCCTTCATGAGCTGAAGGCAACCATTGTCTTGTTTTCGAGTCTTCTTAATGAGAAACAAAAACGAATCTATGCAGGCCTAGAATCTTTAAAGCTAGGCTATGGAGGGGATCAAAAAATTGCGGATTTATTGGGTATTGATTCTCATACAGTGGCAAAAGGACGTAAGGAAATTGTAAATAATGATATTGAGGTCGAGCGTATACGAAAGAAAGGAGGAGGTAGAAATTCAGTAAAAAAAAAATCCAGAGGTAGAAAAGGAAATTGAGGATCTCATGGAATATGAAAAAGCCGGTGACCCTATGGGCAAGGGCTTGAAGTGGACAAGGAAAACACCTAAGAAAATTGCAAGGCAATTAGAATTACTTGGGATAATGGTTTCTGAAAAGACGGTTGAGAGGTTGGTTAAGAAAATGGGGTTTTCGCTTCGTTGCAACAACAAGAGTATTTCCAATGGTGGGAAAAAACTTACAAAAGAGGAGCAAGAGCGCAAAAATCAACAATTTTTATACATTGCTAGGATGAGTAAAGAGTTTGAAAGAAAAAAACTACCTGTTATCAGTTGTGATTCAAAGAAAAAAGAGTTAATTGGAAGCTTTAAAAATTCAGGAACTCGATTGAAACGTGAAGAAGACTTGGTGTATGATCATGACTTTATAAGCTATGGTATTGGGAGGGCATTGATATATGGTTTATTCGATTATCACCAAAAGGAGGGGTTTGTATATGTGGGTAAATCATTTTATGACAAGAAAAAGAAAAGTTTTACATCAAGTGATACGTCAGAATTTGCGGCAGAGAATGTCGCCAGATGGTGGCGAGACTACGGTCAAAAAAGATATCCAAATGCCAAGGAAATACTTATCCTTGTGGACTCTGGCGGCAGTAATGGGTACAAAGTGCGCATGTGGAAAGCTAAACTCTACGAGCTACTCTGTAAAGGGTATGGCTTAAAAATAACCGTTTGTCATTACCTACCAGGAAGTTCTAAATATAACCCAATAGAACATCGTCTATTTGGTGAAATTTCTAAAAATTGGCGAGGGACTCCGTTAGTGAGTTTTGAAACGATTTCAAAATATATCAGAACAACAAAAACAATAACGGGTTTGAAAGTTCATTCCCGGATAGTTTCTAAAAATTATACAAAAAATAAAAAGGTATCTGATAAGGATTTTTTAACCATAAAAATTTTATCACATGAAGAGATTCCAAAATGGAACTATACGCTTTTAGCAAACTAATTAAACTTTTTTGTTAACAATTTGTTAAAATTTTTTGACTTAAGATTGTGAAGTTATTTTGACGTCAACCCTAACCGATAATAAATGGAATATTTATTGTCGAGTAATACCAATAAATCTAAAACGTCTTCTATTTGGTCGACTGATAAATTCAGCTTTTCCAAAATTTATTTTCTTCTCAGTGCGTCATTATATTCAAGAATAACTGGAGTCGATAAAGCGATATTCAACGTCTCATTTAATAATGAGACTCAATATTTGATAGAAAGCACCTGCCTGACTGAGTAGCAAGCAATACGTTGGTATCGACTGTGATGATCACTTCTTAATGATAGCGTATACGCATACATTAGAAAATACGTACTTCCGTGTTTTGTTCCCGTAATACATCGGCCAGGGGTACTTCCCCCATATTCCCCTCACTTAGGAGTGGCGCAAAAATAACTTCCCGATGTTAGGGCAATCGTTTTGCAGAGGGAAATCACTAATATCAGTTGGACATGTGAAATCCTGTACATTATGACGGGAAAACGTAGTTTTTAAACATTTTCCGAAAATTTGGCCCAGAGAAATCATAATGATAGAATTACGATAATTATTTTATCATTATCGTAATTCTATCATTATGCGAACTCAGACATATGACACTCACAAGTTGCAGACTCTGTTGAAGCGACGAAAGATCGCCACGATGGATGAACTCAAAGACGCGCTAAGGACAAAGAGCAACATCACAGTCTCTCGTAAACTAAACGAGCTGGCGTGTTACAGCAGCTATTCCCATCGCGGTAGCTACTACACACTTGACGAAATCGCTCACTTCGATGAACGTGGTCTATGGCAGTGTCGCTCGATCTATTTCTCGAAACATGGAACACTGGTGGCGACAACCGAAGCCTTTGTCAATCAATCGGAGGCTGGATACTTTGTCGATGAACTGCTACCCATTCTTCATGTTGACCCCAAAGATGCTTTGCTCAACTTGGTTCAAAAAGGTCGCGTTTGGCGCGAAAAAGTATCCGGTCGATATCTGTATTGTTCGTGCAAGCGAGCGACCAGAAAGGAACAGCTTGCGACGCGGGAAGTCAAACAACAAAAGAGGCATATTCAGCGAACTTGTCTCGACAAAGATTTGACTTCCAGCGAACTTAGGGCGCTTATTATTTTGTTCTTCAGCCTTCTCGATGAGCAAACGCGACGCTTATATGCGGGAATCGAGTCGCTGAAATGGGGGGGAGAACGGTGATAGCAAGGTTGCAGAGTTTCTAAATATTAACGTCAAGACTGTCGCTCGAGGTCGAAAACAGTTACTTGATCAGGATATTGATCGCGACCACATTCGCAAGGCGGGCGGAGGGCGAATAGCCGTGGAAAAAAAACGCCAGAGATAATCGAAAGAATCCAAACGCTCATGGAATATGAAACGGCAGGCGATCCAATCACGGGCCTCAAGTGGACGCGAAAGACAACCGAGAAGGTGGCCAAGGAACTTCGCTACGGCGGAATCAACATCACGGCCAAGACGGTGGGTCGTTTGCTCAGAAAACTGAAATTCTCTCTGCGCGTTAACCACAAGAAGGTAACGAATTCGAATGTATCACCTGATGATCGTAATCAACAGTTCGAGATCATTGCATCGCTTCGGGAAGCGTTCGCCAATAAAGGCAATCCAATCATCAGTGTTGACGCCAAGAAAAAGGAAAAAATCGGGAACTTCAAGAATGAAGGATCGGCATGGGCTCAACTTAATAAGTATTTTTCCGTGAATGATCACGACTTTCTAACATTGGCCATCGGTAAGGCGGTTCCCTATGGAATTATTGACCTGATGCTGAATAAGGGATGGGTGTTTGTTGGCACCAATTATGACACGGCTGAGTTTTCTACCGACTCGATTGAACGATGGTGGCGCATCGGTGGAAAGAAATACTATCCCAATAAAAGACATCTGCTGATTCTTGCTGATGCGGGCGGCAGCAATTCATGTCGTACGCGTGCGTGGAAGTATCACCTACAGAAAAAACTCTGTAATCGTCATGGATTGATTGTTACCGTTGCTCATTACCCGCCTGGTTGCTCAAAGTGGAATCCCGCCGACCGCAGGCTCTTCTCCTGGATCAGTCAGAACTGGAGAGGAGTACCATTGAGAACCTACGAGACCGTCCTCAAGGTTATACGTACGACGAAGACCAAAACGGGCCTGCGCGTAAAGTCCTATCTGGTTCGGAAGCAATATGTGAAGGGCGAAAGTATCTCTGATGCTCAAATGCAAGAACTCGACCTTCGCCCAAACAAAATCCTTCCGCAGTGGACTTATACTCTGCATCCCGCCAAGCCTCTCAAGGATCGGTAAGCACGGGAAGTTATTTTTTCGCCGCTCCTTAGTGCGTGTAATTGCCAAATTGCATGCGGAGGGTTTGGAGCGTCGAGAAGGCGATGTGATTTATCGTATTAATTTAATGAGTGGTGATGAAATATACATCTACTTGTTATTGGAGTTTCAATCCAAACCTCAACGTTGGATGCCTGTGAGATTGTTGCTGTATGTGGGGTCTGATTATAACGGATTTAGGGGAGTGCTCATCTG
>Ga0316206_1000698_pt1 | contig 39059 bp, 38 predicted proteins | sample 6monthpyrite_MG_FD_204942 | JGI IMG/M metagenome (GOLD analysis project Ga0316206, IMG submission 204942) | Microbial mat bacterial communities from mineral coupon in-situ incubated in ocean water Damariscotta River, Maine, United States -... | ecosystem: Environmental > Aquatic > Marine >...
CGCGCATGAATAGCGTAATGACTGGGGCACTGTCTCCACGACCAACTCGGTGAAATAGTAGTGGCGGTGAAGATGCCGCCTACCCGCAGCAAGACGGAAAGACCCCGTGAACCTTTACTGCAGGCTCATATTGGTCACGAGCACATGATGTGCAGGATAAGTGGGAGGCTTTGAAGCCGGTATTCAGGTACCGGTGGAGCCGTTGTTGAGATACCACTCTTCTTGAGTTTGTGGCCTAACCCTGATTCCCGTGAAGCCGGGCAGGGAACAGTGTGTGTCGGGTAGTTTGACTGGGGCGGTCTCCTCCTAAAGAGTAACGGAGGAGCGCAAAGGTTAGCTCAGCACGGATGGAAACCGTGTTTCAGAGTGTAAGAGCACAAGCTAGCTTTACTGCGAGTCCGACAGGACGAGCAGTCTCGAAAGAGGGCTCTAGTGATCCTGCGATCGCGTGTGGAAGCGTCGTAGCTCATCGGATAAAAGGTACTCCGGGGATAACAGGCTTATCGCTCCCGAGCGTCCATAGCGGCGGAGCGGTTTGGCACCTCGATGTCGGCTCATCGCATCCTGGGGCTGAAGGCGGTCCCAAGGGTTAGGCTGTTCGCCTATTAAAGCGGTACGCGAGCTGGGTTCAGACCGGCGTGAGCCAGGTCGGTCCCTATCTGCTGTGGGCGTTGCAAACTTGAGAGGAGTCAACTTTAGTACGAGAGGATTAGGTTGGACTAACCCCTGGTGATCCTGTTGCGCCGCTAGGTGCATCGCAGGGTAGCTACGTTGGGCAGGGATAACAGCTGAAAGCATCTAAGCAGGAAGCCCCCCTCAAGATCAGGTTTGCTTGTCTTGTACGAGAGACCCCTGGGAGACTACCAGGTTGATAGGCCGCAAGTGTAAGGACTGAGAAGTCTTCAGCTGAGCGGTACTAACGGTCGAAGGTTTGATCATTCCGACCAAGTGCCGATTTGTCCGAGTCCACTGCCTTCGCAGTGGAGGAAGAATAGATCGAAACAGGTCGAGATGGCTCAAAACCATTTCAACGCATCAGAGTTTTAAAGTAAAATCAAGTTATATTTGTTGTGAGGGGTTCATCCTCTCGCCGCTCGTCGTAATCTTTGTCAGTCATGACAGGCCGAGAGATTGGTGTGTTTGTGATTGTTGGTGACCATAATGTCGGGGTCACACCTGTTCCCATCTCGAACACAGCAGTTAAGCCCGACATGCCGATGATACTGTTCAGCGGGAAAGTAGGTTATCGCCAACTTGAGGACCCTTCAAGGTAATGCTTGAAGGGTCTTTATCATTTTTGGTTGCCCAATTTGGCTCTCCATTGTTCATCATCCGATCTCATTCGTTCTCATCGGTGTGATACAATCATCCGGTACATTGAGGAGCCAACCATGCCAAAGACCACGACTGTTCAGATTTATAACGACGGCGCCGACGATCTGCTCTCGGCCGAGTCTTTCCCGGATCGTGTATCGCTGCTGCCTGCCGAGCACGGAGCGCCACAGTTGGGGTCTCGGCTCCGGGTGATGTGGGGGCAGGAACTCCTTGCAGATGTGCTCGACGGACGCTATCGCGCCGTAATCTGCGGCGTAAACGATCAGGACAACTCGCATGGGGTGATCGCTCAGATTGTGTCGCTCATGACGACATCGCAGTGGTCGCCGCAGGCCGTGACGAGCTACGCCAAGATGTTCCAGGAATCGGTGCAGGTGCACGCCGCCCATGATCGCGAGCCCTACATCCTCAAGTACGACCTTGATTCAGTGTTGGTCTTGGCGCTCTTGCGTCCTCGGGGGCGCGAGTTCTTTACGGTGGGTGATCTCTCGCGGGGTTTTCGCACGATCAACAAGATGCTCCAGGGACGGGCGGATCGTCGTCCGGTGTGCTCCGTATCCTTTCTCGGGGCGATGTCGAACAAACTCGTAACGGACGATGCGAACACAACCGAACCGAGCTTCGAGACGGTGGTGCAGACGATGCACGATTCCGGATTCCGAGGCGATGTCTATCCCTCGCCGGCGATGTGGCACTACGCCCATGTCGGGGTCTTCCCGAGCTATCCATTCCCCAAGGGGATCGACCGGATGCGCGCGGGCAGCAGCTGATGGCGGATTCGTTCTCATTCGACCCTGATGCGTTGATCGCTCGTCTGGTCCGATTCGGTCACACGCTCCCCGCGGTTGTCCGCTGTTTTTTAGATACCGATGTGCTGTGGAAGCCCGATGCGGATTCGTGGTCGGTGCTTGAGATTGTCTGCCACCTGGCCGACGAAGAGCACAAAGATTTTCCGACGCGTGTGTTTCTGACGCTCGAAGATCCGGCGCAGGATTGGCCGGAGATTGATCCCGAGGGATGGGCGATCTCAAGGGTATATCAATCGCGTGTGCTCAAAGACGAACTTGCGCGGTTCGTCGAAGCGCGGTCGGCGAACATAGAGCGGCTGGGTGCATTGAAGAATCCAAACTGGTCGAGCACGAAGCAGCATCCCAAGTTTGGCCCGATGGTCGCCTCGGATCTGCTCGCGGCGTGGTGCGCCCACGATGCGTTGCACCTGCGTCAACTCTCCAAACGGCTTTATCAACTCGCTCATCGAGATGGCGGCGAAGATTCGACGACTCGGTATGCTGGAACCTGGTAGTGGGGGTTCCGAGTCAGTTTTGTCATTGAAAGGACATCGATGAATCAGAGGCTGACATTGCTCTGGGGATTTCTCGGGTTCACCGCGGTGGCGATGATCGGGGGGACGATCGCGGTGCTGTTTCCTCGGTGGCAGGGCAGCGATGAGTTACTCGGGTCGCTCATACTCATTGGGTTGTATGCGCTTGGCGTAATGGCGTTGGTGATTTATGGGAAGCGGATGCCGATCACTCGTTGGGTGGGTCTGGTCGGGCTGATTGTTTCGTTGGTATTTTTCCTGGCAAGTATCTGGTTTCATCGCCCGATGAATCGATACTGGGAGAGCGTCGTTATGTCGGTCGGTGCGATTTCACTTGCGATCGCGGGCGGGCTGGCACACCGGGTGTTCATCTGGCCGATCAAGCCAATGTGGTTTGGCGGGGCGGTGCTCAAGTGGAGTGCGGTTGTCTTTGCGCTGGTGACGGTGGGGATGATTGTGTTCGGGTTTGCGATTGAGGGGACGAGTTATTGGGGGCGTGGGTATCTTCGCCTGATGTGGATCAGCGTGATCCTCACCACAGGGACGACCATCGCGACGGGGGTGCTTGCGCTCTTTGGGCCCAAACCAGAGGACGAAGAACCGAGGATGATGCCCGAATCGGTGGATGTATCATTGCGATGTCCGGTGTGTGCGAATGATCTTCAGATCAAATCCAATACCGATGGATGCTGCAGCTATTGCAACCTCAAGATTCGAGTCGATGCAGAAGAACTCTACTGTGGATGCGGATACTTGCTCTACAAGCTCCAGGGAAAAGTTTGCCCCGAGTGTGGCAAGGAGATCAAAGCGGGTGAACGGTGGGCAGGTGTTTCGGGTGAAGTATCTGCGACTTGAGTGGCTCAGCGCGAAAACCGAACCCTCAACGATCAAAGAAACGGGAACTATATAGCGCCTTCGTCCGAATGGGATGGGATTGGTTTCCGAGAATGGGGGCACGATGAAGAAAAAGCAGGTCGCACTCTTTGTGCTCATCGGATTCATCGGCCTGGCGATGCTCGCCGGGATTGTTTCGGTTCTGGTGCCGTCGCGCGATATGGACTATCGGGTGATTCAGACCGTCATGGTGGTGGGGTCATATGCGATCGGCGGCTCATCATTGTGGGGATCTCCGGGCGGATGCGATGGACTTTCCGGTTGTGTGCGATTTCGTTGATCGTTTCGATGGTCATCTTTGTTGGGATTACCTGGCTTGAGCGTGTGATCGACTGGGAATGGCAATACAGACTCAGCGAGATTGCGGGGGCTTTTTTGTTCATCAGCATCACGCTGGCACACCGCCTACTCGTGTACCCGCTTTCGATCCCATCATTCTTCGGTCGGCTTACCAAGCGAACAGCCCTCATCTCGGCGTCAGTGCTCTGTGCCGTTGGAGTTGTATGGCTGGTGAATGATGGGTTTTGGCGCTGGGAAGAACTGGTGGGTCGCCTGATCATGGTCTTTGCAATTGTGGCCGCCGGATCAACCTTTGCCATCGGAGCGCTGGCCATCTTTGGTCCCAAGCCCGGCGATGATGAGCCCGGGTTGCTTTCGGGTTCGATGCCCGTATCGGTGACCTGCCCACGCTGTCAGTCAGCAGTCGAAGCCCAATCAAACAAGGAATCTCGGTGCCAAGCGTGCCGGCTCAAGATTCGGGTAGAAGTCGAGGAACCTCGTTGTCCGTGCGGGTATCTGCTCTATGAACTCGAATCCGACAACTGCCCCGAGTGCGGCAAGCCGATCGAACCGGATGATCGGTGGCGGGGGAGCCCAAGCCCGGCCTAGCGCGTCCAGCGCTGGGCGATGGGCATACGACGGCCGGGTCCAAAGGCCTTTGAGGTGATCTTGAGCCCGACCGCCATCTGCTGCCGTTTGTATTCGTTCCGGTCGATGAGCTTGCAGATCCGATTGACGGTATCCGCGGCGAATCGGGTCTCCGCGATGATGGTCGAGGCGCTTTGGTGCCCTTCGATGTGGCGTTCGATGATCTCGTCGAGGATGTCGTAATCCGGCAATGAATCCGAGTCGAGTTGGTTGGGGGCGAGCTCGGCGCTCGGGGGCTTCTCGATGGTATTGGTCGGGATCGGGGGCGAGTCGAAGCCCAGCGACGCGAAGTGCTCGTTCATATATCGGCAGACCTCGAAGACCATGGTCTTGGGGAGGTCGGCGATGACCGCGAGCCCCCCGTTCATGTCGCCGTAGAGCGTGCAATAGCCCACGGCGATCTCGGACTTGTTCCCGGTGGTCAAGACGAGCGCCCCGGTGCGGTTCGAGAGCGCCATCATCAGCGTCCCCCGGACGCGAGATTGGAGATTTTCTTGGGTCAGATCGGGGAGTTTTTCGCCCAGTGCTGGCTGGTTGATTGACTCAAACGCGGGGTTGAGCGACTGAGAAACACCGAGAAAACCAGTCTCGATTGGCATGGTGATGCATTCCATGTCCATGTTCTTTGAGAGGTCATAGGCATCTGTTTTCGATCCATCACTCGAGAAACGCCCGGGCATCGAGACGCCGAGGACATGGTCGGCGCCCAGCGCCCGGACACCGAGGGCTGCAACAAGCGCCGAGTCAATCCCGCCCGAGAGCCCGATGCAGACCTTCGCAAATCCGCATTTGGTAACATAGTCATGGATCCCGAGCGTGAGAGCCTCGATGAGAATCCGTTCATCGTCGGGTGTGGATTCCTCGATTGGTGAGAGCACACCGGTATCGACAACGACAAGGTCCTCGCTGAATCGTTTGCATTGGGCACAGACCTCGCCGCGGGCATTGACGACGCTCGATCGCCCGGCGAAGATGAGATCGTCGTTGCCCCCGACCTGATTGACCGAGATCACGGGCACGCGGTGTTTCTTGGCGTGGGCCGAGAGGATGTCGGCGTGCTTGTGTTCTTTGCCGAGGACAAACGGCGAGGCCGACGGCGAGACGATGAGCTGGGCACCACTGTTGATCAGTTCATCCACCGGATCCGGTTCGCCCGCATAGCGCGACGAGAACCCCGCGTCGTCGCCTCGCCAGAGGTCTTCGCAGACCGCCATCCCGACCTTGAGCCCACCAATCTCGATCACGGTCGGGACCGTGCCGGGCGTGAAGTAGCGATCCTCGTCGAAGACATCGTAAGTCGGGAGCAGACGCTTGTCGTAGTACCCGAGGTATTGGTTGTCTTGATAGACCAGCAGCGCGTTGGCAATGCCTCCATTGTCCCCGGCGGGCAACGGCGAGCCGATGACGATGGCGATGCCCTCGGTGTGTTGCTCGCCGATGGATTTGATGGCTTGGGCGCACTGCGAGACGAACCCCTCGACGGTCAACAGGTCCCTCGGCGGATATCCGCAGATGACGAGTTCGGAGAACACAACCAGTTCGGCGCCGTGCCCGCGGGCGGCTTTGATGGTGTCGATGATCTTCTTCGAGTTGCCATCGAGGTCGCCGACGGTCGGGTTGAGCTGGGCCAGTGCGATCTTCATCGCTCGAATCGTACGCCTCAACCGATGGCTACAAGCCCGAATCTTGCCCCGATTCGTCTTCGTCCTCGGTTTGTGTCGCGATCGCCAATGGCGGGCGAGCGCGGAGCCACGCGATCCCAAACCCGGCGCACCCAAGATTGACCACCGCCTCGACCGCCGTGACAAAGAGCACCGTCGCCGCGATGGGGACGGTGCCAGATTGATCCTCGGTGATCGCGGCTGACGAGATCCCGATGAGCGAAGCGATCGCGATGGTTCCCGCCTCGCGGGTCCCGAGCATCCCGAAAGGCGATGCGGCACCGATCATAAAATAAGTGGCACCCAAGAGCAGCGAATCCGAGGGCGAGATCGGTAGTTCGAGCACCCGGGCTGCGACATAGAACCGAAGAGCAAACGCCAAGATATCGAGCACACGAAAGGCGTTGGCGATCATCGCGGCTCGAGTGTTGCCAAGCATCACAAAGCCCGAGTGGAGCCGGTCGAACGAATCTGTGCCCGTGAGGCGTTTGCCCATGATCTTGGCGAGCCAGTCGATCCCGCGCTCGCCAGCGAGCCGACGGGCAACCCAGCACCCCGCCAGCGTGGCGAGGGCGATGCTCACCAATGAGCCGATCCACCAGAGCAGATTCGCCTCCTGCTGCCACCAGCTCATCACCCCCATCGGGACAAACACCGCCATCATCAAGAGCGCCTCAGCCAAGATCCACGCCCCGATCGTGAGCACCGGGACCTTGTCGCGTCGGTTGTGGATCACGAACCGCGACACCACCGAGAGCTTGAACGGGAGGTACGCCAAGAAGGTGGCGATCGCGTTGGTCGAGATGACATCGGTGGCGCGGAGCCGGTGCACGGGATTGATGAGTATCCAGAAGATGATGCCGTTAAACCCGACCGAGATGGTCGCCAGCGCCATCAACGCGAGGAGCTCGACCGGCGAGGCATCAGAGAGGCGCGAGAGCTGGTCGCGGTTCTCCTCGCTCATCGCCAGCCGCACCGCCCACCACAGTGCACCGATCCCGCCGGCGAACCCGATGAGCTGGACAAGGATCGTCCACACCCTCCGCTTTGTCGGCGGGGGCTCGATCGCGGGGTCCGGGTTTGGGGTCGGTGGTTCGTTCATGGTTTTTCGAGCCGGAAGGCGGCCCTGATCTGTTCATCGCTTCCGGGGAGAGTCCAGACATATATCGGCTCTCCGAGCGATTCGATCCACTCGTTCAACCGATCAGGGTCGATCGAAGCAGGGAACCACCCCGAAACCTCGAACCGGTTAAGCTCAAAGAAACTCACCACCACTATATCGATCCCCTCGCTCTGAAGGATCGCGGACCACCGCTCAGGGAACTCTGGCTCGCGATCGCTCACCTTCTCGATGAGCCATCCATCATACACTGTGTTGTAGACCATCGGCGATCGGATATAGAACGGTGTCGCATCGCCGAGGAGATAGACCGTCTCGCCGGGTTCGAGGGTTTCATTAAGCTTGGCCGTCCACGGGGCATCGACGAGCCCAAACTCGCCGGTGAAGAGCGCGGGCCCGAGATCAACCACAAGAAATGGATTGCCCGCCGATTGCCTAGCAACGATCAGAATCATCCACAAGAGAGCGCCCGCCGCGATCAACGAACCCGCCCGCTTTCGCACCCACGGCGTACCGATCGATGCGAGCCCGAGGGCGCCAGCGCCGATCAACCATGGCGCGATCGGGACCAAGAATCGTGATTGGAGATGGGTGAGCATCAACCATCCGAGCGTCGCCAGCGTGACCGCTCCGGCAACACCCAGCCCGAGCCGGCGGGTGCGTCGCTTGGCGATGAGCAGGGCGCACCCGAGCACCCCGATCCAAGGGGTGAGTCCCCATTGCGGGTTGGTCCACCCGCGCCAGCGAGAGACCGTGTCGAACCCGTCCGCATCGGGCACGACGAGCATCGCCAAGCGCTGGGTAAGCGAGCCGCCGTAATGGTGGGCCGAGCGGTAAGTGTCGAGCTGGGCGGGGCTCCAATCGCCGCCTCCGAAGACCGAACTCATCTGTGGGAATACGGGATTCCCGATAGCGACCTCATTGCGGATCAGCCACGGGGCAAGGGTGAGCACCCCGACGACAAGACCCAGTACTACAGCCCCGATCCACCGCTTCGACGGGATGGTGGCGAGTATCAAAGCCGCGATCGGCGGGGCGAGCAGGAAGATGGCCGTGGGCTTGACGCTGCAGGCGCCCGCGACGATCAACGCCGCCATCGCTGAGCGGGGAAGCGGGCGATGGTCGCGCTCGATCGCGACCGCGATCGCCGAGATCCCCAACAGCACCACCCCCATCTCGTTATAGCTCATCGAGCCCACCACCACAAGCCAAGGCGTGGTGACGAGCAGCGCCCGGGCAAGCAAGCCCGCATCCCGATCGAGCGCGTCGCTCTCGGGGAGATAGAGCTCGATCGCCCGCCGGACCACCGAGCGCATCGCGATGGCGCTGACGATCACGAGCAGAGCCGAGAAAAGATGGATGCCCATGACCACCTGTGCATCATTGTCGAGAAGCCCCGAGAGCCCCGCAGGGGTGGCTTTGGGCGCATTGGCAAGATTGGCCATATGGACATACGCCGACTCAAAGTAGCTCGGCAGGAACGAATACACATTGTGGGCGGAGGGCCAGATCTGCCCCGCTTCGAGCCATTCTCTCGGGAGTTCGAGGTGGTAGCTCAGCGCGTCGTAGCCGTTGTATTCCGAGTCCCACCCGGTTCCCGGCGGGTTGAGCGCCATAAGCACCACAAGCACCGATCCGACCACGAAGACGATCCCCGAGAGGCTTATCGCAGTGTTTCCGATCGAGTCGTTGAGCCGACGGGTATCATTGCGAAAATCAGGAATCAGCATCAGGCACCCGACTCCGGTGACGATCCACGCGCTGATCGGATTGAGCACCCCCAATACCCCCAGCCCGTGCGAGAGCGACAGGGTCAAAGTCAATCCGACGCCGAGCTCAACAACCCACCGGGTCGAAAGATCCTTGGTCCATCTTCGCGCGACGGAACCGAGCCCAAAGGATCCGAGCAGATAGACTAGCGGGATCCAGGCGCTCTTGAGTGTGATGAAGACAACCTCAAGAATCCTGTCAGACAGTGAACCGCCCCCCCCCATCGAGAGCATCGCGGGGACGGTGATGGCGGCCAAGAGTGCATAGACAAAGACCGCCCGTGAACCCACAAGCGAGACAGGATGGTCATTTCCGGATACATCGGTGCCCATAGACTCGGATTGTACACGCTGCGCCCCTAGAATCAGGCATGGGGCTCGAACCGATCAAACCAGTTTCTTCAAGCTTAACCAACTCAGCAGTCGGAGCGATGGACATCATCGAGCCGTTGTGCGCGGTGTTCCGGCGGGCGCTCAAGGATGAGGGGCTCAAATATACGCCAGAGCGTGCAAGGATCCTCGACGCGATCATCGAACTCGATGGGCTCTTCGAGGCCGACCAGCTCCTCGATGCGCTCAAAGGCAAGGGGTACTCAGTCTCCAAGGCGACGGTCTACCGCACACTCAAACTGCTTGAATCATGCGCAATTATCCAGCATGTGCTCTTCGATCGCGAGCAATCGCACTACCAGCTCGCCTTCGGCAAGCAGGGCAACACGCTTCTAATCCATGTCGACAAGGGCGAGGTCGAGACGATCGAACTTCCCGAACTCATCGCTCTCCGCGAGCGGATCTGTGCCAATCGCGGGCTTCAGGCACAGGGGCACAAGCTCCAGATCTTTGTCACATCCGCCGACGATCGGGCCGACGCCGACGGATCATAAACGAGCACCCAAGCGCCGAGACCATCACCAACGGAACCGCGCCGGGGGCCGGGACGACGCTTGCGCCAACCCCCGCGATCGTTTCATAGCCCCACTCGATCGGATGCCAGCTGACGCTCAGCCGATTGTCGATGAACTCGTAGCTCCGCTCGAATCGGGCGAACCCGTAGTGCTCGCCGTCGGTCCGCTCAAAGCGCACGCCGACGGTGAATGATTCGCCGATCGTAAATGAACCCTTCTCTGGGGTGAGATCATTGAGCACATGGAGTGGCCGCCACCCATCGACAAATTCGTTTCCCGCGCTAATCAGCTCGCCATCCGAGAAGTTCTCGGGGCCGTAATAGGGTACCAGTTGCCCAGCGAATGGATCGGGGATCATCGTTGGTTCATCGGCGCGGACGATCTGGGTGAGCATCCCGGTCCCGAGCCAGGTCGATTCTCCAAAGAACCCAGAGACATGCATAATCACGAGCGAGCCCCCCGGCAGCGCTCCGATCGAGGGCTGATTGAATGCGTCGCTGGTGACATCGAGGGCTTGGCCGAAGATCCCGTCGCCCCCGTTTGGATCAAAGATCGCCAGCGCATTGAGCGCGGGGTTCGTATTCTCAAAGACCACCATCTCTCCGAGTGCAACTGGAGCGAGCAGGGCGATGGCCGAACAGATCACCGATAACTTTATAATAGATTGCATCATATTCTCCCAGGGGTATGTACGCCCAGTGTACACGAATCGGCTCGGGCGTGACGAGACCACCCCAAGTTTGGTGTCGTCCTTAGCGGATCGCGACCCGCATCGAACGCGCTGAAGCCGCGTCGTGGAGCGCCACGATTGCCCAATACGGCACATCATCGCGGGCACGGATCCCGAGAATTAACCCCTGCGCGTCCGATTCATCCATCGCGCTGATCTGCGCGATCACCGAAGCCAGAGCCCTCGGCTTATCACCAATCCCGGTGACGAGCACCGCATCACCATCCATATACAGATCCGCGCCGAGCATCGGGGTCGGGAGCGCATAGCCCGAATCGATCAGATCCGGGTCCTGCTCTTTGGGAAGATCGGCGCGGAGGAACCATTCGAGCCCGCCGATGGTGGCGCTGGCCATAAAGAAGATCAATATCACAAGCGTCACATCGACCATCGGCGTCATGTTGGGCCCGAACCGCGAACTCCGCGTCAACACATTGCGCTTGCGTAATGGCCTCGATCTTCTGGGCTGATCGCTGATGCTGCTCATGGACGCTGCTCCGTCATCAGTTCTACATGGCTCACCCCAGCATCGCGGAGCTGACGCATGATCGGGCGGATCACGCCGTACGGTGCTTCTCGATCGCCTCTCACGCGCATCGGGGTGTTGGGAGATCGGATGTGCATGCCCGCGATCTCGCCGGCGAAGCGCTCGTTGGCGATCGGCTCGCCATTAATCGAGATCGATCCGTTGGCACCGACCCCGATCAGGATCGGGTCGATCTCGGCGGATTCCTCGATCCCGGTTCGCGACTGGGGCAGATCGATCGATGCCTTGCGGTCGAGGGCGAGCTGCCCAACAAGCAGATAGAAAACGATCAGCACCATGACGATATCGATCATCGGCGTCACATTGATCCGCGCGCCGGTGCCCTCGCCCGAGATGATCGACCGGTGTCTCATGCCCCGGGGGTCTCCCCCGATGCTGAAGATTCAACCGGGATCATATCAACGAGCTCGCCCGCCTGGGCCATCGCGGTGTTGCAGTGCTTCTCGACGATCGAGCGGTAGAGTCCGTAGATCAACAGGCACGGCACCGCGAGCACCAGACCGAGCATCGTGTGGAACAACGCCTTGGAGATCCCGAGCGAGAGATCCGTCGGCCCGGCGGACCCGCCGGTCTGCCCCAGACGCACGAACGCGATAATCATCCCCCACACCGTGCCGGTGAGCCCGACCAGCGGTCCGAGCTCGCCGATGATCCGAAGCACATCGAGCGGGCGGACCCATCGGGCGCACGCGTTCGATGCGGCGAGCTCGGCGGCATCGCGCATCGCGTCCTTGCCCTTGGACCGGGCGCGATAGGCCGCGTCGGCGGCAATGGCGACGACCGCGGTGTTCTCGGCGAGCCCCTTCTCAAACCCGCCGAGGTTCTTCTGCATCAGGTGCTCTCTGAGGTTGGTATAGACCGCCAGCGGCGCGATCACCTCTCGACGGGCATCCATCAAAATCCGGACGATCAATGTCAGCGCGATCAGCGAACCGATGATGAGCGTTACCGAGAAAATATCGAACGAATCGACAAAGAGCGACCACGCGTTGGTGGCGGCTTGAGCAGCGGCTTGGGCGTCGGCTTGTGCGAGTATGGGCATAGCCCAACGATATCACACCGGGGCAAATTTTGCTCACAACGATCGAGATTCATTCGCCCGATTCGATATCCGCCTGCTCGATCGGGCGAGAGATCGTGTGCTTCTCGGTGAACCACGCATTGAGATCCACCATCCGCGCCTGTTCGCTCACGAATGGCCATGTCAAACAATCGCCCGCGACCATCGCGCCGGTAGTGGGGCAGGTAGTGTCCGGGCGCGGACGGATGGCATCGAACCCCGCGCGATCGACCCATGCATCAGGAATCTCAAAGCGGAATTGGCGGGCGTGCTCATCAACATGATCGATGTGGATCGTCAACGCGTCCTCGGGGAGTGCCCCTTCGATGCGACCGGGCCATTCGATCAGGATGATCGCGCCCGAGTCAATGATCTGATCCCACCCGAGTGCATCGAGTTCGGACTCATCACCGAGCCGATAGCAGTCCATGTGCACCAATGGTGGATGGTCATCCATCCGTGGGTAGATGTTCATAATCACAAAGGTCGGCGACGACACCGCGCTCTCAGCGATCCCGAACGACCCCGCGAGCATCCGCACAAAGGTGGTCTTGCCCGCACCCATCTCTCCGACAAGCTTGACAAGATCACCCGGACGCAGCATCGCCGCTAGGTCGTTGGCGATGACCTTGGTGTGTGCAAGCGAGCGGGCTGGTCGATGGATCTCGATCATGCGTAGATTGTTCGCACGGCAAGATCGAATTACCACAAAATCCGGGTGCGGATGGACTCCTCGATCGCGTTGATCCGCTCGTGCAACTCGGCGGCGTTGGACGGATCCGCGTCGAGCACCAGATATCCGATCCGCTCATTGGTCTGGAGGTACTGCCCGGTGATATTGATGTTGAGATCGGCGGCTGCCTCATGGATCTTGTTGAGCACGCCGGGGACATTGCGGTGGAAGTTGAGGATCCGGTGCGACCGTTTATCCTCGCCGCCCCCATCGCCGATGCGGTGCTGATCGGGCAGGTCGACCTCCGGCACATTGACCGCCCCCGTCGTGGTGCCCAGATTTATGAACCGCGTGAGCTTCGACGCGATGTCGAGGGCGATCGCCTCTTGGGCTTCAATCGTCGAGCCGCCCACATGCGGGGTCAGGATCACATTGTCCAATCCCTGCAACGGGCTGGCAAATGATTCACCAGACTTGGCGGGCTCATCTGGAAAAACATCGACCGCCGCCCCCGCGATGTGTCCGGACTCGATCGCGCTTCGTAGCGCATCGAGATCGACGACGGTCCCGCGTGCGTTATTGATGAGGTAGCTGCCCGGTTTCATCGCGTTGAGTTGCGCCTCGCCGATAAGCCCACGGGTGCTCTGGGTATCGGGGACATGGATCGTCACGACATCGGAGCTACTCAAGAGTTCCCCGAGCGAGCTGGCGGGCGCGGCGTTGCCCAGCGGGAGCTTTGAGAGCGTATCAAAGAACCGCACCCGCATGCCCATCGCCTCGGCGAGGATCGAGATCTGGGATCCGATGTGCCCGTATCCGATGATGCCAAGCGTCTTGCCTCGAACCTCGTGCGAGCCCGCTGCGCTCTTTTCCCAGCGCCCGGCGTGGAGTGCGTGCGAGCGTGCGGTGAGTTTGCGGTGGAGCGCGATGATCTCGCCCATCGTCAGCTCAGCGACCGAGCGGGTGTTCGAGAAGGGCGAGTTGAACACCGCGATGCCCTTGGCTGCTGCCGATTCAAGATCGACCTGATTGGTCCCGGCGCAGAAGCACCCGATCGCGAGCAAGCGTTCATACTGGTCGATGACCTCGCCGGTGAGCTGGGTCTTGGAGCGGATGCCGACGATGTGGGCGCGTCGGATCTCGTCGATGAGCGCCTCGCCGACGAGTGCGCCCTTGTGGGTACGGACGCTGAACCCGTCGCCGACGAGTTGGCTCGTGCCCGCCTCGTGGGTGCCTTCGAGGAGCACGATCTCGATCTGGGCTTTAGGGAAAGAGGTTTTGGGGATGGATGTTTTCATTCGGGTATATCCACAGATTGAGCCAGATCCGGCGCAGGGGCATTGAGCGAGACGATCCCGCCCGCGATCAAGAGCCCGAGCAGGGCCGCCAGCACTAAACGATAGTACCCAAAGAGCGCCAGCCCGTGCTTGTTGAGAAACCCGACGAGCCACCGGATCGCCAGGGCCGCCGAGATGGTCGCCACGATGATCCCGACGAGGATCGGCATCCACCCGAGCGTGTCGAACATGTTGGGCTTGCCGGCATCGCTCGCTTCATTGAGATTCTTGGCAAGCGAATAGAGCGTCGCGCCCCCAAGCGTCGGGAGCCCGAGCAAGAAGCTGAACTCGGCCGCCTGTTTGGGCTTGAGCCCGACAAGCACGCCCCCGGCGATGGTCATCATCGATCGGCTGGTGCCGGGCCACATCGCGATGGTCTGCATGAACCCGATGAACAACGCCTGTTTCCAACTCAGCGAGGTGATATCGAGCGGCTCGGTCTCGTCGTCATCATCTTTGGAGAACTTGATCTTGTCGAGCACGATCATGAACACCCCGCCGAGGGCGAGGGCGGTGATGACGGCCGGGGTGTTGAAGAGTTTTTCTTCGATAAAGTCGTGGAACTTGAGCCCGATGATGGCCGCCGGGAGAAACGCGATGATGATGTTGATCGCGAGTTTGAGCCCGGCCTTGTCCTTGCCCGCCAATCCCTTGAGCATCTGGACCACGCGCGGGAAGTAGAGCCCCAAGACCGCCAGGATCGCCCCGCCCTGGACGACGATGTTGAAGGTATCAACGGCGCTTCGTTGGGATTGTGTCTCGCCGAGCCCGAGCAGATCCGATACGATGATCAGATGCCCGGTCGAGGATATCGGGAGGTACTCGGTGATCCCCTCGACGACGCCGAGGACGACGGCTTGGAGGATGGTCATGGATTCGGGTGTGATCATGGGGCTTGGCTTCTTTTCGAGAGAGAATGGTGCTTGAACGATGATCGGCTCAATGATTGAAATCCATGACCCCAAAGATCCGAGAATCGGGGTGTTTCTCAACCAAAAAGACGCTTGGCTTCGCGCGGCCCACAATCCGGATGCCCACGAGTCGGACCCGGATTCGCCCATCGAAGGGTTTTTCATCGCTGAGGGCGTGCTGGTGGTCGAGCAGTTGATCCGCTCCCGGTTCCCGATCCATTCGATATTGGTGACCCGCCAGCGGGCCGATTCGGTGAGCGCCGTGCTCGAAAAGGTGCCCGAGGGGGTTCCGATCTTCAGCGCACCGCAAGAAATCATGGACGAGATCGTGGGGTTCCCGATCCACCGCGGGCTCCTCGCCTGCGGCCAGCGCCTCCCCAACCCCGATCCGATCACACTCGCCGAGTCATGCCGAGCGGTGATCGTGCTCGAGAATCTGAGTAATCACGACAATGTCGGCTCGGTCTTCCGATCCGTCGCGGCTTTGGGTGGCCAAGGCGTGGGGGTGTGGCTAAGCGAGCGTTGCTGCGACCCGCTCTATCGCAAGGCGTTGCGGGTGTCGATGGGGCATGTGCTCAAAGTGCCCTTTGCGATTGTGGACGATCTGGCTGCTCATATCTCTGATCTCGAAGACCTGGGATTCACGACCATCGCCCTGACGCCCGATAACCAAGCGATGACGATCGATGAATCCCTTGATGGGGGGGGCGTCAAGCCGGCGCTCTTCTTCGGGGCTGAGGGTCCGGGGCTCAGCGAGGAACTGCTCTGTATTGTGGAGCAGCGGGTACGGATTGAGACGACAAAAGATGTCGATTCTCTGAATATCGCGGTGGCGGCAGCGGTTAGTATGCATAGGTACCTTGATCCATCCTGATCGAGCGTACACCATCGTTCCCGATCGCTGGGGTCAATCGGGCAAAGATCAAACAGTTGGGTTTTCCAGTATGAAGGAGCAACGGATATGAGTTTAATCGCAATCGCCATCGCATCGGCTGGCATGTCACTCGGGCTTGTCGGCCCCGACCACAATCACCAGGGTATGGACAAAGACAGCATGCAGGGCATGAAAAATATGGATATGGACAAAGACAATCCGCTTCCCAAGATCGACAGTGCGCTCTACGGCAACGCTGCATGGCCCGCCCACAACAAGGGCGAAGGGCTCTACGCCAAGGACTTCCAAGGGCAGGCGCTGCCGGTTGCACTCGGCAAGGAGACCTGGATCTCCAAGAAGACCAATCTCAAGGGCAAGGTGATCGTGCTCGATTTCTGGGCGACTTGGTGCCCGCCATGCCGGTCAGCCATGCCCATCCTCGACGGGATGCAAAAAGAAAATCCTGACAACCTCGCGATCGTCGCCATCGGCGGGCAGAGCGAGAACGAGGACACCGTCCGCAAGTTCGTCACCGAGCACAAAGATTCGATCAACAACCTCTTCGATGCCGACCAGTCGGTCTTCAAACCATTCGAGTCTGAAGGCATCCCGCTTGTCGTGGTCCTCTCGACCGACGGCGTGGTCCGTTGGATCGGCAATCCACATGATCCCAAGTTCAAGCCAGCCGTCGCCAAGGTGCTCGAAGCCGATCCGCTGATCCAGGCCAAGAGCTAAGGCTGACGAAGTGGTTCAATCAAATGATTCAAGCAAACCCGCCTACGGCGGGTTTTTTGTTGCACAGAGATTCAAGTGTGTTCTTGCAGCACACCGCCCTGACCGGTTAGAATAGCCTCAATACACAGCTGGACACACACCCCGATTCGGAGAGCACATCGATGGCACGCAAAGCAGCACAACTCATGACAACCGGCCTCCTCGGGGCGAGCATACTCTTCGCCGGCGCAGGGCTGAGCCCCACAATCGGACGCGAGGGCGACAGTGAGCACCGAAAGGCGATCAGCGAGATCGAGTTTCTCCCGTTCGATACCAAACTCCTGGCCGGGCTCGAGGATTGGACGCTTGGTCAGCCGCTCGATGCCCAAGCGATCGATGGCAAGGTGGTGCTCATCGGCTTTGTCTCGGTGGACGAGCCCAAGTCGATGACGATCCTCTCGACCCTCGCCCGCTATCAACGCCAGAATGCGGACAAGGGGCTCATTGTGCTCGCGGTCCATCCCGATTCGGGGTGGGATGCGATGAGCACGAAGGTCGAGGGCGGACGGGTCAAGGTCCAGGTCGCGCGCGATGTGGGCAGCGTACTCGCTGAGGGACTCGGTGTTGATGATGCGCCCGATGTCTATATGATCGATCGTGCGGGGCAACTCCGCTATGGCGATCTTGATCTGCGATCGCTCCGCTCGGCGGTGGTCGGGCTTGTCCGTGAGGATGCAGACAAGGCGATCGTTAATGCGGCCAGCGAGCGTGCGCTGGCCGAGTCGATCCCCGAGGTTGAGCCCCCGCGTGTGGTTGGGCCCGAGGACTACGCCAAGGTCGCGTGGCCGAGTTACAACCGGGGCACACTCAAAGCCAAGGACTACCAGGGCAAGGCGCTGCCGATCTCGCTCGGGAGTGAACAGTGGCTCACCGAGCCCAAAGAGCTTGAGGGCAAGGTGCTGGTGCTCGATTTCTGGGCAACATGGTGCGGCCCATGCCGACGGGCGTCACCGATGCTCTCCCAGATGCAGAAAAAATATGAGGGGAGGCTCGAGGTTCTCGCGATCTCCGGGCAGCGCGAGGATGAACGGACCGTCCGCAAGTATATCAACAAATCCATCCACTCCTATTCACATCTCTACGACGCCAACCAACTCATCTATCGCCAACTCGAGATCCGGGCGATCCCCCACACGGTGATCCTTTCCTCTGACGGTGTGATCCGGTGGCAGGGCAACCCATTGCTCCCCGAGTTCAAGAAATCGCTTGAGCAGATCCTTGAAAACGATCCCATGACCGCACCAATACCCCAAGAATCCGCCAAGCCAAGCGAAGAGAAACAACCCGGCGAGCAGGATGGGTGATGACAAAGCAGACGCCCCGGCTCGCCCGACCCCGGCTCAACATCGTGCTCGTCGAGCCCGAGATCCCCAACAACACAGGCAACATCGGGCGGACCTGTGTGACAACCGGGTGCCGACTGCATCTGGTGCATCCGCTAGGCTTTGATATCGACGAGAAGGCCTGCCGACGCGCCGGGCTCGATTATTGGCCCCGGCTCGATCTTGTCGAGCACGAATCGTTTGATCGATATCTCGATCTTCATCCCCCGAGCCCAAAGAGTTGGTTCCTGACGACCAAGGCGTCGCGGACGATCTTCGACGCACCAATATCGATGGGGGACCATCTGATCTTTGGGCGCGAAAGCGCGGGCTTGCCTGACTCGGTCCATGAGGCGTACCCGGATCAGCGGGTGTGTGTGCCGATGATCGATGATGAGCGATCGCTTAATCTCTCGACCTGCGTCGCGATCGCGGCATATGAGTCTATTCGGAAAATGGTCGGGTCTGGTGATGTTGAGCTGAGCCCCAATGGGCGGCTCATCGAACCCGTTGCCCAGCGATAATCTGTACAAGAATCGCGCGTGGCATAGAACATTGCGTCTTGTATATGCGTATAGAAGTTGTTGAAGCTCTCTCTTTGGTACCTGAGATGGTGCCTCGGAATACGAAAACGAGTGCAACTTCGTATTCTCTCCTCTCTCCAGAACAGTGTGCCGTCATCTTTGGCGGTACACTGTTTTTTCTTGTGTTTGTTGGAGCCCTAGAATGTGACTTCCTGCGCATGAGCCGCGGGGCAAGGAGTTGGTGCTATGCGTCGGAATTGTGTTGAGGCTACAAGTCACAGGGTGTCCCATCACCGCGGTATTTTCATCGGTGCATTGATGGTAACGGGCGTTTTGAGCGTGGGTCTCGCTGGTGGGTGCCAGAAAACCGCCCTGCGTCCGGACGATACACGGAGCCAGTACGATCACTATGACCAGGCACGCAACCAACGGGCCGAGCCCTTCCTCGAAGATGAGTTCGGGCGAAGAACGCCGAACCTCTCAGAGCGTCTGCTTGATCGATCGGAGTAGCTGAGTGAGTCGAACGGTGATTGGGTCGAGACGAGGCATCGTCCGATCATACGAGTAACCCATACAACACATGCTGTTTGTTCGGGATATGCAAGTGGGTGTTTGGTCGTGGATCGTTTCGTGCGCGAGATGATCGATAAATTGCGCGAGAAAGTGCAAGAAATTACCCTCGCCATTCCGAATGGTAATGATACTCTAAGAGAAAGCAAGGAGCGCTTGAACCCGTGGCACCCGCAAAGGTCACATCCCGATCTCGTACCAGCATGCGAACCAAAATTGTTTGGTCGGTGTTTGGTATCGGCATGTCGTTGAGTCTGGCTATGCTCACGATTCTTGAGCCCGGCGCTTCGAGTGTCCGCGGCGGCGGGGTGAGTTTGTCTCCATTGATGGGGATCGACGGCTCGCTCGGGATGGACTCGATCTTCCAGACGGCGACCCCGATCGAAGAGGCCCGTTGGAAATCGATCGTCATTGTGCATTCGGGGACGCCGGCGGGATCGCCAGCAGATCTCGCTGAAGAGCACCGCCAGCTCGGATACGACGGGCTTGGTTTCCACTTTGTCATCGGCAACGGCACCCGAATGGGTGATGGCGAGATCCATGTCGGCTATCGGTGGATCGATCAGCGCGACGGCGCCCAGCTCGCGGGGCTCGGTGACGAGTTCTCGTCCTCGGGCGTGATCGAGATCTGCCTCGTCGGCGATGGCGATCGACGTCCGTTCACCGATGAGCAGCTCCATCGACTCTCGCAGGTGGTGACCGCACTCGCAGAGCGACTCGATATCCCCTCGGACCAGATATTCCTGCACAAGGATCTGGCGGGGACAACCAGCCCGGGTCAGTATTTCCCGCGGGCCGAGTTCGAGCAAATGCTCGAATCGATGGGTTGATCGACCGCCTGCGACATCGAAACTCGACATGAGACCATCATCAGGAACCTCCCGAACATGGGGGTTTTTTAGACTCCTCTTCCAGCCTGTCATGTCCCGGTGATTGAAATTTTGAGAAGTGTCGATCCGCTTGCGGGTCTGTGCGTAGAGACCAGTGTCATCGAGATCATCGTGAATGCCCTTTCTCTCGTTTGTGCCTCGCACAGGGTATTCGTTTCGGATGATGATCTCTCTTTGGCTTTCTCCCGAAAACATGAAGTCTCGGTGCACCGATTCGGCCCGGCGGGCACCGGGCGGATACGATGAGTACGCCGATAACCGTGATTGTGGCACCTTTGCTGGAATCCGAGGGAGAACTTGCCGAAATAAGACATCTCAAGCGACATGTGGCGATGCGTTCTGCATTCTTCCTGAGTCGTCAACGGAGTTGAGTTTCGCCAATTGTGAGAGCCTTGCACAGATGACTGAACTGATTGCAGCATGGAAGAAGGGTGATACCGCCGAGGGGTACCGGATTATGTCCGAGATCGGGCGTGGTGCTGCATCGGTGATCTATCTTGTGCAGGACCCCAAGACCAAGCAGATCTGGGCGCTCAAGCATGTGGTCAAGAACAACCCCAAGGAGCAGCGGTTCCTCGATCAGACCGAGATGGAATACAAGATCGCGTCGCAGCTCGATCACAAATCAATCCGAAAGATACCCCGTATCATCAAGAAGGGCTCGCTGCTCAAGACCAACGAGCTGTATCTGGTGATGGAACTCGTTGACGGCGTGTCGCTCCACGAGGAGCAGCCCGACGATCTGGCGACGATCGTCGATGTGTTCCACCAGACAGCCTCAGGGCTGGCGCAGATGCATGATCGCGGGTATGTCCACGCGGACATGAAGCCGCACAATGTGATCGTTGGTGTTGATCTCGACGGGAACCACACCGCCAAGCTCATTGACCTTGGGCAGAGCTGCAAAATCGGGACGATCAAGAAGCGCATCCAAGGCACACCCGACTACATCGCACCCGAGCAGGTCCACCGCCGGGCGATCACCGCCAAGACGGATATCTACAACTTCGGTGCCACGATGTACTGGGTGCTCACGGGCAAGAACATCCCGACGGCGATGGGGACCAAGGGCGATTCGCTGATGAGTTCGCTCGACGATGCATTGATCAACAAGGCGGTACTGGTCAAGGAGATCAACCCGCTCGTCCCCGATCGGCTCAACGATCTGGTGATGGAGTGCATCGAGATCGACCCGGAGAATCGGGCAGAGAGCATGGATGTGGTCGCGGATCGGCTCGATCTGATACTTGGGATCCTGCGGGCACCACCGATCGAGGCGGACTGATCTCGCTCAACATGCACGCCGATGACACAAGCGGGCGCATTTGACGCTACACTCACCAACAATGTATACGCTCGATCTGGGCAATATCGACGAGGTTGTGGACGCGCTGATGGATGGGGCTCAGGCCTGCCGCAACGCCGGTTGCCGGCGGGGGTCGATCGATGTCATCGAAGCGCCCGCCAAGCTCATCGCAACGGGCGACACGCACGATCACCCGACCAACTTCAAGGCGGTGCTTCATGCCGCCGGGCTCGACGGCGAGTTCGGAGCCGAGGAAAAACACCTCACCCTCCACGAGATCATCCACCCCGAACTCCCCGAGACGATCGGGATCCCGATCGATACCTCGTATCGCGGGCTCACCCGGATCGCCAAGCTCAAGTCACAGTTCCCCGAACTTGTCCATGTGCTGCTGGCGAACCATGAGCTCGCCCAGGCGATCGGGTCCGGGATTATGAAGAACGGGATCCGGGTCGTCGATGCCTTCAACGCGGGGGTGGAATCGGTCTTCGGCGATGAGTCACAGCGTGTGCATGAAGCGATCACCGAGTTTGTGATGGCGATGCCGATCGCGCTGCGTTGCAAGGGGCCCGGGGGCGACATCCTCTGTGCCCACTCGCTTCCGGCGGCGGCGTCGATGGGACGATTCGACGCCACAATCCTCGACCGCGAACTGACCCCAGACGACTACCAGCCCCGGGTTGGCTCGGCGCATCTGATGGTCTGGGGGCGTGGGTATGACCACGACCAGCTCGAAGATCTCACCGAGCGGTGGGGTGTTGATCTCTTCATCCTCGGGCACGAGCACGCCCCCGAGGGGTACGCGACTGTGAACCCGAACACGATCGTGCTCAACACGGACCACGATCGGGGGGTGTACGCATCGATCGATCTCAACGACGAACCAACCATCGAGCGGTGCATCGCGCAGATCAGTTCAATTCCCCAGTCGGGCTAATCCATCGATTTAGTGCTCTTGGCGTGGTCTGGGATTGATGGCCTTGTCTTCATCGAATCCGTAGGACTCTGGGTCGAGGTACTTGCCGCGATGATTCTCGGCTTTGTCCTCTTCGACGATGATCGGATGCGAGAGCGCCGATGGGTCTTGGCGGACGCCGGTGATCTCCCAGCTGACCTTGGCCCCGGCGGCACCGCCGGCGATGGCGAACTCATTCGTCGAAACTTCTGAGCTGATATAGAGATTCGGCATCGATGCCCCGATCGCGGTGAGCTGGTATCGGAACGAGTTGTTGAGCGTCTCGAAGTAGTCGGGGAGGGTGACGATCGCGTTGCCCTCGTTGTCGAGGACGACGACGCCGTTGTAGATGTTCAACATATCGGGTGATTCGACAAAGGAGTGGGAGAGGTACTTGTTCTCGGGATCAAGCGGGTGGTCGATCTTGAATGAGCCGGAGGTCTTCGAGAGCGTGCCTTGGATATGGACATTGCCGGCGAAGTACCCTGCCCAGTTGGTGCCGGGCCCGAAGACTTCACCGTATACTCCGTATCCGGTTGATCCCGATGTCCCGGATTGTGCAGCGCCATAGACGCCATACGCGAATCGGTTCCCGCCCGCCGCGGGTGCCTGTCCGAACCCGTTGACGCCATAGAAGGTATCGGCACCGGAACTAAATGAACCAGCCATGCCTGAGACCCCGGTTCTTGTCAGGCTCGGCCCGAACCCGCCGTTGGTGGCCTCGCCTCGGATACCGGTTCGGCCGCCGCTGCCCCGGATTGCCGTGCCTGTTCCATCGAGCGTATCGTGCTCAGCGTCAACGGCGTATGTTCCATTGGCCAATGTCACGGAGGTATCGTCGTCACTATTTGTAGCGAAGAGCCCCGCTCCGCTGGTTGTCCCAGCGTAGAGCGCAAACCCTGTATCGCTCTGCCCGTAGACACCTCTCCCATCTGGTGTGGTGCCATAGACACCCCATCCAGAGCCGTCCTGCGTGCCCATGACCCCGATGCCGAGGAAACTTGTGCCGTTGTTCTGCCCGTGGACTCCTGCCGAGAAGGAACCAGGCGTGGTGCTGGTGATTCGTCCACGCACACCCACGGCGTTGCCGCCGGTTGAGTTTGTCGAGCCCTGGATGCCAGGAGCAGATCCAGACGAGTTTGTATGCGAGCCGAGCAGCGCGGTTCCGGTGGATGAAGTCGCCAGCGCGTTGAGCGTTGCGTTGGTTGCCGAGAGGAAGACGGGCGCTTCGAGCGACTCGGCTGTATCGGCCAACACCGCGCGGTAGGCGCGAGGGGCCGCGCGCAGGCGGGTCCGTGGCGAGAGTGTGGTGCCGTCAACCACAATCGCCAGCCAGCGGCTGTCGTTGTTCATCAGGTCATCATCAAAGTCAATCTCAACGGTGAAAAGCCCATCGACGACCTGTACATTGTTGACGGTGTCCGAGTCGAGCAAGAACCCGATCACCGGCGCGTCAGCGAGCTGGAAGGTCATGTCGTATGTGCCGTTGGCGGGCTGACCGTTCTCCATGAGTGAGCCCTGGTAGGTGAACGGAGAAGCCGGCGCGGCGCCAGCGAGCGCTGCGAGCACGATAGTTGCGGTCCATGATTGCATCTTTGTTCCCTCCTGGTTGTAGTATGCACTGAGTGTACCAGACCTTGCATTGTTGAACAATGCAATTTTCCTGTGTGTATAGAAAAGAGCAAGAACCGCAATTGTCCCCGATAAACCACCAAAATTCGGCTCCCCGTTGCCCCAAATGCGGCTACGACCAGTCCGGTGCCATCGCGACTTGGGAAGCGAAGTGCCCATTGGATGGGCAATGTCCGGAGTGCGGGTATGGGTTCGCGTGGGCGGAAGTGCTGGATCATCTCCGCTTTAATCTTGACTGGTCCATCGAGCACGCCCGAACGATTCGCCGGATGTTTCGCCGGACATTTGCAACACTCTGGATGTTGCTGATTCCCAACCGGTATTGGAAACACATGGGCGTTGAGACCCCGATGAGAACCGGGTGGTTGTTCTTGTGGCTCTTCTTGGTCTTGCTTACGATTCATATGCTCACCAGTTTGGTGGTGATGGGAAATGAGATCGAAGAGATACGCTCGATTTGGGGTTTGTCGTCGTTGAGAAACCCGCAGGAATGGGTGGGGCTCACGCTCGATGGATTGCTCTGGCCGATCAACGCACCGGATTGGTGGTCACCGTTGTATTTTCAGGGGAGCAGTGCCTACCAAAGCATCTACGGGTTCAACTCGTGGTATGAGCTCATGTATCCGATGGACTTTGCAGTGACCGGTGCTGTGCGATCGCTCTCGCTGATTGCTCTCTCAGGCGTATGGGCACTGGTATTGGTCGCCGTTCCAACAACAAGAAGAGCGTTCAATGTTCGGTTGATCCATATTGTCCGTGCGTTTGTGATCACACTCTTTGCGATCGCCTTGCTCTTTGAGATCGGGCGGGGCCTCGACTCAATCGCTTCTCTCGCTTCTCTCCTGAGATCTCTATATGGAGATTTGCTCCAATATGATCTTGGGATCATGGTCTTTGGATTATCGAGTATTGGGATATTGTTCTGGACTCAATGGTTCTGGGTGGCTGCGATCTCGAGCGGATGGAAAATCCGCCCGTGCTCGGCACTGGCATTGACCGGAGTTGTTGCTTCCCTGCTCGGTGGATTTGTGATGTATTTATTGGTGGTGTTTTTCTGATGCGGCCTCTACTCCAAATATGCCCCAAATGCGGCTACGACCAGTCCGGCGAGGTCTCGACCTGGCAATCCCGGTGCCCGCTCGAAGGGCGGTGCCCGGAGTGCGGGCATGGGTTCGCGTGGGCCGATGTGTTTGATCCGAGTCGAGGGGAGTTGTGGTGGTATGTCGAGCACGCACCGTCGCTTTGGCAGATCGCCAAAAGAACGCCTGGGACTCTCAGGCGGTTGGTTCTACCACACATCTATTGGCGAGTGGTGGGGGTGCAGGCTCAGATTCATCTTCGTGTGCTGTGTATCTGGTTGATCTTGTGCGCGTTGGGGCTCCACTTGCTCCTCTCGATCCCCTATGGGATTGGGATCTGGCAAGGGATAAGTGCTCGTTATTATGGCTCGCTCTCGGACTTATATCAGACGGCGGGCTTGAAGGGAATGATGGCTCCGTTTGTCAATGCGATCGGTAATCCATTTGTGTACGAATGGGTCGGTGGAAACGGCAGTGTTCATTTCGGATCGGAGTTGCTTTTGCGGAACACCGTTCGTTCTGAGATTTCGCCGATGATCCCATTGCTCGGGATGACGCTTGGGTGGATGGTTGTGTTGTTGGTGGTGCCGGTGACTCGTCGGTACGCGAAAATTCGATCGGCTCATGTTTTTCGCGCGGGGTTGTTGAGTCTGCTTGTCGTTCTTGTTAGCTTCGAGTTTGCCAAGCTGGTTCAAGGGTTGGATCTGTGGGCGCAGGTGGGGTTTAGCCCTACGAGCCGATGGAAAGGGGTGTTTGGTGGGATGGTGATGCCGATATTGGGGATTTGGCTGCTGGTATTCTGGGCGATGGCGATCAAGGTCGGTTGGCGGATCCGCGGGTGTGGGGTGTTGATCTTTCTGGGTTCGATCGTGTCATTTCTCAGCGGGTTTGCCATGTTGTATATCCCCGCGGTGTACTTTGACTGGCTTTAGGCATTGGAGCGCGTTGCGATGACGATTCATTATCCAATCTGTCCCAAGTGTGGGTACGACCAAAGAGGGGAGATCGCTAGGTGGGAATCGGAGTGCCCGCTCGAAGGACGATGCACGGAATGTGGGGTGGAGTTCGAATGGGCCGCGGTCTATGCGATTCTGGCGCAGTGGGGCTCGCGGGTGGATTGGTACAGCGAGCATGCGCAGGGGTGGGGAAAACTTGTCAAACGATCGGCGGGAACGATGGCTCGGCTCGTTTTTCCGCGCCGGTTCTTTCGGGAGATCAATCACCGCAGAGCCATACGGCTCGGGATGCTTGTGCGATGGATGGTTGTGGTGTATGTTGCGATGCATCTCGCGGTATCGGTGCTCGGTGCCCCGGCGAATGCGTCTGAGTGGGGCTGGTCGAACGGCGGCTCAGTATACGACACGCTGTGGACCGCGGACTTAAAGGACACCGTGCTTAACACCATAAGCGCTGTGACTTTTCCCTATCTGGTGGTGAGGGACCAGGGCACCGGGATTGAGGTATTCTCGATCTTTGGTGATTACTCTTGGGTGTACTACATGAAAGTCGCGTGGGTTGGTGTCGGGGTGGCGCTGAGCTGGTCGATCCTGATCGGGTTCGTTTTTCTCGTGCGGGGTGATGGTGAGAAGGATTGGAAGCGAGAGACGGCCCTGCTCGCTCGGGTGGTGCTGCTGAGCCTGGTGCCGGTGATTGTTTTTCTCCAGATGGCGCGTGCGGTCCTTGCGATCAATATCATGATTGGGATGTCGTATATAGGCGAATGGGAGCCACTGGTGCTTTTGGCTCTGGTGATCCTGATGGTCTTCTGGCAGCAGGTGATCTGGACCCACGCGGTGCGCACAATCTGGCACATCAAACGCAGCTTCATCATCAATATTGGTGGATGCTTCGGCTCCCTGATCGGTGGCGTGGTCTTTGCGGCTTGGATGTTCTAATAAGGGTTGAGATGAAGCAACGAACCGATATAAAAAAACATCCCATCTGCACCAAGTGCGGCTACGACCAGTCCGGCGAGGTCTCGATCTGGCAATCCCGGTGCCCGCTCGAAGGGCGGTGCCCGGAGTGCGGGCATGGGTTCGCGTGGGCCGATGTCTTTGATCCGTCTCGGACGGAGCTGGTTTGGTATGTCGAGCATGCCCACTCGAAGTGGGAGCTGATCAAGCGAACGCCGGGAACGATGCGCCGATTGGTGCTGCCATGGGTGTACTGGCGGGCGGTGGGGGTCGAGGCGGAGATTCGGCTCCAGCGGCTGCTGCTCTGGGTGGTTTCGTTTGTGGTTGGGCTCCATCTGCTGGTGTCGGTGCCGGTGGGCTTTGGGTATTGGTTTACTCAGGGGAGAAACAGCTATGGATCGCTCGGCGGGCTCTACCAGCGGGCGGGGCTCGAGGGGTTGATTGTGCCGGTGGTGGACGCGGTCTGCACGCCGTTCTTTTCTGCGGGCATTTCGTACCGAAGCAACAGGCTCATCTTTTTCTCAGGATTCATTACGGATTCAGAGCTGCGCGACGCGACCCTGATCGCCCTCCCGTTCATTGGGATGACGCTCCTGTGGATGGTGGTCCTGCTGGTGGCCCCGGTGACCCGCCGGCGGGCCAAGATCCGCTCTGCCCATGTGATCCGTGCGTTGCTCATCAGCATCATCACGATCGCCATCGCCTTCGAGCTCACCCGCGGTGCGCACATGCTCGATATTCTCACGAGCAAAGGGCGATTCGCCGGCAAGTTCTGGGTGCGGGTGCTCACCGAATCGTTCATCCCGCTCATGATGCTCTGGGTGCTCGTGTTCTGGGGCTCGGCGATCCGGGCGGGGTGGAAGATCCGCCCGTCGAGGCTGCTGATCACGCTCGGCTCGATCACCTCGCTCCTCGGGGGTTTCGTGTTTTACTTTGTCACCGCGGTCTATCTGGACTGGATCTGAGCCGAGGAGCACGCATTGATGACGAACCCAACCCCCATCTGCCCCAAGTGCGGCTACGACCAGTCCGGCGAGATCGCGACCTGGGAGAACCAATGTCCGATGGAGGGGCGATGCCCGGAGTGCGGGCTTGCGTTAAAATGGGCGGAGGTGTTTGATCCGGTGCTTAATGATTTGGCATGGTACATCGAGCATGCGAAGTGGCCGTGGGGGATGATCAGGCGGACGATCCCGACGCTCAAGAAGTTGATCTTCCCGCATATCTATTGGCGCGAGGTTGGGGTTGATACACGGATCAGATTCTCGTTCTTGGTGGTCTGGATTCTGATGCTCACCACTATCGTGCATGTTCTTGTTGCAATCCCCGTCGGGATGGGCAGCTGGCGGAATCAGGGGAACTGGGGATCGGGTTTGAGCATCCGACAATACATCGAACGACATGGCATGAGGTGTGTGCCCGAGGAGATGTTCAATGCCGTTGCGTTGCCCTTTGCACACTTTGATTACAGCGGCGGATGGCATCAGCTCGTTTGGGGCGACTTTGGAAGAGGTATGCTGATTGCGACACTCCTCTTTGTGGGTGCGTTTGTCGGGCTCACAAGCGTTTGGCTGGTCATATTACTCGCTCTTCCTGTTTCCAGATCAAAGATTCAGCTCAGAACCGCGCATCTGATACGAGCATGGGTTAATTCTCTGTTGATCGCCATTCTCAATGTAGAGGCGTTTCGGGGGATTACTGGATTGATTGGATGGGTGAACGGAGGCCGCAGTATCGATCTATTCGCGTACTCATTTCTTGGCTTTGTGTTTCTCTCCATTGTTTGGATCCAGTGGTTCTGGATCGCCGCCCTCAAAGGCGGATGGAGCATCCGCCCGGTCTGGCTCATTGGAACTTTGGGTATCATCGCGTCACTCTTAGCAGGTTTTATACCCATCATGTACGCCAGTGTGTATGCCTAAGCCGTTCCTATCCTGCTACCATTCCCCATGACCACCACCACCCAAACCCCCGACACAACCATCGACAACGCCATCCTCGACACCATCGCCGCCACCGATCCCCAGGTCGCCGATATCGTTCGCCACGAAGCCGAGCGCCAGGAATATACGATCGAACTCATCGCCTCCGAGAACCACGCCTCGCCGGCCGTCACGGTGGCGGCGGGGACCTGCATGACCAACAAGTACGCCGAGGGGTATCCCGGTCGGCGATACTACGGCGGGTGCGTGTTCCACGATCAGGTCGAGCAACTTGCACGCGATCGGGCCAAGGAGTTGTTCGGGTGCAGGTTCGCCAATGTCCAGCCGCACTCGGGGGCGCAGGCCAACACCGCCGCCTTCATGGCGATGATGGAGCCGGGCGATACCTTCTTGTCGCTGATCCTCAAGGACGGCGGGCACCTCTCGCACGGGATGCACCTCAACTTCAGCGGCATCTTCTATAACCCCGTCCACTACGCGCTCCATTACGACAAGAACCATCCTCAGCACGAGCAGATCGACTACGACTCGGTGCGCAAGGCCGCCCATGAGCACAAGCCCAAGATGATCCTCTGCGGATTCTCGGCCTACCCACGCGTGATCGACTTCGCCAAGTTCCGCGCCATCGCCGACGAGGTCGGCGCGACCCTGATGGCCGACATCGCGCACATCGCCGGGCTGGTGGCCGCTGGTGAACACCCGTCGCCGTTCCCCCATGCCCACATCGTCACGACCACCACGCACAAATCCCTCCGCGGCCCACGCGGGGGATTGATCATGACCAACGACGAGGACCTCAACAAGCTCATCAACCGCAATGTGTTCCCCGGGGTGCAGGGCGGCCCGCTGATGCACATCATCACGGCCAAGGCCGTCGCGTTCGGCGAGGCGCTCAAGCCCGAGTTCAAAGCCTACCAACAGCAGGTCAAAGAGAACGCCAAGGCACTGGCCGCTGCCATGAGCGAGCATGGATTCCGCATCACGAGTGGAGGAACCGACAACCACCTGATGCTTGTCGATCTGACCGTCAAGGACAGTGAACTCACCGGCAAGGAGGCGGAGAAATGGCTCGAATCGGCGGGGTTGATTTCCAACAAGAACGGGATACCGGATGATCCACGCTCGCCGATGATTACTTCGGGCTTGCGCCTCGGTACCCCGGCGACGACCACGCGCGGATTCAAAGAAGCGGAGATGAAGCAGATCGCCGAGTGGATCAATCGAGTAATCGAATCCAAGGGCGACGAGGGGACGATCGCAGCGGTTCGCGCCGAGGTCAAATCGCTCTGCGAGCGTTTCCCACTGTGCCACTGAGGTAATCAGATTTAATCATCGACCTTCCCACTTATCCATTTTTGTGTGCTTTCTGAGTATTTGCTCTGATCGACTTTGTCCTCAGATTGCCCGGATTGCAGCGGGCTCGGTTGTTTGCTGATTGGGCTTGCATTTTGGGTTTTCTGGTAAGTATTCGCTTCCATTGACGGCGGTGTGCGCATGAGCACTTGGCGCTGCATAAGAACCCAAATCTGGTCGATCGCCTTTTTGTCCACAGTCGGTTGCCCATTGATTGATGTTTTGATGCGTACATCTGATGCCTGTGGGCCAGAAGATTTTATCTGGATACTGATTACAAATGAGGTGTCACGGATTAAGGGGCTGATCCATATTCTTGCAGCGGTATTGTCTTTCCCCTGGGTTCCAGTCAATAGGCCGCCAGCGCGATCGGACATCGAAATTGTATATCCCGCATCGAACAAAGCACTTGACGCGGCACTATAGGTTTCGTCCATAGACGCATCGACGATTCGTGTTTCGATCGCGGTGAGTTGTGCCTGTGTGAATCTGTTTGGACTGACCGTTGATGTGCATCCTGATATAAATCCTGAGAAAACAGCCAATAGTGCAACTTTTGCTAAAAACTTCATTGTCAATGCCCCTGTTTAAAATCGTACAATACTCATTCGGTAGTCTTGAACGATATCGTTTTTGTCAAAGTACAAAATCATCATAGTTGTGATTGAACTCGATCGTGAGCGTATTCCTGAACGGAATAACGATACCGTCCCGCTCGTCGTCTCGTAGTCATAGGCGATTTTGTCGTAAGTCCAAATTTGGATTCCATCGCGGTGTGTTACCAAATCAGGAGGGCCGAAAACTTCAAGAATTTCAGCCTGAGTCGTGGTGCCTTTGTTGATTGTTGTTTTAGCCATTCCGGCCGTCAAGTTCGATTCAGTGGCTAGGTCACTGGTTCGATCATCCGCAGGCTGACAACCACCCAAGTACAAACCAGTCACGGAGATGGTCAGAAGACATCCGAGTGTTTTCAAATTCATTTGTTTACTCCCTTTGAGGACAAGAGTATATCAAATGCTTCACGAAATTGCAAATGGAACCCCGCTACTGAGGCAGCGTCAAACTCTTGCGGCTTTCGTCAATATTGATATCGCCCCAGTTGAAGTAGCCCTTGGCGGTCCGCTCGCCCTTGGGTATGCGGAGATAGGTCAGCGACCCGTCCTGATGGACGCGGTACACGGCATCGGCGGTGCCGGCGACGCCGACGATCGCTTTGGGGTCGGTGGTGTTGGGTTGATTCCCCATGCCCCCGATGAGCACCCCCGCAAAGAGGGTGATCGAAGATACCGCAACAATCCGCCAACGCCCGGCGGAGCGTTCGAGGGCGGCCAGACGGGTTTCGGTTGATTGGACGATTGGCTTTGGTGTGTTCATATCAGGAGTATGACCGAGATCGGGTGCGGGTGCTGACATGAGAATACTTTTTTTGTGAATCATGCGGTTGCGGTGGCACGGCCTTCCGCATGGCACCTGCACCGGGCTACTCCAGCATCTCGACCCTCGCCGATTTCATTTCGCGGTGTCCGCGGAGCATGTCCCATGAATAGATCGTGATCGCGACCCAGATAATCGCAAACGACGCGAACTTCAATGGCGTGAAAGTTTCGCCGAAGGCAAAGTAGGACAGGATCAACTGCCCCGTTGGAGCAGAATATTGTAAAAGCCCGACCGTGCTCAGTGGCAAGAGTCTCACCGCGTTGGTGAAACAGATCAAGGGCACGATCGTCACCACCCCGCCCAGGAGCATTACCCCATCGAGCCACATCGGGGTCGAATCGGCGAGGAAGATGCCCCGATCGTTGAGGTTAAGATACACCACCGCGACGATCGCCAGCGGCAAGAGCATCGCCATCTCGAAGCTCAGCCCGACCGTCGCGCCGACATTCACCTTTTTGCGCAATAAGCCGTAGATCCCGAAGCTGAAGGGGAGCAGCAGGGCGAGCCAAGGAAAGCCCAAAGATTCTGGTGCGCTCGGATCGGGGATCATCACGCCGAGTTCGTTGGCGATCATCGGTTGCCGATAACTCAGCTCGGCGATCCCCATCACCACCACCGCGACGCACGCCAGCGCGATCGCGCCCCATTGGATTGGTCGAGGGCGCTCGCCGAGGAAAAAATACCCCAACGCGATCGAGAACAGCGGATTGATGTAGTATCCCATCGACGCATGGGAGAGCCGATCGGTTGAGATCGCATAGATGAAGAAGTACCAGTTGACAAGGATAAAGCAGGTCGATGGGATGAGGATCTTCAGAGATTCTCTGCTCGTCGCGGCCTTGAGCAACGCGCGGAGCTGCTTGGACACGATGAGCATCACGATTAAAATCGGCAACCCAAAGAGCACCCGTTGGGCGACCGCTTCGAGCGGGTCGGCTTGGTTGTGCATCAGGAGTTTGAAATAACTGGGCACCACAAACGCCCACCATCCAAAGGCCCCGCCAGCGTAAATCAACCCCTTGGCTTTGTGTGGATACTGAACTACGGAAGTGGTTGTCTCTGGCATCGGTGAATACTCTATGCGCACGACGCCGAACAATATGTCATACTGGCGTTCTCCAAACGGGACAGGAATATCTGTATAACCACAGGAATCAGACATGATCGCCAAGATCGGCACCATCTTGACCCGCGTCTTCGCCAAGACCGCCCCCGACCCGTTCGTCATCGCCATCGGGTTGACACTCTTGGCGATGCTCCTGGCGATCACACTCGGGCACTACGACGGTGCAACCACCGTCCCCGAAAGAGCCAACGCCATGATCGACGCATGGCGAGGCACGGGCGGGATCTGGAAGTTCCTCGGGTTCGGCATGCAGATGAGCCTGATCCTTGTCACCGGGCACGCCCTCGCAGCAAGCAAACCCGTCCGATCTATGATCGGCACACTGGCCTCGCTCCCCAGCTCTGCCCCGGCTGCTGCTGCATTGGTCGGGCTCGTCGCGGTGATCTTCGGACTCATCAACTGGGGCTTGGGCTTGATCGTCGGTGCACTCTTTGCCCGCGAGGTCGCCAAGGTGTGCGCCCGCAAGGGGATCAAGGTACACGGCCCGTTGTTGGCTGCTGCCGGCTACTGCGGATTGCTCGTCTGGCACGGCGGGTTCTCGGGATCGGCTCCACTCAAGATGACCACCGAGAAAGACATCGCGGACATCATGCCGGCAACTCTGATCGAATCGCTTGATCTCAAGCCCATCCTGCTCAACGAATCATTACTCAGCCCGATGAATCTCTTCGTCGCCGCCGGTCTCTTGGTGATCGTGCCGATCGTGCTTTGGTTGCTCTCGCCCAAGCACGACGACGAGATCGTCCCGATGAGCATCGTCGAACCCAAGCCAACACCCGACGAGCCCGCTGATTCATTCCCCGACAGGATCGAGCGATCGCCGATCGTGGTCTGGGCTTTGGCGTTGCTGCTCATCTGGGCGTTTCTCCGATTCACCCAGAGCGACGGGATCATGAAGCTCGGACCCAATGAGGTCAATGTGCTCATGCTCGCGCTCGGGCTCATCATGCACGGCTCCGTCCGCTCCTATGTCGCCGCCGCCGAGGACGGGGCCCGTGGATGCACAGGGATCATCCTTCAGTTCCCGCTTTACGCGGGGATCATGGCGCTGCTGGCAAGCTCCGGGCTCATCAACGATTTCAGCGCCTGGATGTCCGGGTTCGCCAACGAGACCACCACGCCGATCCTTACATTTGTCAGCGCCGGCGTCGTCAACCTCTTCGTGCCTTCGGGTGGCGGCCAATGGGCGATCCAAGGCCCCATCGCCCTCGAAACCGGTGCCCAGGTCGGCGTCGCCCCCGCCAAGATGGTGATGGCGGTGGCTTACGGCGATCAACTCACCAACATGCTCCAGCCCTTCTGGGCGCTGCCCTTGTTGGCGATCACCAAGATCAAAGCCCGCGAGATCGTTGGGTATACGGCCGTGGTCATGCTAGTGGCGGGGGCGTGGATCACACTTGGGCTCTTGATTTTCTAGTGCATATGATTCGCTCCTATGCCCACTGATCCGCCTCAAACTGATTCCATCGAAACCATCTCCTTCGTCTCCCTCGGGTGTCCGAAGAACCTCGTTGACTCCGAAAAAATGCTCGGGTTGCTCGCCGCCGATGGATTGATGCCCGTCTCCGCCGAGATCGTTGAAGATCAGGAGCACGACGACCTCTCGCTCTCGGGCTCCGAGCAAGATTGCTCGGCGACGAGCGGCCGCGTCACCCCCGCCGACGCCGTGGTGATCAACACCTGCGGGTTCTTGGAGGCCTCAAAGCAAGAATCGCTCGGCGTCATCAAAGAGGCCGTCAAACTCAAAGAACAAGGCAAGATCAAACGCGTCGTTGTCGCCGGGTGTCTTGTTCAGAGGCACCGCGCCAAGATGCTCGATTGGGCACCCGGGATCGACTCGATGGTGGGGGTGTTCGATCGTGAGCACATCATCGAAGCCGTGCGCGGGGCCAAGAGCGATCGGGAAACACTCGAAGAATCTCCCAAGTATTGGATCAACGCCAACGCAATCACCAGCGCTGAATCACAGGGCATGGAGACCGTCGGCTTAACCGTCGCGGGCAAGGACGGCAAGGGCATCGGGTACTTCGAGTCCGACAACGCCCGCCTGCGCCTGACCCCGAGGCATTATTCGTACCTCCGCATCTCCGAGGGCTGCAACCAGAACTGTGCCTTCTGCACCATCCCCTCTATCCGAGGCAAGATGCGCTCTAAACCCGAAGACCGCATCATCGAAGAGGCCCGCGAGCTGATGCGCGACGGTGTGTTCGAGATGCTGATGATCGGCCAAGATACGACAAGCTATGGCGACGACATCGGCGGCGGGTTGTCACAGGTTGACGGGCCGGACAAGTTCCGCGCCGGGCTGCCCAAGCTGCTCCGCTCGCTCTCCGATGCGATGAGCGAAGAAATCGGTCGCGGCTGGCTGCGGATGATGTACGCTTATCCGACTTACTTTAGTGACGAAATCATCGATGCCTTCGCCGAGGTGACCGATCGTGGGAACCTGCTGCCCTATCTCGATATCCCGCTCCAGCATGGCTCAGATCGGGTGCTCGATCTGATGCGCCGCAATGTGACGAGTGCCCACCAAACAGAACTGTGCCACAAGCTCCGCGATCGCATCGCCGGCATGGCGATCCGCACCACCTTCATCACTGGGTTCCCCGGCGAGACCGATTGGGACCATCAACAACTCCTCGATTTCATCGAAGAAGTCCAGTTCGACGCGGTCGGGTGTTTTCAATACTCCAAAGAGCCCGGCACCGTCGCCGGGACCATGGAAAACGACCCCAAGCTCGCCGTCCCCGCCGAGATCAAGCAGCAACGCCACGACGAGATCATGGCGCTCCAGCAGCAGATCGCCTTCGACCAGGCCGACTTCGTTGCGTCGCAGTTTGACCCGAATAAGTCAACCGAGACCGGTGCCCGCTTCGATGTCCTCATCGACAAGTCCACAGGCAACCAGGTCGAGCCAACCCCCGGCGTCTCCGACGGCGGCACGCTCTACACCGGTCGCACCTACTTCCAAGCCCCGCAGATCGACGCAACCACCCATGTCATCGCCAAGAACCCGCTCTCCCCGGGCGAACTCGTCCGATGCACCATCGTCGCCAGCGACGGGTACGACCTGATCGCCCGCCCAGCGGAGGAACTTGACCGCAAAGTTTCTTTGCAGATTCTCTGAGAGTTAGTTGATGTCCCGCCCGAGGATTCCGTTGGCGGTGGTGCCGAAGGTCATCGGCGACCAAATCGGATACCGATTCACGGGCCTCGTGCCTTCTCGCTCATAGTGGAGCCCCACATGCCCATCGATAAACCAGACCGATCCTGGCAATCGGGATTCCCAATATGCGAGATCGCCAACGGGTTGATTCGGCTCAAACGAGCTCCGCCATCCGTGCCAGACGAAGAGTTCATAGAGCCCGGCCTTGGCTGAGGGGTAGCGTGCGCTGCTCAATCGTTGTACCTGCCCGCCCAGCGAACGCGAATAGTCAGCGAACTCGGTGTCGGGGGAGAGGTACTTCGGGTTGATATACGCCGAGGACGAAATAACATAGTCGGGTGCTGCGACATTCTCATACCATTCCGGGAACCACTGGTTCGCCGGGCAATACATGATCTCAGCATTTGTCGGGATGTTCGCATATTCACGCCACCGAACACTCTCGAATGTACCAAATATCTGATAGGCATATGACCGCCAGCGATCAGGCTTCTCGTTGTAGTTGATGTCTGGGTCGATCCATGAGGGGAACAAGTCCCGGTTGTCTGAGGCATATACTTGGACTAAGTTCCCCATGCTACGGATATGGGACATACAAATCGTCATCTGAGCATGCTCACGAGCAGATCGAAGCCCTCCGAGCATGAGCCCCGCGAGTATTGTCATAATCGCAATCGAAACAAGTACCTCGACCAGGGTAAGCCCCACGCGGTTGTTGCTCCGTTCACTTGGATATTGATGTTTCATTACGATCCCTAAAGCGAATATCTTTGGTGCCCTACGATCTCGACTTTGCTTGGAGAATGAAACGAACGCCAAGCACCCCGATCATAAACACGCCAACACCAATGAGCACACTGGGCGCGATCTGCATCATTTTTCGCATAAGGTGTCGTTGTTGAGGGACACCTGAAACATGTTCGTCATCATCCATTTCAGACGATGAAATATCTTCGGATGGTGCGATCACCCCGGTCCCGATCGGCTTGCTCGCTCGCTTTTCGAGCAGGCCGATTTCTTCAATCCTCGACGGGGGACTCTCATAAAGTGATCCTCCCCGGGTTGAATATTGAATCCGGAACCAGCCAGTATAGTATCCGGTCGATCCGACCTGTTGAAAATCGTCATACTCCCACCAGAGCAGGGGGTTCTGGTTTTCGTCGATCAACTCAAGTTTGCTTATAACCGGGTGGGTAGTTTTATCAGGTGCATGGAAGGAGGAAAATGTGAGCCGAAGGCGGAGTGACTCAAGTATCAACGAAACCGTGTCGTCGCCGACATTCTGTGCCGAAGCAATGAATTCTGGATGCTCAGCAAGCCAAATGCCTAGGAGATATGGGGCCCGATATGCGTGCTGTGCAAGAGTTTTTCGAAGCGATAGATCGTCCCCTAAGGACTGAGATCTATTGGTTTTTAATTTTCGTTCGAAATGATGACCCGTTGAATCAATTTGGTATGTTTTATCAAATATCATCGATCTGGTGGCATCAAGTGGATTGCCTTGGGGTTCAGTTCTAAATTCAATAAGAACCTCCGTTGGCCACCTGAAAACGCATGACTCTCGGGTTTCAAAGTACTCTGCAAGATTGCCCTTAGGATCATATACCTCGTTTCCAACTAGCCATATGATATGAGTAGTCTTCATCTTGCTTGTTGCATCAGTCCAGATTTGCAAGGCGTTTTTTGAGTTATAAACAGATAGGGGTTGGCCCTGAGCGAAAGCAGTGATCGAGCACCAATAGAGAGGAATGGCTAGAAAAGTAGTCCGTAGGAGCGAGGCGTTTGCAGGTAGAATAAATCTCATTCATTCAACTCCAGAGTCACAAGGTATTGGGTTCGGGTATCCGGATATTTGTGTGGTGAGGATATATGGCATTTGGATAAATCCGCCTTCACATTGCTGTGTTGTATTATTCCAAGTGCCGCCTACATAATTCGCGCAAACTTCCCAAAAATCATTTGTAGTGGAGCCGCAATTTTTGTACATGTCGCCTTCTACACATTCATAAGATGTCAGGCATTCTGTATATGTGCACGAGCTGCCAGAGCCGGAGTTTTCCGTTTGTTCCCAGTTTTCTTGAATATCATAGTTGCAAATTGGTTTCGCCCCGATCTGGGCATAGACAACCCCCGTGAGCAATCCTGCTGCAGGAAGAATGATCAAGTGTTGTTTGCTGATGAACGATTGTTGTGGCATTTTTGTATTCCTTTTCATGTGAGTAAGCGGAGTCTGTATTTTCAATCAGACTACCCCCCCCCCTCAACGCAAGCCCAATTGGCATCAAACTGAAAATTATCTGTTCGGTTGTTGAAAAACTACGATCGGACGGTCTAAAACCCTTCTCCGAATTTCAATCCCGAATCTGTTTGGAGCCGATACCTTGGTCATGGTCCGTTCCGGTCATGTTGTGATGCTCTGCGCTCTTCTCCTGCTGACCATCGGCGTGGTGATGGTGCAATCCGCCGGGATGCAGGTGCGCCCGCTCGAAACCGGTGCCGATCCCACCGCGGCCGCAGCGGTCTCTGGGGTCAGCGCCAAGTCGCTGCTGACCTCGAAAACGAGCCTCTATCTGGTGCTCGCCGTCGCGGCGATGGCGTTCGCCTCGCGCCTGCCAATCCGCCGATTCGCCGATCGGCTCGAACGCGTTGTCTGGTTCAAGCCCGCCGGCGATCATGGGATGCTGGTGATCGGTTCGCTGCTGCTCGTCGGGCTCCTTGCGTTGGTCTATGTCCCCGGAATCGCACGGGTCCAGAACGGCTCGGGGCGATGGATCAACCTCCATATCCCCGGGCTCGAGAGCGTCCAGCCCTCCGAGATCGTCAAGTGGGCGATCATCGTCCTCGTCGCGTGGTACGCCGCCCGGCTTGGATCGTACAAAGAAAACAAGCTCCGAAAATTCTTCTCGGGGCTCTTGCCGGTGTGCCTGGCGGTCGGGTTCATCGCCGGGGTGATCGTGCTCGAGGATCTGGGCACCGGGGCGTTGATGGTCTTGGTCGCCGGGATC
>Ga0316206_1000699_pt1 | contig 38938 bp, 38 predicted proteins | sample 6monthpyrite_MG_FD_204942 | JGI IMG/M metagenome (GOLD analysis project Ga0316206, IMG submission 204942) | Microbial mat bacterial communities from mineral coupon in-situ incubated in ocean water Damariscotta River, Maine, United States -... | ecosystem: Environmental > Aquatic > Marine >...
GCTGCCTGATCTTCCAGCCATTGCGCACCACCTTTGGTGAACATGATGACAGGAACCTTTTTGCCATCTTTTTCACGATTAAGGCCTTCAACTATTTGTTGCATGTAATTCAGAGAGAATTCTTTGTAATCGCGTGTCGTTAGTGAGCCGCCCCATGTATCAAAAATCATCACCGCTTCTGCGCCATGCTCAATTTGTGCATTGAGGTAATTGATAATTGTTTTAGCTAGTACATCAAGAATTTGGTGCATCATTTTAGGCTGGTCGTACATCATGCCTTTAACTTTACCGAAGTCTTTACTGCTACCACCTTCAACCATGTAAGTAGCTAATGTCCACGGGCTGCCGGTAAAACCAATCAAAGGAACTTTTCCATCAAGCTCGCGATGAATCATGCTGACAGCGGCCATCACATAACCCAGTTCTTCGGTCATGTCTGGCACAGCCAGTTTGGCGACATCAGCCATGCTTTGAATCGGACGTTCGAATTTTGGGCCTTCACCTTCAGAGAAGTACAGGCCCAGTCCCATTGCATCAGGAATGGTTAAAATATCAGAAAATAAAATTGCGGCATCTAGCGGGTAACGTTCAAGTGGTTGCATGGTGACTTCAGTTGCAAGCTCTGGCGTTTTGCAGAGTGTCAGGAAATCACCGGCTTTAGCGCGGGTCGCTCTGTATTCAGGTAAATAACGGCCAGCCTGACGCATCATCCAGACAGGGGTCTGGTCAACAGGTTGTTTTAAAAGGGCGCGAATGAAACGGTCGTTTTTTAATTCAGACATTATTATTTACCACAAAGAACAGGCCATAAAAGATCATAGGAAAGATAGCATGATCTGCACGGCTATTATTAAATTTTTTATAACAGAGACGGGGTATTAATTGTGCTCTGCGTCTCTGTGGCTTTACTTTGTAGCGAGAAGAAAAACTGAAGTAATATAAGAGGTTGTAACTAGGCAGTCAGAAGCGCTTTGATTTTTCCGCTGACAGCACCCATATCGGCGCGGCCCTGAACCTGAGCTTTTAACTTACCCATGACCTTGCCCATGTCTTGCATAGAACCAGCGCCTGTTTCTGCGATGGCGGCTTTGATCAGGTTATCAATTTCTTCATCGCTGAGCGCTTCCGGCAGGTAATCCTGAAGAACAGTGATTTCATAGTTCTCCTGTTCCGCCAGTTCGTCACGACCTGCCTCGGTATATTGCTTGGCAGAGTCACGGCGCTGTTTAACCATCTTGTCGAGTACAGCAAGTACCTGGTCGTCATCAAGTTCTTCACGAGTATCAACCTCGATCTGTTTGATGGCGGCGGTAATCAAACGAATGACACCAAGACGCTTTTTTTCGCCCGCTTTCATCGCGGCCTTCATAGCATCGGTGATCTCTTGCTTGAGTGTACTCATGAGTTAATCCCGGATCTAATTTAAGTAGAGCTGGATTAACGACGACGAGATGTTGGAGCGCGTAGACGTTCTTTTGATAATTTTTTCAGGTAACGCTTAACAGCTGCAGCCGCTTTACGCTTACGTTCTGCTGTTGGCTTTTCGTAACATTCGCGGCGACGGATCTCTGTTAAAACACCCGCTTTTTCACATGAACGCTTGAAACGACGTAACGCAATATCAAACGGTTCGTTATCTTTAACTTTAACTGCTGGCATGAAACTCTCACTGTTCAGTTCTGTAATTCGCCCAGATAAATATTAGCGGGCGAGTGAATCGGAGGATTATAAGCGTGCTTTCACCGAAAATCAAAGTAGAATAAGCAAAATTATCCAAATTACTTCCAAATACCTCAGTTAGTTGAGAGAAAAAGGTAAAAATGCTGGTTTTAGGTATAGAAAGCTCCTGTGACGAGACAGGAATAGCGATTTACGACAGTGAAAAAGGCCTGTTGTCACATACTTTACATAGTCAGGTAGCTCTGCATGCAGAATATGGTGGTGTGGTGCCAGAACTGGCATCCCGTGATCATGTGCGTTATCTGATTCCTTTGCTCGATAAGGCTTTTGAGCAAGCGGGTATTAAAAAAACAGATATTGATGGCGTGGCTTACACTTCAGGTCCCGGTTTAATGGGAGCATTGATGGTAGGAGCGTCTGCTGGTCGCAGTCTGGCTTACTCACTTGGCGTACCTGCCGTTGCTGTACACCATATGGAAGGCCATCTTTTGGCACCGATGCTGGAAGAAAACCCGCCTGAATTCCCTTTTATTGCTTTGCTGGTTTCCGGTGGTCATACCTTGTTAGCCCGAGTTGATGGTGTCGGCCAGTATAAAATATTGGGTGAAAGTCTTGATGATGCGGCTGGTGAAGCCTTTGATAAAACAGCAAAAATGCTGGATCTTGGATACCCTGGTGGACCGATACTGGCTAAGCTGGCAGAAAAAGGTCAGCAGGGTGTTTATAAATTTCCACGTCCGATGGTTGATCGGCCCGGGCTCGAATTTAGCTTCAGTGGTTTAAAAACCTTTGCACTTAATACCATGCAGAAATCTGACGGTAGTGAACAATCAAAAGCTGACATAGCACTGGCATTCGAAGAAGCAGTGGTTGATACACTTAAAATCAAATCACGCAGGGCTTTACGAGAAACAGGTATTAAGCGATTGGTGATTGCTGGTGGTGTTGGGGCCAACAAACGTTTAAGAACCGAGCTTGCCAATATGTTAGCTGAAGAGGGCGGTGAAGTTTTTTATCCGCGTATTGAATTTTGTACTGACAACGGTGCAATGATTGCCTATGCCGGTTGTTTACGACTGCAGGCAGGGCAAACAGAAGAACTATCAATAAATGTTCGGGCTAGATGGCCAATGGAGGAGTTATCGGCTCTGTGACAAAAGTTATTGTGTTTTCCCACCATACAATTAATCTATAACAAATAATAAAATTCATGAGGGAATATGAGATTTATTTTGCTACTGCTGTTTTCTTTTTCCGTAAGCGCGGAATCGTTTGATATCTTTCTGCCATTAAATACGCAATATGCTCCCGGTGCTTTAGATAAACATCAATTTGCATTCACAATTGGCGTTGTCGAAGAGAGTAAAAATTTTCAGCTTCAGGTTCAGAATAAAACTGGCAGTGATCAGTATATTCAGGAAGATGATGATTATGATATGTCGATGGGCATAGCTGTTGGTTTAGGTTCTGGTTTTGAGCTTGAGCTGAATGGTTATGCAGATGGCAGAATGGCTTCGTTAAAATATGATCTTGCATCATCCGATTCAACGTTATCACATTCTGTTGTCATTAGTTTTCTGCAGGCTGCCGGGTCCGGACATGGAGGCAATGTTCTTCCGGAAGAAGACGAGGATTGTAGTTTTCTCGATTTGTTTTGTTATATAGATATTGGAAACATCCTTTGTCTGGGACTTTGTTCTGATCCTGTTGATTATGAATTTAACTACGAAGCAGAAATCTCCGGTTTGATGCTGGCCTACCTGCACGGCTATCGTTATTCAGCAAACACAGTTTATTATTGGGGAATTCATTACGTTGAATACGATATTGAAGTTGATGTGATTGATAATACTGGCGGTGGTGCCAATACTCATGAAAGTCTGCAAACTGATCTTGGAGCAGTTACCTTTGGAGCTCGATGGAAAGTCAGAAGAAATGCAGCGCAGAAAGATAGTAACTATATTTTGCTCACGGCAATCCCTTATAAATTCAGTCGCAGTCATGATGGCGATATTGGTTCTGAAATTCGTTTGTCTTACAAGATAGAATTTTGAGTTATTATTTCAATCTATTTTATATATTTATTTTGGGTGAGAAAGTGAATTTACAACGACATTGTATTTTTTTGTTTTTAATGGTTTTTTCTGTTGAAGCATTTGCCGACATTTATAAATGGGTGGATGAGAATGGTCGAATTCATTATGACGACAAACCACCGCTAACTAATAAAAAAGAACTGATGAATATCAATGAAGAAAATAATGCGGTAAAAGCCATTTCTGACGACCGTGCTGATAAAAGAAAAAAGCTGCTCGATGCGATAGATGAAGATCGTCAGAAAAAAAAAGAGCAGGAAGAAAAAGATAAAAAGAAAAAAGCTAAATTAACCAAGCGGTGCCATCATGCCAGGGATAGCTTGAAAAGCTATGAGCGATCCGCTTCAGTTTATGATCTTGATAAAGATGGCAACCGGGTGACTTTGCCCGGTTCGGTGCGAGAAAACATTATTGCAAAGCTGAAAAAGCAAATTGAGCAGAATTGCAAATAACGTCTAGTTGCTTTCTTTGTGTAGATGGATGTCCATCTGCGGGTAAGGGATATTTAATCCTTCTTTATTGAAGGTATTATAAATATTCTCATTCATTTCAAAATAAACGCTCCAGTAGTCTGCTGCATTTACCCAGGCTCTGACTGTGAAGTTGACTGAACTGTCAGCGAGTTCGGATACGGCAATAAATACTTCAGGGTCCTTAAAAATACGCGAATCATCATCACACATTTTTTTAATTACACTGCGTGCATGCTCAAGATCATCGCCATAACCCACACCAACCGTCCAGTCGACGCGTCGTTTTTCTTCAGTTGAATAATTAACCATTGATGAAGTTGATAGGCCACCGTTTGGAATAATGATGGTTTTGTTATCTGGAGTTTTCAAAATGGTATTAAAAATTTGTATTTCAGAAACTGAACCGGCGTACCCCTGAGCATCGATAAAATCACCTGCCTTGAAAGGTTTGAAAAGTAAAATCATAACGCCGCCTGCAAAGTTTTGCAGTGTGCCTGATAATGCCATACCCACGGCCAAACCGGCGGCACCAAGAATAGCAATAAACGATGTCATTTCTATGCCGAGCATACCGAGCACGCTGATGACCAGCATGATTTTGAGCAGAATCGAGGTGATGTCTTTTAGGAAGGGGCGCAGGGAGGCATCAGTCCGACTTTTTTCCATTGTCTTATCAACGCCCTTGACGATAAGTTTAATAATCCAGCCACCTATAATATATACAATAATAGCTGCGATCAGTTTAGGGCCATAAGTCAGGGTGAGTTCAGTTGCCTGATTTAATAGAGCGTCTGGATCCATGATGTCCTTCCTGTTTGTCTTGTTCGATATATAGTAGTTGTTCAGAATTTAAAGATGGGTCTTTTTTTTAAATTATTCGCCATAGATTTGTACACTGACTTTTCTTTGTCTTGATCCGTCTAATTCATATAGCATAACGGACTGGTATTGTCCCAGTACAAGCTCTCGATTGACGAGCGGAATGACTTCTGAGCTGCCGAGTAACATTGCGGCTAAATGTGAATGCGCATTTTCAGGTTCATTCTCCGGACAATCACGTAAATGAATGTCATTGTGTAGATATTTGTTACCGGCCGGGATTAATCGGGATAAAAATACTTTAATGTCATCGATCAATCGTTCTTCGTTCTCATTTATTGCCAGTGCTGTTGTTGTGTGTTGTGATGTAACCGTGACAAAGCCATTCAGAATGCCGGATTGTTCGATGTGTTCCTTAATCAAATGTGTCAGATCGTGGATGGCGATGCTTTCGCCTGTTGTTATTTCAATAAAAGATGGGATGATTTTCAAAATAGTATCCGAGACTCAGTTTTTATTGCGGGGTTTTTTTGCCAATTTTTTCTTCAGCACCTGATATTAAATTCTTTATATTGCTGCGGTGGCGCCAAAACAACATTGTACCTAAAACAACGGACATAATAATTAATGCTTTTGTTCCGCTAAATTGCCAGACTAAAAATGGTGAGCAGAAAATAGCAACCAGTGCTGCGAGTGAAGAGGTTCTGAATATAGCTGCGGTTATTAGCCAGATGCCGATAATTGATAATCCAATTTTCCAGTCAAGTGCCAGATAGACACCCAGTGCGGTAGCAACACCCTTGCCGCCTTTAAATTTCAAAAAGACCGGATATAAGTGACCGATGAAAGCTGCAAACGCTACCGCAGCAAGCACGTTATAATCAACAGCAAGATAGATGGCTATTAATACCGGTAATACACCCTTGAACATGTCGCCTATTAAGGTGATGATAGCGGCCGTTTTTCCTGCATTACGCAGTACATTGGTAGCGCCGGGGTTTTTAGAGCCGCTCAGGCGAGGGTCTTCAAGGCCCATTAACTTACAGGTAATGACAGCACTGGATATTGAACCAATAAGGTAAGCCAGTAATATTAAAATCCAGCTTTTAGGTGCCGTAATACCTAATGCAATAAAAGAATCCATGAAAAACCTTCGATCAAAAAATAATGACGATAGCATACACCATGATGCTGGTAAGCGGCAGAGTGAGGTGCAGTGTGTATTTGTGCATGGCTGGGGAATGAACAGTGCTGTCTGGTCGCCATTTATAGAACGACTGCCTGAAAATATTGAGCCAGTGTGTATTGATTTGCCAGGTCATGGTGAATTTAATCAACAGGGTTTTAAAAGCCTGCAGGACTTAACAGATCATTTAATTGAGCAATCCGAAAACAAATTAAAAGGCCCTGCCATATGGATTGGCTGGTCATTGGGCGCGCTACCGGTTTTAAAATTGGCAATGCAGCACCCCGAGAGAGTAAACAAATTAATGTTGGTGGCAAGTAACCCCTGTTTTGTCACAAATGATCACTGGCAGTTCGGGGTTGAAGAATCGGTTTTTGATTTGTTCGCAGACAACTTACAAGCGAATATTGAAAAGACATTGCAGCGATTCTTAAGTCTGCAAGTTCAGGGGGTGGCTGATTCACGTGAGGTGCTACGTCATCTACGACAGTCAATCGTGAGTCAGGGGTTACCATCGGCAGAGGCATTAGCAGCTGGGCTGCATATATTGAAAGAGACAGATATAAGAACTGAGCTTGCTTCATTATCCATTCCACAAAAATGGTTATTAGGTGAGAAAGATACATTAGTACCAGCTAATCTAAACGATTATTTAAATGCGCTTTCGGGGATTAAATCACATATCATAGGTGGCTCGGCTCACTTGCCTTTTATTTCACATGCAGAAGAAGTGCTTCAACAGCTATTAGATGTTATCAATGATTAATTCCCCTTCAGCCATCAACAAACAATGGGTTAAACGTGCGTTCAATCGTGCGGCCAAAACGTATGACGATGCGGCTGTTCTGCAAAGGGAAGTCTGTTCTCGATTATTAGAGCACCTTGATCCCGTCAAAATGCAGCCGGAAGTGATTCTGGATGTTGGAGCAGGTACCGGTTTTGGTGTTGGCCTGCTGCTGAAGCGTTATAAAAAAGCCAGTATTACAGCGGTGGATTTAGCGCCAGAAATGCTGAAAATGGTGGCTAAACAAGGCGGCTGGCTTAGAAAGCCTAAGTGTATCTGTGCCGATGCTGATCACCTGCCATTGGCTGATGACAGTGTGGATATGATCGTGTCCAGCCTGATGTTGCAGTGGAGCGGTGATCTTGAGCGTACTTTCCGGGAATTTAAACGTGTTCTGAAGCCAGGTGGCTTGCTGATGTTTGCGACATTCGGGCCAGATACCTTAATGGAATTACGTAACAGCTGGGCAAAAGTAGATGCCGATGGCCATGTAAACCAGTTTGCCGATATGCATGATGTTGGTGATGCACTGTTGCGCTGCCAGTTTGCCGATCCGGTAATGGACCGGGAAATGCTGACGCTGACTTATAATAAAGTCACGGATCTGATGCGTGATTTGAAATCAATTGGTGCAAACACTCCTTCAAGAGGCCGTCGTCGAGGCTTGATGACAGCAAATGTGTTGTCTGCGGTTGAAAGAGCCTATGAGCAGTACCGGCAAAATGATGTTTTGCCTGCCAGCTATGAAATTGTCTATGGTCAGGCCTGGGTGCCTGAATAGCGGATTTTTGGTCTAACCCTCTGTTTTTAAGCGAGCCAATATTGCGCAAAGTGCAATAACCTGACGAGCTGTCAGGTTATCGAATTGTCATAATTTGTTGTCAATGTGCCGCCTTGTATCTGTTTCTTTCGCTATCGTGTTGATATTTGTCAAAATTGAGCTATTTATTCTCAGCATTCAAAGACATTTCTGTGCGTATAAGTATTTTAAAACATTAGGAAATGCTGTAATATTCGCACCTTCAAAATTTGGGTCCTTATTTTTGCGTCTGGAACATCATTCGGGGCATGAAATAGGGGTGATTATCAAATTATTTTTGAGCCCACTGAGGTAGAAACATGGCGCATAGTATGGCTGCTAAAGCAGAATACAATTACGACATCATCAAGAAATTTGCCGCGATGGCAATGGTTTGGGGCGTGTTGGGTATGTTCGTTGGCTTTTATGCCGCATCAGAACTTGCTTTCCCAATCCTGAACTTTGATAGCCAGTACATTACATTCGGTCGTTTACGTCCGGTGCATACAACACTGGTTATCTTCGGTTTTGGTGGTAGTGCATTATTTGCAACTTCTTATTACATTGTTCAGCGCACTTGTCAGGCTCGCCTGCATGGTGATGGCATGGCTAATTTCACATTCTGGGGCTGGCAGGTTTCTGTAGCGCTGGGCGTGATTACTTACATGCTGGGTTACACACAGGCACGCGAGTACGCTGAATTTGAATGGCCTATCGATTTGTTGATCACAGTGACCTGGGTTGTATACATGTATGTCTATGTGATGACGATTCGTAAGCGTTCACAGCCACACATCTATGTTGCTAACTGGTTCTTCATTGCCTTTATTCTGGCAACTGCATTGCTTCATGTCTTTAACAACCTGGCAGTGCCGGTTGATATGTTGGGCATGAAATCTTACAGCCTGTTCTCAGGTGTTCAAGATGCAATGACTCAGTGGTGGTATGGGCATAATGCCGTGGGCTTTTTCTTAACAGCTGCGTTCCTGGGTATGATGTATTACTTCGTACCTAAGCAAGCGGGCCGTCCGGTTTATTCATATCGCCTGTCTGTTATCCACTTCTGGGCATTAGTGTTCTTATACATGTGGGTAGGTGGTCATCACCTTCACTGGACAGCATTACCTGACTGGACTTCAACACTGGCAGCAACGTTCTCGATCATTCTATTGATGCCTTCTTGGGGCGGTATGATCAACGGTATCATGACTATGTCTGGTGCCTGGGACAAACTGCGTACTGATCCGGTTATGCGATTCTTAATTGTTTCATTGTCTTTCTACGGTATGTCTACGTTTGAAGGCCCAATGATGGCACTGAAATCTGTTAATGCTTTATCGCATTACACTGACTGGACTATTGGTCACGTACATTCGGGTGCTTTAGGTTGGGTTGCAATGGTTTCATTTGGTTCTTTCTACCACATGGTGCCTAAGCTTTATAACACTAAGATGTACAGCGAAAAACTGATCTTCACTCACTTCTGGTTAGCGACGATTGGTATTGTTCTGTATATCACTGCAATGTGGACTTCAGGTATCGGTCAGGGTCTTATCCTGCGTGCCTTTGATAGCTACGGTAACCTGGCTTATACATTTGTTGAGTCTGTTAGTTACTTGCATGGTCCTTACGTTACTCGTGCGATTGGCGGATTCCTGTTTGTTACAGGTGCGGCAATCATGGCTTATAACCTTTACATGACTGCCAAGCAAGGTAAGCGCGAAGCCGCTGAAGCTGCTGCAGCTGCTGCTTAGGAGATAACTTCATGAAGCACGATAAAATTGAAAAAAATCTTGGTTTACTGATGCTGTTCACGATGGTTGTGATCAGTATTGGTGGTCTGGTAGAAATTGTTCCGCTGTTCCATATCAATGACACGATCGAGAAAGTGGAAGGCGTTCGTCCTTACACACCTCTTGAGTTACGTGGTCGTGATATCTACCAGCGTGAAGGTTGTTACCTGTGTCACTCGCAAATGATTCGTCCGTTCCGTGATGAGCAACTGCGTTATGGTCACTACTCTCTGGCTGCAGAGTCACAATACGATCATCCGTTCCAGTGGGGTTCAAAACGTACTGGTCCTGATCTGGCTCGTGTTGGTGAGAAGTACTCAAACGAATGGCAGGTTCAGCATTTAGTTGCTCCACGTTCAGTAGTTCCTGAGTCAATCATGCCGAACTACCCATGGTTGTTAGAAAACGACCTGGACTTTAGTGATATTGCAGATCGTTTGCGTGCACTGAAAAAAGTGGGCGTGCCTTATTCAGAAAGCAAAGCTGAATACGAAGCTAATGTTGAGCAGTTTGGTCAAGACGTAGCTGAGATGCTGGATATCCAGATGGCACAGGAAAATCTGATCAAGCAAGCACAATCAGGAAACTATGACGGTAAAGCAGATCGCATTACTGAAATGGAAGCGATGGTCGCTTACCTGCAAATGCTGGGTACACTGGTTGATTTCAGCCAGTATGACGAAGGTCATTTCGTACAGTTCAGATAAATAAATCGCTGCCACCTTATCCGTAAGGTGGCATCAGAAAAGGTTTGACGATGATAGGTGAAATTTTTAACTGGTTAGGTGATATGCGCAACAGCAAAATTCTTGCGCTGCTGATATTTTTTATCGGCTTTGTCATTCTGCTGGTTTATGTATTCACTGGCAAAGAGCGTGGTAAACGCCTTGAGTCATACAAAAACATGCCTTTTCTGGATGATGACGACGAACAGAAGAGTTCGACAACGGTGAAAAAAGATGAGTAATTCGAATCAAAAAACAGGTGGTGCTCCATCTACCGGTCACGAATGGGACGGTATTGAAGAGTTAACCAATCCAGTACCTCGCTGGTGGATATGGTCATTCTACTTCACAGTAGTAATTTGTATTATTTACTGGGTTATCTATCCTGCATGGCCAGTTGGTAAAGGTTACACAACCGGTACTTTCAATGACATTACTTATAATGTTGTGAGTAAAGAAGACGGTTCAGTTAAAGAAGTAACCACTCACTGGAATACGCGTGCTCTGCTGATGGCGGATATGCAACGTGGTAAAGAAGCACTGAAACAAAAAGCCTATATGGACGAAGTTTCAAAAGCGAGCTTCAATGAAATTTTAGAAGACCCGGACAAAATGGCCTTTGCGCGTTCTTTAGCAAAAGGTATCTTCGGTGATAACTGTGCAGCTTGTCATGGTACTGGCGGCACAGGTGTTGTTGGTCTGTTCCCGAACCTGGCTGATGATGACTGGTTATGGGGTGGTAAGGTTGAAGAAATTCAGGCGACTATCAAAGATGGTCGTCAGGGTTATATGCCGGACTTCAAAGACAGCTTCAATGAAGAACAAATGGACGCAGTAACTGAATACGTATTATCCCTTTCTGGTCATTCAATGAATACCAAGAAAGTAGCCATGGGTGAGCGTATCTTTAATGGTGAGGAAGGCGGTTGTTATTACTGTCACACGACTAAAGCAACTGGCATGAAGTCAGTTGGTTCAGCTAACTTAACAGATAGCATCTGGACAGTAGCTGACGTAACTGGTGCAGAATCATTAGATGCTAAGAAAGCTACAGTAAAATCAGTTATCGCTAATGGCGTTAACCGTAAAATGCCGGGCTGGTCTGAGCGTTTAACGGATAATGATATTAAACTGCTGACTGTGTTCGTACATGAGTTAGGTGGCGGTAAATAGTCTTCACTGTATATTTATGATGTATCAAAACGCCGGGCCTGTGTCCGGCGTTTTTGGCTATAATAGTTTTATATTTTTCACTTATAACATAGGTAAAGATGGCAGAACAGAAAGTAATATTTAATGGGATTGAACCATCTTCAAAAGTATTTGTTCGTTCTGTTAAGGGCTCTTTTCGCAATTTCAAAACGGCAATGCTGCTGCTTGCGTACGCGATTTATTTTTTATTACCGTGGATGCGCTGGGATCGTATTGTGGGACCGGATCAGGCTGTACTATTTGATCTTGATGCCCGATTGTTTTATATCTTTGGTTTAACCATGCATCCGCAGGATGTGGTCTGGCTGACTGGTTTCCTGATCATTGCTGCCTATCTTTTATTTTTTGTTACCGGTGTGCTGGGTCGAGTCTGGTGTGGTTACTTTTGTTTTCATACCTTGTGGCTGGATACCTATACCTTTATTGAACGACTGGTTCAGGGTGAGCGTCCGGCGCGAGTTCGTTTAAGCAAGCAAGCCTGGAATATTGAAAAAATAACAAAACTTTCCATAACGTTTATATTGTATCTACTGGTCGCGTTTATCACTGGCTTTACCTTTATAATTTACTGGGGTAACGCACCGGATATGTTTTTCGGTTTTTTTGCAGGTGAACTGGATTCAGCTGCCTATATAACTGTTGCGATCCTGACAGCCTCTACTTTTTTGCTTGCCGGTTTTGCCCGTGAACAGTTATGTAAATCGGTTTGCCCTTACGCACGTTTTCAGGCAGCCATGTTTGATCGCGATACACTGGTTATCGCTTATGATGAAAAACGTGGTGAAGCTGAGAACGGTCGAGCTAAACCATCAAAAGAAAATAAAACCCATGAACAGCGTCAGCAAAACGGTGTTGGTGATTGTGTAGACTGTGGTTTCTGTGTGCAGGTTTGTCCGACTGGTATAGATATTCGTGACGGTTTGCAAAATGAATGTATATCGTGCGGACTTTGTATTGATGCCTGTAACCAGATCATGGGCAATCTGGGCTGGCCGAAAGGGCTGATTAAATATACATCGGAACGTGAAGTGACGATGGGAATCAGGCCAAAGTATTTCAAACCAAAAAACATTGGTTACGCACTGGCATTTATTGGCGGTTCGATCTGGTTAGGCTGGAATATGGCGAATCAGGATCCGATGGATATGTCGGTAAGAAAGATTCGTAAACCGATGTACGTACAGTTATCTGACGGACGATTCCAGAACAGTTATGAGCTAAAAGTAAATAATAAAACTGAAAATACAGTTGATCTTGGTCTGGTGGTTGAAGGTTTAAAGAAAGCTGAAGTTGATCTGGGGCGTTTAAAAGGACTGACACTTAAACCGGAGCAGACGCTTACTGTACTAATTCGCATTAAACATGCTGCCATCAAACATTCAAATGGTCAGCAACCTTTTGAATTTGTGCTGGTTCCGAAGAATATTGTTTTTGATCCGATCAGAGACAATGCTTTATTTTATACACCGAATCAAAATTAAGTTAATAGTGAGAAAGTTATGCCGGATTTATTAACATCATTAGGACTGGGCACAGTTATTGCCGTTGCCAGTTTTTTAGCATTTTACAAGCTGTTGCATTTTAATGCGAAGAAATCTGGTTTTTTATCAGTCGCCATTATTTTAGGTTCATATATCCCGTTCGCTATTTTGTACTGGCCAGGTGGTGATGTCTTTGCGATACATTTGGCAATTTTTGGTGTGGTGCCTTACATGTTGGGAATGATTGCGCACTACCGAGAACAGGCGCTTGATCAGGAGCAACGCAAAAAGTGGTTTCACTGGATTCCTGCAACGTTCTTTTTGTTTTTCCTGGTTGTGGTTGTTGTCAATATGACACTGGTGTCGCTTTCGACAGGTGGTTTATCTTCTTCAGCTTTGCAATGGTTACTTCCGAAGCAACAGAGCGGTGAAGTTACTTCACAATTTCCCGGTGTCATCTCTCATGACTATCAGGAAAAAGAAACCTTATATAATGAGTATCTTGCGCGCTTAGATAAACAAAAAAAACGTGGCTGGGTAGTAAAGCAGGGCTGGCTGGTTTCTCCTGTACTAAATAAGTCGGCTACTTTTCAGATTGAAGCCAGAGATAAAAATGGTCACATAATTTCAGGACTTGATATTAATTTAAAATTTTTAAGGCCATCGAATTATAAGTTTGATAAAGAATTTATAATGAAGGAAGTGCTTGACGGTATTTATCAGCAGAATGTTACTTTTGATTTGCCGGGCAACTGGGATGTGACTATCTTGATGAATCAAGGTGAAGAGGTGCATGAAATTCGTGGCGATACCTTTGTTAATGAGAAGGCTGAATAAAAGAAATAATGTCGTCAGTAAAAAACAATCAGTCCTGTTTTCATTGTGGTTTGCCTGTGCCGCAGGATACGCACTATTCCGTTGAAATTAATAATGAATCTCAGCCTATGTGCTGTCCGGGTTGTGAAGCAGTAGCAATGGCTATTGTTGAAAACAATCTGACTTCTTTTTATAAGCATCGGACTGACAAAAACCAGACTGCCGGAGAATTAATCCCCGATGAATTGATGCGGCTGGATTTGTACGATAAACCACAGCTACAAAAAACATTTGTGCGCGACGATGAAGGTGATGTAAAAGAAGCCTCGTTAATGCTGGAAGGCATTGTTTGTGCGGCCTGTGTCTGGCTCAATGAAAACTATGTATCGGCATTGCCGGGTGTGGTTGAATTCAGGGTCAATTATTCAACCCATCGTGCACAATTGATCTGGCACAATGACGAAATCAATCTGAGTAAAATTTTAAAATCTATTGAATCTATCGGCTATCATGCGCACCCGTTTGATCCTAGCCGTCAGGAATCGTTGCACAAAAAAGAAAAACATAAAGCCGTCCGACGTTTATTAGTGGCTGGTCTGGGCATGATGCAGGTGATGATGGTTGCGATTGCATTGTATGCCGGTGTCGGTGGTATGGACGCAGACATCCGTGAGTTTTTAAGATGGGTAAGTCTGGGTTTTGCGATTCCTGTTATTTTTTATTCGGCACAACCTTTTTTCAAATCGGCATGGCGTGATTTAAAACGCAAACAGCTGGGTATGGATGTGCCGGTGTCACTGGCAATGGGCAGTGCTTTTTTAGCCAGTTTCTGGGCGACGGTAACGGGTGTAGGTGAAGTGTATTATGACTCCGTCACCATGTTTGTTTTCTTTTTATTATCCGGTCGTTATCTTGAACTAGTCGCACGACATAAAGCTGGTCGCGCGGCAGAAGAACTCGTCAAACTTGTACCGGCAACTGCAACCCGGATTAAATCAGATGGTGAGCATGAAGTCGTGACCACCAGTGAGCTTGAAAAAAATGACCGTGTTTTGGTCAAGCCGGGTGAAGTTATTCCTGCTGATGGAAATGTTATCGATGGCATTAGCAGTGTCGACGAAAGTTTACTGACTGGTGAGAGTTTACCTCGAAGTAAAAAATTATCGGATACGGTTGTTGGTGGCACAGTTAATATTGAAAGTCCGCTAACGGTGAACGTGATATCAGTTGGTGAAGACAGTTTTCTTTCGTCAGTGATGCGCCTGCTAGACAGAGCGACCAGTGAAAAGCCATCGTTAACTCGTGCCGTTGATAAAATTGCTGGCTGGTTTATTGCAGTTTTGTTATTAATTGCGACTGGTGTAGCCGTTTATTGGGCCGGGCAAGATCCACAGCATGCATTTCAAATAACATTATCAGTTTTAGTTGTTACCTGTCCTTGTGCATTATCTCTGGCAACGCCGGCCGCATTAACGGCAGCAACCGGTCGTTTAACAGAAATTGGTTTGTTGACAACTCGTGGCCATGCGCTGGAAACACTGGCAGCAACAACGCATATTATTTTCGATAAAACGGGTACCTTAACCTACGGTCAGCTTGAAGCAGAAAAAATTACACTGCTTCAAGATCGAGTTAGTGATTCTGAATTACGTGCTCTGGTCAGTAGCATTGAAAAAGGTTCTGAGCACCCGATTGCGAAAGCTCTGGGTAATCTGAGTGATAAAAAAGTCGATGTTGAATCAGTGTTAGCCGAGCCGGGCCAGGGTATTGAAGCGGTCTATAAGAATACAAAACACCGTATCGGTAAACTTAACTATGTATTGGATATCACTGATCAGGCTCAGCCAGATCTGGATATAGACAGTGATGTTAAGAGTACGGTATTTATTGCGGATGAAGATGGTCTGCTTGGCATGATCAATATTCAGGATCAGGTACGAAATGAAGCTAAAATCACAATTAACGCATTGAAAAAACTTGGTTTGAAAATAGTTTTACTCAGCGGTGATCAGCAAAGCGTGGTTGATCATGTAGCCAGTGAGTTAGCTATTGATGAAGCAAAAGGTGAATGCCTGCCTGATGATAAGCTGAAGTACATGCAAAACCTGCAACAACAGGGGCATATCGTAGCGATGGTTGGTGATGGCGTAAATGATGCGCCAGTTCTGGCAGCATCTCAGGTGTCTCTGGCAATGGGCAGTGGTACTCAGCTGGCACATGCCAGTGCGGATATGGTGTTATTGTCTGAGAATCTTGGGCATCTGGTGACCGGCGTCGAGATGTCTCGGCAAACATTACGAATTATTCGGCAAAATTTTGGTTGGGCAATAGGCTATAATTTACTCGCTGTACCACTGGCGGTGATGGGCCTAATTGCTCCATGGATGGCTGCTATAGGCATGTCATTAAGTTCACTGGTGGTTGTCTTAAATGCGCTTCGCTTGAGAAAGGTTAGTTAGTCGGCATGAAAATTCTTTATTTATTGATTCCATTGGGTTTTCTGGTGATGGGTGTCGCGTTATGGGCCATTATCTGGGCGGTTAAAAATGGTCAGTTTGAGGATTTGGAAGGGCCAGCGCATCGAATTTTGATGGATGATGATGACCCAATGGTGCCGGGTTTTGAGGATAAGTCTGAAGAGGGATCTAAGGATGATGACTTGAAGAAGTCGTCATAATAGATTAATATCTGCTGATATTCTTAATGAGGTGTTTTATGTTTTCATTCTATGAAGGTTTACCACTGACAATTGTTTTTGCTCTTGTAGTAATCTCGTGGGCAAGTTTCTTATCAGTTGTGTTTTCTTAAGATAAGAACATAGTTCTAAAAGAGATTTTCGAAAAGCAGCCATTGGCTGCTTTTTTTGTGCCTGAAATAAGTCTCAGAATTAACATTTATTAGCGCTCGGCAATTGTCTGAATGTATCTTCATGGTCTATGATATAGAGAGCGAATTCAGTAAAAAATAGAAGTGATAGATAAATATGATAATGCTTTTACAGCTTGATGATGATGTCGTCATTAATAAGTTTAAAATAACGGAGAAAAAGACGCTGATAGGCCGTCGTGTAGAGTGTGACATCACTATCGATGATATTTCAGTCAGTGGCGAACATGCCAGTCTGGAAGTTGAGAACAGCGTTGAATATGAAGGTGAGTTCAATTACTACATTCATGACCTGGGCAGTACCAATGGCACCTTTGTCAATGAGAGTGAAGCAAACCGTCAGCGCCTAAAACACAATGACATTATTCGAGTGGGCTGGATTAACTTTAAATTTTATGATGAAAGCAAAGATGAAGTGCTGGAAAAAACCAGTAAGATCAAAAAAAGCTGGATACCAGGGGTGTTCATCGGTAAGTAGCCTGTAGCGCGCTTTCGGTATGGGCTTGGTAGAATGGAATTAAGCTTAACGTTAGAGTCTGGAGGTGTGATATGAGCAAAAAAGAACATTCACTCGATGAGCTGATTCAATGTGAGGTCTGTTTGAAAGAAGTACCAGCCTCAGATGCGGAAAGCTCAGAAACAGCTGATTATGTCGCTCATTTTTGTGGTCTTGAGTGCTATGAACAGTGGCATAAAAAGAAAGACGAACTGGATACGGAAAAAGACTAGTTGGTGATGATAGAAACAAAAAAGGCGCTCAAATGAGCGCCTTTTTTGATGAGCGATTTGCAGAGCTTAAGCTTCTAACATACCACTACGAAGTTTCTTAATAGCATTGGCTTCCAGCTGACGAATACGCTCTGCAGAAACCTGATATTTTGTTGCCAGATCTTGCAACGTCGTTTTGTCTTCATTTAACCAGCGTTGCTGCAGGATATCCTGACTACGCTCATCCAAAGTAGCCAATGAAGCAGTTAGCTGGCTTAACTGGTTTTGTTCCCAGTCATCAGATTCAGCCGCATTGGCCGGATCCATGTTTTGATTAGCCAGATAGGTCGATGGAGACAAATGCGTATCTTCACTGTCTTCACTGGCGGGTGCGTCGAAGGCCACATCGTAGTTATTCAGGCGTGCTTCCATTTCCAGAACAGTTTCTGGTTTTACACCCAGTGTTTCTGCAACGTCTTTGACTTCTTGCTGATTGAACCAGCCAAGACGTTTTTTAGAAGAGCGTAACTTAAAGAATAATTTTCTTTGTGGTTTGGTTGTCGCGATTTTAACAATACGCCAGTTCCGGATCACAAATTCATGAATTTCAGCACGAATCCAGTGAACAGCAAACGATACCAAACGAACTTTATGAGCGCTGTCAAAGCGCTTGATCGCTTTCATTAAACCAATATTGCCTTCCTGAATCAGGTCAGCCAGAGGCAGGCCGTAACCAGAATAGCCGCGTGCAATACGAACCACAAAACGCAGGTTTGATAACACCAGTTTTTGTGCGGCTTCGATATCACCTTGCTGCTGCAGACGATCGCTTAATGCGCTTTCTTCTTCGGCAGTTAACATAGGAATATTGTTGATATCGCGGAAATAGCTATCCAGGTCGTTGCTGCTGACAACTGGTAAAACTGTTTTTGCAGGTATCAATGCAGTACTCATTCGTTATCTCTCCAATAAATTCTGTACATAGTTTAGCACTCTTAAATATAGAGTGCTAATTCTTTAAAAAGTTCAGATAAATGGGAAATATATAATAAAAACAACAGGTTTAGTTGTTAATCACACACTGTTTAAGCAGGATTAGGTTGCTCATTCTGGCAATAAGCAGGTTTTCAATCAATGGTTTTTCAATAATATCATTGGCACCAGCCGAGATGATGTTATTGATGTGTTCCAGCCGATCTGCATTGGCAGAGGTTGAAACCAGGATGGGGAATGTTTCAGGTGACAGGCCCAGTCCAAAGCGTATTTCTCGGATTAAATCATCGCCGCTCATTAAGCCTTCGAGCTGGATGTCAGTCAGCATGATATCAAAGGGCCTGATCTTATTGTCAGGGTTTTGAGCGTGAGAGAGCATTGAAAGTGCATCCGCAGCATTGGTGGCATGTAAAAAGGTGTAGCCATTGGTTTCGAGCATATTGGTGACGACGCGGGTAACCGTTGGGCTATCTTCGACATATAAAACATGGCTGCTGCTTGCTTTGTTCCAGAGTTTGATCGAAAGGTAGGACTGAATGTATTGAACCAGATGTTCATTACCTTTTGATTTATCGAAATAGCCATTGATATGTGGTGATGCTGTCTGGTTTTCAATATTCTGGATAAAATCTCCGGACATCATGATGATGGGGGTCGATGTATTACCGCATTCGGTGCGAAGCTTAGTGGCGAATTCCTGTCCCTGCATATCGGGCAAGCTCATGGCGGTAACAATGAGATCAAATGAACTGGCCTTACAATGTTCTAGTGCGGTGGCCGCGGAGTCATAACCGGTGACCTGAATGCCTTCTATTTTAGCTGTAATCGCTTTGGTGATAATAGCCCGGCTGGCTTTTGAAGCATCGATAATTAATATTGCATGTTCAGCCATTCTTACGTTTCCTTGTTATCTTGGTTCTATTTTACTAAGTTGTCGTCCTACTGCCAGCCAGGAGCCCCCAAGGCTTAAAAGACAGCTGATTATTATCAGCAACATAGCATTATCAAAACTTAAACCGATTAATTCAAAATTGCTGTCGTAGAGACCTGCCAGCTTGTGCACCGGTGTTTCTAACAGGCTCAGCGCGATATTAGTCAGTGCCAGAGCGAGCATGCTACCCATCAATCCATACCAGAGGCCGGTATATAGAAAAGGCCGGCGGATAAATGCATTGGTAGCACCAATTAATTTAGTGACAATGATTTCTTCTTTGCGATTCTGAATATCCAGTCGGATGGTGTTGCCAACGGTAAACAGCACTGCAATGCCTAATAAAATGCTAACGACCCAGATAGCACGGTTCGCTATATCCAGCATGGTGTAAAGCCGTTTAACCCATTCGAGATCAAGTTGTGCTATTTCGACCTCAGGTAATTTTTTCATCTCACTTAATAGCTGTGATACATGAGCCGGTGCCTTGCTGGAAACAACGGGCTGAATAACGATGACCGCAGGCAGGGGATTAGTGTCCAGCGAATTGAGGACATCGCCAAACCCGGATATACGTATAAAGTCCTGTAGCGCTTCATCTGGTGTGATGACTTTTAGGCTTTCGATATCATTACGTAGATTTAACCGCTTAGCGAGTCGTTCAACCTTATTAGGACTGACATTGGCTTTAAGAAATAATGACATCTGTGCTGAGCTATCCCAGTCAGCACTGACCTGATTCAGGTTATGCAGAAAGAGATATAATCCGCTTGGCAAGGCCAGCGCAATCGCGATAACGGCAACAGTCATCAGACTGGCAATCGGTCGTCGGGTCAACTCACCAAGGCTGGAAAGAAATACCCGGATATGATGCAGGAGATAAGCTTTAAAAAGTGAATTACGCTGCGGTTTTACGCCATGTTTTTGACCGCGTTCAGGAGACTGAGCCATTAAACTGCTTCTCCCATTGCCAGATCATTTCGTGCTAGCTGACCACCGTCCAGAGAAATCACCGGATAGCCCATTTCATCAATCAGGTTTAAGTCATGGCTGGCAATCATGACGGAAACACCGACCTGATTAAAACGCTCAAATAACTGCATGATTTCTTTAGAAAGCTCCGGGTCAAGGTTCCCGGTAGGCTCGTCGGCCAGTAATAATCCTGGTTTATGAACAATCGCTCTGGCAATGCCGACTCGCTGTTGCTCACCACCAGATAGCGTGATTGGCATGGCTTTTTCTTTATTAAGCAGATCTACCTGATCTAATGCAGCGCGAACGCGTTTATTGACTTCCTGATGACGGTAGCCTGCAATAATTAAAGGCATTGCGACATTTTGATAGACATTGCGATCAAACAGTAACTGGTGGTTCTGGAAAATAATGCCGATATTACGACGGATATAAGGGATCTTGCTCTTGCCAATGTTATTCAGATTGACGCCGTCGAGGAAAATCTGACCGCGGCTGGGACGCTCGATCAATGAAATCAGTTTTAGCATGGTACTTTTACCGGCGCCTGAGTGGCCGGTTAAATAAGCCATCTGACCACGTGGCAGGTGGTATGTAACGCCTAATAGGGCTTCAAAACCGCCCGGGTATTGTTTGCTGACATTGTCAAAACGGATCATGAATTCCCCATTTGGTCCGTGGTATTGGTATTTTTATAATTTGTGCCTAGTTTGCCATAGTTGGATGGATTATTCATAGGGTAGTTCTGGTGAGTTTTGAATTAAGTTTTAATGGTCTTTTAAAGTCAAAGGCGTCGGTTTCCGCACCGACAGGCGTGTTCATTTTCTTTGTTCGTACAAAGAAAACGAACCAAAAGAAATACGCCCAATTCACAAGCTCTCATTAAAAGGCAATGAGAGTACCTTCATCACTCGTCATCAAGGTGGCTGCTGCGGAACTCGCGAATGATAAATCCATTCACTCAAACATCCTCGCAGAAAGCTTCCACCTTGCTAACTCTTTCTTCAGCTTGTTCAGATGGGAGGGTTGAGTCAAAGTCTAAACCGCTTTTGCTTTTAGTCTTTTGATTTACTTTTCCCCATCTGAGCAAGCCGAGGCGCGAGTTATTTCTGTGGGGTAGTCTGCGAGGATGTCTGAGCACGTTTTCTGTGCGAGTTCCGCAGCAGCCACAGAAATGAGGAGTAACGAGGGAACCCTCATTTGCTGTTCAAATGAAGGCTTGTGATCTGGGGCGCATTCTTTAGGGTTACGTTTCTTGTGCGCGCAAGAAAGGTAACACGCCCGCCGGTGCGCGAACCGGCAATGCTTGAAGGATTTTTACTCAATCCGACAAGGCGCAAAGCTATGCGGGTACTCGCGCTTTTTTAACTTTGATTTTAAGAGAAAAGCCTAATCCGGCTCATGATCCAACAACGCATAAACAAACTCCTCCGCATTGAATTCACGTAAATCATCAATCGCCTCACCCACGCCAATGTAGCGAATTGGTAATCCTAGTTTCTGCGAGATCGCCAGCATAATGCCACCTTTAGCTGTGCCATCGAGTTTGGTGACTGTAAGTCCGGTTACATTCATTGCCTGATGAAACTGCTCTGCCTGAATCAGGCCATTCTGACCAAAGCCTGCATCCATCACCAGCATGACTTCATGCGGGGCTGTGTCATCGAGTTTGCCCATAACGCGGCGGATTTTTATCAGTTCTTCCATCAGGTTATCTTGAGTATGCAAGCGGCCAGCTGTATCGGCGATGACTATATCAATGCCTTTAGATTGTGCAGACTGAACCGCATCGAAGATAACTGACGCCGAATCTGCGCCGGTGCCCTGAGCTATGACAGGGACATCATTACGCTCACCCCAGGTTTTTAATTGCTCTACGGCTGCGGCGCGGAAGGTGTCACCAGCGGCGAGCATCACCGATTTACCTTCATTTTGGAAACGTTTGGCCAGTTTGCCAATGGTGGTCGTTTTGCCGGCGCCATTGATACCCACAACAAGAATTACGAATGGCTGTCGAGTTTCAGTCTGCAAAGCCTGTTCAGCTGGTTTGAGCATCTCGATCATGTCTTCACACAGGCATTGCATCAGTGTGTCACCATCGTTTAGCTCTTTTCGTGAAACGCGTTTTGACAGGTCGTTGATGATGGTTTGGGTGATATCCATGCCCACATCAGCTGTGATCAGCCTTGTTTCCAGCTCTTCCAGAACGTCATCGTCAATGGTTTTGGAACCAAGCAATACATCGGCTAGACCATCAGTAAAACTGCGGCGTGATTTTTTAATTGAATCGCGTAGTGTTTTGTTATCAGAGGATGGTGAAGCGCTTGCTGAATCATCATTTTTTTTGTTACGTCGTAGAAAACCAAACATGAAATGAAAAGCCCAACCTTGAAAATTAGTGAGAAATTTAATAACCGCAATTTTACAGCAGATTGTGTTTTTTATATAGCCAAAGGCACAGAAGGCGGGATTAACTCACTGGTAGTTAATCTGGCGAATTTGGTGTTATTTTATGGAAAAACAATAAAATTCAGCTAGATTAGAGTTATCTGTTCTTTTTAAAAGTAATGAGATGGCCTGGGGTTTTGAAGTACCCAAAGACACTCCTAACCTAAAGAGAAATCATGAAAAAAAAGCTTAAGCCCAGTCTGCTTCGAAACTTATTGCTCTCCTTCCTGATGCTAGGGTTTGTTGTGGGGGCTATGTTTCCGTTATTCGCAGAATTTTTTGTTGAGTTTAATTCAGGCATGTATCTCTGGTTTTACATATGTTGCTTAGTTTCGGGTCTGATCATTGGTTTTGCAAACTTCTTACTGGTGAAATTTATTTTATTAAAGAAACTGGCGAGAATTGCTGATGTCGCTAATGCGATTAGTAATAAAGATGTTAGCTTGCAGTGTGATATGAAAAGCGATGACGTAATCGGCGTCATAATCGAAAGTTTTAATAAAATGGCACAGACTCTCAGAGAGCTGGTTCAGGCGATGAAAGATGAGGCGGCAGGATTGCATCATTCTGCCCAGGCGTTGCAAGAGTCTGCCAATATGGCTTCAATCGGCATGCAGCAACAGTTAGGCACGGTGGATCAGGTTGCCTCTGCAGTGACTCAGATGGCTGAGAAGTCCAGAGACGTAGCCAGTAATACAGCAGACACGGCCAAGGCAACAGAAGATGCAGATGAGCAAGGCAATACGGCAAAACTGGTGATTGTAGAGGCGATGTGTGCAGTGGATACATTAGCTGAGATGGTGCAGACCTCTGCCGAGGTTGTATCTAAACTTGAAAATGATAGTGCCAATATTGGCGAAGTGTTATTAGTGATAAATGGTATCGCAGAACAAACTAACTTGTTGGCGTTAAATGCGGCTATTGAAGCTGCCCGTGCAGGAGAGCAGGGAAGAGGGTTTGCCGTAGTCGCTGATGAAGTAAGAACACTAGCGACCCGCACTCAACAATCTACTCAGGAAATTACAGAGATTACTGAAAACTTACAGACTGGAACACGCAAAGCGGTAGAGTCGATGGCTGAAGGTAAAGAAAACGCTCAAAATGGTGTTGACCTAACTGAGCAGGCGGTCGAAGCACTGGCAATGATTTCTTCAGCAATGAGTATTGTTAAAGACATGAATCTGCAAATTGCGACAGCTGCAGATGGCCAAAACATGGCCATGGATGATGTTAACAGTAATGTGCAGGTGATCAGTGAGGTGATAGCTCAGTCTTCTTCAAATTTGGATATGATCAATAATGCCAGTGATGATGTGAATCGTCGTGTGCTGCATTTGGAAGAGCTAATTAGAGGCTTTAAAACCTGATTTTTTATATTTATTAACACCAATAGTCGTGTCTGCAACGGGCATATTATCCTGATTATTGGTCTGAATTTTTAATCAAATCCCTGTATCATCCTAATGAACTCATCGTATGGATAAATGTCTATACGATATAGTTTTATTTTATTGGTTTATTTTTTGGGGTCTCTATGCGAATTTTAGGAATTCTGGCAGGCATCGCTGTGTTTGTTGCTGCTTATATTTTCTTTGAAGAAAGCCAGCTTAAAGAGCCTGTCATGCTCTCTTCAAATGAACTGGTTACTGTATTTCAGCTTGATAATGGTATGAAGGTTCTGGTGCAGGAAGATGATCGTTCGAATGTGGTTGTTTCACAGGTCTGGTACAAAGTAGGCTCAAGTTATGAGCCAAAAGGTAAAACGGGTATGTCGCATGTGTTAGAGCACATGATGTTTAAAGGCACGCCCAGTTATCCATCCGGTAAATTCTCAGAAATCGTTGCGCTTAATGGCGGTCGTGAAAATGCGTTTACCAGTAAAGACTACACGGCTTATTTTCAACGCATCTCCAGCGATCGTCTGGAACTTTGTTTGAAACTTGAAGCAGATCGTATGGTGAACTTAACACTCGACGAAGATGAATTTAAAAAAGAAATTGAAGTGGTTAAAGAAGAACGTCGTTTACGAACAGAAGATAAACCTACTTCTTTAACCTACGAAAAGTTTAATGCTACCGCTTTCCAAGATGGTGCTTATCATCATCCGATCATTGGCTGGATGGAAGACCTCGATAACATGAAAGCCAGCGATATGATCGACTGGTATAAAAAATGGTACACGCCAAATAATGCAACACTGGTTGTTAGTGGTGATGTTAAAGCCGATGAAGTTGTTAAGCTGGCCAATAAATATTTTGGCAGAATAAAACCACGAGAAATTCCATCGCATCATATTGCTACTGAAACTCCACAGACGAAAAGTCGATTTATCGAAGTGGCAATACCTGCTCAGGTTCCTTATGTCATGCTTGGTTATAAAGTGCCGAGTTTGTTACAGGCTAAAACCGAAGAGCAGATTGACGATGTCTATGCACTTGAAGTTTTGTCCGGTTTGCTCGATGGTGGTAACAGCGCTCGCATGACGAAAAATCTGGTGCGCGGCAGAGAAATTGCCAGCAGTGCTGGTGTTAGTTACAACCCTTATGATCGTTTAAATACATTGTTTGTTCTCAGTGGCTTACCGTCAGGTAAAAGCAGCATACCTGAGTTAAAAACAGCGTTGCTCGATGAACTGGAAGAAATTAAACATAAGCTGCCTGAACAGATCGAACTGGACCGGGTTAAAGCGCAGGTAATAGCTGCAGATGTTTATGAAAAAGATTCGATGTTTTATCAGGCAATGCAGTTAGGGATTTTAGAAACTACAGGTTTAGGCTGGCATAAGAAAGATGAGTATCTTGAAAAGATCAGTGCCGTGACGCCACTACAGGTACAGTTAGTTGCCAAAAAATATTTTAATGAAGAAACCTTAACCGTGGCAGAACTCAAACCATTACCAATGAAAAACATGAAAAGAAAAAATTCAATGAATGGCGGGGGTCGTCATGCGCGCTAAGTCACATATGGTTTCCGTTGTAATAACAGCCGTTCTTGCACTGGCCAGTTTTTCTGTCAGTGCTTCACCCAGAATACTGCAGTGGCATACCAATAAAGGCACGCCAGTTTATTTTGTAGAATCAAACCAGATTCCGATTGTTGATGTTCGTATTATTTTTGACGCTGGTAGTGCGCGTGATAATGGTCAGGCGGGTCTGGCTGTGTTAACCAATGCCTTACTGGCTGAAGGTGCTGCCGATAAAACGTCACAGCAAATTGCCGAGCAGTTTGAAGATGTTGGTGCGCAATTTAGTAATGGCGCGTTGCGTGATATGGCATGGTTAAGTTTGCGCAGTCTGCGAGCTGAACAATACCTTAATCCGGCACTGTCGGTGTTAAAAGAGGTGTTAACAAAACCGGTTTTTTCGGAAGAAAGTTTTCAGCGTGAACTGGCAAATTTAAAAGTGAGCAGGCAGGCATCTAAACAGTCACCGTCTTCACTGGGTGCTGAAGCGTTTTATAAAGCGCTTTATGGCGATCATCCTTATGCATCACCAGTAAATGGTGATGATGAAAGTCTGGCGAGCATGCAGAGAAAACACGTGCTTAATTTTTACGATCGTTATTACGTGAGTTCTAATGCGGTGATTGCTATTGTCGGTAACCTCAGTCGTGCACAGGCTGAAAACATGGCCAATGATCTGGTCGCTGATTTAAATAAAGGAATCAGAGTGCCGGCATTGCCCGTTGTAAAACCTTTAGAAAAAGCACAATTAATCAAGATTCCATTTCCGTCAAAGCAAAGTCATATCATGATGGGTGAGCCAGGTGTTAAACGTGGCGATAAAGATTATTTTACACTGTACGTGGCTAATCACCCGTTTGGTGGCAGTGGTTTTTCTTCAAGACTGGTTGATGAGATCAGAGAAAAACGCGGACTGGCTTACAGTGTCTATAGTTATTTTTCTCCCAGTCGTGAGTCGGGAGCATTCTTAATGGGCATGCAAACGAAAAATGAACAGGCATCTCAGGCCACTGAATTACTAAAAGCTGAGTTATTAAAATACTGGCAGGAAGGTCCGGAAGATGATGAACTTGAATCCAGTATAAAAAATATCACTGGTGGTTTTCCGTTAAGAATTGATAGCAATAAAAAAATTGTCGAGTATCTGGCAATGATCGGTTTTTATCATTTGCCACTGGATTACCTGCATAATTTTAATCGCCGGATTGAAGCAGTCACGCTGGATGATATTAAGTCTGCTTTGAAGAGAAGATTAAATCCTGAAAAAATGATTACCGTCATTGTCGGTGGCGAAACAAAGTCGCCGAGCCAGATTAATTAAGAGATCATCTGCGGTGGCTGCCCAAGGAAAGTTAACTCAGGGAAAATTACGTATTATTGGTGGGCGCTGGCGCAGTCGGCAGCTACCGGTAATGGACGCTGAAGGTTTACGGCCAACGACTGATCGAGTCAGAGAAACATTGTTTAACTGGTTACAGATGGATATTGCCGGCAGTCGTTGTCTGGACTTGTTTGCAGGCAGTGGTGCGCTTGGTTTAGAAGCGGCATCCCGTGGAGCAAAAGAAGTGGTGATGGTTGAAAAATCGTCAGCTGTTTTTAAAAACCTGCAACAAAATGTTAAGGCGCTTGATGCATCAGAAGTGTCACTGGTGCAGGCAGATGCGCTCGATTTTTTGCAGCGTTTAAATTCAGATACCGATTTTGATATCGTTTTTATCGACCCTCCCTATCAGTCAGAATTGCTTGAGCCAGCTATTGGCATGTTAAGGCTTTCTGCAGGAAGCAGGGTTTATCTTGAGGCCAGAAAAGGCGATGATATCTCCGTACCAGAGAACTGGCTGTTGTTAAAAGATAAAACAGCTGGTCAAATACACTATTGTTTATACGAGATTGAAGCCTGATATGTCAGTAATAGCCGTTTATCCTGGTACATTTGACCCAATGACCAATGGTCACTCTGATTTGATTCAGCGTGCCAGTAAGATTTTTGAAAAGGTCATTGTGGCGATAGCTGCTAACCCCAATAAAACACCTTTATTTGATGTGCAGCAACGGGTGAGCATGGCTAAAAACGTACTATCCGATCTGCCAAATGTAGAGGTCTGTGGTTTTTCCGACCTTTTGGTTAATTTTGTTAAAGAAAAAAATGCGCATGTCATTTTACGTGGCTTGCGAGCGGTATCAGATTTTGAGTTTGAAATGCAGCTGGCGAGCATGAATCGACGGCTGGAAAACCAGATCGAAACCCTGTTTTTAACACCATCCGAGCAAAACAGCTTCCTTTCGTCGAGTCTGGTGAAGGAGATTGCTCTACATGGAGGCGATGTGCGTGAATTTGTCCATCCTGTCGTTGTGGCTGAACTTCAGCGCGTTATCAGGTAGAATCACGCCCAGCAATATAGTCTGACTGGAGATAATAGTAATATGGCGCTTTATATCACTGATGAGTGCATCAACTGTGACGTTTGTGAACCGGAATGCCCTAATGAGGCAATTTCTCCGGGAGATGAGATTTACATCATCGACCCTAACAAATGTACTGAATGCATAGGACATTATGACACGCCACAATGTGTGGAAGTTTGTCCGGTGGATTGTATTCCAAAGGATCCTGATCATGAAGAAAATGAGGATCAGTTATGGGGCAAATACCGGGAACTAACCGGGGAATCATAACTCTTAAAAAAAGGCCGATAAGGCCTTTTTTGTTTTCTGGGAACGAATTAATGATGGCAAATAAAAAAAATAGTCAGATCATCACATTAATAGCTGTGTTTTTCGCCACTTTACTGGCATCAGCAGCAAACAGTGCCAGCTTAAGTCAGGCAGGCGTTGCAACCGCTCACCCACTGGCAACAGAAATTGGTGAGAAAATTCTAAAAAATGGCGGCAATGCTTTTGATGCGGCAGTCGCAATAACGGCGGCGCTGGCGGTTGTCGAACCTTATGGCTCAGGTCTTGGTGGTGGTGGTTTCTGGCTTATCCATAATGCCGCTGATGGCAAAGAAATAATGATTGATGGTCGTGAAAGAGCACCTTATGCCGCTCATCGCGATATGTATCTGGATAAAGATGGCAATGTCGATCACAAAAAATCGATGGATGGTGCGTTAGCAGCCGGTATTCCGGGTGTGCCAGCTGGTTTGTCTTATCTGGCTGAGGCGTATGGTTTACTGGATTTAAGCACCAGCCTGGAGCCAGCAATTCATCTGGCGCGTGATGGTTTCAAAGTAGATGAATATTTTGCCCGAATGGTGAAGTTCAGGCTGAAAGCATTACAAGAATCAAAAGAAGCATCCCGAATTTTTCTACAAAACAATAACGTGCCTGAAGTCGGTTATGTGATTAAACAGGATGATCTGGCCAACACGCTAGAGTTAATTGCTAACAAAGGCATGGAAGGCTTTTATCAGGGAGAAATGGCAGGTAAGTTAGTCGATGGTGTGAAACAGGCCGGTGGTATATGGAGCCTGGAAGACTTGCTTGAATATCAGGTAGTGCCTCGTGTGCCGGTCAGTAGCAAATATAAAAATATGAAAATCACTTCTGCGGCCCTGCCTTCTTCCGGTGGTATTGTCATGGCAGAAGTATTTAACATGCTTGCTACACAAGACCTGGAAAATAAAACTGACGCGCAGCAAAAGCATTTAATCATCGAAGCTCTTCGACGTGCGTATCGTGATCGTGCTGAATACATGGGCGACAGCGACTATGTAAAAGTGCCGGTTAAACAATTGATCAGCCAGAATTATGGTGCTCAGTTAGCTGCGGATATTAATCCCAAAAAAGCGACATCAAGTGCATTATTAAAGCCGGTTGCTTTTGAGAGTGGTGGTAATAATACAACGCATTTTTCTGTTGTGGATCGGCGTGGTAATCGTGTCGCGGCTACTTTGTCAGTTAATTATCCGTTTGGTTCGGCGCATGTTGTGCCGGGTACAGGAATTTTACTGAATGATGAAATGGATGACTTTTCAGCCAAACCGGGTGTGCCGAATGCATATGGCCTGATCGGTGCTGAAGCTAATGCCATTAAACCGGGTAAAAGAATGTTATCCAGTATGTCGCCGACATTTTTAGAATTAGAAGATCGAATTGCCGTTGTTGGAACACCTGGCGGCAGTCGAATTATCAGCATGGTTATTTTAGCAGCACTGGAGTTTTATAAAGGTGCTGATGCAAAATCGATGGTGAATTTGCCGCGGATTCATCACCAGTACTTACCGGATAATGTTTTTTATGAAAAAGGTGCGTTATCTTCGCAAACTATTGCTGAGTTAAAAGCGATGGGGCATCAGTTAAAAGAAGGTGATGTCTGGGGAAATATGCATGCGGTCATCTGGCATAAAAAGAAAAAAATAATGGATGCTGCTTCTGATAAACGCGGTATTGGAAAAGCTGTGATTATTAAATAGTAGTTTTCAAATAATGGGACTTGAGTCTGGATATAATATCTGGACAGAAAAAAGCCGGCTCAGATTATCTTGGACCGGCTTTTTTTATTATTGAAATGATTAAGAATTAAATCCGGATCGAACATCCCGTTCAGTAAGTCAATTATAACCAGGCTTAATTATTGAGCTATCTGGGGCTGGTAGCTGTTCAGCCAGGCTATTAACTTATAAATGTCCAGTGGTTTTGAAATGTGGTAGCCCTGAATATAATCACACTTCTGTGATCTTAATTGCAATAAAGTCTCATTATTTTCTACGCCTTCGGCGATGACTTTAAATCCAAGATTATGGGCGAGTTCAATGGTCGACTTAACAATAATTGCATCATTTTCATCGTCTAATATATCGAAGATAAATGATTTATCAATTTTCAGTTCATGTACAGGCAATAATTTAAGGTAGCTTAATGAAGAAAAACCTGTGCCATAGTCATCAATTGCTAAAATAATTCCCATCTTATTAAGTTTATGTAAAACGCTCCTGGCCCTTACCGGGTCACTCATCATTGCTGTTTCTGTGATTTCGAGAGTTAAAAAGTTTGATGGCATTTTATGTTTCTTAATTATCGTACCGATTGTCTGAGGCAGGTCAGGGTCTTGCAGGTTCCAGGCTGAAAGATTGATCGCAAGTCGAATGTTTCTTTTATATAAATATTGCATATATTCTGTAACGGCTGCATTTATAACCCAGGAGGTCAGTTCTTTAATCATGCCGGTATGTTCTGCCAGTTGTATAGTTTGTTCAGGTGATATAAATCCTTTTGATGGATGGTTCCATCTGAGGAGTGCTTCAACCTGTACTATTTCTCTGCTTAATAAATCTATTTGAGGCTGGTAAACCATACTGAGTTCGTCGTTTTGCAGGATGGCGTTATGTAAATCGCCAACCAGAGAGAGATTGTCCGGTGAGTTTTTGTCATGTATTTCTTCATAAACTACGGAGCCCAGATTGCCTTCTTTAGCAATATACATAGCGGTGTCAGCATGACGTAAGAGGGTATGAATATCCGTTCCATGATCCGGGTAAATTGAAATACCTGCGCTGACGCCGACAAATATATTTTGATTATTAATAGTAAATACGTTCTTTAAAGAAACTTCTATTTTTCTTGAAAATACGAGGGCTTCATTCGGAGATGTATTTGGTGCAATAATGGCGAACTCGTCACCGCCAAGACGGGCTACAGTGTCAGAGTTTCTGATGGTTTTTTCAAGACGCTTCGAGACCAGTTGCAATAACTGATCGCCTACATGATGACCAAGTGTGTCGTTTACTTCTTTAAAACGATTAAGGTCGAGTAGTAATACCGCAAGTTTATCATCATTGCGTTTCATGATGTTAATGGCCTGACTCAGTCTGTCATTAAGCAGAAGCCGGTTTGGTAAACCTGTTAATGCATCGTGAAGTGCCTGGTGTTCCAGTGCTATTTGTCGCTGGTGAGCCTGCTTTCGCATATTGTTAAAAGCATTAGTAAGTTGAAAAATTTCTTTACTGCTTTTATTTTCAATATGAAAGTATTGCTCATGACCATCTTCTGAAAGAGCTTTAGAAATTCTTTCAGTTGGTCTTAAAACAAGTTTTTCAATCATTATATATACGGCAATAACAAATGAAATTGCTAGTATTACCAGTATCCAGAGTTCAGTGCTTATTCTTTGAGCAGCATCGGATAATAAACTTGTTTGTTTTTTGGACCAGTTCTGGAGCTTGCTTTCAAGTTCACTCATGGAATCATTTGTTTTTTGTTGTATCGGAACAATAAACTGGTTTAAATAGGCAATATCGCCTCGCCAGTAGCTTGAACTTCTTATCTGTTTAACGGTAGTCCAGTGTTGGTACCAGTCAGCTGCAGATTGAGTCAGTATTTCAATCGATGCTTCAGTTTCAAGATTAAGCAGGTCTCGTTTCTGTTTTTCTTTTAATTTTTTGAGAATGTTTTCTATCATTCTCTGTAATGTGCTGATCTGAGCTTCTTGTGGTGTCTTGTTGGTATTGTTTAATCCTGCAAAGCGCACAATAACTGCTCTGAAATTCAGGGTCTTTCTTTGCCAGAGGTTACGTAAGTCCTGCAATTGATGGTAAGTTTCATCAATAGTCAGTCCTTCATTAATATATTCGCTAAGGGCTTGTTCAGTTGCAGAAATAAAGTTTCTATTTGGTATCCGTAATTTATTACCGATATACGGAAGAATTGGGTAAACCCACTCTGGTTTATTTCTTTGTTTAATAAGATGTCGGACTTTCTGGTTAAGTTCTATAATATTGTTGTGAATCTTTGCTAAAGGTTTTCTTAAATGTGAGGATTGAATTTCAGGATTGGACTGGAGCATTGAGAGAGTGTGTAAAAGTGCTTTCAGGTTCTCGTCAATTGTAGCTTCATGTGATGCCTCAGGACGGATAAGCATTGCACTGGTCGTCATGTTAATATTGGATAATGAAGTTCTGAGTTCAGAAACCGTGGATGTTATGGTTTCCTGAATTGACAATGCTTTAGTATTGTTCTTTGATACATCGTTTATGTACCAGTTTGCAATTGCTGCACCCATTAATAAAAAGATGGTAACTAATGTTGCCAGCGTTAAATAACGGCTACGAAGGCTGGGGAGTTTTTCATTACTTTTATCAGACATAATACGTAGCATCAGGGTATCTTCCTGACACCGTTTTAAGGAATAGTAAAACAGGACTATTTTATATATTATCACTAATAGATTAGCTCATACGCAATATCTTCGTAAGCAAATTAGTTTAAAATTTTGTTAATTCTTCTAGTTAATTGATTATCTACGTGTTTTTTTGGAATATTTATGGTGATTGGGGTGTTTGATTCAGGCTTAGGGGGCTTAAGTGTTTTAAAACATTTAAAGCAAAATCTGCCGAACCAGTCATTCCAATATATAGCTGATAGCGGCAATGCACCGTATGGGGATAAGTCAGAGTCCTATATCTGCCAGCGTTCTACGGAGATTTCAAAATTTTTGGTGAATAATCAGGTCTCTGCGATTGTTGTTGCCTGTAATACGGCAACGGCAGCGGCTATTCAATCTATAAGAGAAAACCTGACGATCCCTGTTGTCGCTGTTGAGCCAGGCTTAAAGCCAGCTTCGCTACAAACAAAAACGGGAAAGATCGGTGTGCTTGCCACGGCATCAACATTGAAAAGCCAGCAATATAAAAACCTTGCGTCGCGTTTTTCAAAAGATGTCATTTTTTATGAGCAGGCTGCGCACGGTCTGGTAGAACTGATCGAGGCCGGTAAGCTGGAAGATACATCAACATACAATCTGGTCAGAGAATATCTTGAACCCATGTTAGAGAAGGGGGTGGATTCGGTTGTGCTGGGTTGTACCCATTATCCTTTTTTACTGAAAGTTTTTCGTGATGTTGCGGGTAGTGAAATAAATATTATTGATACTGGCAGCGCGATTTCTGATCAGCTTGGCCGGGTAATGAATGTATCTGATCATTGTCAGCAAGAACCTGTTCAGGCTGACGAATTTTTTAGTTCAGGAGACCTTCATCACACGCAGAATATGATTAACCGACTCCTGGGGTCTCAGGTAAAAGTAAAAGCATTACCGGTGTGATTTTTTTAGCATACATCGCTTTAAATACTTCGGAGCTGTGGCAAGATTAAGTGAAATGAAAACGATTAAAATGGAAAAATTTATGCAATGGTTCCGTCATCTTGCAATTGTCTTAAGTTTACTTGTTAGCCAGTCAGCCTGGGCTGACTTTGAATGGCCCGAAAGACGAAAGTCACAGTTTTTTACCGATCCTGGTTATTACGTTGTACCCACACCTTTTAGTATCCCCGGCATTGGTGACGGACTGATCGTGGTCGGTGCAATGACGAACTTTTATAATCAGTATTCTGACCTTTACGGTTTTGTAGCCGGTGGAGACCTGCAAGGTGTCGGGGTATTTTCTACTGAAAACCATATTCTGGAAAAAGAACTGATTGTAGATTTTGCGATACAGAATTTTAGTAAAGCCAGTTCTCAGTTATATAGCCAGCGGGGCATGGGATCAGATGCTGATGATTATATTCTGGCAGAACTGGATAATGCTTTATTTTACGGTAGTCGTATCACCTACACATTGTATGACCGGCGTCTGGAATTTTACGGGCTGTTATTTGAAAATGAATCAGAGGCAGGCGCACTGAGAAATCAGGATGGTAGTTTAATACAGACTGCTGAAGATGGTAAAAAGGATACTTCAATAAGGTATACGGTCGGTGTACGGCTGGATTTAACGGATGATTATAGTGATCCGAGAAAAGGTTTTCGACTTGAAGGAAGTTACTGGTATTCACCACCACAAGATGATGATGCGCCTGACTACAGTATTATTGATCTGAACATGACCGGATACATTCCAGTAAGAGACAATGACACGATTGTGCTGAATTATTTTCAGGCCGATGCACATGTAAATACAAAAGGTGAAACGGACTCTGCGGTACTTCAGTCAGAGTATTTTGATTGCAGCTCACCACTGTTATCACCTCAGGAGCAACAGGATTGTTTTAGTTTTATTAATAATACGATTGCACATAATAGTTTTGGTTCAGTTGGTGATCTTGGTGGTTTAAGTCGTCTTCGTTCTTTTGTTGAAGGTCGTTTTAAAGGTTCACATGCTCGTTTTTACGGGCTCGAGTATAGATGGAATATTAATGATGAAGAAAAGCCGTTTGATATCTTCATTGCAAAAGATATCAGAACGGTTATGCAGATTGCTTTTTTCTATGAGCGTGGTGCAATCGCAGATGATAAAAGTGAACTTTGGGATGAAATGGTTTATTCAGCAGGTGTCGGCTTCAGGTTGATAACATCTTCCGGACTTGTATTCAGAGCTGATATTGCTAAAGGTGAAGAAGGTAACGAAGTCAGTATTATCATTGGTTATCCCTGGGAGGTCTTCTAGGGAAGAGCATTAGTCGCGCTAGTTTTGATGTGATGTTTTAATAGCTGGCTATATTATCTCTGCCAGTATCTTTTACCTTATAAAGCGCTTCGTCAGCAGCATTCATAAATTCGGTAATTGAATTAAAGTCATTGGTGTCCATGTGAGATGAAAGACCAATGGATACTGTCTGGTGTATTAATAAATTATCCGACTGAATAACAAATGCACGCAGTTCTTTTAATAAGCGGTTAAGCATGCTCATTGATACTTCATTGGTAGAGCCGGGTAGCATTAAAATAAATTCATCACCCCCATAACGTGCAAGAACATCGGTTTGTCTAATATGATCACTGAAAAATTTGCTGATACTTTTGAGAACCTGGTCACCAGCAAGGTGTCCATGATTATCATTGATGTTTTTAAAGTCATCGAGATCTATAAACGCAAGCGTTAAAGGCCAGCGGTTTAAGTTAGCATTTTCAAATTCTTCTTCAAGCAAATGTTCAAAATATTTTCGATTGTAAAGACCAGTCAATGGATCACGTCGGGCGATTTCCTCAAGATCTTTGGTTTTTTCTTCCATCGCTTCAATCTGGCGGCGATCTTGTTCGGATTGTTTAATAAACTGAAGATTACGATCGAGTAAAAGTTCTCTGGCCTCATCCAGAACTCTTTCACGTGTTTCGGTATCAGAAATTGAAATATCAAACATGCTCGAAATATCTGGCAGCATTGTATTTATATCATTGATGAACTCGGCAAACTCATCACCAGTAATGTCCAGAATCATTTCAATAGGAGCCAGATTTTCCCGTAATAGTTCTGCCTCATTACCATTTAGCCAGATGTCGGCAATGTTGCCGGCGATATTGATGCATTGTTGGAACATTTCATTTTCTGAAGCACCTGCCGTATGGATTCTTGCCTGGTGACTGTATAAAACGGCCTCGTAGAGTTTTACTGGAAGGTGCCATGATTGCAGTAGCCAGGCACCAATCTGGGCATGATCAACTGAAATATTGTTATTTTCGTGTTCGATTCTTTTGTTGTGGGTTACGAGCTCGTTATCGTCAAAGTCATAAAAGCTGTTATCAATGCATTCAAGTACCATCACACCGATATCTTGTAATAGGCTAGTAAGAAACAGGTCTTCAAGATTAGACAGGCCAAGTTTAAAACCCATGTGCCGTGCAACAGTGGCAGATAACAACGATCGGCGCCAGTAAAGGTCATTTTCATCGTTATTTTCCTGATTATCTTTTAAAGATTTGATCAGCGTGAAACTCAGAGCAATGGTTAAAGAAGCGTTAAGCCCAAGTAAAGTCAGTGCTTCTCGCAGGTTATGGATTGTTCTTCTCAGGGAATATAAAGGAGAGTTAGCAATTTTAAGTAACTTGGCCGATAAAGCGGGATCCGTGCGAATAATATCAGAAACATCTGCGAGACCTATATCAGGGTCTTTGCTGGCTTCAATAACTTGCATGACGACAGCGGGTAAGCTAGGTAGCGCTGGACATTTTGCAATTGCGTCCTTTACGTTTGCTGGTAGCTCGATTACTGGTTCGTTGTCAATCATTGAATTCCTGAATCAATCGTGTGTCTATAATTCAATACTATTATAGGCAATAAATACCGTTTAATGATCCTGTTGTTGTAAATATTAGTTTGGAGCTAAAAAACATTAATCTCTGTATGGCTGTAATTTGGTACTATTTTTGATTGTCATCAAAGCCACTGGAGGTACAGATGTGCTATAAATTACATAACGAAATTGGCAGATAACTATTGAGGTTCAAAGATGAGCGAAAATGATATGCGACACAAACTGGAAGAAGCTTATGAGCACATGCTAGGAACGGCTAAAGAATTTGTCGTTAATGCTCGCGAACACAGTGGTCCTGTAATAAAGGAGGCCTTGAAAGAAGCCCGTGAAAAAGCCTCTGAAGTCTCTGAACTGACGGTTGAAGAGATTGATAAGTTATCAACTTATATTGAAAAAGATCTGACTGAAGCAGCCGATTTCATGCAACAGCAGGAGAGAGAATTATCTGATTGGCTACGCTTGGATATTTTATTAATTGAAAAATATTTGCTGGAAAAATTCTCATCATTAGCCGATCGAACCCGTATTGAACTCGAACAGTTATCTATCAATGCAGATTTGTATGGGGAATGGCATACCGGTGAAATTGTCAGTATGGGTGTGCTTCGTTGTGAGGCCTGTGGAGAAGAGCTGCATTTTGAAAAGCCAGGACATATTCCTCCATGCCCTAAATGCCATGCCACTGTTTTCAAGAGAATACACAAAGCTTAATTTTCGGCTTGCATAAAAAAACACTGAATGTTATTAATACAGTCATGAATATTTTATCTGCTCATCATTCTGTGCCTGTTTCAGTATCTGGCACAATGAAACTAAAAACCGTGAAGCTATGGTGGCTATCACTTATTTACGGTTTGATAAAATAAAGTAACGAATAAAAAACATTATTTTAAACAGGCCGCGAATCAGCGGCCTGTTTCATTTCTGCAAAAGAAAAAACGGTTCTGATTCTCGGCTCTATATTACAAAGGAATGATTGTGAGAATGACCAGTTTAGTAGCCGTAACCGACAGACGATATGCTTTGGCAATGATGCTGACCTTGGCAGGTATGATCTTGTTTTCAGCTAAAGGATTATTTATTAAGTTCGCTTACCAGTATCAGGTAGATACCGTTACGTTGATGGCTATCCGCATGGGTATTGCGGTTCCCATTTACCTGATGATTGGTTTTTACAGTGAACGTTATCACCAGCAACGAATTAGTTCTGGTCAGTTGATGGCTGTCTCAGGTTTTGGTTTTCTTGGCTATTATCTGGCCAGTTATCTCGATATGCATGGCTTGCATTATATTTCTGTGAGTCTTGAAAGAGTGGTGCTTTATTTATACCCTACATTTGTATTGTTGTTGTCAGCATTTGTATTAAAACAGCGAATTACCCGTGCAGAATTATTATCTCTTTTGTTTGCATACCTTGGCATTGTTTTTATTTTTGTCGAAGGCATGACAAATGGCATGGATGATATTTTATTAGGTGGTATTCTGGTTGCGTTAAGTGCCTTTGTGTTTGCTATCTTTATGGTAGGTAGTGGCAAGCATATATCGGTGGTTGGCTCAGTGCGTTTCACGGCCTATGCAATGTCTGCAGCAGGTTTTGCTGTATTTATTCACTATTTTATTAGTGGCAGAACAGGTTTATTACAACAGCATCAGCAGGTTTATTATTGGGGTTTTATTTTGTCAATTTTATCAACAATAATTCCCACTTTTTTAATATCCCATGGCATGAAAGTATTGGGTGCTAAAAAAGTATCGTTATTAGGTGTGATTGGTCCGGTATCCACCATGATAATGGGTGTTATTTTTCTCGATGAATCATTAAGCCTGATGCAGCTTGCAGGCGTAATGATCGTAATACTTGCAGTGACTTCCATTGTTATTTTCAATAAGGTTGATAAAGATAAACAATGAAACATTAAATTTAACTCGATTATAATAGCCGGCCAATCGATACCTGAGTATCGATAAAGAATTTATGAAATATAATCTGAGGAGATTCAAATGGGCGTATTAGTAGGCCGCGAAGCACCGGACTTTACTGCAGCAGCGGTTCTGGGTAATGGCGAAATTGTTGATGATTTTAACTTTGGTGAAGTAACTAAAGGTAAAACAACTGTATTGTTTTTCTACCCACTGGATTTCACATTCGTATGCCCATCAGAGCTGATCGCATTTGATCGTCGTCTGGAAGATTTTAAAAAGCGCG